>Ga0196958_10000292_pt1 | contig 16175 bp, 12 predicted proteins | sample S1v_10metaG_FD_148654 | JGI IMG/M metagenome (GOLD analysis project Ga0196958, IMG submission 148654) | Soil microbial communities from Anza Borrego desert, Southern California, United States - S1+v_10 | ecosystem: Environmental > Terrestrial > Soil > Desert | place: USA: California | collected...
GGCAACGACGTCGTGGCGGACGTGCCGCGTGCGAACGAGGTGGCCGACTCCCCGCGCCGCCGCGCGAGCACTCACACTACGCCGTCTGAGGAACGGGATGTTTCCCGGTGAAGCACGCGGTGCAGTAGAGGTTGCGCGGGTCGTCGTCGTTGCGCTTGACCGCTTCGAGGAGACCGTCTTCGCTCAGGTAGCCGAGTGAGTCCGCTTCGATGAACGCCCGGATCTCGTCGTTGGTGTGCGAGCTGGCGATGAGGTCCTGGCGTTCGGGCGTGTCGATGCCGTAGTAGCAGGGCCACGAAGTCGGCGGCGAGGAGATGCGCATGTGCACTTCCGCCGCGCCTGCCTGCTTGAGCATGCGCACGATCTTTTTCGAGGTCGTGCCGCGCACGATCGAGTCGTCGACGAGCACGACGCGCTTCCCTTCGACGAGGCCGCGTACCGGGTTCAGTTTCACTTTCACGCCGAAGCTGCGGATGGTCTGCTTCGGCTCGATGAACGTGCGGCCGACGTAGTGGTTGCGCACGAGTCCGTACTGGAATGGGATGCCGGACTCGAGCGAATAGCCGAGGGCGGCGAACACGCCCGAGTCGGGCACGGGGACGACGATGGCGTTGGTCTCGTCGATCGGATGCTCGCGCGCGAGCTGCGCGCCGAAGCGCTGGCGCACTTCGGCGACGCTGTTGCCGAACACGACCGAATCGGGGCGTGCAAAGTAGACGTGTTCGAAGATGCAGCGCGCCTCGCGCACCGCACCCGCTTCTTTGATCACACGAACGCTCGGAATCTGCCCGCGGCGCTCGATAACGAGCACTTCGCCCGGACCGATCTCGCGCACGGTCTCCGCACTGATGAGGTCGAACGCGCACGTCTCGGATGAGATCGCATACGCGTCGTCGAGGCGTCCCAGCACGAGGGGCCGGAAGCCCTGCGGATCGCGCGCGGCAAAGATGCGTCCGGGTGCGAGCAGCGCCACGGCGAAGGCCCCCTGCACGCGCGCAAGCGCGTCGAGAAACGCGCGCTCGAGATCCGGCTCCTTCGAGCGCGCAATGAGATGCACGAAGAGCTCGCTGTCCGCGGTGGAGTTGAAGATCGCCCCTTCGGCTTCGAGCTGCCTGCGCAGTTCCACGCCGTTGGTGAGGTTCCCGTTGTGCGCGACGGCGATCGCCCCTTTCGATGTGGAAGCGACGATCGGCTGGGCGTTGCACAGCATCGATCCGCCTGCCGTCGAGTACCGCACGTGCCCGACGGCCATGTCCCCCGGCAACCGCGCGATGCGCTCCGCCGTGAACACGTCGGCGACGTACCCCATCTCCTTCTCGGAGAGGATGCGTCCCTCCCCCGACACCGACGCAATCCCGGCCGACTCCTGCCCCCGGTGCTGCAACGCGTACAGCCCCAGATACACGAGATTCGCCGCGTCCTCGCGCCCGAGGACCCCGAAAACACCGCACTCTTCGTTGAACTTGTCGAACATGGGCTCGTGCATGGTAACCGGTCCCGCGCGGCCGAAATTCGGCCGCGCGGGACCGGGGTACATCACGGATATCGGGTTTGCGTGCACTCGACGGTACCGGGCCCGAATGGTTCAAGGAACGTCTGCAGATCCACTGGCAGCATCACGGCTTTTTCACCAGCCTGAACGGAGCGCGCGTCGACCGGTACACAACTGTGGCAGCGGCGATCCGGGTTTGGCGCCGGCCGCCGGATGTCGGTGGCGTCCGTGATGTCACGAAACTCAGGAAAGTGGCCGTGGCCGGGTGCGAAATTGAAAACGAGGATCGCGGAGTTCGCGTCGATCGTCACCGTCTCCTGTCGTGGTCCATTCGAGACGGTGAGTACGACCGGGTCCGGGAGCGTAATGCTGTATTTGGTGCTGTGGGCAACGCATTCAGGATCCGACTGCTGGTGGTTGGCAAACGTGGCAGCTTCGTCATAGCAGGTGAACGTCTCGATCGTCCCTCCCTGGTAGTCGAAGTAACTGAAGGTTCCGTTCGCGATGTGTTCTTTGCGATGCACCCGCTGGTTGATCCGTTTTTTCATGGGATCGGAATCGATGAGGCACGACGTGAGTGCGACCACATGTGTGTCGAAGTTGGTGGCGCGTGTCGTCTGGACATCCGCGACGCCTGCTATATGAACATTCCAGTTTTTGATGCCGAGCGCCAGATTGCCATACGAATCAAACGTGGAGGGTGGCGCATGGGGATCGGAGAGCCGGGGATTCGCTGCCGCTGGAATGAAGATGACGGGACTGTGGCCGTGACCGTCAACGAGGACAGCACGGGTGACGTTGGTGTTTTCCACCTGAACATGAGCGATGAGACCGAAAAAGTAGATGTCCAGAGGCATATTGCGTTTCTCCTGTTTTAGTAGCTGCCGTAAAGCTGAAAAGCGCTCCATGCGCTTGGGGGTGTTCCGGCCTGAATGAGCTCTCGCTGGGACATCGCCAGCGCGTACGCGGGTCGTTCGCCGGCGATGATCCGCGCGTGAAGCGCGAGCACGAGCCGATGGGCCTGCCCATCCGGAAGGTCCCACAGCGTCGCGATCACCGACCGAGAGCCCGCAGCGAGGAAAGCGTTCGTGAGACTCGACAGCTCGTTGCGTCGTGCCCGAACCGCCGTACGGCAGCCGGCCAGGACGACGATCCCCGCGACGTGCGCGGGGTGTTTTCCGATGTCTGCAATCGTGAGATCGCCATCGCTCAACACGATTGCCGAACGCTCGGGCTGAGCTTGATGCAGCACGGCGTGCGTTGCGACATGCATCACGTCACTGTTCCTGAATCCGGATTCGAATGCGCTGCGGGTCGCATCGGCGCCGGTGAGAGGCGTGGTGCCATAGAGTCTTGCAATGCGCTTGGCTTCGCGGGTCGCGCCAGGGAGTCGGGGGAGTTCTGCGTAGCGCGTTTCGTCGAATGCGGGATCGCCGACCACGCAGGCCCGCGGGCGCAGGATGGTGGTCGTCGCCGCGGAGGTGCTGCGGAGATATTCAGCTGCGCTCGACGAGACCCCGAGGATCCATCGTTCGGCTGCATACCTACCGTCGCCGCCGGCCAGTGCCGCGAAGGGTACGGTGCCGATGATCTCATCCGGCACGATGACGAGTTTCTCCGCCGTCTCGATCGAGTCGGCGATCGGACCGAGCAGGATGTTCGCCAGCGTGGTTGAAGGTGCGAGACGAAGCGCGGTCTTCGCATCGCGGAGGGCCGCTCGGAACTGATCAATCTCGCGCATCAGTCGGTCCTTCGCGATCATGACGCGTGCGTGGCGCGCGCCGCGAGAGCTCATCGCGAAGATCACGACGCGATCGGAAAGCGCCGTGTAGTGCACGATCGTCGTGTCTTCTTCGAGCGCGTCGGCTATCGCTTGCATCGTGTGCGGCGAAGATTCGCCAGCTCCTTCGAAACGTTCGCGAAAGATGCGGCCGCGCTGCCGCTCCGCCGTCTCGAAGGCGCGTTCGTAATCGCCTGCGGCTTCTGCCAGGTCGTACAACTCGTCATATGCGTCCAGCGAGCTTCCGAGAAACGTGTCGCGAAGCTCGTCCAGAGCGATCTGCAGCCGGCGAGCCTCGATGGCATCGATCGCGTCGGACAGATCTCGTGCAGCGTCGTCTCCGCGTCCCAGCAGCCGGGCTGCGCGCGCTCTCTCGACCAGTAGGCGGGGAACGTGGATCGGCTTGTTCCGTCGCGCGAACTCGATGACATCGGAAAGCAGGGCGTGGGCGGTGGCAGGATCGCGCTCCCGTTTCACCAACGCACGAACCGTCGCCACGTCGTGCAGCGCTGATTCGCGAAGAGGATCCGGAAGTGCAAGTGCCGTTGCCGAAGCGCGCGCAAGTTCGGTCGCTGCACGTTCCATGTTCCCGGCACGTGTTTCGGAGAGCGCGCTTCCCAGCAGATTGAGGACGCGCCGCCTGCGATTCGGTGGCGTGACGCGGCAATCGAGCGCGAGCCGGTAGTAAGAGCGGGCGAGATCGAACTGGCTCGTGTAGTAGGCGTCGGATGCCGCTTGGGTCAGCATCGATTCAATGGCGCCGAGATCTCCGTTTGCGCTCGCGCGCTGGAATGCGGCGTGCCGCAGCCGCGCAGCCTCGCCGTCACGTCCGAGCCGTACCAATACGTGCGCTGCGAGATCGGACAACGTCGCCGCGAGGCCGGACTCGCCGAGTCGTGCGAATGTGCGTTCCGCTTCACGGTAGGACACGAGTGCGGTGTACAGCGCGCCACCGCTGCCGATGATCGTTCCATGGAGCCATGCCACTTCCGCGCGGCGCGCCGGATAGCGTTCCGGAACGAGCCGTTGCACTTGCTCTACGAGCTGACGTGCACGCGCGAGATCGTTCGTGTCATTGATCGCGACCGCATGGAACTGCGCCGCCGTGAGTGCCATCGGGCTCCCCACAGTCTCGAATCCGGCGCGGGCCTGCTCGAGGAGCGGAATGGCGGCCGCGGCGTCGCGTCGAGCGAGCAGACGGCGCCCCGCGTCGTACTGCTTCTGCGCTGCGGCGAGCCTGGTCTGCTGCGCGGGTGCGGCATGCTCGATCGCGGCGATCGCGTCACTCAGGAAATGGTCGTTCTGCAACTGCTGCAACGCGCCGGCGACCGTGCGCACGAGGCTGAGCGCCGTCGCTGCGTCAGCACGGGCGCGTCGGTCGTGGGCATCCGCCCATTCGGTCAGGAAAGGGCCTTCCGCGTATGTCCGCGCCTGTTGTGGATACCTGCCGATGATCGCCGATACAGCGGCCGAATCGCCACCGGCTGCCGCGGAGCGCAGAGCCGGTATCACGCGCGACCATTGTTCGTCGAGCGAAACGCGATGCAGCGAGGCGCGGCGTTCTGCCATTTCTGCCAGCATCGTCTCGTCGCTTTCCAGTCGTGCCCATCGGTCGAACTCTTGTGCAGCCGCGTCGAGCAATCCCATTTTCTCGAGCGCGAGTGCGCGTGCGAGGTGTGGTGCCGGCGCCTCGGGCTGCTGGTCGATCGCGGCATCTGCCGCAATGAGCTCCTGCGCGAGCGTTTCGGGTTCCTGCGCTGCAGAGGCGGCTCTTCGCATGGAAGCAACCTTCGGAGACGCTTCGCGCCGCATCCACGTGCGCCATCCCGCCAGACCAGTTCCGACGATGAGTATCAGCACGGCCGTCGCGAGGGCGTGTCGTTGCAGTCGCATTGCGCGCAGGAAAGACTGATCCGCCTCCGTGGACTTCAAATTGCTGAGATGAGTCTGAATTCTCGCGCATTGCGTGCGCGTTGAACAGGCTGCAGCCGCTTCTGGCCTCGGTGTACCTGTGCTAAAACCACCCGACCAAAGGAGCAAGGAACCACACCATGACCGTCACCACCCCCCAGGCCCCCACCCTCCGTGAAGTCGCCGAGTCCGGCGGGAATCCGCTCCGGCTGAAGCGTGTGCATCATGTCGAGTTCTGGGTGGGGAACGCGAAGCAGGCGGCGTTTTACTACCGGAAGGCGTTCGGGTTTTCGCAGGTGGCGTATTCGGGGCTGGAGACGGGGAATCGGGAGTTTGCCTCGTACGTGCTCGGGCAGGGGAAGGTGCGGTTCGTCCTCTCGACGCCGTTCGATCCGAACCATCCGGCGAGCGAGCACATCCGGAAGCATGGGGATGGCGTTCGCGACATCGCGCTGCTGGTCGAGGACGCCGATTACGCGTACGCGGAAGCGGTGAAGCGGGGCGCGACGGGAATCGTCGAGCCGCATGATGTTGCGGGAGACCACGGCACGATCCGCCGCGCGGCCATCCAGACCTACGGCGACACCATCCACTCCTTCATCAGCTACGCGAACTACGACGGCGCGTTCCTGCCGGGCTACGTCGCCGCGCCCATCGAAGGGGAGCCCGTCGGCATCGCCGCGGTCGATCACATGGTCGGCAACGTCGAGCTCGGAAAGATGAACGAGTGGTGCGAGTTCTACAGCAAGGTGATGGGCTTCTCGCGCTACATCACCTTCGACGACAAGGACATCAACACCGAGTACTCGGCCCTCATGTCGATCGTCATGAGCGACGACAACCGGGTCGTGAAGTTCCCGATCAACGAGCCGGCCGCGGGCAAGAGGAAATCGCAGATCCAGGAGTATCTGGAGGCGTACTACGGCCCCGGCGTGCAGCACGTGGCGCTCCTCTGCGGCGACGTCATCAGCACGGTGACGAATCTCAAGAACAACGGCGTCGAGTTCCTCTCCGTGCCGGACAGCTACTACGCCGAGCTCCCGTCGCGCGTCGGCACGATCGACGAGCCGATGGAAGCGCTGCAGAAGCTCGGCATCCTCGTCGACCGCGACGAAGAGGGCTACCTCCTCCAGATCTTCACCAAACCCGTGCAGGACCGCCCCACCGTCTTCTTCGAGATCCTCCAGCGCAAGGGCGCCCGCGGATTCGGAAAAGGGAACTTCAAGGCGCTGTTCGAGTCGATCGAGAGGGAGCAGGCGAGGAGGGGGAACCTGTAGCAGCGTTACTGGCTGCTCGTTGGTGGTTGCTCGTGACGTGTCGCCCCGGCGATGGACTCCCGAGCACCAGCAACCAGCAACCAGCAACCAGCAACCAGCAACCAGCCACATGTACCAATCCGGCTTCAACAACGAATTCGCCACCGAGGCCATCGCGGGCGTGCTTCCGGAGCGGGGCAACTCGCCGCAACGCGTGAAGTTCGGGTTGTACGCGGAGCAGTTCTCCGGCTCGCCGTTCACGGTGCCGCGTCCGATGCAGAAGCGCGCGTGGTTGTATCGGATCCGGCCGAGCGTGCTGCATGAGCCGTTCACGGCCGCGGACGCACGCCATCTGCGCGGGGCATTCGACGAAGTGCCGGTGCCGCCGAATCAACTGCGCTGGGATCCGCTGCCGATTCCCAGCGAGCCCACGGACTTCATCGAAGGCCTGACCACGATTGCCGGCAACGCCGGAGTGGGCATCCACCTCTACGCGTGCAATCGCCCGATGGAAGGGCGCTTTTTCTACGATGCCGACGGCGAGCTGCTGATCGTCCCCGAACAGGGCGCACTGAAGATCCTCACGGAGCTCGGCATCCTCGACGTCAAACCGGGCGAGATCGCCGTGATCCCGCGCGGCACGAAGTTCCGCGTCGAAAACGAAAAAGCCCGCGGCTACATCTGCGAGAACTACGGCGCGAACTTCCGTCTCCCCGACCTCGGGCCGATCGGCTCGAACGGTCTCGCCAATCCGCGCGACTTTCTGACTCCCGCCGCCGCGTACGAAGACGTCGAAGGCGACTTCGAGCTGCTCGCGAAATTCGACGGGCATCTCTGGTCCGCACGCATCGACCATTCGCCGCTCGACGTCGTGGCGTGGCACGGCAACTACGCGCCGTACAAATACGACCTGGCCAAGTTCAACGTCATCAACACGGTCTCGTTCGACCATCCCGATCCGTCGATCTTCACCGTCCTCACCTCGCCATCCGACACGCCCGGCACCGCGAACTGCGACTTCGTCATCTTCCCGCCGCGCTGGATGGTCGCCGAAGACACCTTCAGGCCACCTTATTTTCATCGCAATATCATGAATGAATATATGGGACTGATTTATGGTGTCTACGACGCGAAGGCGGAAGGCTTCGCGCCGGGCGGCGGGAGCCTGCACAACTGCATGTCCGGCCACGGTCCCGACGCCGCCACGTTCGACGCCGCGAGCAACGCGAAGCTCGAGCCGAAGTTCATCGGCGACACGCTCGCCTTCATGTTCGAGACGCGCCACCTCATCCGTCCCACCCGCTTCGCCCTCGAGTCGCCGCTCCTGCAGCGCGACTACTGGCGCTGCTGGCAGGGCCTCCGCAAAAACTTCGAGCCTGCATGATCGCGAAGTCGCTGCGCGCGCTGCTCGAGGGGCTCGTCGACTACGCGGGCCTCTTTCCGCCCGCGGCGCTCTCGATGCAGGACGCCGTCCGCAACTACGCCCGCTACCGCGAAGGCGAGTACTCCTGGATGCTCGGGAAGTTCGTCGTCCCGCGGGAGCGCGCGGACGAGGTGCCGGGTGAGTATCCGACGAGCATCCTCGGCATCGACGAAGTGAAGGCGGCGAGCGAAGCGGAGCTGAGCGCATTCGCCGAAGGGACGTTCGTCGAGATCGCGAATCTCGACCTGCTGGACGCCATCGAGAGAAACCACCTCCGCGCGAAGATCCGCACCGGCGGCATCACCGCGGACGCGTTCCCCCCCATCGAAAACATCGCCGCCTTCCTCCGCGCGTGCAAGGAGAAAGGCATCGCCTTCAAGGCCACGGCGGGCCTCCATCATCCGCTGCGCTGCGTCAAGCCGCTCACGTACGACGCGGACGCGCCGACCGGCACGATGCACGGGTTCCTCAACGTCTTCATGGCCGCGGCGATCGTCGATCGCGCCGAAGAAGTCCTGCGCGAAGACGATCCGCGTGCGTTCGCATTCGACGACGAAGTCGCGTCGTGGCGCGAAGTCCAGGTCAGCGTGAAATCGATCGCCGAGATGCGTGAGACTTTCGCGATTTCCTTCGGCAGTTGTTCGTTCGAGGAACCCATCAGCGACTTGCGCGCGCTCGGCCTTCTCCCCTGACTCCGACTCGTAACAAATTCTGACGAGCTTGTGACGAACTCCCCACGCCGTGCGCCGTAGGATCTCTGCAGTTCAACAGAGAGGATCAGCAATGGCCACGGCAGCGGCAGCAGACTGCATCGGCCCCTACCGCGCGATACGCCAGCTCGGCGCCGGCGGCATGGGTGAAGTGTTTCTCGCGCACGACGACGAGCTCGGACGGAACATTGCCATCAAGATCCTTCCGTCGGAGCTGGCCGCCGATGCGGAGCATCTCGCGCGGCTCCGCAACGAAGCGCGCAGCGCGTCGTCGCTGAACCATCCGAACATCGTCACGATTTACGAAATCGGCCGCGACGATTCGAAGCGCGCGTTCATGGCCATGGAGTACGTGGACGGGCAGACGCTGCGCGAGCTGATGCGCGGAGGCGCGCTGCCGGTGCGCAAGGCGCTGCAGCTCGCCGCGCAGCTCGCGGATGGCCTGGCCGCGGCGCACAAGCGCGGCCTCGTGCATCGCGACCTCAAGCCCGAGAACATCATGGTCACGAGCGACGGGGTCGTGAAGATCCTCGACTTCGGCCTCGCCAAGTCGCTCGAGCTGGCGAGCGGCGACGCGAACCTCTCCGAGCCCGGCATGATCGTCGGCACGTACTCGTACATGTCGCCCGAGCAGGCCCGCGCGGCCGAGATCGACTATCGCAGCGACCAGTTCTCGTTCGGCTCGATCCTCTACGAGATGCTGACCGGCAACCGCGCGTTCGACGGCGCGAGCGGCGTGGAGACGCTGTTCATGGTCGTGCGCGACGAGCCGGCGCCGCTCTCGCTCGTGGCGTCGCACGTGCCCGCGCCGCTGCGCTGGATCGTCGACCGCTGCCTCTCCAAGGATCCCGAAGACCGCTACGTCGCCACGCGCGATCTCGCCCGCGACCTGCAGTACCTGCGCGATCACTTCAGCGAGACCGGCGTCGTCACGCCGATCCGCGAGAAGCAAACGGTCGCGACGCGTATGAAGAAGCGCTGGCCCGTCGCCGTGGCGGTCGTGCTGGCCGTGCTCGCGGGCTCGCTGCTCACCGCCTGGGTGCGCCGCGCGGAGCCGCGCGTCATCACCTCCGAGCGTTACCTCACGTACTCCGGCCACGACTACTCGCCGGCGGTCTCGCCCGACGGCAAACTGATCGCCTTCGCCTCCTCGCGCGACGGCGTGCAGCGCATCTGGATCAAACAGATCGCGGGCGGCAGCGAAGTCGCGCTCACCCCCGGGATCGACGACTTTCCGCGCTTCTCGCCCGACGGCGCGTCGATCCTCTACGTGCACGTCGACATGCCCGGCCAGCCCGCCTCCCTCTGGCGCGTGCCGGTCGTGGGCGGCGAGGCGCGCCGGCTCGTCGATCAGGTGCTCACCGCCGACATGTCGCCGGACGGGACGAAGATCGCGTTCACGCGCAACGTCACGGAGAACAACCGCACCTCGGGCGTGATCTTCATCGCCGACGCGGACGGTGCGAACGCGAAAGAGCTCGCGCGCGCCGACGTTGGCACGACCCATCCGCGCTGGTCGCCGGACGGCAAACGCATCGCCGTCGTGGCCACGCGCGGCGGGCGCGTCACCCAGGCCGTGCTGGTGGTCGACGCCGCGACCGGTGAAGCGAAGACGCTCTCCTCCCCACCGAAAGCGGGAGAGGTCTCGTCGGTCGTCTGGAGCGCCGACGGCCGCAAGGTCTTCTACGTCCGCGCGGAATCGGTCGAAGCGGTCGTCGGCAGCAGCGCGCGGCTCATCCGGCACGACATCGAGAACGATCATGCCGAGGCGATCGGGTGGGCTTCGCACAACGGCCTGGTGCTGGACGTGCTCGACGACGGCAAGCTCGTGCTCGACGTCCGCAGCCCGCGCGACAACCTGCGCGAAGTGCTCAACGGCGGCGCGGAAACGGCCGCCGAGCGCTGGATCACCCGCGGCAACTCGAGCGACCGCCAGCCTTCGTACTCGCCCGACGGCAAGTCGGTGCTCTTCTCGTCGAACCGCAGCGGCAATCTCGATCTCTGGATGGCGAACGCGGACGGCGCCGTGAAGCGCGTGACCGACGACGGTGCCGAGGATTGGGATCCGGCGTTCACCCCCGATGGGAAGAAGATCGTGTGGAGCTCCGGCCGCAGCGGCAATCTCGAGATCTGGGTGGCGAACGCGGACGGCAGCGGCGCGAAGCAGATCTCGAAAGACGGCGTCGACGCCGAGAATCCGACCGCCACACCGGACGGCTGGGTGGTCTACAACTCGTTCAATCCGAAAACGGCGGGGCTCTGGAAAGTACGCCTCGACGGCACGCAGGCGCAGCAGATCGTGAAGGAGCGCACGGCCTTGCCGGAGGTCTCACCCGACGGCCAGTACGTCGCGTATCTGTCGCAGAGCCGAACCGCGAATGCCGAGATCCGCGTGGCGCGCGTCGCCGACGGGCGGGACACCGGCTTCTTCATCCGCACGCGAGGCACGCGCCGCACCGCGGCGATCCTCGGCCGTGCGCGCTGGATGCCGGACGGGAAGTCGATCGCGTACCTCGCGCAGAACGCGGAAGGAATCAACGGCGTGTTCGTGCAGGACTTCGTGCCGAACACCGACACCACCGCCACCCGCCGCCCCCTCGGCGGCTTCGACCGCGAGCGCGCCACCGAATCGTTCGGCATCGCGCCCGACGGCATGACCATGACAGTTGCTGGATGGGAACAGCTCTTCAGTCTCTTCTCGATCGAAGGCGTTCCCGAAATTGCGAAACCGAAGAAGGAGAATCGGGCATGAGTGCATCTTCCGTCGTCCTCCGCGGCATCGACGCGCGCACGTTTTCGGAGATGGAGAATTTCGTGAAGGATCTCGAGGCGCGGCCGACCGACCGTCTCCTCCGCGACCTCGGCGAGCTGTGCGAGCTGCCGCTGACGAAGGTCTCCCTGGTGTCTTACGTGATGTACACGAAGTTCCGCGCGGCGGACGCCGAGGAGAAGGCGCGCATGCGGGAGAGCGTGGCGGCCACGTTCGAGACGGTCGAAGGCGAAGCGAAGGAGCGCGTGGGCCAGATCCTCGATCGCATGCGATAGCGCCGTCATCCTGAGCGAAGCGAAGGATCTCGAACTTCGTCGCATGCGCGTTCTGCCTAGCCTGAGACCCTTCGCCCTCTGCGGGGCTCAGGGTGACGGATAGAATCGGCCTGCATGACCGACTTTCCGATCGAAAACCTTCCCTTCGGCGTTTTCCGCGCGGCTGACGGCAACGCGCATGGATGCACGGCGTTCGAGGACCGCATCCTCGACCTGCATGCATGCGCGCGCGCGGGCCTCATCGACGAGCCGGCGCTGCTCGCGCCGCTGCTCAACGAGTTGATGGCGAAGGGACGCGCCGCGTCGCGGGCCGTGCGTGCTCGCGTGCGCGAGCTCATCGAATCCGGCGCCGCGGACGCGCACTTTGTCCCAATGCAGGGAGCGGAGATGCTCCTGCCGATGCGCATCGGCGACTACACCGATTTCTACGCGAGCATCCATCACGCGACGAACGTCGGCTCGATGTTCCGTCCCGACAATCCGCTGCTGCCGAATTACAAGTGGTTGCCGATCGGCTATCACGGGCGCGCGTCGTCGATCGTCGTCAGCGGCACGCCCGTGCGCCGTCCCGCGGGACAGACGAAGGACGATGCGAGTGCCTCGCCGAGCTTCGGTCCCTCCAAGAGGCTCGATTACGAAATGGAAATGGGCATCGTCATCGGCGCGGGCAATGCCCTCGGCGAACCGATTGCGGTCGGCGACGCGCTGGGGCACGTGTTCGGATTCTGTCTCGTCAACGACTGGTCCGCCCGCGACGTGCAGACGTGGGAGTACCAGCCGCTCGGGCCGTTCCTGGCGAAGAATTTCGCCACGTCGATCTCGCCGTGGATCGTGACGATGGACGCGCTGGAGCCGTTCCGCACGAAGGCATTCGTGCGTGCGGAAGGAGATCCGCCGCCGCTTCCTTACTTACAGGACGACGTCGGCTTCGACGTCAACGTGGAAGTGTGGCTGCGCACCGCGAAGATGACCGAGCCCGTGCGTCTCAGCCGCGGCAACTTCCGCGACATGTACTGGACAGTCGCGCAGCTCGTGGCGCATCACACGTCGAACGGCTGCAACCTCGTGCCCGGCGACCTGCTCGCGAGCGGCACGATCTCGGGTGAAGCGAAGGACGCGCGCGGCTCGCTGCTCGAGCGGGCGTGGCGCGGCACCGAGCCGGTCGAATTGCCGGGCGGGGAAACGCGCAAGTTTCTCGAAGACGGTGACGAAGTGGTGTTGCGCGCGTACTGCGAGCGCGACGGCCTGCGCATCGGCTTCGGCGAATGCCGCGGCGTCGTGCTGCCGTCATCCTGAGCGGAGCGAAGGATCTCAAAATGCGTAGGACGCGCGTGCTGCGTAGTCTGAGACCCTTCTTCGCGGCTTAGGGTGACGCGGCTCAATTCGCGATCGAGTTCGGGCCGCTGCTGCCGCGATGCTTGCGCGCGAATCCGCGCGCGACCGCGGTCTGCACCGCATCGCGCAATTCCGCGGCGAGTGAGCCGGCCCAGACGACTTCGCGGCCGTCGGTGAACCGGATCTCTGCCTGCAGGGTCTCGTGAAACGTGATCTGCGCAACGCGTGCGGTCGGGTCGGGAACGATCGGCATGGTGCAGTCATGGTAACTGAACGTGACGTGCGTCATTTGTTCTGAACGGCACCCCGGGTAGTTTTCCGCGGTCATGAACATTCGCAGCATTGGTGCGCTCGCCGCCCTTCTGGTGGGCGTGCCCGCATTCGCCGGCACGCTCCACGTTCGCCTCACCAACTACATCAACCACCTCGGTGAACCGAACTCGCAGACGTTCACGCTCGCCACGCAGCCGTTCACCGGCTCGACGAATTGCTCGAGCGGCGGCGGCGCGACGACGCTCACGCACGGCGTCGACTCCGTCACCGGCACCACGGTCAACGTGACCCCCGGCAATTCCGTGCTGCTCACGGTCGATCCCGGCTCGCCGCAGGCGATGTCGGATCAGAACGGCTACTTCGTCTCGTACGGCAGCGATCCCGCGGACATGCACACGTTCGACACGGCGACGTTCCTGCCGGGCGACGGACGCGCGATCTGCTTCGGCGGCTTCGAAGGGGCGCACGATCTGTACGCGCGCTTCTACGCGGGCATCCAGTTGCTCGACGAATGCGGCAACGAGCGCACGAACTGGGCGCCGGGCGAGACGGTGAACATCAAAGTCTCGGGTGGTCTCATCTTCAACCCCGAGCCGATGCGCCTGATGGCCGCGGGCGGCAGCGTGAACGAATGCACGTTCCTGCCGGAAGCGCCGTTGTACGCGACGGTGCACGTCACGTCCGATCCGTTCGTCTATCCATTCACGCTGCCCGATTCCGATGCCGACATCCCGAATCCCGGCTGTACGGGCAGCGGCACGCAGCACATCACCGGCAACTGGCGCGTGGTCGTGTACGACTCGTCGTGCGGCTGCAATCGCAATCAGTTCAACTTCACGGTCGCCAACGACGCGCCGCCCGCGCCGCCGTGCACGCTCGATTGTCCGGGCGACATCACGGTCGACAACGATCCGGGTGCGTGCGGTGCAAACGTGACGTTCGCCGCGCCCGCGGGTGCGACGTGCGACGCATTGCCGGGCGCGTTCTTCCCGGTCGGAACGACGACCGTGACGTGCACCTCCGGCGCGCTGTCGTGTGATTTCGACGTGACGGTGAATGACGCCGAGCCGCCGAGTGTCGGCGCGGTGAGCGCGTCACCGAATGTGTTGTGGCCGCCGAATCATCAGATGGTGGACGTGACGCTCAACTACAGCGGCTCGGACAATTGCGGCGCGGTGGCGTGTTCGATCGTGTCGATTGCGTCGAACGAGCCGGGGCCGGAGGATTGGGAGATCGTCGATGCGCATCACGTGCGGTTACGCGCGGAGCGTCTCGGCACCGGCAAAGGTCGCGTATACACGATCACCGTCGATTGCGGCGGCGCCACGAACGTCGTGACGGTCAGCGTGCCGAAGAGTCAGAAGCACTGACCAGCAAATAGCACGGGTGCATCAGGCCCGTGGGCTCGTAGAACTCATCGCGCCAGTACTCGAAGCCGAGGGCTTCGAGTACTCGGCGCGATCGTGTGTTGTGCGGATTGTGGCCGGCGTAGAGCGTCGTCGCATGGAGCGATCCGAACGCGTGGGCGATGACCGCCTTTGCCGCCTCGGGCGCGAGGCCGCGGCCCCAGAGCTCCGGCAGCAGGTGGAAGCCGAGGGCCATGATGTCGTGCTGCGGTCGAAGGCCGCAGCAGCCGGCGAATGCATTCGTCTCGAGGAGAAACAGCGGCCAGTACTGAATGCCGAGCGTTTCCTGATTCGCGATCTCGCGTGCGAGCCGCGCGCGCACCTTTTCTTCCGTGTACGGCCCGCCGATGTGTTGCATCACGTCCGCGTCCATCCAGAGACGGGACGCCAGCTCGAAGTCATTCGAGGACCAGTGGCCGAAGCCGAGACGTTCCGAACGCAGCCAGTAATTTCTCAATGGGCCATCACGTCCAGTGCTTCTTCGCCGACGCCGCGCAGGACTTCGTCGATGGTGTCGCCGCCGAGGAGGAGGCCGAAGGCGGAGCGCCACATGCGGGCGAGCTCCTGTGCGGCGACGCGCACGAGCGGCACTCCATGGCGCTCGATGAGGAACATGCCGTGTGCCGTATGCCCGAGGCGCTGCGCTTTCACGCCGTGCTTCGCCGCCGCTTCGAGCACGCGCGCGGTCTCGGTCTTCGCGCACGCGACGACGGCGCGCGCCTGCGACTCGCTGAAGAGCAGGCCCGTCGCGTCGAGCTCGTCCGCGTGTCCGGCGAGATCGACGTGGCAGCCGATGCCGTCCATCGACATCTCCGCGAGCGCGACTCCGAGTCCGCCGTTGGCGATGTCGTGCGCCGCGCGCAGCGTGTGCGTGCCGTGCAGCTCGAGCAGCAGCTCGATGAGGGAGCGTTCGCGATCCAGATCGACGCGCGGCGGTACGGCGAGCGCGTTCGCGTCGTACATCTGCTGCCACTCGCTGCCGCCCATTTCGTCGCGCGTCTCGCCGAGGAGCACCACGTCGAGATCCGCGTCGGGGAAGGCCAGGCCGCAGCCGTCGCGATCGCTGTCGAGAATGCCGACCATGCCGACGGTCGGCGTCGGATAAATCGCGCGCCCTTCGGTCTCGTTGTAGAACGAGACGTTGCCGGAGACGACCGGCGTGTCGAGGGCGCGGCAGGCGTCGCTGATGCCGCGGATGCACTCCGCGAACTGCCACATGATGTCGGGGCGTTCGGGCGAGCCGAAATTGAGGCAGTCGGTGATCGCGACCGGGCGTCCACCCGATGCCGCGACGTTGCGCGCCGCTTCCGCGACGGCCTGTTTGCCGCCCTCGTACGGATCGAGGTAGCAGTAGACGGGATTCACGTCCGAGGTCATGGCGAGGGCGCGGCCGGTCTCTTTGACGCGGACGACCGCGGCGTCGCGTTTCTCCGGCCCGGCGATCGTGTTCGTGCGCACGGTCGTGTCGTACTGGCCGAAGATCCAATGCTTCGAGCAGAGGTTCGGCGAGGCCAGGAGGCGCATCAACGTCTCGGTGCGATCGC
>Ga0196958_10000293_pt1 | contig 16173 bp, 10 predicted proteins | sample S1v_10metaG_FD_148654 | JGI IMG/M metagenome (GOLD analysis project Ga0196958, IMG submission 148654) | Soil microbial communities from Anza Borrego desert, Southern California, United States - S1+v_10 | ecosystem: Environmental > Terrestrial > Soil > Desert | place: USA: California | collected...
GCCCCGGCACCGCAGAGCAGCACCCGCTCGTGCGCGGTTTCGACACCCCAAAGCCCCACCTGAGCGGCATCCGCGGCGTACGGCCACGACAGATCGCGATGGAAGATGTGTCCCGCGGGCAGCCCCAGTTCGGCTTCGAGGTCCAGCGGCGTCTTCGCCTCGACGCACAACCCGCCGTCCGGCGAACGCAGCACGCAGTCTTCGATCGGTTCGGCCAGCACACTGTCCAAAGAGGACAACGTCGCGCGCGACGCCTCGTCGCGCGCGGCGTCGTTGCGTCCTTCGAACAGCCGCGCGGGCATGTGCAGCCCGAACAATGTCAGCGTCTGCACCCCGGCGGCTTGTTCGGCCGGGCCGAGGATCGACGGGTCGGTCAGCGAATGACAGTAGATCTCGCACGGCGGCAGCGACGGGATCCGGCCCGCGGTGGCCTCGGCGTGAGCCGTCGCCAGCTGCTCGTAACCCTCGTTGACATGGAACGTGCCGCCGAACGCCTCACGCGGATCGACACCGGGATCGCGCAGCCGCGGCAGCCGTGCCAGCACCATGTTCATTTTGAGCTGCGCGCCTTCCGGCGCCTCCGGCGCCTCCTCCCCCAGCAAGCGCGCGAGCACCCGGGGCGCGACGTTCGACAGCACGTGCCCGCCGCGTACGGTGAATTCGTCGTCGCCGAGCCGGTAACGCACCGACCCACCGGGATCGATCGACAGCACCTCGGCACCGGTGACCAGCCGCGCGCCCGCCGTCCGCGCGGCCGAAGCGAGCGCGCCGGTCACCGCGCCCATCCCGCCCACCGGCACGTCCCAGTCGCCGGTCTCGTTGCCGATCACGTGGTAGAGCAGGCACAGGTTCTGCCGGAAGTCGCCGGCACCGGCGAAGGTGCCGATCAGCGCGTCGGTCAGGACGACGCCGCGGACGGTGTCGTCGCCGAACATCCCGGTGAGCGTTTCCGAGAGTGGCCGTTCGAACAACGCGTCCCATGCCTCCGGCTCGATGCCCGAGCGCAGTTCCTCCCTGGACACCAGCGGTTCGGTCAGGGTGGGGAACGTCCGTTCCGCGACCTGGGCCGTCATCGCGTAGAACCGCCGCCACGCCTCGAAGTCCTTGGTGGACCCGGTGAGCGCGGAGAACGACGCCGCCGTACGGCCGTCGTCGCCCGTGTCGACAAGGAGACCGCCGCGGCCGACAGGCGTGTAGGAAGACATGCGCCGCCGCCGGAGGTCGAGACCGAGCCCGAGGTCCGCGATGATCTTGCGCGGCAGCAGGCCGACCAGATACGAGTACCGCGACAGCCGGACGTCGACGCCGGGGAAGGCACGGAAGGAGACCGCCGCCCCGCCGACCTCGTCCCGGCGTTCCAGCACCAGCACCGAGCGGCCGGCCCTGGCCAGGTAGGCCGCCGCCACCAGGCCGTTGTGCCCGCCACCGGCGATCACGGCGTCGAACGACTCCATACGAGACCTCCCAGCGAAAACGACAGTGCGCCGCGGTCATCGTGACCGCGGCGCACCGCCGTTCGCAAGGACTCAGAAGATGATGGAGAAGCCTTCGATCGTCCCGCTGTCGAACCGGTGGACGTCACGGACCCGCAGCTTCCAGGTCCCGTTCGCCGGTTCGGAGGAGGCGTTCACCGTGTAGGACGTGTGCACGCCGTTCGCCTCGCTCGTCCCTCCCGCCTGCTTGAGGCCGAACACCGCACCGCTCGGCCCGATCAGGTCTATCGCCAGGTCACCGGTGTAGGTGTGCGCGATGTCGACCTTGACCGGCAGCGTCGCCGACGCCTTGCCGTCGCAGCCTTCCTGCGTCACCGAACTGGTCACCGCGTCACCGGCGTCCGGAATGGACACCGGTGTCGTGTTCGACTTGACCCCGCACGTCGGTGCGGGGCCACCGCCGCCGATGAACGACACGTTCAGCAGTTTGTCGACCGTGCCGGACGGCAGTCCCTTGAGCACGCCGTCGGAGGCGTTGTTCACCAGCGCGTCCCGCGTCCGCTGCGCGGTGGCGCCGGAATTCGCGGCGAGGTACAGCGCCGCCGCCCCGGCCACGTGCGGCGTGGCCATCGACGTCCCGCTCATGTTCGCCGAACCACCGTTGGACGTGGACAGCGACGTGATGTTGCTGCCAGGGGCGAAGATGTCCACGCACGAACTGTGGTTGGAGAACGAGGATTTGGTGTCACTCTGGTCCGAGGCGCCGACCGTGATCGCCTCGGGAATCCGGGCCGGGCTGACGTTGCAGGCGTTCTGGTTCTCGTTGCCCGCCGCCACCACGTGGACGAAGCCCGCCGCGATGGACTTCTTGATGACGTCGTCGCCGAGCCCGACCTGGTCCATCCGCAGGCTGAGGTTCGCCACCGCCGGTTTGGTGCCGTTCGCGGTCAGCCATTCCACCGCGTCCACGATGGCGGAGTCGGGACCGTTGCCCGAACAATCGTTGCCCAGCACCTTCAGCCCGACGAGCTTGACCTTCTTCGCCACGCCGTAGGTCTTGCTGCCGATGGTGCCCGCGGTGTGACTGCCGTGCCCGTTGCAGTCCTTCCCGTTGCCGCCCACGAAGTCCTTGCCGATGGACGCGCGCCCCTCGTACTCCGGGTTCTCCGGATTGATCCCGGTGTCGAGGTCGTACGCGGTGACGCCCGCACCCGTGTTCGGGTAGGTGTACTTCTTGTCCAGCGGCAGATTCTTCTGGTCGACGCGGTCGAGGCCCCAGGTCGGGTCGGTCTGCGTGCCGACGGCACGCGCGGTGCCGTCCTGGTAGACCGCCTTGACCGCCGGATCGGCCGCGAGCCGGCGAGCCTGCCGCTCGGACATCCCCTTCACCGAGAAACCGCGCAGCACGTTCTTGTACGCCGACCGGACCTCGCCGCCGTAGCGGACGGCCAGCGCGGCCGAGGACTGCTCGACCGCTGGGGCACCGGCCTCGTGGAGCTCCACGATGTACTGCTCGCCGTAGTGCTGTTTCGCCTGCACGACAACGCCTTCCGCCTCCGCGGCGAGGGCGTTGCCCGCGGCGAGCGTGGCCAGCGCGATGGCCGCGACGGCCACCACACCGGCCCGCACGCCGCGTCGCATCAGAGACCCGCCACGTTCAACAGCTTGTTGGTCGAACCGGTGCCCGGGCTCTTGACGACACCGCTGGTGGCGGCGTTGGCGAGGCCGGAGGCGACGGCGGCGGGGGTGGCCGACGGGTTCGAGGTCAGGTAGATCGCGGCCGCGCCGGCGACGTGCGGCGTCGCCATCGAGGTACCGCTCATCTGCTGCGTGCCGCCACCGTTGCGCAGCGACGTGATGTTGGTGCCCGGCGCGAAGATGTCGGTGCAGCTGCCGTAGTTCGAGAACGAGGACCGGCGGTCGTCGCTCTGGGTGGCGTTGACGGTGATCGCCTCACGAACGCGGGCCGGACTGGTGCCACAGGCGTCGGTGTTGGAATTACCGGAGGCCACCGTGTTGGTGATGCCCGCGGCCACGGCGCGGCGCACGGCGGCGTCGACCCCGGAGTCGGCCGGGCCACCGAGGCTCATGGTGAGCACCGACGGGCCCTTGGCGTTCTTCGCGACCCAGTCGATCCCGCTGATGATCTGCGAGTACTGGCCGCTGCCCTGGCAGTTCAGCACGCGGACCGAGACGATCTTGGCGCCCTTGGCGACGCCGTAGGTGGCGCTGCCGACGGTGCCGGCGACGTGCGTGCCGTGGCCCTGGCAGTCGCGGGCGTCACTGTCGTTGTCGATGAAGTCGTACCCGCTGGTCGCGCGGCCGCCGAATTCGGCCTGGCGGTAGTCGACACCGGTGTCGAGGACGTAGACGGTCGCCCCGGACCCGTCGTTCGGATAGGTGTACTTCTTGTCCAGCGGCAGGTTCTTCTGGTCGATCCGGTCGAGGCCCCAGGTCGGGTTGGTCTGGGTGCCGGTCATGTGCGCGACCGCGTCCTGCTGGACGAAGTCGACGTTCGGGTCGGCCGCGAGCCGTTTGGCCTGCGCCTCGGTCATCTTCGCCGAGAAGCCGTTCAGCGCGGCGGTGTAGATCGCCTTCACCTGGCCGCCGTACTTGGCCGCGAGGCCGGCGTCGCCGCTCTTCAGCGAGACGATGTACCCGTCCGTGACGGCTCCCGGCACACCGGCGCCGCGGATCTGTCCCTCGGCGGCCGTGGCCGATCCGGCGAAGGCCAGCGAGGCCGTCACACAAGCCCCGGCGAGTACCGCACCCGCGATGCGGTGACGTCGAAGTTCTCCACGCATTTCCTGAGCTCCGTTCACTCGAACAGGTGATTCGCGCCGGCCAGAGTTCGGTCCGGCGCCGTGACGTGCAGTCACGCTGCACTCACTTTCGGGTGGCGGGACCGGCGTGAACAAGCGAGGCAACGGTCCGTAGGACTACGTATCTATTAGGTGAAGCCCAGGGAAACCCTCGGTCCCTACGAAAGTTCCGTGACGGTCGGAGTGGGTTCCGTGATCACTAAGCAGGCGCTTAAGCTGCGTTCACTCGAACGGTGTGGTTCGTGAAGCGGGGGTGACCCGGCATGGTGATCGGTGACTGCCGACGCAGGACGAGTTCGCCGGTGCTCGTCGGCCGTGAGACGGAACTGAGCGAACTCCTCGACGGCGCGATGCGTTCGCCGTCGGTGCTCATGCTCGAAGGGGAAGCCGGCGTGGGCAAGACCCGGCTCGCCACCGCCCTGCTGGCGCGTCCGGAACTGGCCGGACGGCCGGTGCTCACCGGAATCTGCCAGCCGCTGCGCGAGCCCTTCCCGTACGGCGTGGTCTTCGACGCGCTGAAGGACGCCCGCCCCGCGCGCGACCTCAACCCGGTGACCGGTGTCCTCGCGCCCTACCTGCCGGAACTCGCGGGCTTCCTGCCCCAGCCGTTACCGCGGCTCGGCGATCCGCGAGCCGAACGGCACCGGCTCTTCCGCGCCGTCCGGGAACTGCTCGGTTCACTGGGCCCACCCGTCCTGCTCGTCGAAGACCTGCACTGGGCGGACGACGGTTCCCGGCGACTGCTGCGGTTCCTGATGACCGACCCGCCCGCCGGCCTGACCCTCGTGCTCACGTACCGGCGCGAAGAGACGCCCGGCGGCATCCCGCTCGGCAGCGCGTACCGGCCCGCGCCCGGCACCGCGCACGCGCTCGTCACCCTTCGCCCACTGGACCGCGACGGCGTCCAGTCGCTGGTGTCGGCCCTGCTCGGCGGGGTGAACGTCTCGGCCGAGTTCGCCGCGCGGCTGCACGAGCGGACCGCCGGGATCCCGTTCGTGGTCGAGGAGACCGTGCACGCGATCGGCGACGTCGAGGCGGCGGTCCACGCCGACGGCGCGACCGCGCGGCGGCTGCTCGACACGGTCGAGGTCCCGGCCTTGCTGAGGGAGGCGACGGTCGAACGGCTCGTCGCGCTGCCGTCGGCCGCCCGGCGGATCACCGAGGCCGCCGCCGTCCTCGGCACACCGTCCACCGCGGATCTGCTGATCGCGGTGGCCGCGCTCACCCCCGAACGCGGCCGCCGAGCGCTCGTCCTCGCCCTCGAACGCAACGTCTTGCTGGAGACGGGCGAAGGCACGTACGACTTCCGGCACGCCTTCGCCCGGCAAGCCGTGTACCGCACCATCCCCGGCCCGGACCGCCAGGAACTGCACCGGCGGGCCGCGCGGTTGCTGCGCGATCGCCTCCCGCAGTCGTTGGTGCGGCTCGCCGAGCACTGCCGCAAGGCGGGCGACCGGGCCGGCGCGCTGAAGTACGGCGAAGCGGCCGCCGATCAGGCGTCGACGGTCGGTGATCTCGCCACCGCGACGGATCTGCTCCGCACCCTGCTCGACGAACCGGGCCTGCAACCGTCCGATGTGGACAGACTGGCGGTCAAGTTCAGTTCGGTGGCGTGCAACGGCCTCGCGCAGACCGAGGTCGTCCCGGCGCTCGAACGACTCCTCACCGACGGCAGGCTGTCCGGACGGCTGAGCGGTGAGGTCCGGCTCGGGCTCGGGCTCCTGCTGGTGCGCCAGGCGGGCGGGCTGGAGGCGGCGAGGACCGAGATCGAGATCGCCGTCAACGACTTAGCCGACCGGCCCGACCTGGCCGGACGCGGGATGGGCGTCCTCGCTCAGCCCTGGGTCGGCGCGACCCCGCTGCGGGAACACCGGCGCTGGATGGACCGGGTGGACGAGCTCATCGAGCGGGCAACCGACCGGCGGCTGAAGATCATCCTGCTGGCCAACAACGCGGCGTCGCGGCTGCACATCGGGGACGCGCGTGGCTGGGACATGCTGGACCGGGCACCCACCAGCGTCGGTTCCGCCGACGAACAGCGGCATCTGGCGCGGCTGCACTGCAACAGCGCCGACGCCTGCGCCTGGACGGGCCACCACCGGCGGGCGAAGAGCCTGCTGCGCAGCGGGATGCAGCTGGCCGCCGACTGCGGGGCGCCGTACGTCGTCAGCACCGCCCGCGCGACGGCCGTCCACACCGACTGGCTCACCGGGAACTGGGCCGGGCTCGCCGAACGGGCGGGCGCGCTGATCGACGAGTACCGCGACCTCCTGCCGGTGACCAGCGAACTGTGCCTGGTGCTCGGCCTGCTCGCCGCCGCCCGCGGTGAATGGGACGAGGCCGCGGCCCGGTTCGCCGGCACCGCGGCGGACCAGCCCGAGAACGCGTTCACCCCGGTCGCGATCGCCGCGCACGCCGGGATGGCGGGCATGCTGCTCACGCAGGACCTCGGCGAGGCCGCCGTCGCGCAGGCCGAAAAGGGATTGGAACTCCTGCGCGCCAAGGGTGTCTGGGCCTGGGGCGCCGATCTGGTCATGGCCGCCGTCGACGCGTACTGCGTCACCGGGCGGGACGTCGAGGCACAGGCGCTGACCGACGAGTTCGAACGCGAGATCGGCGGCCTCGACGCGCCGTCGACCCGCGCCGCGCTGGCCGCGAACCGCGGGCTCGTCGCGGCGTCCCGCGGTGACCACGCGGAGGCGATCGAGGCCTTCGAGCAGGCACGGACCCGCTTCGAGGCCCTCCCCGCGCCGTATCACGCGGCGCTGATCGCCGAACGGGCCGCACGCTGCCGCCTGGCGTGCACCGAGGACGTCGCGGAGACGTTCGCGGCGCTCGCGGCGACCTTCGACCACCTCGGCGCGACCCGCGACGCCGCACGCTGCCGCCACGCCTTCCGGTCCACCGGCGCGGTCGCCCCCTCCCGACGCGGTCGCCGGGGCTACGGCGACGAACTGTCCCCGCGTGAGCGTGACGTCGCCCGTCTGCTGACCGCCGGGCACACCAACCGGGAGATCGCCGAGGTGCTGTTCCTGTCCCGGCGCACGGTGGAACAGCACGTCGCGAGCGTGCTGCGGAAGCTGAAGGTCCGGTCGCGGAGCGAGCTGGCGGGGCTGCGGTCGGCGTAGACGCGTCTGCCCGGCTGAAGTACATGAAGGCCCCCTTCCTGTACCTAGGCGCAAGGAAGGGGGCCTTCATGTACTGGGAAATCGGTTGCGGGGGCCGCGGGGCGTCCGCGATGATCGTGCGCGATCCGGCAGGGAGCCGGTGGATGCGACAGGGAGGTGCCTCGTGCTGATGACTGTCCGGGGCCTTGGCCGCCCCCATCCACTCGCCCCTCGCGGCTGAGCCACGACGCTCGCCCGGTGGGGCATCCCTGACTAGGAGAACCCACCAGTGCGCAAGCACGATCTCGAAGAAGAACACCACAGCCGTTTCAGCCGTACCCGTCGTCCCCGGTTCGACGACGAACCCGAGCCCACCCGCGGCGGACGGCTCACCGAAGCCGAACGCGTCCGGCTCGCCCGGCTGCGTGAGGACGCCTACACCGAGACCGCCATCCCCGACGACGCCGACCGGTGGAGCACCTGGGGGGAGGCGGAGCACGGGCCCCTTCCCCGGCCGGGGTGGGTGATCACCGAACTGGCGGCGGTGGACACCGAACTCGGCGTCCTCAAAACCGGCAAGGAGGCGGACGTCCACCTCGTCCGGCGCAACCTGCCCGGCACCGAGGGCACCGTGCTCGCGGCCAAGCGGTATCGCAGCGGCGAGCACCGGTTGTTCCATCGCGACGCCGGCTACCTCGAAGGCAGGCGGATGCGGCGGTCGCGGGAGATGCGGGCCATGGAGTCGCGCAGCAGCTTCGGCCGCAACCTCATCGCCGAACAGTGGGCGGTGGCCGAATTCGGCGCGCTGAGCAAGCTCTGGACGGTGGGTGCGCCGGTGCCGTACCCGGTGCAGCGCGACGGCACCGAACTGCTGCTGGAATTCCTCGGCGACGGCGAGACGGCTGCGCCGCGGCTGGCACAGGTCCGGCCGGAGCCCGAACAGTTGCGGGAACTGTGGTTCCAGACCGCGGCGATGCTGGAACTGCTGGCGTCGCAAGGGCTCGCGCACGGCGACCTCTCGGCGTACAACCTGTTGGTCCACCGGGACCGGATCATGGTGATCGACCTGCCGCAGGTGGTCGACATCGTGGCCAATCCCGGCGGGCTCGAGTTCCTCGCGCGGGACGTGCGCAACATCGCCACGTGGTTCCACTCGCGAGGGCTGCCGGAGCGGCTCACGGCCGTCCCGGAATTGATCGAGGAACTGCGGGAGATCGCCGGGCTCCGCTGACCGTCCACAGTGTCGTGAAAGGGTCGTTCCCGGCATGCCCCGCCGGGAACGACCCTTTCACGACACGCCGGGAGAAGCCGCCGTGGAGACCCTGCCCACAATCGGTCCCTCCCGTTGGGAGGCCGGATAACGGTCCGGTACAGTAGTGCTAGACCGCAACCGGCGGCGTGGATGAGTGGTGTCCGTCGCTTCCAAAGCCAACCGAATGGCTCGCGGTATCCGTATCAACCAATTGGCGCGCGGTGTCATGCAGACGCGGTGTGCCGGGTTCGTCCCTGTGAACGCCCATCTGTGCACACCATCTTGCCTGCCTGCGTGCGGGCAGCCCCGGGCCTCCTTGCGACGTGCCACGTCCGAGAGGCATTTGTGACAGTCACGTTCAACTCCGGCCACACCTCACCGTCGGCCAGGCAGCACCGCAAGCCGCGCACCCGCCCCGCGGGTGACGCGATGCTGCACAACGACGCCGTCGAGAGTGTCGAGGCCACCACCTGGGCGGAGCTCGGGCTTCCCGAGCCGCTGCTGCGGGCACTGGCCGACGCCGGTATCACCACCCCGTTCCCGATCCAGTCGGCGACCATCCCCGACGCGCTCGCCGGCCGCGACGTGCTGGGCCGCGCCCAGACCGGTTCCGGCAAGACCCTGGCCTTCGGCCTCGCGATGCTGACCCGGCTCAACGGCGGCCGCGCCCGGCCGAAGCACCCGCGTGCGCTGATCCTGGTCCCGACCCGCGAGCTGGCCATGCAGGTCGCCGACTCGCTGACCCCGCTGGCCAAGTCCCTCGGCCTGTGGTGCCGCACCGCCGTCGGCGGCATGGCCTTCACCCGCCAGGCCGACGCGCTTTCCCGCGGCGTCGACCTGCTGATCGCCACCCCCGGCCGGCTGTCGGACCACGTCCGACAGGGCACCGCGTCGCTGTCGGACTGCACCTTCATCGCGCTCGACGAAGCCGACCAGATGGCCGACATGGGCTTCATGCCGCAGGTCCGCGAGATCCTCGACCTGACCCCGCGTGACGGTCAGCGCCTGCTGTTCTCCGCCACCCTCGACGGTGACGTCGACCGCTTGGTCCGCGCGTATCTGACCGACCCGGTCACGCACTCGGTCGCCCCGTCGACCGCCAGCGTCACCACCATGGACCACCACGTGCTCCAGGTGTCGCACCAGGACAAGCAGGACATCATCACCGAGATCGGTGCCCGCGAGGGCCGCACGATCATGTTCGTCCGCACCAAGCACCACGTGGACCGCCTCACCGAGCGCCTGCGCGAGAAGGGCGTCCACGCGGCCGCGCTGCACGGCGGCAAGACCCAGGGCCAGCGCAACCGGGTCCTCGCGGACTTCAAGGAAGGCTTCGCCCCGGTCCTCGTCGCCACGGACGTCGCCGCACGTGGTATCCACGTCGACGACATCTCGCTGGTGCTGCACGTCGACCCGGCCGCCGACCACAAGGACTACCTGCACCGCGCCGGCCGCACCGCGCGCGCCGGGGCGTCCGGTGTGGTGGTCACGCTGGTCACCCACGACCAGCGCCGCATGGTGCGCCGGATGACCGACCGCGCCGGTGTCCGCGCCGAGCAGACCACGGTCCGCCCTGGCGACGCCGAGCTCGCTCGCATCACCGGTGCGCAGCAGCCCAGCGGTGAGCCGGTCGTCGAGCGTCGTCGTGAGTCGCCGCGTCGTGGCGGTGGCCGCGGTGGTTACCAGGGTTCCCGCGAGGGGCACGGTCACCGTGAAGGCGGCCGTCCCGGCGGCTTCCGCGGCCGCCCGCGTCGTGGCGAGTCCGGTGGCGGCAGCGGCCGTCCGCAGCGTCCGGGCGGTCGCCCGCGTCGCAGCTACGACAGCTGACACACGTGATTTAGCGGCGCACTCGCGTGATCAGACGGACGACACGCCCGGCGGGATTCCCGCCGGGCGTGTCGTCCGTTCCAGCACGTGTGTCGTCCGTCTGATCACGCGTGTCGTCCTGTGGGGACCACCACGTCCATCGGGAAAAGGCGGATGGGAGACTGCGGGACGTGACTTCTCCCGGCCCCGCTCCCCAACACCTCCCGCCCGACCAGGTCTTCGACTGGCTCGACGTGGAGGCCGAGAAGCGGGCCGAGGCCGGGCTGGTGCGCAAGCTGCGCATCCGGCAGGCGCAGGAACCGGAGCTGGACCTCGCGGGCAACGACTATCTCGGGCTCGCCAGGGACAAGCGGGTCGCCGGTGCGGCCGCTGCGGCCGCGCTGCGCTGGGGCGCCGGCGCGACGGGCTCCCATCTCGTCTCCGGCACCACCGAGATCCACGCCGAACTCGAGCACGAGCTCGCCCGCTTCTGCGGCACGCAGGCGGCGCTGGTCTTCTCGTCCGGTTTCACCGCGAACCTCGGCGCCGTCACAGCCCTGTCCGGCGCGGATTCCGCGATCGTCACGGACAAGTACATCCATGCCTCGCTGATCGAGGGCTGCCGCCTGTCCCGTTCGGACATCGCCGCCGTCGCGCACAGCGACCCGAACGCCTTCAAGCACGCGCTGGCGACCCGCCGCAAACCGCGCGCGCTCGTCGTCACCGATTCCGTCTTCTCCGTCGACGGTGACCTCGCCCCGCTGGAGCAGCTCGCCGGTGTCTGCCGGGAGCACGGCGCCTCACTGCTCGTCGACGACGCGCACGGTTTCGGCGTCCTCGGCGAGGGCGGCCGCGGGGCCGTCCACGCGGCGGGGCTCTCCGGCGCGCCGGACGTCGTCACCACCATCACGCTGTCGAAATCCCTTGGGGCACAAGGCGGAGCGGTGCTCGGGCCGCGGCGCGTGATCAAACATCTGGTGGACACGGCGCGCAGTTTCATCTTCGACACCGGCCTCGCGCCCGCCAGCGCCGCCGCCGCGCTGGCCGCGCTCACCGCGTTGAAGGCCGAGCCGGAGCTGGCCACGAAGGTGACCGAAGCCGCCGGAAACCTCGCGATGCACCTGAAGTCGGCGGGTTTCCGGGTCGGTCTCCCGGACGCCGCGGTGATCTCGGTGCAGGCGCCGTCGCCGGAATCGGCCGTCGCGTGGGCGGCCGCTTGCGCCGATCAGGGGGTGCGGGTCGGCTGCTTCCGCCCGCCGTCCGTGCCCGACGGCATCTCCCGCCTGCGCCTGACCGCGCGGGCCGATCTCACCGAGGCCGACGTGGACCGCGCGGTCGGGGTGATCACGACCGCGGCGCCTCCCGGCGCCACATCGTGAGGTGCGGGATGCCGTCTTCCAGGAACTCGTCGCCTTCGACGACGAAGCCGTACTTGGCGTAGAAGTCCTTCGCGTACGTCTGCGCGTCGAGCACGCACGGCGCGTCCCCGATTCCCGCGAGCGCGGTCTCCATCAGGCGTCCCGCGAGTCCCTTGCCGCGTGAGCGGACCGCCGTGCACACCCGGCCGATGCGGAAGGTTCCGCCGGCGTCCTGCAACACCCGCAGATACGAGTCGACGGCGACCGAACCGCCGATCCAGAGATGCCGGGTGCCGGGCAGGAGGTCGCGTCCGTCGATCTCGTGATAGGCGCAGTCCTGCTCGACGACGAACACGTCCACGCGCAGGCGGAGGATGCCGTGCAGCTGGGCGGCCGTGATCTCGTCACCGGCGACGGACAGCGGGAACGACGTGGTCTCGATGATCGGGGTGTCGGTGCTCACGTCCACTTGGTAGCACATCGGACGTGAAGAAGGCATCGATCAGCCGATCAGCCCGCGCTTGTTCTGCTGGGAGATCTCGTTCGTGAAGTACGAGACACGGGTGTAGACGCCCGGCTTATTCGGCTTCGCACAGCCCTCGCCGAACGACACGATCCCGATCAGGGTGTCGCCCACCATCAGCGGTCCGCCCGAATCGCCCTGGCAGGCGTCGATCCCGCCTTCGGGGTAACCGGCGCACACCATGTCGCTCGGGTCGTAGCCCGAGTACGCGGTGCGGCAGGTCTTGTCGCTGACCACCGGGACGACCGCGCTGCGCAGGTAGTCCGACCGCGCGCCGCCGTCGGCGATTCTGCCCCAGCCGAGCACGGTCGCTTTCGTGCCTTCGCTGTACAGGTCGGCATTGCCGTTGTCGGCGACCTTCGCGGGCCGGTACGGCAGCTGACCGCTGACCGTCATCACCGCGATGTCGTCGCCCTTGCCGGGGTCCCCCTGGTAGCCGGGACTGACCCACATCTTCGAAACACGCAGCTCCACGCCGTCCTTCGTGCGTTTGTCCTCGCGTCCGGCGACCACCCGGACGTCGGCACGGTTGACCGCGACCGCGCAGTGCGCCGCCGTCGCGACCGTCGTGGAGCTGACGATCACGGCGCCGCAGTACTGGTTGCCGCCGCGATCGGCCAAGTAGACCGCGTACGGGTGCTGCGAGATCGACGCCTTGCCGCCGCCGACGATCCTCGGCTGCGCGGCGTTGTCCGGTCCGTTCACCGCGCTGTCGTCCGCCGACGCGCCGGTGACCGCGACCGAAACCATCACGGCCGTCGCGAGGACCGCTCCGACCGCGAGCAACAGGGCGCGACGTGACTTCTTGGGCATGTTCTTTCCCTTCACCGGGGCGTACGTACGGTCAAACCCTGGGAAGTCATTCGACTCCAGCGCGTACACGAGCGGTCGCGCATACCTTAATCGCAAAAAGCCCGATGTGGTGTCACTGAAACGGGTGGACCCGTGCTCACCCACCGCATCTGACACATTGGACCTCGTGCGGGCTACGGCGAAGACTCGGCCCCCTTTCATCCCGACGTGGAGGGTCGGCGCGACGCCGCTTCCCTTGCGGGGCGACGGTTTCGGACTCGCCGGGAACCGGTTCCAGGACACGGTGATCCCGTTCCGGCCGACGTGCTCGCGCGCGCAGTACCTGGCAGGCGGGGGTGCCCGGTCGAAGCCGGCGCGCTGCGTTATCCGACGTTGTCCTTCGGGGGTTTCGACGATCACGCGCATATCGGGGAAATGCTCGTGCGCGCTTCCAAGGCGAATGCGATCGTCACCGTGTTCGGGCAGTTGTTCGCCGCGACGTTCCCGACCGAGGCGGCAGGCATTGAAAAGACGTGCGCGTGACCGATCCCCCGACAGGGTGGCGGGAACGACACCACGTCCGCCGTCCGGACCGCGGCCGGACGAACTGGTCCGGGATGACCGTCCCCGGTCATCGGACCGTGGCCGCGTTCTCCGCGATCGGCTGGACCTGGGGCGCCGAGCCGGGAACAACCGGCCGTCGTGACAAGTTGGCTAGAGTCGGAACCACCCGCTCCCGCCGCAAAGGAAGACAGCGTGCCCCACTACGACCTGGTGATCGTCGGTACCGGATCGGGTAACTCGATCCTCGACCCGCGCTTCGCGGACTGGAACACGGCGATCGTGGAGAAGGGCACGTTCGGTGGCACCTGCCTGAACGTGGGCTGCATCCCGACGAAGATGTTCGTGCACGCCGCCAATGTCGCGGCCACCCCTCTTTCGTCGGCGAAGTTCGGCGTCGACGAAGAGCTGACCGGGGTCCGCTGGCGCGACGTGCGCGACCGGATCTTCGGGCGGATCGACCCGATCGCCGCCGGTGGACGCGAGTACCGCGTCGAGCACGAGGACAACAAGAACGTCACCGTGTACGAGGGCGAAGGCCGCTTCACCGGGCACAAGGAGCTGCGGGTCAGCTACCCCGACGGCCGCCCCGCCGAGACGATCACCGCCGACCGGTTCGTGCTGGCGGCGGGCGGGCGCCCGGTGATCCCGGACATCCCCGGTCTCGCCGAAACCGGCTACCACACCTCCGACACGGTGATGCGGCTCGAGGAACTGCCGTCGAGCATCGTGCTCCTCGGCGGCGGGTACATCGCGGCCGAATTCGCGCACGTTTTCGCTTCGTTCGGGGTGAACGTGACCATGGTCAACCGGTCCGGCACGTTGCTGCGGTCCGAGGACGACGACGTCAGCGCCCGGTTCACCGAATTGGCCGCCCAGCGGTTCGACGTCCGGCTCGACCGGAAGACCGTCCGCGCGCGCAAGACCGCGTCAGGCGTCGCTCTGGACCTTGAGGGCCCAGAAGGTGCCGAGGTCGTCGAAGCCGACGTGCTGCTGGTCGCCACCGGCCGCAAGCCGAACTCCGACCTCCTCGACGTCGCCGCCACCGGGGTCACCACTGGCGAGCGCGGGCACGTCGTGGTCGACCAATACCAGCAGACCGTGGTCGACGGGATCTACGCGCTCGGCGACATCTCGTCGGTGCTCGAACTGAAGCACGTCGCGAACCACGAGCAGCGCGTCGTGCAGCACAACCTGCTGCACCCGGACGAGCGGATCGAGGCCGATCACCGGTTCGTCCCGCACGCGGTGTTCACCTCGCCGCAGGTCGCGTCCGTCGGGCTGACCGAACGCGAGGCCCGCGAGCGCGGCATCTCGTACGTGACGTCGCACCAGGACTACGCGGGCATCGCCTACGGCTGGGCGATGGAGGACACCACCGGCTTCGCGAAGCTGCTCGCCGACCCGGCCACCGGGCAGCTGCTGGGCGCGCACATCATCGGCCCGCAGTCGTCGTCGGTGATCCAGCCGCTGATCCAGGCGATGAGCTTCGGGCTGGACGCGAAGAGCATGGCGCGCGGGCAGTACTGGATCCACCCGGCGATGCCGGAACTGGTCGAGAACGCGCTGCTGAACCTGCCGCTGGACTGATCCTTCGCCGCAATCAGTCACCTACTTGCGAGATTCCCTGGCGCAAACAGGTGACTGATTGCGGGTGTTCAGACAACGCGCTCGCAGGCGCGGGCCCCGTTGCGCGCCGCGAGCGCGCTCACCGCGTTCCTCGCGATGTCCGAGGCACCCATCAAGGCGGGCGAGCGGGCTCCGTCCCGTCGGAACCGCTCCCCCGCCTCGACGTACCGGCGGATCGCCGCCAGGAAGTCCTCCCGCGCGGATGCCGCCCCTCCAGGCACCGCGCGGACCCCTGTCGCCCCCTTGAGGACATCCCTGGCGTCGTCCACCTTCACCGCGACGTGGTGCCGCCACTTGCGCAGCTCCGTCGCGGCGTCCCCCCGCGGATCCGGCCAGTAGCGCTCGAGTTCGGCGCCACTGTCCTTCCACACCTGTACGCACACCCGGTCCACGGCGCGGTAGTACTCGTGCGGCGTGACCACCGTCGCCGGCCGTTGCGGCGCCAAGGCGACGCACACCGCGGCGAAACACGCCAAGGTCGCCCCGTACGCCGTTCCCTCCACCACGCCGACCCCCAGAACCAAGTTTTTGAACAGGTTCAACTCACTCAGGTTATGACTCCGCCCCGGCGGGGTCAAGAAGTTTTTGAACGCGTTCAGACGCAGCGGCGACGACCGGCGAGAGCCCCGAAGGTCATCTGGGCGGCGAAGACCACGAGCATCATGATCCAGGGAACGGTCCAGGCGTGCGTGAGATCGTGGAGCAGCCCGAACAGGAAGGGTCCGACGGCCGCCATCAGGTAACCGATACCCTGGGCCATCCCCGACAACCGCGCGGTGTCCGCACCGGAGCGCGCCCGGAGCGCGATCACCGTCAGCGCGAGCGAGAAGACGCTCATCCCGAGCCCGATGAGAAGGCACCACAGCAAGGGCGAGGCGGCGGGAGCGACC
>Ga0196958_10000294_pt1 | contig 16067 bp, 18 predicted proteins | sample S1v_10metaG_FD_148654 | JGI IMG/M metagenome (GOLD analysis project Ga0196958, IMG submission 148654) | Soil microbial communities from Anza Borrego desert, Southern California, United States - S1+v_10 | ecosystem: Environmental > Terrestrial > Soil > Desert | place: USA: California | collected...
TGCGCGCCCGGATGGCGGCGATGCGTTCCTGCACCGGGATCTCCAGCTTTTCGGCGCTCTTCTTCGTGTAATCGAACTCGGGCACGGTCACGCGCGGAAGGCGCTTGCCGATGGCGCGCTCGATCGAGCGCAGATCGTCCTCTTCATCCGGCGCGACGAACGTGATCGCGTCGCCGGTCATCTCCGCACGCGCGGTGCGGCCGACGCGATGGATGTAATCCTCGGCCATGTGCGGCACGTCGAAATTGACGACATGGGAGAGCGCTTCGACGTCGATGCCGCGCGCAGCGATGTCCGTCGCGACCAGGATCCGGTAGCGCCCGTTCTTGAATCCTTCCAGTGCGTCGGTGCGCTGCGCCTGGCTGCGATTGCCGTGAATGCGCGCCACCGAAACGCCGTGCTTCTCGAGCTTCTCGTACACGCGGTTCGCGCGGTGCTTCGTGCGGGTGAAGACGATCGCCGAGCGTACCTCGCCGCGCTGCACCAGCGTTTCGAGCAGCGCGATCTTGAGGTCCTGCGACACCGGAAAGACCGACTGCGTGATGCCCGACGCCGGCGCGGCCTTGCGCTCGATCGAGATCATGGCGGGGTTCTTCAGCATCTCCTGCGAGAGCTGCACGATCGGCGGCGGCAGCGTGGCCGAGAAAAAGAGCGTCTGCCGTTTCGTCGGCAGTTGTCTGAGCACGCGGCGAATGTCGGGGAGGAAGCCCATGTCGAGCATGCGATCCGCTTCGTCGAGGACGAGGATCTCGAGCCCGTCGAGCTTCGCGTACGGACGGGTGAAGTGATCGAGCAAACGCCCCGGCGTGGCGACGATCACGTCGACGCCCCTGCGGAACGCGTGCTCCTGCGGACCCATCCCCACGCCGCCGTAGACCGCGGCGCCGGAGAGCGGCGTGTGCACGGCGAGGTCGCGCAGATGCTCGTCGATCTGCGCGGCCAGTTCGCGTGTGGGGGTGAGGATCAGTGCGCGCGTCGTCCCGCGACTTTTGCCCATGAGGCGGTGCATGATCGGCAGCAGGAACGCGGCGGTTTTGCCGCTGCCTGTGGCCGCCGCCGCGAGCACGTCTTTGCCGGCGATGGCCGGCGGGATGGCGTCAGTCTGGATCGGCGTCGGGCGGGTGAAGCCGAGCTCCTTGATACCGCGCAGGAGATCGGGGTGGAGACCGAAGGAAGAAAAAGGCATGGACACGGATCATATAGCGCCTCAGTCGAACGCGTATTCGAACCGCATGCTGATGGTCGTCCAGCGTCTGCGGTAGGTGTAGCCGACGGCGAGCGATTTTTCGTCGAAGCCGTCGGAGAGCGTCGGTTGCCGGTACGTCATGCGGCTCACGCTGCCGATGAGCTCCGCGCGATGCCGCGACTCGCGCGGCGCACCCGAGTCGAAGAAGTTGTAGCCGTAGCCGGCGGAGAGACGGACGAACTCCGTCTCCACGTCGCTGTTCGTGCTCGGAAGGTCGTTCTGCTGGTGCGTGGAGTCGGACTGGTCGAACGATCCATCCGCCCGGGCCAGGATCGTGCCGCGCGCCGCAATGGGCCAGTAGTGCTGCAGGTCGACGGCGATCCCGTCGTTCGTCCCCTCGTTGTGGAACGTGATGATGGACGGCTGCGCCGGCGGACGTTCAATGGTGCCGGCTTCGAACGTCGAGTCGAATTCCCTGCGCGTCGCCGCGATGCCCGCCAGCAAACCCCGTCGCGCAAAATAAGGATCCTCGGTCGTGTCGTACTCCCAGCGCAGTTGCAGCAACTGCTCGTCGTTGGCGCGCCGGAGCGGGCGGGGGAAGCCCTCGATCGTGCGCTCCGCCTCGAAGCCGGCGCCCATCACGGACGCGGTGAGTGTCTGGCGGATGGTGAGCGGATAGCCGACGGTGACCGACCACGACGGATCGGGCTCGGCGACTTCGTCGTTCGTGAAGGCCCAGTCGATGCTGCCGATGGCGAACAGGCGCGTGCCGCCGATGCCGTAATGCGAGTACTGCAATCCGAGGGTGCGGCTGTCGAAGTCGCCGGTCGCCTTGCGGATCCGCGCTTCGACCACGCCGGAACCGGCGAACATCCGCGCGCCGCCGCCGAAGAACGCCGTGCTGCTGTCGTCGATGCTCGACTTCGCGGCATCGACCTCGGCGTCGAAATAGAACGGCGTCATGGCGTTGACGTGGAGGACGAGCGTCATCCCTTCGACGGTGTAGTGCGCCTCGTACACGAACGGCAGGCGCCGGATGCGCGCGACGGCGACGTCGAGGTCGGCGTCGGTGTAGCTCTGCCCTTCGATGAGGGCGGTCTGCGAAAGGACGATGGACGCCGGCACCTTTCCGCGCACTTCGATGCGGGAAATGACGCGCTGCGCCGCGGCCGGCAAGGCGAGGACGAGTAGAAGCGGGAGGATGAGTCTGCGGATCATGGAATCTCCTTCGGCGCAGACACAAGGGCGACGTGCGTGCCGCGCGCGCCGGAGAGGCGGCCATTTGGTTTCAGTGAGTTAGCGGGAGGTGTCGCGGATGCGTGTATCCGCGTGCCGACAGGAGGTGTCTGAATTTCCCGACTCGCCGCGGCTCAGGCGCTGCGGCCCGCGACGAAGTTTCTCGCGGCGCAACGCATCGCGCCGTTGAGCCACTGCTCGGAATCGCGGACCCGGCGCGAGGCGAGGAGGAAGCTCAGGAACACCTCGTGCGCGAGCGTCTCGGCCTCCGCTTCAGGGACGCGGAATTGCAGGACGGCGATGGCGACGAGATGGTCGAAGTGCTCTTCGTAAAGCGACGTGAAGTCGAAGGTCATGCGCGGCGGTCCGCTGCGAGTAGACGCGCGCGGCGGAGACGGAGTCAATAAGGAGCGGATAGGTGTCCACGCGACTCGCAGGCGTTCCGGCGCTGTTCATCGGCGAGCGGAACGCGCCGCCGGTGCTGTGGTTTCACGGCTTCGGCGTGGAGAAGGAGACGCATCGCCGCGAGCTCGAACAGCTCGCGGAGGGGGGCTTTCTCGCCATCGGGATCGACGCGGCGGGCCACGGCGAGCGCCGTCTGCCGGATCTCGACGCGCGCATCGCCGCGCCGCGCGAGGCAGCGAAGGCGACGATGCTCGCACTCGCTCGTGCAACGGCGGACGAGGTGCCGTCGATGATCGACGCACTGGGGGTGGAGCGCATCGCCATCGCCGGCATCTCCATGGGCGGCTACGTCGTCTACGCCGCCCTGGCCCGCGATCCCCGCATCCGCACCGCCGTCGCACTCCTCGGCGATCCGGAATTGCTCGCGACGGATCCGGAGCACGTGGCGCTGCTGTCGATCAACGGCGAATGCGACGAGAACGTCCCGCCGCACGGCGCACGTTCGCTGCACGCGCGCTTGCACGGCACGCATCGTTACGTCGAGCTCGCGGGCGAACCGCACCTGGTATCCGAATCCGCATGGAAGCGCGTGATGACCCTGACGATCGGATGGCTGCGCGAGCACGCAGCCATCCGTCATTGAAGATCGCGCAATCGCGGCGGAATGTCCCTCAGGGAATCGCGGCGCGCAGCTTTTGCACGTGGCGCGGCGGTGCGCGTTGCATCGCGGCGCGCCTGCTGCCGGATAGGGACGAGAGTCGAGCGAGCCCGCCGGTGGGGGGATTGAATCCCTGCGCGGCGGTATACTTTCGGTCATGTCGATGGCCGCGGCGCTACGCAAGCACGACGACACGACGGACGCAGATTCGATCGTCGTCCTGCACGATGTGTCGTGGGAAGACTACGAACGCCTCCTCGCCATGCGCGGCGATCACTCCGCTCCCCGGATCAGCTACCTCGAGGGGGAAGTCGAGATCATGAGTCCTTCCCGCGATCACGAAGTCGTCAAGTCGCGCATCGGACGCCTGCTCGAAGCATGGTGTACCGATCGCGGAATCGAGCTCGAAGCGGTCGGCAGTTGGACGATCAAGAAAGAGGCGAAACGGCGCGGAGCGGAGCCCGACGAGTGCTACATCTTCGGCACGGAAGATCGGGAGCGGCCACACCTCGCCATCGAGGTGGAATGGACGCACGGCGGCATCGACAAGCTGGCGATCTATGAAAAGCTCGGTGTCGAAGAGGTGTGGTACTGGCGCAAGGGCGTCATCGAAATTTACGTGCTGAGCGCCGGGAAGCTCGTGCCGGCGGAGCGCAGCCGGCTCCTTCCCGACCTCGACCTCGAGCTGCTGGCTTCGATGCTCGACCGTGACACGCTGACGCAGGCCGTGCGCGATTTCCGGGCCGCGCTGGCCAACGCGTAGCGGCACGGCATTCCCGCGGCGCGCGACATCGCCACGATCGGTGCAGGAAGTGCCGGAGCATCGCCTGTCTCAATTCCCTTTCCAGCGCATGCGATAATCCGCCCGCCCAATGACGTCCACCCGAACGGTCACGGAGGAGCTCCTCGCATGGCTGCGCGTGTCTCCGCGCGAGGCGCAGGCGCCCGCGGACTGGGATGCGCTGCTCGCGGAGGCGGTCGCGCACAGCGCGGCGCCGCAGTTGTTTGCGCGGCTGGCCGCAGTAGGGAAGACGGGCATCGTGCCGCCCGCGGTGATGCAGTGCGCGATGCTGGCGATGGTGAAACAGAAGCAGCAGGTCGCCACGCTGCCCGCGGAACTGAAGGAACTGCTGCAGGCCCTCCATGACCGCGGCATCACGCCGACGCTGCTCAAAGGCGCGCATCTCGCCACCCTCGTTTATCCCGAGCTCTCGCACCGCCCGATGGCCGACCTCGATCTCCTCGTCGAGCCATCGCAGCTCGAGGCGGCGAAGCAGGCGCTGGAGAGCATCGGCTACGAAACGCGCTGGTACGGCGAGCAGGACGATCACGGCCACGCGCTCTCGCCGATGCGCAAAGGGAGCTCGATTCCCGTCGAGCTGCACTGGACGCTCACCAGCGAAAGCGACGCGGTGCAGCTCGATCTCGACGCCATGCGCGCGCGCAGCGAGGAAGTCACGCTCTACGGCCAGCCGGCGCGCGTGTTTTCCGGCGAGGATCTCCTGCTCTACATCTGCATCCACGCCGGCGTGATGCACACGTTCGGCGAAAAGGGCCTGCGCCCGATCTTCGACATCCTGGCCATCCTCGAACACTACAAACAACTCGACTGGACGGCGATCCAGGAGCGCGCGAAAGCCGCCGGCGCCGCGCGCGCGACGTGGCTGATGCTGGAGCTGGTCCGCACTTCGTGCAACGCACCGATTCCCGCGCTGGCGATGCCCGAGCGCGTGTCGAGCAAAGTCGTCGACGCCGCACGCGCGCAGGTGTTCGAGCGGCCGGGCGTGCGTCTGCACGACGTTTCGCCGACGCAGGTGGCGAGCGCGATGCACGATCCGAAACGCCTCGTGAGCTACGTCTTCGCCGGCGGTCTGCGTGGCGCGGCGAAGAAGCTGCGGAACCTCGTCACCCGCTACGGAGGCTTCCTGCGCCAGGACCGCGCGATCGTGACGTCGGCCGCGAAACGCACGTGGCGGCAGACCGTCCTCACGTCGTGGATGAAGAAGGAGATCTCGCGTTGAAGGTGCTGTGCCGCAGCCTTCTCATCGGCATGACGGGCTCGATCTCCGCGCCCGCCATCCCCGGGTTCATCACATTCCTGCGCCGCGGGCTCGTGGAAAAAGTGCGCGTGATCATGACGCGCTCCGCGGCGGAGCTCATCACCCCCGCGACCATGCAGGCCTACACCGGCGAGCCGGTCTACGTCGACAGCTTCGACACCAGCGAAGGCGTGCACGTCCCGCACATCCAGCTCACGCGCGAAGCGGATGCGTTCGTGATCATGCCGGCCACGGCGAACATCATCGCCAAAGCGGGACTCGGGATCGCCGACGATCTCCTCTCCACCGCGATCCTCGCCAGCCCGGCGCCGGTGATCATCGTGCCGTGCATGAACGAGCGCATGTGGAACAACCGCGCGCTGCAGCGCAACGTCGCCCTCGCACGCGAGAACGGCTACCACGTGATGGAGCCGGCGAAGGGGATCGAGGTCGCGGACATGCAGGACAACTTCGGCGTGATGCCGCCGCTCGACCAGATCATCGCGACCATCGCGGAGCGCGTGAAACGGGCATGACGGCGGCCGAAGAATTCGCGCGCGTCCGAGCCCTCGTGTTCGAGCCGTATTCGATGTTCCGCGTTGCGCCGATGCGCGGGCAGTTCGTGAACGTGAACGAGCGCGGCGACCGCGAGACCGGCCGCGCGAAAGCATGGCCGCCGCCACCGGACGCGATCTTCGTCTTCGGCGGCTCGATGGCCTTCGGCTACGGACTGGCCGATGCCGAAACGATCCCCGCGCAGCTCGAGCGCGCCACCGGCCGCGACGTCTACAACTTCGCCACGCCCAATCACAACGCGGAGCAGGAGCGCATCCGCCTCGAGCAGTTGCTGCTCGACGGCGCGCGTCCGAGCGTGGCCGTGTTCCTCGACGGGTTCGGCGAGTTCATCGCGCCGTTCTACGCGCCGCTGATGTTCCGTCCGTTCGTCAACGCGACGCGGCGACGCTCGCGCGTCGAACGGTTGCTGAAGCGCGACGCGCCGCCCGTGCTCCGGCTGCCCGATGCCGCGGCGGTGCTCGATCGCTATCTCGCGAACATGAAGCTCATCCGCGGGGTCTGTACCCCGTTCGGTGTACAGCCGCTGTTCGTCTGGCAGCCCGTGCCCTGCTATCGCTACGACGGTCCGGCCGAGTCGCACGGCGACGGCGCGCCGCTCGTGGAGATCGTGCGGCAGGGCTACGAGTTGATGCACGCGCGCGGATTCGACGGACTCTGGCTCGCGGACATGCAGGCGGGCCGCACCGAGTCGCTCTACGTCGATCCCGATCACTACAACGCTGCGTTTTCCGCCGAGATCGCGCAGCGCATCGCCGTGGAGCTGCGATGAATCTGCGGGGGATCCTGCGCCGCGCGCTCCAGGTCGCCGGGCTCGTGCCGCAACCGCCCGATTACCTCGGACAGCAGGTCGCGCGAAGCTGGGCGAAGGAGTCGCGCAATCTGACCTGGTTCGGTCTTCGCGACGGCATGTCCGTCCTCGACCTCGGATGCGGTCCGGGTCACTTCACGGAACGTCTCACGCAGTTGCTGCCGCAGGCGACGATCACCGCGCTCGATTCCGAGTCGCGCATGCTCGACGCCGCGCGCCGCAGACTGGGCACGCGCGCGTCGATCGTGCACGCGCCGGCTCACGACACGGGACTGCCGGATGCGTCGTTCGACTTCATCGTCGCGCGCCTGCTCTTCCAGCATCTGCCGCAACCGGAGCCGGTGCTGCGCGAATGTCGTCGTCTGCTCAAACCGGGCGGACGGCTGGCCATCATCGACGTGGACGACGATCTCTTCGGCCTGACCGCGCCGCGTGTTCCCGGCCTCAAACGCCTCCTCGGCCGCTACGGCCGCGCGCAGACGCAGCGCGGCGGGAACCGTCGCATCGGACGCTCGCTCGTGCGCTTGCTGCGCGACGCCGGCTTCACGGAGACGCAGCTCGAATGCGTGGCGGTGCACAGCGACGAATCGGGACTCGACGCGGTCTTTCCGCAACTCGATCCGATGCCGCTGCAATCGCTGCTCGCGCAGGGCCAGCTCACGCGGGCCGAGCACGACGCGTTGCGCGCCGCGCGCGAAGCGTTCCTCGCGCACGATCCTTTTGCGCTGGCGCTGCTGTTCATGGCCTGCGGGAGGCGCGCATGATCACCGCCCTGGCGCTGAAAGTCTTCCACGCCCTCGGCGCCGCACGCTTCTTCATGGCCGCGGCGGTGTTCATTCCGCTCGAGCGGCTCCTGCCGCATCGCACGCGTCACGCGATCCTGCGCGAGGGGTGGACGGCGGATCTCCTCAGCTACTTCGTGAACGGCGCGATCTTCCTCGTGCTGCTGCGCGTGTGGCAACGCGCCGTCGACACGACATGGCTGCAGCCGTTGCCGTACACGCTCAAAGGGACGCCCATCGTCGTGCAGGCGATCGCCGTCGTCGCACTCGGATCGTTCGTGTATTACTGGGGACACCGGTTGCTGCACGTGTCGCCGCTGCTGTGGCGTTTCCACGCGGTGCATCACTCCTCGCGCCGCCTCGACTGGCTGGCGACGTATCGCGGCCACGTCTTCGAGACGTGCTACTTCACGCTGCTGACGACCGTGCCGATGGTGCTGCTCGAAGCGTCGACGCCGGCGGTGCTCGCGTTTTTCGTGTACCGGTTTTTCGAAGGACACATCGAGCACAGCAACGTGCGCGTGCCGCTCGGACCGCTCAAATGGGTGATCCCCTCGCCGTGGTTTCACCACTGGCATCACGCGACGGACGCGGACGCGCAGAACAAGAACTTTTCGCCGTATCCGCTGTGGGATGTGGTGTTCGGAACGGCGTTCATGCCCGAGGGGCGGATGCCGGCCGGGTTCGGGACGGACGAGCCGGTGCCGGAGAGTTACGCGGGGCAACTCGCGTTTCCGCTCGTCGCGGAGCGTCGGCGTTCCGCTATCGGTAGGGTTGCGCCTGAATCGTGAAGAGGCGTGCGTACTTGGCGCGGTGCTGCATCAACTCGTCGTGCGTGCCGCTTTCGATGATGCGTCCGCGGTCGAGCACGAAGATGCGCTCGGCCATGCGCACCGTCGACAGTCGATGGCTGATGAGAATGGCCGTACGGCCCGCCGCGAGCTCGTAGAAGCGCTCGAACACCGCGGCCTCGGCCTCGGGATCGAGCGCGCTGGTCGGCTCGTCGAGAATGAGGATCTGGCTGTCGCGCGTGAATGCGCGGGCGAGCGCGATCTTCTGCCATTCGCCGATGCTCAGTTCCGCGCCCCCTTCGAACGCGCGTCCGAGTTGCGTGTCGTAGCCCTGCGGCAGACGCATGACGGCGTCGTGCACGCCGGTGCGCCGCGCCGCTGACTCCACGTCCGCGGATTCGTTGCCGATGGCGATGTTCTCGCGCACGGTGAGGTCGTAGCGCATGTAGTCCTGGAAGACGACGCTGATCTCGCGCCGCAGGTCCGCGGTCGCGAACGAGCGCAGCGAAACGCCGTCGAGACGGACGTCGCCTTCGATCGGATCGTAAAGACGGCAGAGCAGTTTCACGAGCGTCGTCTTGCCGGAGCCGTTCTCGCCGACGAGCGCGATCTTCTCGCCGGGACGGATGACGAAGCTCACGTCCTCGAGCGCGAGCGCCTCGGTCTCGGGATAGCGGAACGACAGACGGTCGACGCGGATGCCGGACTGCATCGGCCGCGGCACCGGTACCGGTGTCTGCGGCTCGGCGACGCGAATGTCGCACGCGAGGAACTCGTGCAGCGAGGTGAGGAAAAGGTTGTCCTCGTACACGGCGACGAGTGCGCCGAGGGTTTCGTTGAGGAGCGAGCGGCCCCACTGCAAGGCCCAGAAATAGATGACGACCCCGCCGAAGCTCACGCCGCCGTGCATCGCGCGCCAGGCGAGCAAGGCGAGGCAGCCGAAGATCGCCAGCTCCGGCAGCACCTGCGTCGTCACGTCAATGAGGACGCGCCGTTTCGCCAATCCGAGGCGCTCGCGGCGGAGGATGGCGCGCACGGCTTCGAAGCGTGCGGTGAAGAGCGCGCCGAGGTCGAAGAGGCGGATCTCCTTCGCGGCGGCAGTGCCGGTGAGCAGCGACCGAAAGTACGACGCCTGCCGCTCGAGCGGCGTCGTGCGCTCGTGCCAGCGATGCACCTCGCGGCCGAAGCGCGAACGGATCAGAACCACCGGCACCGTGAAGACGAACAGCAGCACGATCGGCAGCCAGTGGAAGAACGAGAGCAGCGCCAGGATGCCGAGGAGTGTGGCCGTCGTGCGCAGCAGTTGATTGAGCGACGTGACGAGATGCAGCGTGCGCTGCGGCGCCTCCTGCTGCGCGCGATGCAGAGTGTCGTGGTATCGCGCGCTCTCGTAGTACGGCAGACCGACCGCGACCGACTTCGCGAGCAGCAGGCGATGCACGTGGTCCGTCACCACCTGTCCCTGTCCCTCGGTCACGAGTCCGTTGCACGCGCGCGACGCGGCATCGGCGAGTGCGATCAGCGCGGCCAGCCCGATCAGCCACAGCACGTGCTGAAAGTCGGACGACTTCGTGACGCCGTCGATGATGCGCTTGAGGGTAAAGAGCATCAGCGGCGGGAAGATGCTCTGCAGGAGCCCCGTCGCCATCGCGGCGAGGAACCAACGCGGGCTCGCGCGCCACGTGAGGCGCACCGATTCCCGCACCTGTGCGAGCCGCCGCAACTCGCGCGCGATCAGGATGCGGCTCCCACGCGATGCGCAACGCGCGCGAAGAAGAGCACGCGCCGTTCGAGCATCCGCAGAAAACGCGAGCATGCGGTGCCGATGCGGAGGTGCAGCGCGACGATCATGAACAACGTGAACGGCGCGTCGAGCACGAAGCGCTGCAGCCAGTGACGCCGCATCGGCGGCAGTGGGGAAGTGACGACGCCGAGCACGCGATCGCAGGCGACGGGGGGATCGGGCGCGATGCGTCCGTCGCCGCGCGCGATCAGAAAGCGCGAGGAGCGATGAACGACGCGATGCGCGACGATCCGCGCATCCTGGCGGAACACCACGACGTCACCGCGCGTGCATGCGCTGCCGAGGCCGACGCGGACGGTTTCCCCGTCCGCGATCGTCGGTTCCATGCTGTGGCCGGCGATCGGCAGGTCGATCGAGCGCTGCGGCAGGCTGCGCGCCACCTGATCGAAACGCGCCGCGTCTTCGAGCAGCAGCGCCGCCAGCGCGTGCGCCGGATCAGGCATGCGCCTCCGCCATCTTCGCGTGGATCTCGAGCGCGGCGCGCACTTCGTCCGGGGTGAAGCCCGCGTCGAGACGTCCCGCTTCGTCGATCGGATAGGCCACGCCGTCGGTCCCTTCCGTGCCCATGACTTCGGCGAAAGCGACCGAGGCGGCGGTGAGGGCGTTGCCGATCTCGAGGAGCGTGCGGCGGTCGCGCTGGATGCACTTGTGGATGTAGTCGTTGGCAAAGCGGACGTGATTCACTTCATCCGCGAGCTGCGCCTCGTACATGTCGGCGATCTCGTGATCGCCCGCGTTGCGCGCGGCGGCGATGCCGAACGTGATTGCGTCGATGCCGCCGGCTTCGAAGCTGCGGTTCTGGATCGCGAGACGCTCGATGATGGTCGGCCGCTTCACGATGATGCGGTACTGAAAGTTCAGGACGGGGAACTGGCCGACGAAGCCGCCGCGGCTCTCGAGGATGCGGCGGTACATGACCGCGTGGCGGCTCTCGTCGGCGCACTGCCGCGCGAGCTGCATGCGCAGGTCCCAGTCGACGTTCGGGAAGTCGGTGATGCAGCGGGCCGAGGCCTCGATGCTGTTCACTTCCTCGTTCATCTGCCGCTGGAAGAACTCGAGCTGATGCTGCGGATGATCGGCGGGGAGGTTCGGGCACTCGATCCAGCGCTCCTTGACGTCGAAGCGCGAATCGCGCGCGGGGTTCTCGGCGAAAAATTCGGGAGTCATGCGTTCAGCTCCTGCTCGAGTTGCGAGTCTTTCTGCATCAGGTCGGCGATTTCCGCCGCGGTGAAACCGGCGTGCTGCCGGTCGTCGGAGTTGATGACGATGGAATGGTCGACGCCGGCGAGGTCGACGTCGTCGACGCTGCGCTCGCCCGGCTTCGGCTGCAGCGCGCGGAAGACGCCGGCGGCGAAGTTGAGGGCGGCCGCCATCTGCATGACCGCGCGCGGCTGTTTGCAGAAGTGGCGCAGCCACTGATTGGCGAAGCGCACGTGCTGGATCTCGTCGGCGAGGATGACCTCGAAGATCTCGGCGGTACGCGCGTCGCCGCTTTCGCGGAAGCCGCGCGCCACCTGGCGGAACGAGTCGAGCACGCCGCCTTCGAAGAGGCGGTGCTGCACGAGCATGCGGCCGGGGAGGGAGTCGATCATGCCGACGATGCTCCAGTCGCCGTTCTTGATCGGCGACTCGCCTTTGCGTCCGCCGAGCTCGATGACGCGGCGGAGGAACATGCGCGCGTGGCGCGTCTCGTCCCAGCACTGCCGCGCGAGCTGCATGCGCAGCTCCCACGGGGCGTCGGGAAAATCGACGAGCGTCTGCGCCGCGACCTCGGTGTTCTGGGTCTCGTTGTTGTACTCGCGGTGCAGCATGGAACGCACCGCCTCGACCGAGCCGTAATCGCGAGCGGCCTGCACCTCGGTCTCGTGATGACCGATGACGAAGCAGTCCTCGCGCGCGGGATCGCGCCGCAGCGTGACGCCGCGGACGACGCGCGTCTCGGACGGATCGAGCTGCATTACGACGCCGCTCCGGCCGCGACCGGCTCGCCGCGATGGTGCACGATCGTCGGCATCGCCGCCTCGGCGTCGAGGAAGCGCGCCAGCGGCGCCGCGTCGTGCAGCTCGAGCACGGGAAGCTGCTCGCGCAGCTCGCGGCTCTCGGCGATCATCCGCTCCTGCTCGCGCAGGATGTGCTCGAGGATGCGCACGGTCGGCGCGTCGAGGAGGCGATCGGTGCCTTCGAGATAGTGGCGGCAGCGCGCCGCGATCGCGGGAAGGATCGCGTCGTAGAACGTGGCCACGCGCTCGGCGGTGTTCGCCGTCGAGGTCGTGTCGGCGAGCAGCGAGCGGTACGACTCTTCCGGCTCGATGCTGTGCTGCAGCGGCATGCGCAGCTCGTGCGTGCGCTTGCCGAGGGCGTCGGCGTGCTGGGCCATGTCCCAGATGTGCGCGCCGAAGAGGAGCTTCACTTCCATCTCGGGCGTGGTCGGAACCCACGCCGCGAGGGTCTCCATCAGGCGGACGTGAATCCACCGCAGGGTGGCGACGGTCTCGCCACGTTCACGAACGGTCATCATGATTGCGAACGGTCCTTTCGATCAGCGCGGCCGTTTCGTCGGGAGTGCCGAGGTCGACGAACCAGCAGCGGCATTGTTTGAAGAGCTCGATGATGCGCACGTAGCGCACGAGGCGATGCGCGGGCGACGGCGGCCAGGAGATCACCGACGAGAGACTCATCGTCAGCGCCTGCAGCTCGTCGAGATGCGCGAGCGTGGGAACGAAACGCTCGACGCTCGCGCGGTCGCTGAAGGAACGAAGGAAGAAGACGTCGGTGAGCGGCGTCGTCAGCGAAACGGCTTCGTCGGGAAAGAGCGCGGTGGGACGCACGAACGCGCAGATCGTGCCGGCAGCGTCGGGTCGCATCACGTGCGGCGCGGCGTGCAGACGACCGCTGACGACTTCTCCTCGCGGACCGGGACGCAGTTTGATCGTGCGGCGAAACGCATGCACTTCGCGCGTGTCGGGGCGCAGGCCGACGGTTTCATCGCCGAGGAGGGCATGACCGCGGCTGGCGAGCGTCGACGTCGTCGTCGATTTCCCCTGGCCGCTGCGGCCGATGATCAGCGTGCCGCGGCCATCGACGCTCACGCCACCCGCGTGCACGAAGAGCATCGACGGCTGCGCGACCTGCGCGACGCCGACGACGAAATTGAGCAGCAGCTCCGCCGGCTCGTCGTGCGTGTCGACGATCGCGGTCGTGTGATCGGCCGTGACGAGGGGAGTGCCGGCGCGTTCGTTGACGATCGCACCGTCGCGCAAGACGAAGTGCTGAAAATCCACGCGAGTGCGCAGGAGCGCGTGTGCGGTTTCCGCGAGATTCGGCAACGGCGCCGGCGCGTCGAACGTGAGCGTGACGAGCCGGCCGTTTGCGCGGGCGGTGCAGCGAACGTGAATCGCGGCATCGGCGGCATCGACGGCGCAATCGCCGTAGGCGTGCTCGAGATCGTCGAGCAGCGGCTGATAGTCGGAATCGACTTCGAGCAGAGCTTCGCCAAGACGGTAGGCCGTCGCCTGTGCGGTGGTCATTGCAGGGCGGCGAGGTCGTCGTCGCCGAATCCTGCGAGCCGGCGGTCCTGGTGATTGAGCTCGAAGCCGCGGTCGAGGTCGGCCATGCGAACGCCGCCCGCGTTCTGCTCGTCAGGGGGCGGGGTGAAGGCGTCGGTGACGACGCGGATGTAGTTCATCGCCGCGGCGATCTGCATCACGAGCCGCGGATTGCGCTTCACTTCGTGCTTGATCCACTCGTTCGCGAAGCGCACGTGCTGGATCTCGTCGGCGAGGATGCCGTCCATGACCGCGGCGGTCTCGAGATCGCCGGACGATTTCCACGCTTCGCGAAGCTGCTGCAGGAGATCCATCTCTCCCGCTTCGACGGTGCGGTTCTGGACTGCCAGGCGCGCGCCGAGGGTAGGAACGGCGCACGCGACTCCGTAGTCGTAGTTGATGATGGGGAACTCGCCGGGATAGCTGCCCTGCGCGACGAGCTGGCGCTGGATGACGGCCGCGTGGCGCGCTTCGTCCCAGCACTGACGCGCGTGCTGCATGCGCAGCTCCCACGGCGCGTCGGGAAAGTCCGCCAGCGACTGCGCTGCAATCTCGAGGCTCTGCACTTCGGTGTTGTAGTGCCGGTGCAGGCTCTCGCGGCGCCATTCCTCGGTGCCGGGCTGGTATTCGTGGAGATCTTTGGGGAGTTGAACGACGGTGAATCGCGCGTCGCGCGCGGGGTCGTTTTTGAGGGTGACGCCGAGGATCTGTTTCATTCGGTGGATGTCCCCCTCTCCCCGCGGTGGCGGGGAGAGGGCGGTGGTGAGGGGTTCCCTAGCAGGCCGAGCAGCTCGCGCTCCACCACACGGCGGCGGCGCCGATCTGCGCTGCCGTCATCTGGAACGCGCGGAGGACTTCTTCATCCGACAGGACTTTGATCGTCGGCGTCTCGTACTGCGGGATGGCCAGGGCTTCCGGAGTCTGGGTCGTGTTCTGCATTCTCGTTAGCTCCTTCGCTACATGCTGGTCTCGACCACCAGGTCGAGGGAGAGAAGAGTGGAAAGTGCCTGTTGAACGTCCTGGAGAGCGTCGGCCGGAGTGATGCCGGCAAACGAACTGGAAAGCTCTGTGGCGATCATCGCGGGGGTGGCGGGCGACTCGAGCCGCTGCCAGATGAACGACGACGTGCGGTTCAGGATGCAGAACCGGTTCTGGCCGGGGTGGAAGACGATCGAATCATTCTGCAGCGGGGCCGTCTCCACGTCGATTTTGCGCTTGAAAAGGGTCTCGGTCATGGGGCTTCCTTCGTCAGGGAGAGTTTGGAGATACGGTTCTCGAAGGCCTCGTGCGTCGGGGACAGCGCGCGGCCGATTCTTTCCTTCAGGGCTTCGATGCCGAACCACCGCTTGACGCGCTTCTGGATCGAGAGCGCGTGCTCGTGCAGGCCGAACGGATAGGCGAGCTGCGCGAAGTAATCCATCGGCATGTGCTGGGCGTTGCCGTAGGCGGTGGGGCGCTCTTTCGGGAGATGGAACGTGCCGAAGAGGATGTCCCAGATCGGGTATTCGCTGAAGTTCTGGAACGAGCGCACGCGGTTGCCGTTCTCGTCGAATACACGCGCGTGGTGCCAGCGGTGGAACTCGGGGCTGGGGAAGACGTACTTGAGGAAGCGCGGCAGCGGGAAGACCACGTTCGCGTGCTGGATGTGCGAAAAGACGTACGAGTAGATCTTGTACGCGATCGCCACCGGCAGCGACATGCCGAAGAACCACAGCGGCACGATCGTCACGACCTGGAACAGCGCCGGCTCGAGTGGATGGAGGCGGAACGCCGACAGCCAGTCCAGCTCCTCGTTCGATTCGTGGATCGAGTGCAGGCGCCACAACGGACGCCACACGTGCTCGAAGCGATGGACCCAGTAGCCGAGGAACGTCCAGGAGGCTTCGAAGATGAGGAACTGCGCCCAGCCGGGGAGATGCTTGACGGTGATCGGAGACCCGGTGAGCCCTAACGCGGGCATGCCGTAGTACGTCAGCCGCACGAAGATGATGATGAAGATCCCGCCCACGAAGTAGTGCAGCAGATCGAGCCAGAGGTGCTTGCGGAAGAGGCGCTGGCCGGGATGGAAGGGGATCAGGCGTTCGAGAGGAATGAACACGACCGCAATCGCTGCCATTTGCAGCGTGCGCGAGCTGAGGAGATTCATCGCGAGTTCGATGAACCTGCCCCAGGGCAGGGAGCCGACGAACGTTTCCATGAGCAGGACCGCCAGAACGACCGATATGGATGAGGAACCG
>Ga0196958_10000295_pt1 | contig 16042 bp, 14 predicted proteins | sample S1v_10metaG_FD_148654 | JGI IMG/M metagenome (GOLD analysis project Ga0196958, IMG submission 148654) | Soil microbial communities from Anza Borrego desert, Southern California, United States - S1+v_10 | ecosystem: Environmental > Terrestrial > Soil > Desert | place: USA: California | collected...
TAGAAGTCCCGGGACCAGCCGTCATCCTGCGATGCGGACGCGTTCACGGCCGAAAGTGTCGCGCATGGTGAGACGGCGACCATCGAGGACAACACCCGGCGTAACCTTCCGATGCTCCGGCCACTTCGTCGATCGTTCACCGGCGTCCGCCAGCTTCCGGACGCCACTGTGGGTGAACGGTGTGAACAAGAGGCCTTCCGGGGGCTTCGACGACGACGTTGGGGAGATGATCGACTTGACCGGCAGCACGGTCCGACATGCCGTCTACCTGCCGCCTTTCGGTCCGTTCGGTGAGCCGGGGGTGCTCGTCGACCTCGCCGTGCGCGCGGAGGCGGCGGGCTGGGACGGGTTTTTCCTGTGGGACCACTTGGTCGCGGACACCATGCCGATCGCCGACCCGTGGACGACTCTCGGCGCGATCGCGCACGCGACCAGCCGCCTGCTGTTCGGTCCGATGATCACGCCGCCCGCCCGGCGGCGCCCGTGGGTGGTCGCGCGGCACGCGTCGACGGTCAGCAGGCTCTCCGGCGGTCGGCTGATCCTCGGCACCGGGCTCGGTTCGGACGAATCCGGTGACTTCAGCCGGTTCGGCGAGCAGACCGACCTCCTGACCCGATCGGCGATGTTCGACGAAGGCCTCGACGTCATCCGCGCGATCTGGTCCGGTAAGCGGTTCGACCACGACGGCGCGCACTATCAGGTCGCGCTAGCCGAGGCCCCGCCCGAGCCGTTCCGGATCCCGATCTGGGTGGCGAGCTCCACCGACAACCCGCGCGTCGTCCGGCGGGCGGCGTCGTGCGACGGGATTTTCCCGAATCCGGAAGACCACACGCCGACCGCCGAAGAGATCACGGAGACCCACCGCGCGCTCGGCCTCGCCGGGCTGGAGCCGGGACGCCCCTTCGACGTCGCGGTCGCCGGGAACGCGAGCCCGGCGTGGGAAGAACCGATCAAGGTCGATCTGCCCGCGCTCGGGCAGGCCGGGATGACCTGGTGGATGGAGTCGCTGATGCATCTCGACCCGCTCGAGCTTTCGCAGAAGATCGTGGACGCCGGTCCGCCTCGGTGGTGAGCGGCAGCTCCAGGGCAGGATTTCCAGGGCGCGAGCCGGACAGTGGCCGCGGGCCGATCACGGACTCGAATGTCCACAAGGGACATCACGACCCCAGTTCCCGCTATGCCGCCGCCGTGGTTCTCTCTCGCTGGGGTACATGAAGGCCCCCTTCCTTGCGCTAGACGCAAGGAAGGGGGCCTTCATGTACCCATGGTTCGCCCCGGGCGCACCGGCGCGGCCGTCGGTCAGGGCCGTGGGTCGCGCGGTGTCGCGTCGATGTACCACTCGCGGTTGAACGCGAGGCCGAAGAGCGGTGCCGGAAGCCGGGTGATGACGCGCATCAGCGGCGCGAGCCTGCCGGTTCCCTTCACCTGGGTGGAATGCGCGGCGATCGCGGCCTGCTTCCGGCGCGCGAACCGCCGGACGTCGAAGGTGTGGGTGATCTCGGACTTCGCGCTGTAGGCGCGGAGAAGCGTGTCGATGTCGTAGCGGAACGGGATCCGGAACAGGCGCACGATCCGCACCAGGCGCGCGACGGCGTCGCGGGGGATCGTGGCCTCCATCAGCCGGACGTCACCGGCGAGTTCCGCCGCGCGCTTGCCGACCTCGTGCACCTTGACGTGGTCTCGGTGGCCGTAGCCGCCGTTCCGGTCGTAGCTCAGCAGTACGGACGCTTTCTCCTCGCGCAGGATCGCCACGAGCCGGGCGGCCGCTTCGTCGGTACTCGCGCGGACGAAGCGCACCCACCCCGGAGGATCGGGGTAGAGGATCTCGCCGTGGCCGCTGCCGGCATATCCGAGGTGTACGACTCGCGCGACACCCAGCACCGTCGCGCTCGCCTCCAGTTCGGCCCGGCGCGACGGGTCCGGGCCTTTCATGCCGATGGTGGCGACCACGAGTACGACTCGGTGCCCGTCCGCGGCGGCGCGGGCGAGGGTGCCGCCGGTCAGCAGGGCTTCGTCGTCCGGGTGGGCGTGGAAGGCCACGATGGTCGTCACGCTCCGAGCATGCCCGAGGTCGCCGAAACAGTGGGTGGTCAAGTCTTGACCGTCCGTCAATCCCGTGGGTAATCTCTCCTTTACCTTCCGATAGTAAGGAAAGTTTCCTTTTTAATTCCGCCGCCCTGACCGTCGGCGCGCCAACGCCGGTGCCGTCGACGCGAGAGGAGAAGCCGAATGCGTTGGGACAAGATCCGTCTCCGGGTGACGGCCGCACTGGCCGCCGGACTGCTGGCCCCGGTCGCGGCCGCGAGCACCTCGATGGCGACCGAGACCGGCACCGCCCCCGCAACGCAGGCAGCCGTCGCGCTGCCGCCGGGCAGCCCGGCGGCCGTCAACGGACAGCTGAAGGTCTGCGGCCTCCAGCTCTGCAACTCCGCCGGCAAACCGATCCAGCTCCGTGGCATGAGCACCCACGGGATCCAGTGGTACAGCCAGTGTGTGAAGACCGCTTCACTCGACGCGCTGGCCAACGACTGGAAGGCCGACGTCCTCCGGATCTCGATGTACATCCAGGAAGGCGGCTACGAGACCAACCCGCGCAAGTTCACCGACATGGTGCATTCCTACATCGAGGAAGCCACCAAACGCGGGATGTACGCCCTGGTCGACTGGCACCAGCTCACGCCCGGCGATCCGAACGCGAACCTGAGCCGCGCCAAGACGTTCTTCACCGAGATCGCCCAGCGGCACAAGGACAAGACCAACATCATCTACGACATCGCCAACGAGCCCAACAACGTCAGCTGGGACCGCGTGCGCAGCTACGCGGAGCAGATGATCCCGGTCATCCGCGCCCAGGACTCCGACGGCGTCGTGCTCGTGGGCACCCACGGCTGGGGCTCGCTCGGCGTCTCAGACGGCCGCGACGAGACCGACATCATCAACAATCCGGTGCGCGCCACCAACTTCATGTACACGTTCCACTTCTACGCGGCGTCGCACAAAACGGAGTACTTCACCGCGTTGAGCCGGGCCGCGAGCAAGCTCCCGCTGTTCGTGACCGAGTTCGGCACCCAGACCGCGAGCGGTGACGGCGGCAACGACTTCACCAACTCGCAGAAGTACCTGGACTTCCTGGCGTCGAAGAAGATCAGCTGGACCAACTGGAACTTCTCCGACGACAGCCGGTCGGGCGCGGTGTTCAAGCCGGGCACCTGTTCGGGCAGCTCGTTCACCGGCACGGCTCCGCTGAAGCCCTCCGGTGTCTGGATCCGGGACCGCGTCCGCACCGCGGACAACTTCCCGACCTCCTGATCCCGGCAGCGCGCACGTCGGGAAGGGTTCGTTCAGGGCACAGAATGCCCTGAACGGACCCTTCCCGACAGTTCAGCCGAGCGGTTCGAAGTCGAGCGCGGCGAGGCGGTCCGGGTCGGCGAGGATGTCGATCGCCGCGATCTTCCCGTTCACGACGGTGAAGGCGAAGACCGTCGTCGGGACGCCGTCCAAGATGGCGACCATCCCGGCCGCGCCGTTGACCAGGGCGGGTCGCGGTACCCCGCCGGCGCCCACCGACCGGAACATGAGCGCCTGGCCCGCGACCGGGGCCGCGCCGCGCACGAATCGCGTGGTGCCCGCCGGGGCCGCGCCGCCCTCGGCACGGAGGATGACGTCCGGGTCGAGTACCGAAACCAGCGCGTCGAAGTCGCCGTCGCGCGCGGCCGCGAAGAACGCGTCGACGACTGCCCGCTGACGGCTCAGGTCCGCGTCCGGGGTCGTCGGCGAGCCCTGCAGGCGACGCCGCGCGCGGCTGGCGAGCTGCCGGGTCGCCGCGGAGGACCGGCCCACGATCGGCGCGATCTCGTCGAACGGCAAGGCGAACATGTCGTGCAGCACGAACGCGAGCCGTTCGGCGGGGTCCAGGGTGTCGAGGACGACCAGGAGCGCCAAGCCGACCGAGTCCGCCAGCAGGGCCTGGTGTTCCGGGTCGATCCCGTCCTCGCGGCCGATGATCGGGTCGGGGAGCTGCGCGCCGAACGGGTCCTCCCGGCGCGAGTTGCGTGAGCGCAGCATGTCGAGGCAGATCCTGCCGACGACGGTGGTGAGCCAGCCGCCGAGGTTGTCCACGTCACCGGACTCCGAACGACTCAGCCGCAGCCAGGCCTCTTGCACCGCGTCGTCCGCTTCGCTGAGCGAACCGAGCATCCGGTATGCCACCGCCCTTAGCCGCGTCCGGTGCCCTTCGAAGCGTCGCGCCAGCCAGTCGTGTTCGTCCACGGTTCCCATCCTTCATCGCTCGGTCGTAACCCTGACGGATGGGGGACCGGCGATGTGACGGCGAGGCTCAGGGCCGTTTCGGGTAGCCGCCGTCGACCTCCTTCACCGGCTTGTGGGGGAACCGGCGCTCGGCGTAGGCCTTCGCGGCCGAACCCTCTCGCACGGCACCACGAGCGAGACCAGGGTCTGGGTACCGGGAAGTGCGCGCAGGACGTGTTCACGTTCGCCCGCCAGCTCCGGATGGTCGAGCGGGACGGCCGCCGCGTCGTCGGCACCGGCGGCGAGACAGATCTCCTTGAGCCGGCCGGCGTCGATCACCGGTGACGGCTTGTCCCGCGGTTTGGCGAGCACCGCCCGCACGGACGGATGGCTCGCCAGTTTTTTGGGAAGCCGATCGCTCACAGCGCCTCCAGGATGGTCGCGTTGGCCTGGCCGCCGCCTTCGCACATCGCCTGCAGGCCGTAGCGGGCGCCGTGATGGTGCAGTGCGTTGACCAGCGTGCTCATCAGCCGGGTCCCGCTCGCACCGAGCGGATGGCCCAGCGCGATCGCGCCGCCGTGCACGTTGACCTTGGCCGGGTCGGCGCCGGTCTCCTGCTGCCACGCCAGCACGACACTGGCGAACGCCTCGTTGATCTCGAACAGGTCGATGTCTTCCAGGCGCAGACCGGCGCGCCGCAGCACCTTCTCCGTCGCCGGGATGACGCCGGTGAGCATGAGCAGCGGGTCGGAGCCGGTGACGGCGAAACTGTGCAGGCGGGCGCGTGGGCGCAGACCGAGTCTGGCGGCGGTCTCGCTGGAGGTGATGAGCACGGCGGAGGCGCCGTCGTTGATCGGGCTGCTGTTGCCCGCGGTCACCGACCAGTCGATCTGCGGAAATCTCTCCGAGATCCTTTGGTCTTGGAAGGCTGGGCGCAGCTTGGCCAGCGTTGCGAGGTCGGTGCCCGGCCGGACGGACTCGTCGGTGGACACCCGGCCCGACGTGGTCTCGATCGGCACGATCTGGCTCGCGAACCGGCCGAGCGCGTGCGCCCGCGCCGCCTTTCGGTGCGAGGACACCGCGAACTCGTCCATCGCGGCGCGGCTGAGCGACCATTTCGCGGCGATGAGTTCGGCGCTGATCCCTTGCGGCACCAGGCCTTCCGGATAACGCGCGGCGACGCCGGGGCCGAGGGGATCGGTACCGGGCAACACGTTCGACCACATCGGGACGCGGCTCATGGATTCGACACCGCAGGCGATGACGACGTCGTACGCGCCGGCCATCACGCCCTGCGCGGCGAAGTGCACGGCCTGCTGGCTGCTCCCGCACTGCCGGTCGACGGTGGTGGCGGGCACGGTCTCCGGCAACCCCGCCGCGAGTGCGGCCCACCGTGTGACGTTCTGGGCTTGTTCGCCGACCTGGTCGACGGCGCCGCCGATGACGTCGTCGATCAGCGCCGGGTCGAGTCCGGTGCGTTCGACGAGCGCGCGCAACGTGTGGGCGAGCAACTGGACGGGATGGACTTCGTGCAGGGCGCCCCCGGGCTTGCCCTTGCCGATCGGGGTACGGACGGCGTCGACGATGACCGCGTCGTGCACGGCTGCCTCCAGTGGTGAGTTGGAATCTCCAACTCACTGTCGCATCGAGTGGGTTGGAAATCAAGACTCACTGGGTTTACGCTGGTCGCATGACCGAAGGGCCGAGGGACTGCTCGATCGCCAACGCGATGGAGGTGATCGGGGAGCGCTGGAGCCTGCTCGCGCTGCGCGAGGTGTTCTTCGGGGCACGGCGGTTCGACCAGATCGTCCGCAACACCGGGGCGAGCCGGGACATCCTGACCGCGCGGCTGCGCAAGCTCGTCGAGGCGGGAGTCCTCGAAAAACGGCTCTACGAGGAGCATCCACCGCGCTACGAGTACGTGCTCACCGAGGCGGGGCGCGCGCTCAACCACGTGCTGCTGAACCTCATGGCGTGGGGCGACCGGTATGTCACGGACGGGCCGCCGCCGACCGTGTGGCGCCATTCGTGCGGCGAGGTCCTCGCACCGGAGACCGTCTGCGCGCACTGCCAGGAACCGGTGCGGGAGAAGGACATGGCGCTGGTGCGGAGCAGCAGGCGGGCCCGTTCCCCCGAATGGCCGTGAAGGCCTCCTTGGGGGACTCAGGGTCCCTCAAGGAGGTCTTCACGGAACTTCGCCGTGTTCGCGAGCTTCATGGCCGCGACCACGATGGCCGTACCCGGGAAGAGGCCACCGAATTGGCGGGGATGGTGCTTCTCGGCGGCGTGAGCAGGCTAGTCGTCGTCTTCTTCGGGGGTCGTCGGGACCTGTTTGCGCGCGACGTGGACGAGCAGCCCGATGATCACCACGGGGCCGACGAAGATGAGGATCTCGTCCCAGCCGCCCTGGTGCATCATCATCACCCGCGCCGCGACGGTCATGAGCCGGAGACCAGTGCGATCCCGAGTGCGGTGTAGCCGATCATCAGCGCCAGCATGGGGTACTGACCCACCTTGACGTAGTTCGCGCGCAGCACGCCGACGGAACGGTCATGCGCCGAGGTCACGGCCAGCACGTGTCCCGCGACGATTCCGGCGATCTGCACCAGCGCGATCACGCCGGTCGAGACGACCGTGTAGTCGATCGCGCGGCCGAAGCCCTGCTGTCCGGAGAACACGGCGAATGAGAAGTAATGCGCGACCGTGTAGCCGACCATGATCGGGATCAGCGACGGCGCGAACGCGGGATAGGGGTCGAAACCCCGGCGCAGATACGGCCTGGTCAGGCTGATCGCGCCCGCGTAGGCGCCGTATGTGAGCGCGATGCAGGCCGCGAGCCCGCCGGTGCCACCGACCACGCCGGCGTCCAGCGACGTCCAGAACGGGAGCCGGGTCAGGCCGTCGAACGCCGTCGAGCCGAGCACCACCAGGACCAGCGCGGTCAGCCACGGCGCGGGGGCGATGGTGAGCAGGCCGTCCAGCGGATTCCGGACCACGAGCCGTCCGTCACCGCGTCTGCCGAACGGCGACAAGGCCGCGATCAGACGCGCGTAGACCTCGAAAGCGTCGCCCCGGTCGAACCAGCGCGGACCGTGGACCACACCGAGAGCAATGTGTATAACGGCATACACGGTGCAGAAAAAAGCGATCGCTCGTGGCGAATCCGAATGCGGGAACACCAGTTCCAGCCAGAGAAACGCCACGAGGCCGACGATCGCGGGCAGATAGCCGAGCCGGTCCGGGAGTTCGCGATGCCGCGCGGGGATGAGCGACGCGACCGTCCTCAGTGGATTCAGTCGCCGCCAGATTGGGCCGAACAGGAGCGAAAGCGGGACCAATCCCACCCAGAACCAAACGTAGAACCACGCTGGAGCCGGATTGTCGGCCGAGCTGCCCGGGCCGGCCCATGCCATCGCGAGGAAGCCCGCGAACAGCGCCACGCCGACCACGCGCGACACGACCCGCGAGAACGCGCTGTCGACGAACCGTTGCAGGGAGAGCGGGAGTGCGCGGCCGGCGTCGGCGCCGCGGAGCCTCGGCTCCTTCCAGAGCACGGTGAGCGCGAAGAAGGAGACGACGACGGCCCCCGCTCCCGCGTAGAGCGCCAGCCACAGCGGCACCGGCAGATCGGAGCGGCCGCCGAGACCGTGCGCCAGGATCATCCGCTCACCCGGAGCTTGGTCACCGCCGCGCCGCTCTTGTGCAGTTCCACCTCGAAAATTCCGTCGATGTTCGCGGTGAAGGCGACCGTTCCCGGCACCCCGGCCGCCAACTGGGCGGCCTTGTCGTAGCCGTGGACGTGCAGTTCGTCCGCCTGGTCGGAGGTGACCTCGAGCGCGACGTTCTCACCGGTGCGCACCGCGACCTCCGCCGGGCCCGCCGTGCGCTTGCCTTCGGTGATCGAGAACTGCACGGTCCGGACGCCCGTGCCCGGCGCCGGTTCGGGCGATCCCGAACAGCCGGTCACGGCCAGCAGTGCGGCCACGGTGAGCCCGCGGATTCCGCCGTTCCTCCGCATCGAGGTCCTCCAAGTCGTACGTCCCGGCTTGCCTGGCCGGAACCATGCCTCTATCGTGTTACCCCAAGGTAACAGTTACTTAGGTTAGCAGGAAGGCGAGCACGGTGTTCATGGCTCAGGAGAGCCCGCCCGCCGGCGGCGCAGAATTCGGGCAGATCGTCATCGCGGGCCTGATGTTCACCGCGGTCTTCCTGCCCTTGGCCCTCTTCGTGCTCCGCGAGCGCGCGGGGAAGCGGACCGTCATCGGCCGGGTCGCCGACTGGATGGGCGACTTCAGCGGTCTGCCGCGTTGGGCGGCTCTGCCGATGTTCGTCGCGTTCCTTTCCGGGATGTCGGCGCTGATCGGCGTCTATTGGGACGTGCCGATCCACATGGAGCTCGGCCGCGACGAAGGTCCGCTCGCGAACCCGTCGCACTTCCCGATCTACTTCGGACTGATGGGCATCTTCGCCAGCGGCGTGCTCAGCGCGACCCTGGCGACGAAGAACCTGCCCAAGCGCACGTTCAAGATCGGTCCGCACTGGCGGGCACCGATGGGATCCATCCAGATGATGGCGACCGGACTGGTCGGCATCGCGGGATTCCCGCTCGACGACGTCTGGCACCGGTTGTTCGGCCAGGACGTCACCGAATGGGGGCCGACGCATGTCCTGATGATCGGTGGCGGCGTCTGCGTGGTGCTGGGGCTGCAATTGCTGCTCGGCGAAGCCCGGCAGGTCGGCGCGACCGGGCCGATCGTGCGCCTGCTCGGCCCGGTGCTCGCCGGCGCCTGGATGATGGGCGCTTCGGCGTTCCTCATGGAGTTCGACCTCGGCGTCCCGCAGTTCCCGATGCTGTCGCAGGTCGTGCTCGTCGGTGTGATCGGCGCCTGGACGCTGACCTACGGACGGCTGTCGTGGGGCCCCGGCGGCGCACTGATCGTCGTCGCGGTCTTTCTCGCCTCCCGCGCTTCTTTCACCGTCATCCCGCTGTTCGCCGATCTGCACGTGGCCTCGTTGCTGCCGTACGTCGCCGAAGCGGTGATCATCGAGGTCGTCGCACTGGCGATGCGGAGCCGTCAGGGCTACCCCTTCGCCGTCGTCGCCGGTCTGCTCGTGGGAACGGCCGGGATGCTCGCCGAGGCGGTGTTCACCCGATGGCTGATGCCGAACCCGTGGCCGGCCGCCCATCTGCCGTTGTTCGTCCTGTTCGGCACCGGCGCCGCCCTGGCGGGCGCGTTCATCGGTGTCTGGCAGTACCAACGGGTGGAGGAAACGGCGACACAGGTGCCCGCGGCGGGCCCTCGGCACACGATCGGACTCGTCGGCGCGCTGGGCGCGGTCGCCCTGATGTCGGCCGTCGCCGTCCCGCAGGATCCGGCTGCCGGATTCACCGCCGACGTCAGGCTGACCGAGGCCGCGGCCGGGCTGCCGATCTCGAACCCGCACGGCGGTGGCCCGCCCCGGTGGGTCGACGCGACCGTCACGATCTCCCATCCCGATCTCGCCGACGACGCCGTGTGGCTGAACGGTTTCGCTTGGCAGGGTGGCGACTTCTTCACCGCGCCCCTGGAGAAGATCGCCGACGGGGTGTACCGCACGGTCCAGCCGCTGCCGGTGTTCGGGCAGTGGAAGACCGGGATCCGCGTGCATGTCCCGAATCGGGTGATGGGGCTCGCCCCGATCTACGCGCCCGCCGACCCGGCCGCGAACGCCCCGGCGATCGACGCGGCGTCCGGAACCCGCCCGTTCATGTCCGAGATCGAGTTCCTGCAACGGGAACGGAAGTCGGAGACGCCCGCCGTCCTGTGGACGGTCGCGTACGTGACCGTGGGGCTGATCTTCGCCGGCATGTGGGCGCTGTTCGCGTGGCTCTACGCGGCCGCGGCCACCGCGCGACGGCGTGAGGTCTCCGTCGGCTGACCCCTCCCGCGATTCGTCACCTACTTGCGATGGTCGCGCCTGCCAGGACCGCAAGTAGGTGACGAATCGCTTTGCTCGCACTTCGTCGCACGTATCGATTGAGCATCATCGGACGCAAGCGTTCTGCAAGCACGCTTCCCTTGAATGCCCAGGACAGTGCACGTGTCACCGTCTCGCGCGTCGGAATGGTGACTCAACGCAACGGTGACAAAACGTAACGTAGCTGTCGGCCACGCGACGACATCCGCCGTGCACGATCGGTGTTGGCGAGTCATTGCGCGGTTACCGCGACATGTGGTTACTTTTCCGCCTCAGGGGTTGGGACACAGCGAGTTTCGATGGGGTGGTCTTCGTGCGCACTGAGCGTTTTCCGAAGCGACGACGCGGTCTTCGCGTGGTCGCGGTCCTTGCCGCTTCGGCGGTCGCGACGGTGCCTTTCGTGCCCGTCGCGGCGGCACAGCAGCAGGGCAAGGTCCTCCGGGTGGCGCTCACGACCGGCATCGACCACCTGAATCCCTTCACCGCCCAGCTCGCGGCGTCGACCCAGGTCGGCCGGTTCAACTACGAGTTCCTCACCCTGCCTTCGGCTGAGGACACCCAGCCCACGGGTGGCGTCGCGGAGTCGTGGAAGACCTCGGACGACAAACTCACCTGGACCTTCACCATCCGTCAGGGGATGAAGTGGTCCGACGGCAAACCGGTGACCGCGCAGGACCCGGCGTACACCTTCCAGCGGATGCTCGACGACGAGAACGCCCGCACCGCGAACGGCAGCTACGTCACCAACTTCGCGTCGGTGTCGGCGCCGGACGACAAGACGCTCGTCATCAAGACCAAGGCCCCGCAGTCGAGTATGACCTCGCTCGACGTCCCGATCGTGCCCAAGCACATCTGGGAGCCGATCAAGGACCTCAACGCCCCCTCGACCGACGAGATGGCCGTCGTCGGTGTCGGCAGCGGCCCCTACCTGCTGACCGAGTACAAGAAGAACGAGTTCGTGAAGTTCAAGGCGAACAAGGACTACTGGCGTGGCGCACCCAAGGTGGACGAACTGCAGCTGCTGCAGTTCAAGGACGCGGAGGCCGCCGTCAACGCGCTGAAGCAGGGCGAGGTCGACGTCATCAACCGGCTCACGCCGACGCAGTTCGACGCGCTCAAGGGCGAGAAGAACATCACCACGAACAAGGCGCCGGGCCGCCGGTACAACGAGCTGATCATCAACTTCGGCGTCAAGAACGTCCTCGACCAGCCGATCGGTGACGGCAACCCGATCCTGAAGGACGTCCGCGTCCGCAAGGCGATCGCGCAAGCCATCGACACCGAGACCATCGTCCAGAAGGTGATGAACGGCTACGGCCAGCCCGGCACCGGGGTCGTGCCCCCGATCTACAAGGCCTACACCTGGACTCCGTCCGACGCCGAGAAGGTCAAGTTCGACATCGCGGCCGCGAACGCCACCCTCGACCAGGCGGGTTACGCCAAGGGCGCGGACGGCATCCGCGTCGCCCCCGGCGGCGCGAAGCTGGAATTCCGGCTCGCCGGCCATGCGAACCGGCCCTTCGACCAGCGCACCGCGCAGTTCGTCAGCGGCTGGCTCAAGGACATCGGCATCGGCGTCAAGCAGGAACTCGTTTCCGACGACGAGCTGGACGACCGCACCACCGCGGGCAACTACGACCTCGCGATCTCCGGCTACGGCACCTCGCCCGACCCGGACTACGCCCTGAGTCTGAACACCTGCGCCGGCCGCCCGAACGCGGAGGGCAACGGCGGCAGCTCGTCGACGTTCTTCTGCGACCCGCGCTACGAAGACCTGTACAAGAAGCAGCTGACCGAGTTCGACCCCGCGAAGCGCGCCGAACTCGTCAAGCAAGCCCAGGCCGTGCTGGCGGGCGAGTACGTCGACGTCATCCTGGACTACGACAACGTGCTCGAGGCCTACCGCTCGGACAAGTTCTCCTCGTTCACCAAACAGCCGCAGCCCGACGGCGCGATCCTCGAGCAGTCCGGCTACTGGGGCGTCTACGGCGCCACTCCGGCCGACTCGGCGGCGGGTGCCGAGGAAAGCGGCAACACCGGATTGTGGATCGGCATCGGCGCGGTCGTGCTCGTGGTGCTCGTCGGCGGCGGCGTGCTGCTCGGGCGGCGCGGCAAGTCGGCCGACGACCGGGAGTAAAAGCCGGTCGGCGAAGCTGACACGTATTCCGAGAAAGGGACATGAAGCGTGAATCCGCCCGGCCGAAGGCCCCGCTATCGCGGTGGCAGGGCGCCCTTCCTGCTCACGGTGACAGGGATGACCTGGTCGTGCCCTGCCGACGCGATCGCGGACGCGGGTTCACCGACAAACGCCAAAGGACCGCGTTGACCGAAGCACTCAGTTCCCTCGACCAGACCCCGGCGCTCGTCGATCCCGACGAGCGCCGGGGCGGGACCGGCACCGCCCGGTTCGTGCTCTCCAAGATCGGCGGCGCGCTGGCGAGCCTCGCGCTCGTCGTCGTGCTGGGGTTCTTCCTGTTCCGGACGCTGCCCGGCGATCCCGTGCGGTTCATGGTCCGCGACCGGCCGACCGACCCGAAGATGATGGCCGAGCTGCGCGAGCAGATGGGCGTGGACAAGCCGCTGCTGCGGCAGTTCTGGGACTACGTCGTCGGCCTGCTCCAGGGCGACATGGGGGTCTCGTACCTCCAGCGGCGCCCGGTGTTCGACATGGTCGGCGAGCGGTTGTGGCCGACGATCTTGCTGGTCGGCAGCGCGACCGTGCTCGCCGTCTTGCTCGGCCTGTGGCTCGGTGTCCGCGCGGGCTGGCGCCGGGGGAGCAGGTTCGACAAGGTCCAAACAGGACTCGCGCTGACGCTGTGGTCGGTACCGCAGTTCTGGCTCGGGCTCATGTTGCTGGTGGCCAGCAACGGTCTCTTCCCGAGCCGTGGCATGCATTCCCCCGATGTCGAGCCGGGTTTCTTCAGCGAAGGGCTCGACGTGCTCCACCATCTGGTACTGCCGTGCGTGACCCTGCTGGTGGTGTTCTACGCGCAGTACATGCTGGTCATGCGGTCGTCCCTGATCGGCGAGATGAACTCGGACTACCTCACCACCGCCAGGGCCAAGGGGCTGCGCGACGACCTCGTCCGCAAGCGGCACGCCGTGCCCAACGCCCTGCTGCCGACGGTGACGCTGGTCTTCATGCAGTTCGGGATGGTCGTCTCGGGCGCGGTCTCGGTGGAGGCCGTGTTCAGCTGGCCGGGCCTCGGGCAGCTGCTCTACGAAGCGCTCCGTGGGCCTGATCTGCCTGTCCTGCAAGGGGTCTTCGTCACCCTCGCGGGTGCGGTGGTGCTGATGAACCTGCTCGCGGAGTTGCTCTACCGCGTGCTCGACCCGAGGGTGCGGACGGCATGACCACAGCGGAAAAACCGAGTTCGATCGTCTGGCGCCGCCGCCGTGAGGCCGTGGCGAAGCGCTGGCATGAGTTCACGACGAACAAGGCCGGCGTCTTCGGGCTGGCCTTCCTCGGCCTCCTCACGCTGCTGGCCGTCCTCGCGCCGGTGATCTCGGACGAATCCGGCCTCGATGTCACCAAGGCCGAAGGCACTTCACTGGACCCACCCAGCGGGGAGTTCTGGCTGGGCACCGACATCGACGGCCGTTCGGTGCTGCTGATGACGTTCTGGGGTGCACGGATCTCGCTGCTCACCGGCTTCTCGGCAGCGTTCCTCTCGGTGCTGATCGGCACTCTCATCGGGATCGCGGCCGCGCACTTCGGCGGCTGGTTGTCCGGGCTGCTGCTGCGGTTCACGGACTTCTTCCTGGTGCTGCCGTCCCTCGTCCTCGCCGTGGCGCTCGCCTCGGTGCTGGATCAGGGCACGATGACGGTGATCATCGCCATCGGCGTCACCGCCTGGCCCAGCACCGCGCGCCTGGTCCGCGCGCAGACCCTCACGATCGAGGGCCGCCCGTACATCGAGCGCGCGAAGGCGCTCGGCGGCGGTCACCTGCACATCGTCGGCAAGCACGTCCTTCCCGGCGTCATGCCGCTCGTGCTGGCCAACACCACACTCGTCGTGGGCAACGCGGTCATCGCGGACGCGACACTGGCGTTCCTCGGCGTCGGCAACCCGAACACCGTCTCCTGGGGAGCCATGCTGCAGACCGCCTTGAACAACGGCGCGATCAGCAAGGGCGCCTGGTGGAACCTGCTGCCGCCGGGTATCGCGATCGTCGTGGTCGTTCTCGCCTTCACCCTCGTCGGACGCGCGCTGGAGACCGTGCTGAACCCGCGCCTGAAGGGACAGCACTCATGAGCCCCTTGCTGGAACTGAAGAACCTCGGCGTCACCTACACCACCGGAAGCGGTGAGGTCGCCGCCGTCCGCGGGGTCGGCCTCGTGCTCGAACCCGGCGACACCCTCGGAGTGGCGGGGGAGTCGGGGTCGGGGAAGTCGACGGTCGCGATGAGCGTGCTGCGGCTGCTCCCGCGTTCGGCCAAGGTCAGCGGAGAGATCCTGCTGGACGGCGAAGACGTCACGGCCATGAAGTGGGGCAGGTTGCGCGCGGTGCGCTGGGCCGAGGCCTCGGTCGTGTTCCAGGGCGCGATGCACGCGCTCAACCCGGTCCGCCGCATCGGCGAGCAGATCGCCGAGCCGATCCGCCTGCACCCACCCGGCGGCAAGGCACTGTCGGACGGTGAGATCCAGGCCAGGGTCAAGGAACTGCTCGAACAGGTCGACCTGCCGCCCGGCCGCGCCGGGGCGTACCCGCACGAGCTGTCCGGTGGCCAGAAGCAGCGCGTCATGATCGCGATGGCGCTGGCCTGCGCGCCGCGGTTGATCATCGCGGACGAGCCGACCACCGCGCTCGACGTCGTCGTCCAGGCACAGGTGCTCGACCTGCTGGGCAGGCTGGTCGCCGAACAGGGGATCGGGCTGATCATGATCAGCCACGACCTGTCGGTGCTCGCCGCGACCTGCCGCCGGATCGCGGTGATGTACGACGGCGAAATCGTTGAGGAACGGCCGAGCGCGGAGCTGATGAGCGCGCCGCGGCACGAGCACAGCAAGGCGCTGGCGGCCGCGTTCCCCACCGTCGGCGACCCGGTGTCGCGGTTCGCGCCGGCCACCAGCACGCCGCTGCCGCCCGAACCGGAACGCACCGGTGACCAGCCCGCGTTGCTGGAGGCCGAGGATCTGCGCGTCAGCTTCCGCGATCGCACCGGCCAGCGGATCGACGCCGTCGCCGGGGTGAGCCTCCAGGTGCGGAAGGACGAGATCGTCGCGCTCGTCGGCCAGTCCGGCTCGGGCAAGACGACGCTGGCCCGCACGCTGCTCGGGCTGCGGAAACCCGACTCCGGCGCGGTGCGGTACGCCGGGAAACCGGTTCCGCTCGGCGGCGCCGGGCTCAAGGCGTACCGGCGGCGGGTCCAGCTCGTGCTGCAGGACCCGACGAGTGCGCTGAACCCGAACCACACGGTGTACGAGGCCGTCGCGGAAGGTCCCCGCATCCACGGAATGACCGCGAACGAGCACGACCTCGTCATCAAGGCACTCGAAGCGGCCGAACTGCGGCCCGCGGAGAAGTTCCTCGACCGGCTCCCGCACGAGTTGTCCGGCGGGCAGCGGCAACGGGTCGTCATCGCGGGCGCGCTGGCGCTGGACCCCGGCGTGATCGTGGCCGACGAACCGGTGGCCTCGCTCGACGCTTCGGTGCGAGGGGAGATCCTCGCGCTGTTGCTGCGCTTGCGCCGTGAGCTGGGTCTCGCCGGGCTGGTGATCACGCACGACCTCGGGCTGGCCTGGAACATCGCCGACCGGGTCGCGGTCATGTATCGCGGGGAGCTGGTGGAGGTCGGTACCGTGGAAGAAGTCCTGCTGGACCCGAAACACGAC
>Ga0196958_10000296_pt1 | contig 15997 bp, 15 predicted proteins | sample S1v_10metaG_FD_148654 | JGI IMG/M metagenome (GOLD analysis project Ga0196958, IMG submission 148654) | Soil microbial communities from Anza Borrego desert, Southern California, United States - S1+v_10 | ecosystem: Environmental > Terrestrial > Soil > Desert | place: USA: California | collected...
AGGCTGCTCCTTATTCACGCAGGTCGTGGGTACCGCCCGAGCCTACTTCACTACGGTTGACGCATGACCTACGGGCACTACGCGCCGCCGAAGAGGCCGAAGACCTGGCTCTGGATCACGCTGACGCTGGTCTTCGTCCTGATCGCGGGTGGTGTCGCGTTCACCGGCTTCGTTTCGCCGGGGTTCTTCAAGGCCAAGACGGACACCACTTCGCGCGCGACGCCGGAGCAGCTGAGCCGGTCCTTCGTGAACGGCGTCGGTGAGAACCGCGTCAGCGAACTCTGGTGCGCGATCCGTTCGAAGCGGTCCTATACCTTCGAGCAGACCATGGCCGTCTCCGGCGGCGCACAGCTCAGCACGCCCGTGCACCAGCGTGCGGCGCAGGAGTACTCGGCCGCGATCACCGCCGCGGGTGAGACCGTCGGGATCGCGATGATCCCCGGCGAGGGCGGCTGGTGCGTGCGCGACGCCAAGATCGGCGGCGAGCCCGAGCCGCTGCCGGGTATCGAGACGAAGCCGTCCCCGCGGCCCGACGTCAAGACCGGGGAAGAGGCGGGGAACAAGTTCGTCGACGCGATCAACACGCGTGACATCCCGGCGGCCCTGTCCGTGCTGTGCGGGAAGGTGCCTGACACGACCCGCGACGGCGTGCAGCAGATCATCCACGGCGAAGCCAGGTACACCGTCGAAAAGGCCGACGTGCTGACCACCGCCGAGCAAACGATCCTCCACCTCGCCGGCGAGGTCGACGGCGTCCGGCAGCCCGGGCGGGTCGAGACCGACGACGCGGCCGAAGGCGGACCCTGCGTGGCTTCTTTCGCACCCGACTCCGACTGAGCTCGCGTCAGTCCTTCGACTGGGGGATGCTCGGAGCGCGTCGCTGGACCAAGATGAGCCCATTGGCAGCACGCCAACACCGGGTGAGCAGCAGCAGGAGGCACCGTGGCCGATCAGGACTCCTTCGACTACGTCATCGTCGGCGCGGGCAGCGCGGGATGCGTGCTGGCGAACCGGCTGAGCGAGGATCCGTCGGCACGGGTGCTCCTGCTCGAAGCGGGCGGCGAGGACGACGCGGACGAAATCCGCATCCCCGCGGCGTTCCCCGGTCTGTTCAAGACGAAGTGGGACTGGAACTACGAGACGGTCGAGCAGAAGCACACCGGCAAGACCCTGTACTGGCCGCGCGGGAAGACCCTCGGCGGCTGTTCCTCGATCAACGCGATGATCTACATCCGCGGCAACCGCGCCGACTACGACGGCTGGCGGGACGGGCACGGCGCCGAGGGCTGGGGTTTCGACGACGTCCTGCCGTACTTCAACCGGGCGGAAGGCAACCAGCGGCTCGGCGGGCCGCTGCACGGCACCGACGGGCCGCTGAACGTCGAGGACCGCCGTTTCACCCACGAACTGTCCCACGCCTGGGTGGATTCCGCGGTCGCCTGGGGCCTCAAGCGCACCGACGACTTCAACGGCGAGTCGCAGGAAGGCGCCGGCGTCTACCAAGTGACCTGCAAGAAGGGCCGCCGTTGGTCGACGGCCGACGCGTACCTGCGGCCCGCGTCGTCGCGTCCGAACCTCACCGTGCGGACCCACGCCCAAGCCACGCGTGTGGTGTTCGAAGGAACCCGCGCCATCGGCGTGTCCTATTTGGACAAAGGTGTCGAGACGACCGTGCGCGCGTCGGCCGAAGTCCTGCTGAGCGGCGGCGCGGTGAACTCGCCGCAACTGCTGATGCTCTCCGGCGTCGGCCCGGCGGAACACCTGCGGGAGCACGGGATCGACGTCGTGGCGGCGCTTCCCGGTGTCGGTGAGAACCTGCACGACCACCCCGCCTGCGGGATCATCTGGTCCACCCGCGGCACCACCGACCTGGTGGACGCGGCGACGCCGGGCGGACTGGTGCGCTACCAGCTCACCAAACGCGGCCCGCTGGCCTCGAACATCGGTGAGGCGGGCGCCTTCTTCCCCGCCGCGGACGGTGTCTCGCCGCCGGACATGCAGATCCACGTCGCGCCGACGTTGTTCTACGACAACGGAATGCGCGAGCCGACGGTGCCCGGCTTCACGTCGGCGGCGACCCTGGTCGACGTCGCGAGCCGGGGACGGCTGCGGCTGAAGTCGTCGAATCCCCTGTGGAAGCCCGAAATCGACCCGGCGTACTACGCCGAATCCGTGGACATGGAGAAGATGCTGGCCGGGATGCGGGCCCTGGTGGAGATCGGGAAGTCCGGCCCGCTCGCGCGCTACCTGGACAAGCCGTTCCTGCCGGAGCGCCACGACCTGACCGACGGCGAACTGGCCGACTACGTGCGCGAGAAGACGCAGACGCTGTATCACCCTGTCGGGACCTGTTCGATGGGAACGGGCGAGCACGCCGTCGTCGACCCGTCGCTGAAGGTGCGCGGGGTGGAGGGGCTGCGGGTGGTGGACGCGTCGGTGATGCCCGTGGTGCCGCGCGGGAACACGAACGCGCCGACGATCATGGTGGCGGAGAAGGCCGCCGACCTCATCCGAGGCTCGTGACCTTCCCTTTCACGCCCCCGCAAGCGCAATGAAGGGGCCTTTCATAGCAAATTTTGCTATGAAAGGCCCCTTCATTGCACGCGGGGGTCGACAGGCGGCGGCTCAGCGTTTCCCGTGCAGGACGGTGATCAGTTTCGCCACCAGGGCGTCGGTCTTCTCCTTGCGGGAGAACGAGGTCAGCACGATCGGCGCGGTGAAGCGCTGCCGTGCGACGGCCTTCGGTCGGGCGAACTCGCGCAGGCCTTCCGGGCCGTGGATCCGGCCGAAGCCCGAGTCGCCGACGCCGCCGAAGGGCAGCGAAGCGATACCGGCGAAGGAAAGCGGCGCGTTGATCGACGTCATGCCGGTGCGCAGCCGCCCGGCGAGTTCGAGGCCACGGGACTTCGAGAACACCGTCGAACCGAGGCCGTACTTCGTGTCGTTGGCCTTTTCGACGGCCTCGTCCATGTCGCGGACCTTGGCGATGGTGACGGTCGGGCCGAACGTCTCCTCCTTGACCGCGGAGGAGTCCTCCGGCACGTCGACGAGCACGGTCGGCTGCACGTAGCGGTCGCCGACCGCGTCGATGCCGCCGACCAGTGCCTTGCCGCCGCGTTCGATGGCGTCCGCGATGTGGCGTTTGATCACCGCGAGCTGCGAAGGCATCGTCACCGGGCCGTACTGCGCGGCCGCGTCCGAGCCGGCCCGCACGTCCTTCGACTTCTCGACGACCTTCGCGACGAACTCGTCGTGCACGCGCTCGTGGACGTACACGCGCTCGACGCCGATGCAGGTCTGGCCCGAGTTGGAGAACGCGCCCCAGACGGTCGCGTCGGCGGCGGCCTCGAGGTCGGCGTCCACGTCGACCAGGACCGCGTCCTTGCCGCCCGCCTCGATGATCACCGGGGTCAGCGTCTCGGCGGCCGCGGCCATGATCTTCTTGCCCGTGCCGGTCGAACCGGTGAAGGCGATCTTGTCGACGCCTCCGCTGACGAGCGAAGCACCGGTCTCGCCGAAGCCGGTGATCAGTTGCAGCACCGGCCATTCCGGGACGACCTCGGCGAAGGCGTCGACCAGCCATTTCCCGACGCCGGGCGTGTACTCGCTCGGTTTGAAGACGACGGCGTTGCCGGCGGCGAGGGCGTAGGCGATGGAGCCGAGCGGCGTGAACACCGGGTAGTTCCAGGGGCCGATCACGCCCACCACACCGAGTGGCTGGTACTCGACCGTCGCCGCCTGGTTCGACATCATCAGTCCGGCCGCGCGCCGCTGCTTGCCGAGGATCTTGCGCGCGTGCTTGCCCGCCCACGCGATGTGCTCGATGGCGAGGACGCTCTCCAGCTGCGCGTCGGCGATCGGCTTGCCGGTCTCGTCGCGCACGACCTGGCACAGCTGCGGCAGACGACGGGTGATGACGCCCTTCCAGCGCCGCAACCGCTCGGCGCGACCGTCGTAGCCGAGTCCGGCCCACCATTCGGCGGCGTCCCTCGCACGGGCGATGACGGCGCGGACGTCCTCCTTGCTGTGCACCGGATAGGTGCCGACGACCTCGTCGGTCGCCGGGCTGAGGGAATCGAAGGTCTCCCCCACGCTGTGGTCGGTCGGCTTCGGCTGGACTGCGGTCATCGACTTCTCCCGTGTCTCGGCTCAAAGCCCAGGCTACGACGTTACTGACGACGTGCCAATAGCTCGCCTGGGGCGTGCCACCAGCATCGCACAGGAGACGAGGGCCGCAAGGACACCGAGAAGCGGGGCCAGCCGCACCGGCAGCACCCCGATCGCCAACGAGCCCAGCCCGAACCCCGACGCCTGCACGGTGAAGGCCAGAGAGAAGCCCTCCGACCGGCGGCGTTCGGGCAGCAGTTTCTGCAGGTTGACCGACGACACGGCCATCAGCGGGCCGGTGCAGAGCCCGATCAGCGCGACCCCGCCGAGCAACCCGGCCCAGCCGAAGCCCGCCGAGACCACGATCCCGCCGAGCACGAAACCGGCCAGGAACAGCCGCGGATCGCCGACCTTCCCCCGCACCGCGTACAACGCGCTCCCGCCGATGCCGGCGGCGCACAGCACCACGATGACGATCGCCGCCGCCGAATCGGGAGCGCCGAGGCGCTGGACGAGCGGCAGCAGGCCGACTTCGATGGTCGACAGCAGGAGCCCCACGGTGAACAACCCCGCCAGCCAGGGCACACAGGCGGCAATCGGGATCGCCTGGTGCTCGACTGTCCTTTGTGGATCCGGAGCGACCGTACGCCGCGGCACGAGCAGGGCCGCGAGCAGGACGACGACGGCCATCGCGAGCACCGGGACGGCCGGGCCGGTGCTCGCCAGGAGCGCCACCAGCAGCGGCCCGCCGACGATGACACCTTCGAAGATCATCGCGTCGACCGAAACGGCCCCCGGCAACTCGTCTTCGGTCACGGTTCCGGCGAGCAGCGTCCGGAAACCGCCGTTCAACCCACCGGCGACCAGCCCCGGAGGAATCGTCAGCGCGAGCAGCACGAGATCCGGGACACCGGCGGAGGCGGCCGCCGCCAGCAGGAACAGTCCCGCGGCGACCAGCGGAAGCAGCACGACGAGACCGCGTGCGGGTCCGACACGGTCGAGCAGCCGCCCGGCCGGCACGGCGCCGACCATCTCGGCGGCGACGAAAACGGCCATCATGATCCCGCCGAGCCGGTACGAACCGGTGGTCGCGGTGGTCAGCACGGTGAAGGCCAACGGCGCCATCGTGGCGGGCAGCCGGTTCAGCTGCACCCCCGCCGACCAGCGCCAATATCCGGAATTGCGCAGCAACGTCATGCCGCGAACACTGCCGAACCCGACCTGGCCGGAACCAGTGATTAGGACATAACCTAATCCGATGATCGAGCTGGTCCTGACCGCCGAGAGCGCCAAGCGCGTCCGCTTCGGCATCTCACCGCTCGACGAGACCATGGGCGCGACGCAGACCCTGCTCGGACGGCGCGGGCATCCCAGTCATCTGCCGTGGCTGCGCGAGGCGGCCGCGAAACTGCCGGACCTGCCCATCGACGGCTTCGCCAAGGTGATGAGCGCGCGGCACTACATCACCGACTTCCTCAGCCCGCCGCCGAGCGGCCCGGAGACCACCGCGTCCGCCCAGCTCGCCGAAATCCGCCGCACGCCACCGGAGCAGGTCGCGCACGAGCTGTCCAAAGTAGACGCGGACCTGAGCGGACTGCCGGAAGATCCCGCCGAGGCAAGGGATCTGCTGGCGAGCCAAATGGAGATCGCCTGGACCGAACTCGTCGAACCGCACTGGCCCCGGATGCGCCGCTTCCTCGTCGCCGACATCGAGGAGCGCTCGCGACGGCTGGCCACCGGCGGTATCGCGCTGGTACTCGAGGACATCCACCCGCGCGTGCGGCTCGTCGACGACATCCTGGTGATCGAGATGAAGGAACGCGGCCGCGTCCACCTCGATCGCCGTGGTCTGCTGCTGATCCCCGGCGTCTTCGCGTGGCCTTCGGTAGGGCTGATCACGATGGAGCCGTGGCAGCCTTCGCTGCTGTACCCGGCGCGCGGGGTGGCCGAACTCTGGTCGGATGCCGAACGTCCGCCCGACGCGCTCGCGGGAGTACTCGGCCGGACGAAAGCCGCCTTGCTCACGACCCTCAACGAACCGGCGAGCACCACCGAACTGGCGCGCAGGCTGGACCTCTCCGCGCCGACGGTCTCGCGGCATCTGACCGCGATGCGCGCGGCGGGCCTGCTCGACACGCGGCGCCGCGGCCGCGAAGTGCGCTACCTGCGCACCGAACTTGGCGACGCCCTGATCCGGGCATAGGCTGGAAATGACCGACCGCGAAGGAGAACCCTGATGCGTATCGTCCATTTTGGACACGCTTGCACCCTTCTGGAGACCGAGGGCGCGCGGATCCTGATCGACCCCGGCACCTTCTCGGCGGGCTTCGAAGGCGAGCGTGAGCTCGACGCCATCCTGATCACCCACCAGCATTTCGACCACCTCGACGTGGAGAGGCTGCCCGCGCTCCTGGCGGCGAACCCCGGCGCGCGGCTGATCGTCGACCCGGGTTCCGCCGAAGCGGTACGGAAGATCGGCGCCGAGTTCCAGATCGCGAACCCCGGCGACGCCTTCGAGATCGGTTCCAGCGGCAGCAGCGCCGTCAACGTCGTCGGCGGCGAACACGCGGTGATCCACGAGGAGATCCCGGTGATCCCGAACGTCGGCTACCTCGTCGACCACGGCGCGTTCTACCACCCGGGTGACTCGTTCTTCGTGCCGGAACAGCAGATCGACGTCCTCGGCCTGCCCACCGGCGCCCCGTGGCTCAAGGCAGGCGAGGCCGTCGACTACCTGCGTGCGGTGTCGCCGCGCCTCGCCGTCCCGATCCACGAAGCCGTCCTAGCGCGGCCGCAGATGCACTACAACCTGTTCGCCGACCTCGCCCCGGAAGGCACCGAGGTGAAGGTGCTCGATGTCGGGGAGCCGGTGAAGCTTTAGCGGGCAGCGGTGTCGCGAAAGCTCCGGTAGGCCAGTTTCCGCACCAGGATCTCCGCCGGTCCCCGGTAGCCCTTGCGGTGCATCAGGTACGCGACGACGACCGTCAGCAACCACACGCCCAGCCCGCAGGCGGCCGCCACGAAGGTCGGGTCGCCTGCCTGTCCGCCCAGTCCGAGCAGGAACGGCGACGCCAGGACCAGCCACGCCACCGACTGGAACAGGTAGGCGCTCAGCGTGCGCTGGCCGAGCGCGGAGATCGCGGTGACCACGACACCGCGGCGCTTGTTCCCAGCCGCCATGCCGACGAGGCCGAACAGGCTGAGATAGCCGATCGCGCCGAACACGCCGGCTCCCTCGTACAGCACTTTGGCGAGCCCGGCCGTCTCGGCGTCGAAGCCGAGGTAGTCGCCGGCGAAGAGCCCCATCGGCAAGGCGCCCGCGATCGCGACGCCGAATCCGCCGAACACGCCGACGAGCAGCAGCTTCCGGTTCGGTTCCTCCAGCAAGCGCTTCTTCGCGGCCCAAGCGCCCACCCAGACGAAGAGGATCGACGGCAGCAGGACCATCGTGATGGACGGCCATTCCACCACGCGCCCTCGCAGGGCGCCGCCGTACGTCGGAGCCAGGGAGGACGTGTCCTCGGGGGACGGGACGGGGGCGTCACCGGAGTTCCCGGTGAGCACCAGGTACATCAGCACGGCGAGGTAGCAAAGGGCGAAACCCAGGTACAGCGCCGGAATCCGATAGAAGCCCTTGCCGCGCCGCAGGAGCAGCAGAGTGAAAACGACACCGATGACGCCGTACGCGCCGAGCACGTCACCGGAGAAGAACAGCACCCCGTCGACGGCACCGAAGACCAGCAGCCAAGCGTGCCTCCGAAGCAGGACGCCGCGCGTCCGCGGCCACGACTCTCCCAGCCCCTGCTGCCGATCCGCGAACTGCACCATCCCGTAGCCGAGCATCATGCCGAACAGCGGCAACGCGCACGCGTGCACGAAGACGAACAGCAGCACGAAGTACGGCCGTTCCAGGCCTTGTGGCGTGTGATCGACCCCCGGCGAGTTGCCGAGGAAGATGCTCGCGGTATGCGCCAGCGCGACCAGCAGTAGCGCGAAACCCCTGGCCAGATCCGGTGCGAGTACCCGCTCGCTGGTCGGCAACGACTCCATTGTTCCCCCTTCGAGCCTGATTAGTATCCAACGTACACTAATTAGTGTCCCGCGGATACCAAAGAGGAGGCGAGGGCTGTCAGTTCGCGTCGATGAGGGCGGCGACACCGTCGAGGACGACGTTGAGACCGAAGCCGAATTCGGGGTCTTCCTCCTGGTCGGGCGTGCCCAGCCCTGAAGTCAGAAAACCCACCGCGTCGGGGAAACGCTCCGGGTCGATCAGTTCGGCGAGACTCTTGCCGTAGGCCTGCTCGGCCTGCCCCTGGCTCAGCCCGCTGCCCTTCCTGCCCTCGGCGAGCTGGATGACCTGGGCGCACGCGAGGCGGACATAGCCGCTGATCAGCACCAGGATCCCGCCCTTAGTGCCCCAGTCGAGACCGGTGTCGCGCAACGTGCGCAGGATCGCGTCCATCCAGGCGACCGCGTGCGGCCCCGCCGGAGGGCCGGAGAGCGGCAGCTCGACCAGCCACGGGTGCTTCATCAAGACCTCGCGGTTGGCCTCAGCCAGCGTGGTCAGCTCGGCCCGCCAATCGCCGGTGGACTCCACCGGCGGCGGATCGCCGATGGCGAAGTCGGCCATCAGTTCCAGCAGCTCCGCCTTCGAACCGATGTGGCGGTACAGCGACATCTTCGTGACGCCCAGGTCCTTCGCCACGCTCGCCAGCGTCACGTTCGCGACGCCTTCGCGATCGGCGAGGTCCACCGCGGCCGCCACGACACTGTCGATGTCGAGCAGCGACGGCCTGCCGCGCGTCGGACGCTCCGCTCGCCGCCAGAGCCGCATCAGCGTCGCCGGTGCGTCACCCTGGTCGGTCATCCCGACAATTTAACCCGCGTTCGCGAGAGCGAGCCGTAGGTGGTTCCGAAAGCGCGGTTCTCCAGCGACACGTCGACGGCGTCGAGGAACGCCTGCCGCAGCCCCGGCCGGGTGAGGTCCGCGGCGTCGATGCCGAGCCGCACCAGCCCGCCGCGGCGAGCGGCCCTCGCGGCGGCCAGCACCAGCGCGAAACACCGGACGGTCTCCGTCCGCTGCGACGGTCCGCCGAACTCCTGCACCCTGGCGCGCCGGACCTCGCCGGACACCAGGTCCCGCACCGAGACCAGGTCCGCGCACAGCCGGAACCCGTGTTCGCGCAGGGCCTGCAGGGTGCCGTCCGACGCGATCCAGCGCGGCGGCGCGAAGCCGTCGACGGCCATGCCGTTGGCCTCGAGCGCCGCCTTCGCCGCGATCAGGCGCAGCCGCGCCTCGTGCGCGGGCAGAGCCGCGAACTCGGCACGTTTGCCCAGCTGGACGGCGCGATGGGTGGGTGGGATCCGGTGGTCGTAACCGTGCAGGAGTACGGAATCGCCGTGGGCGCGGCGCGTCCGGATCCACTCCGTCACGGGGCCCTCGCCGGTCCTGGCGGCGTAGAGCACGGACAACGGGACCTTGCGCCTGTCGAGCTCGGCCGCGAGGTCCGCACAGCGGTGCAACGTCCGGGTGGTCACGCCGGACAGGGAAACCAGCAAACGTGCGTCCACGGTCCCCATTGCGCCAGGCCGGGCTTGCGACGGACTGACGACGGGATGAACACCGCTGGTCAGGCGGGCCAATCCTGCAGCGACCGGCCGGTGATGCGTTCGTACGACTCGATGTACCTCGCCCGCGTGGCGGCGACGATGTCCTCGGGCAAGGGCGGTGACCCCGGTCTGTCCCGACGGTGCCAGCCGGAGGCGGGACTGGTGAGCCAGTCCCGCAGCGGCTGCTTGTCGAACGACGGCTGCGGGCTGTTCGGCGCGTAACCGCCGGCGGGCCAGTAGCGCGAGGAATCCGGGGTCAGGACCTCGTCGGCGAGCACGAGGTTCCCCTCGCGGTCGATGCCGAATTCGAGCTTCGTGTCCGCGAGCAGGATGCCGCGTTCGGCGGCGAACTCCGCGCCCCGGCGATACACCGCCAACGTCGCCTCACGGACTTCTTCGGCCCGCTCACGGCCGAGCTGCCCGACCACGTCGGAGAAGGCGATGTTCTCGTCGTGCGAGCCGCGATCGGCCTTGGTCGCGGGGGTGAAGATCGGTTCGGGGAGCCGGGAGGACTCGGTCAGGCCCGGCGGAAGTTCGACGCCGCAAACCGTGCCGCGCGCGCGATAATCGGCGAGACCGGTACCGGTGAGATAGCCGCGGGCGACGGCTTCGAACGGCAGCATCGCCAGCCGCCGCACCAGCAGCGCGCGGCCGCGGACCGCGGCGGGGATGCGTTCGTCTTCGTAGGAGACCAAATGGTTGGGAAGGACATCGGAAAGCAGGGAGAACCAGAACACGCTCATCGCGGTGAGCACCCGCCCTTTGTCCGGGATGGGCGTGTCGAAGACGACGTCGTAGGCGGAGATCCGATCCGAAGTGACGAGCAGCAGATGCTCGTCATCGACGGCGTAGAGCTCACGGATCTTGCCGGCGGCGATCTTCGGGTATTCGAGCGTCGTCACGGCTGCACCCTAGCGATCAAGGATGATGGCTGATCATGCCGATCCACTGCGTTTCGTTCACGACCGACTACGGACTGTGCGATGGTTTCGTGGCCGCGTGCCACGGGGTGATCGCGCGGATCGCGCCGTCCGTCCGGATGATCGACGTGAGCCACGGAATCCCTCCGCAGCAGGTCAGGACCGGCGCCGAGGTACTCGCCCAGACCGTGCCGTACCTGCCGGAGTCCGTCCATCTCGCCGTCGTGGACCCCGGCGTCGGCACCGCGCGGCGCGGCGTCGTGGTGGTCACCGAACGCGGAATGCTCGTCGGCCCGGACAACGGACTCCTCATTCCCGCCGCCGAAACACTCAGCGGGGTGATAGCCGCGTACGAACTCGCGGCACCGGAGTACCGCCTTCCGGTGACTTCGTCGACATTCCACGGTCGTGACGTCTTCGCCCCCGCGGCGGCGCATCTCGCGCTCGGGGTCGCTCCGGAGGAGTTCGGGCCGCGCGTCGACGACCTCGTGCGGCTGCCGGACCCGTTCGTCGCGGTGTTCCCCGGCAAACTGGTGACCGAGGTGCTCACGGTCGACCACTTCGGCAACGTCCAGCTGGCGGCGAGCCCCGCCGACCTCGAACTGACCGGACTGTCCGGCACGGTCTCGGTCAGCAGCGAACACGTCCTGGTGCAGGCACTGGTCGGCGACACCTTCGGCACGGTGCCGCCGGGCCGGAACGTGCTCTACACCGATTCCGCGGGACGGCTGGCGGTCGCCGTGAACGGCGGCTCTGCGTCGGCCGTACTCGGGCTGGGGCCCGCCCAGGAGTGCACGATCACCTCGTCGCCGACGGACATCTGACCCGGCCCGGTCACCGCCATCTTGATCCCGAACGAGACGCCGCCTTCCGGTTCGCGGCGGTAGTCGGCGAGCGAACGGATCGGCTCGGGACCGGCCTTCTCGCCGGTCTCCTGGTCGACCATCGGCACCGTGCAGCGGATGCAGACCTTGGCGTACCCGAGTTCGACGCCGCCGACGGTGAGCGAGCGGACGTCGTCCTCGCGGTGCGGCTCCGGCCAGCCCGAGACGACGATGTTGGGCCGGAAGCGGTCCATCGGCACGGCTTCGGCGCCACGGGACGCGATCCGCTCGTTCAGCCCAGCCAAAGAGGACTCGGAAGTCAGCAGGATCGCGTGCGCGTCGGCGAAGGCCGCGGTGCCGGGGATCTCGCCGTTGGTGACGCGCTCGTGCTCCGGCGTCAGCCCGACGAACACCGACGGCAGGCCGAGGACGCCGGAAAACCACTCGGCGGCCTCGTCGCCCTGGTGGACGCCCTTGCCCTGCCAGGTGAACGTCGCCGCGGGATGCTGCGGGCCGTCGGTGACCGTCTCGACCAGGAGATCTTCGACGCCGGGAGCGGCGAGCCGCAGACGGGCGCCGTCGTCGGTCACCTCGGCCCGGATCGAGGCCATCACCGGCTGCTTCCGCTGGCTGCGGAACTCGCCCTCGGCCGACACGACCATCCAGGCACGGTCGAACCTGAGGCCTGCCGGGGTGACGTCGGCCGTTTCGACCGACGTCCCCGCGCAGCCCTTGACGGGGTAATAGACCAGCTTCGCCACTCTCGCCATAACCGCAGGTTAGCGAGCCAGGTCGGTACAGGTGGTCGTGAGTGGCGATTCGGGTTCTGGCCAAGGGCGTTTTAGATACCCACCCGTTCCGGACGGCCATCGCAAGTCTCAGCGGCACCACCAGCCGCAACGGTGACGCGTGAAAGCCCCCTCCCTCGGCTCAGCCGAAAACTCGACCTTCACACCTTCCCCAGTACATGAAGGCCCCCTTCCTTGCGCCAGGCGCAAGGAAGGAGGCCATCATGTACTTCCCGCAAGCAAGACCACAGGCCACAAGTAGGCACCTAAGAGACGGTCCGCTCCACCCGAAACGCCACTCACGACCACCACGGCCGACGCCCAGGTGGCGCAGGTGCCCCGAGTGCGAAAAGACTCAGCCGAAGCGGCCCGAGATGTAGTCCTCGGTCGCCTTCTCGTCCGGGTTCGAGAAGATCTTCTCGGTGTCGTTCAGCTCCACCAGGCGCCCCGGCTGGCCGACGCCCGCCAGGTTGAAGAACGCGGTCTGGTCCGAGACCCGCGCCGCCTGCTGCATGTTGTGGGTCACGATGACGATCGTGTACTCCTTCTTGAGCTCACCGATCAGGTCCTCGATGGCCAGCGTCGAGATCGGGTCGAGCGCGGAGCACGGTTCGTCCATCAGCAGCACGTCGGGCCGCACGGCGATCGCCCGCGCGATGCAGAGCCGCTGCTGCTGACCGCCGGAAAGGCCGCCGCCCGGCTTGTTCAGCCGGTCCTTGACCTCATTCCACAGGTTCGCGCCGCGCAGCGCGCGCTCGGCGACCTCGTCGAGTTCCTTCTTGCCCTTGGCACCGCCGAGGCGAAGGCCCGCCACGACGTTGTCGCGGATCGACATCGTCGGGAACGGGTTGGGTCGCTGGAACACCATGCCGATGGTGCGGCGGACCTGCACCGGGTCGACGCCGGCGCCGTAGATGTCCTCGCCGTCGAGCAGCACCTCGCCCTCGACGCGGGCGCCGGGGATGACTTCGTGCATGCGGTTCAGCGTGCGCAGCACCGTCGACTTGCCGCAGCCCGAAGGGCCGATGAACGCGGTGACGTTCCGCGGCGGCACCGAAAGGGTGACGCCGTCCACGGCGTGGAATTTGCCGTAGTAGATGTCCACGTCTTTGACGTCGATTCGTTTGGCCATCTCAAACAGCTCACTTCTTCTTCGGGGCGACAAGACGGGCAAAGAGCATGGCGAGGAGGTTCACGATCGCGATGATCAGCACCAGGGTGAGCGCGGCACCCCAGATCCTGTCGAACGCGACGGTCCCTTCGTCGAACGGGTTGCTGACCCGTTCGTTGTTCATCAGAAGCGGCAGAGCGGCCTGCTCGCCACCGAAGATGTCCCAGTTCACGTAGGCCGAGTAGCCCACGAGGACCAGCAGCGGCGCGGTCTCGCCCATGACCCGGGCGAGCGCCATCATGATGCCGCCGATGATGCCGGACAGCGCGGTCGGCAGGACGATCTTCATGATCGTCTTCCACTTCGGCACGCCGAGCGCGTAGGAGGCCTCACGCAGGTCGTCGGGGACGATCCGCAGCATCTCCTCCGAGGAGCGCACGACCACCGGGATCATCAGCAGCACCAGGGCCAGCGACACGGCGAAACCGCTGCGCGGGAGGCCGAACGTGGTGATCCACAGCGCGTAGATGAACAGCGCCGCGACGATCGAGGGGACACCGGAGAGGATGTCCACCATGAACGTCGTGACCTTCGCGAGCCTGCCGCGGCCGTACTCGACCAGGTAGATCGCGACCAGCATGCCGATCGGGACCGCGATGATCGCGCAGACCACACCCTGCAGCACCGAGCCGATGACGGCGTGGGCCACGCCGCCGCCGACCTCGTCCGACAACACCGAGCCGAAGTCCTCGGTCCACCAGTTGCTGTAGGGGATCCGCTTGACGCCGTTGATGACCACCGTGGCGAGCAGCCACACCAGCGGTACGACGGCGATGAGGAACGACAGCCAGATCAGGACTGTGGCGAGGCCGTTCTTGGTCTTCCTCGCGAGGCTGACCTGCTGGAAGGCGGGGGTGGTGGCGGGGGTCTTCTCGAGCGTGGTGGACATGCTCAGTCCCCCTTCTTGGCGATGATGGATCGCGCGGCGAAGTTGACGACGAACGTCAGCAGGAACAGCACGAGGCCGGCCGCGATGTAGGCACCCGCCGAGATCTCGTTGTTGAGTTCCGCGTAGTCCGCCGCGATCTTCGAGGCGAACGTGGCGCCGCCGTCGAAGAGGCTCCAGGTGAACTCGCGGCCCACCGCGCCGGTCAGGATGATCGCGAGCGCGATCGTCTCGCCGAGCGCGCGGCCGAGGCCGAGCATGGAGGCGCCGATGTATCCCGCCTTGCCGAACGGCAGCACCGTGGTGCGGATGACCTCCCAGCGGGTGGCGCCCAGCGCCAGCGCGCCTTCGATGTGCGGGGTCGGGGTCCGCTCGAACACCTCACGGGACAGCGAGGTGATGATCGGCAGGATCATCACGGCGAGCACGATGCCCGCGGTGAAGATCGTGCCGCGCATGTCCGGCGAGACGTTGCCCGCCGCGAAGATCGGGATCCACGAGAAGGTGTCGTTGACCCACTGGGAGAAGGGCTCGATCGTCGGCGCGAAGACCATCAGGCCCCACAGGCCGTAGATGATCGAGGGGACCGCGGCGAGCAGGTCGATCACGTAGGCGAACGACCGCGCCAGCCGCTTCGGCGCGTATTGGGTCAGGAAGAGGGCGATGCCGAGCGAGATCGGCATCGCGATGACCAGCGCCAGCAGCGACGAATAGACCGTGACCAGCAGCAGGCCCATGATGCCGAACCGCATGTCGCCCGGATCGGTCTGCCAGACCTGGCTGGTGAGGAAGCTCGCGTTGTCGGCCTGGAGCGCCGGAATGGCCTGCACCAGCAGGAACAGTCCGATCAGGCCGATCAGTGCGACGACGAAGACGCCGGCACCGGTGGTCAGGAACTGGAAGATGCGGTCACCGGGTCGCACCGTCCTGGAATTGGGGCTCGCGAGCGGCACCGAGGACTTCTCGGGCGGTGACGCGGCAGGTTGCTCCGAAATCGGGTCCTCCGTGAAGGTCTCGCGGACGCCAGAACGCCCACCGGGGTCGCCGGTGGGCGTTCTGGGCGAAGAGGAATCGCTCATCGACTACTTCTGTCCAGCCTGTCTTTACTGATCAACCTGAAGGTTGGCAAACAGGGTCAGGCGATGGCCTTGACAGCGGTCAGGACCTTGTCCTGCAGGCTCTGCGGGATCGGCACGTAACCCTTGTCCGAAAGCGGCTTCTGGCCGTCCGTCGCGGCGACGGTCAGGAAGGCCTTGACGGCCTTGGCGACCTCGGGGTCGGCGTACTTCGAGCAGACGATCTCGTAGGTGGCGAGGATGACCGGGTACGCGCCGGCGACGTTGCTGCCGTAGATCGCGTCGAGGTCGAGGGCGAGGTCGTTGGTGCCCTCCTTCTTGAACTTCGCCGCGTCGAGGGACTTGGCGACGTTCGCCGCGCTGAGCTCGACACCGCCGGAGCCGCTGTCGATCAGGGCGGCGTTGAGGCCGTCCTTCGCGAAGGCGGACTCGACGTAGGTGATGGCACCGTCGGTCGCCTTGACCGCGCTGGCCACACCGTTGGACTTTTCGGCACCGTTACCGACGCCACCGTTGAACTTCTTGCCGTCGCCCTGGGTCCAGGCGCCCTTCGAGGCGACCTTCAGGTACTTCTGGAAGTTGTCGGTGGTGCCCGACTCGTCGGTGCGGGAGATG
>Ga0196958_10000297_pt1 | contig 15958 bp, 14 predicted proteins | sample S1v_10metaG_FD_148654 | JGI IMG/M metagenome (GOLD analysis project Ga0196958, IMG submission 148654) | Soil microbial communities from Anza Borrego desert, Southern California, United States - S1+v_10 | ecosystem: Environmental > Terrestrial > Soil > Desert | place: USA: California | collected...
GCAGTTCCCGGCAGGACCCGCCGCCTTCCCGATAGTCGCGCGCCCGGAGCGCGGCGATGACGCCCTCCAGCCGGTCGATGTCGGACTGCCCGACGCGCAGCGGCAGCCGGTCGGTCACGGCGACGCTCCTGGCTCGCGCACCGGAATGGCGACGGTGACTCGTGCGCCCATTATCGCTCCCTCTCGACCCACAACGATCAGCTCGTCGAGGTCCAGGACGGAGCGACGCCGATCTCCTGGAATACGCGAACGACGTACAATGATGTTAGCCAGGATAAATAACGATGCACTCCGCCGAACGGTTGGCTATTTCCCTTCACCGGAATATGCACGTGCGAAATCTCTTTCTTGTGCACGAATGATCGCATTTCTGCACTCGCTCACCCCGAGTGCCCGGCGAGAACGGTCCGTGAGCACTTGAGACGCAGCTCTCAGCCGAACGTGTGAATCTTGTCAACTCGGGTCACGAAAAGGCTTCACATTGGGTTATCAATAGCTGAAGATCAACAGCAACCGAACGTAAGGGGCTGAAGCGTTGGACAAGGAAAATGACCTCATCCGGGGGACGATCGTCTTCGGCCTGCGCACTTTCGGTGCGGACCCGCTCCCGGTTCAGGCCGATCTCGAATACGACCCGGAGGATCCCTACGCCGTCGTGGTGGCCTACCACTCGGGCGGAGGGACGGTCCGATGGATGTTCGGCCGCGACCTGCTCGCGGACGGGCTCCTCACCCCATCGGGCGAAGGCGACGTGATCATCAGCCCGGCCGACGACACCTCGATCGTGATTTTCGCCCTCAGCGCGCCCGACGGCTGTGCGGTCCTGGAAGCTCAAGCACAGGAACTGGCGGAATTCCTCGACCGCACCTACGACGCCGTGCCCGCGGGCTCCGAGCCGGAATGGTTCGACTTCGACCAGGAGATCGGCAAACTCGTCACCGAGTCCTGATCGCCGTCGTGCCACCCGCGAACGCGGCGGCAAGCAGCGCCGGGGTGGTCGTCGCGCAGCCACACCTGGCCTGGTTCGCAGATGCTTTCCCGCAAGGTCTCGCCCTCGTGGTCCTCCCACACCGGCCCGCGCCGCCGCGAAGGATATTCACAGTTCCCAAGGGACCCCGAGGTGCTTCGTGACCGCGGCCATCCCCGAGGACGTCGCCGAGAAAAAGGCCAAGGAAGACCGGCAGGGACGGGAACGGTCGCCCAGGTCCCACCACCCTGGAGCGGGATGGCGGCACCGTCCGCGCGGTGCCGCCACCCGCCGGGTCAGCCCAGTTCGCGGAGACCGGGGACGACCTGCTCGGAGAACGAGCGCAGGAACCGCTCCTGATCGTGGCCGGGGCCGTGGAAGACGAGGTGGTCGAAGCCCGCCTCGACGTAGGGCTTGATCTGCTCGACGGCGTCGGCCGGGTCGGAGGCGACGATCCAGCGGCGGGCGACCTGCTCGATCGGCAGCGCGTCCGCGGCCTTCTCCATCTCGGCCGGGTCTTCGATGCCCGCCTTCTGCTCGGGCGTCAGCGAGAGCGGCGCCCAGAACCGGGTGTTCTCCAGCGCCTGCGCCGGATCCGGATCATAGGACAGCTTGATCTCGATCATCTTGTCGATGTCGCCGGTGCCGCGGCCGACCTGCTCCGCTCCTTCCGCGACGGCGGGCAGCAGTTTCTCGGTGTACAGCTCCATTCCCTTGCCGCTGGTGCAGATGAAGCCGTCGCCCCGCTTGCCGACGTACTTCGCCATGACCGGGCCGCCGGCCGCGATGTAGATCGGCACGCCGCCTTCGGGACGGTCGTAGACGGTGGCGTCGGTGGTCTGGAAGTACTCGCCCTCGAAAGTGACGCGCTCCTCCGTCCACAGTTTGCGCATCAGCTCGATCGCCTCGCGCAGCCGCGCGAACCGCTCCTTGAAGGCGGGCCACTCGATGCGGGCGACCGCGACCTCGTTGAGGGCCTCGCCGCTGCCGACACCCAGCAGGACGCGGCCCGGATACAGGCTGCCGAGCGTGCCGAACGCCTGCGCCACCACGGCCGGGTTGTAGCGGAAGGTCGCCGTCAGCACACTGGTGCCGAGCACGACCCGCTCGGTGCGCTCGCCGACCGCCGCCATCCACGCGAACGAGAACGGCGCGTGCCCGCCCTGGTGCCGCCAGGGCTGGAAATGGTCGCTGACCATCACGCTGTCCAGTCCGACCTGCTCGGCGAGCACGGAGTACTCGACGAGGTCGCGCGGGCCGAATTGCTCGGCCGACGCCTTGTAACCGATCTTCAGTGCCATCCGGGGTCACCACCTGGGCTCTTGGGTTGTTCCGCTCTTCACCTTGGCACAGAGTCGATCAGGTCCGCCCATGCTTCGACCGCGTGAGGGTGTCGGGAACGCCACTGTGCGGGCGGGAATGCCCCGTCAGGAGTGCCTTCGGTAGGAGGAGTCCGGCTCGACGAACTCGATGCCGTTCTCGTCGAGCGCGTTGAAGACGGTGAAGCGGCCCCGCGGGAAGACGAAACCGAGCGCCACCATGCCCTCGGCCATGTCCGGGCTCACGGATTGCAGGAGCTCGACGTCCTGGAGCACCTGACCCTCCAAAGCGGACAGTTCCGGGTAGACGTCCTGCCGCCACCGGAGCGGGCTGGGCTCGGCCGGGTCACCCCAGTCCCAGGCAGGCCTGCCGTACGGGTCGATCGTGTTCCAGGTCAGGGAGAGCTCGTCGAATTTCCCATGCGTGATCTCGAGCCGTTCGGCACCGAAGTCCACCACCACGGGCGCGTCCGGGAGCCACTCGGCGTACTCGACGAACCAAGTGAGGTGGACGCGCTGGAGTCGTTCGCCCACCAACGCACGCAAACGATCCCCGTGCGCTCTCCGGATCGTCTCGAGTCCGGAGAGCCACACGGGGGAATAGCCTTCGATGTCGAAGAACGCCACCGAAGGAGTATGGCAAGTCAGTCGTAGGACAGCGCTTCCAGCAGTTCACCGCTGGCCGGGTTGGGCAGCGCCCTCGCCACGTCGGCCTGTGCCACGATGCCGACGAGCTGGTGGCCGTCGATCACCGGCAGGCGCCGCACCCGGTGGTTCGCCATGGTGCGCATGATCTTCTCGGCGTCGTCGTCCGCGCCGATCGTCACCGCCTCGCCCTGGGCGAGTTCCGAGGCGTGCAACGCCCTGGGGTCCTTGCCTTCGGCGAGCACCTTCACCACGATGTCGCGGTCGGTCAGCATGCCCTTGAGCTTGCCGTCCTCACCGCAGATCGGCATCGCGCCGACCGACTCGGCGGCCATCTTCTTCGCCGCGTCGAGCACGGTGTCGGACGCGGACACACAGGTCACACCGGCGGTCATGATGTCTCGTGCCGTGGTCATTCCTTCGCTCCTTTCGTCTGGATTCGCGCTTCGGATACCCGCCATCCGAGAGCCGACACCTCAAGCCGCCGACGGTTCGAGGAGGATCTTGACCGCGCCCTCCTGTTTCTTCTGGAAGATCTCGTAGGCGTGCGGTGCCTGCGCCAGCGGCAGCTTGTGCGTCGCGAAGCCTTCGACACCGAGCGGGTCGGCGGAGTCGGTGATCAGCGGCATGATGTCGTCGAGCCAGCGCCGGACGTTGGCCTGCCCCATCCGCAAGGTGATCTGCTTGTCGAACAGTTCCATCATCGGCAGCGGGTCGACCATGCCGCCGTAGACCCCGCTCAGCGAGATCGTGCCACCGCGCCGGACACAGTCGATGGCCGCGTACACCACGCTGAGCCGGTCGATCGCGGCCTTCTCGGTGAGCTTCGCGCCGATCGGATCGGGCAAGAGACCGACGAGGTTCTGCGCCAGCCGCCCGATCGGGGCACCGTGCGCCTCCATCCCGACGGCGTCGATCACCGAATCCGCGCCCCGGCCGCCGGTGACTTCCCGGATGAGGTCGCCGAGATGCTTGTGCTCCCGCGTGTCGTAGGTGACGATGCCGGACGCGGCGGCCTTCGCTAGCCGTTCGGGCACCAGATCGATGCCGATCACCTTGCCCGCACCCCGGTGTTTCGCGATCCGGCAGCAGAACTGGCCGATCGGGCCCAGCCCGAAGACCACGACGGTGCCGCCTTCGGGGACGTTCGCGTAGTCGACGGCCTGCCAAGCCGTGGGCACGACGTCGGAGAGGTACACGAACCGCTCGTCCGGCGGGCCGTCCGGCACCTTGATCGGGCCGTAATGGGCCTGCGGCACCCGCAGGTATTCGGCCTGGCCACCGGGGACCTGGCCGTAGAGCTTGGTGTAGCCGAGCAGTGCCGCGCCCTTGCCGCGGTCGGTGACCTGCGTGGTCTCGCACTGCGACTGCAGGCCGCGGTCGCACATGAAGCAGTGCCCGCAGGAGATGTTGAAGGGGACCACGACCCGGTCGCCGGGTTTCAGGTTCGTCACCCCGGAGCCGACTTCTTCGACAACGCCCATCGGCTCGTGCCCGAGAATGTCGCCTTCGTCGATGAAAGCGCCGAGAACCTCATAAAGGTGCAGGTCAGAGCCGCAGATACCGGTCGAGGTGATACGCACGATCGCGTCGGTCGGCTCGATCAGCTTCGGATCCGGGACGGTGTCCACCCGGACATCGCGTTTCCCATGCCAGGTGACGGCCTTCATGGTGCTCCCTTCGGCGAGTGGATCTGTTCCCCGCGGGGTGCCCGTCCGCGCATCCGGCAAACCTCGCCCTTCCGTGCCACCGTGGAATCATGCGAACCCGGATACTCGCCGTCGCCGTCGACTGTCGTGAGGCCGAAGCACTGGCCGCGTTCTGGAAGGAAGCACTCGGCTATCCCGAAACCGAACGGTGGACCGACGGTCACGGCGTGACCTATGTCGAACTGAAGAGTCCGGACGTGCCGAGCCTGCTCTTCCAGCCGGTCCCCGAGGGGAAGTCGGGCAAGAACCGGCTGCACCTCGACATCACCCCCACCCAGCTCGAGCAACGCGAAGAGGTCGCGCGGCTCGTGTCACTCGGTGCCAGGATCGTCGAGGACCCCGAATCGGACCCCTGGGTGGTCATGGCCGACCCGGAGGACAACGAATTCTGTGTGCTGCCGCGGCGTTGAGCAGCGCCGCGGCGCAGGTGTCCCGAAGCCTCGGCTGAGTGCCGGTGCGCGCGAGTGGGGAAGATTCAGGCCGTTGACCGTCCTGGATCTTCCCCACTCCGCTCGTCGGCCGCGGACAACTCATCGTCCCGCATCGTCCATCGCCGATCCCCACCCGCCGGAAACCGGGACGGCCGACCCGTCCTCACCACCCACGAGCCCGCAGGCTCAAGCGGCCTGTTCGCCGGCCCGGGCCGACGGCTCGGAATGCAGCCCCAGCATCTCCAGCAGCATCCGGCAATCCGTCGCGTCGCGGGCGTTCCTGACGACCGCTTCGGTCGCCTTGCGCAGTACCGCGGCCCGCACGGCCGTCGGGCCGCCGTCGACCAGTTCTTCCACCGGACGAAGTCCCTCGATCGGGTTCCCCATGACCCACCTCCACCTTCCCTTTCGTTGATACCTGATCCTGACCGGGAAGACCCCCTCACTCCGTGCTGTTCCGGCGGCGCCTCCGCCGATTTCTCCCTAGACTGGCGCCATTCGTACGAGCGGACGGAGCGGGCACTGACCACCGAGTTGCGCGGGGAGATCGTGACCCTGACCCCGGTCACCGAAGCCCACGTCGCCGCGTTGCGGCGGATCCGCGGCACGGCCGGGGTCAGGGCTCGCTGGGGTTCGGTCGACGACTCCCCCACCTGGCCGTTCGACGACCCCACCACGGCCCGCTTCACCGTGCTGGAGGACGGCGTCGTCCGCGGTTTCGTCCAGTACGGCGAGGAGGAGGACCCGATGTACCGGCACGCGTCGGTCGACCTCTTCCTGGATCCGGCCGCGCACGGCCGCGGGCTGGGCACGGACACCGTCCGCACGATGGCCCGCCACCTCCTGCGCGATCGCGGGCACCACCGGCTGGTGATCGATCCCGCCGTGGACAACGACGCCGCCATCCGCTGCTACAAGGCCGTCGGCTTCCGTGAGGTCGGGGTGATGCGCGGTTACGAGCGCGACACCGACGGCGACGGCTGGCATGACGGGCTGTTGATGGATTTGCTCGCCGAAGACCTCACGTAGCGCGTCAGGGCGACTCCGAGCAGCACCACCGCCATCCCGGCGAGCACTCGCGGGCCGAGGTCTTCGCCGAGCACGAGCGCGCCGAGCGCGACCGAGACGACCGGCAGCAGGTAGCCGACGGTCGCCGCGGACGTCGCGCCTTCGTCGGCGATGAGCCGGTAGTTGAGGTAGAAGGTGACGCCGGTGCCGAAGATCCCGAGGACGACGACGGCGATCAACGCGGTCGGGTTCAGCGGTCCGGCCGGTGCCGCGTCGAACGGCAGGGCGAGCGCGCTCAACCCGGTGGCGGTCAGCACTTGCGCGGCGGAGATCGCGATCGGGCCGCCTTCGCCGACGAGTTTCCTTCCCATGTAGGCGAAAGCGATGGCGTAGCTGATGCCGGCTCCGAGCAGGGCCGGTGTCCCCCAGCCGAGCGGGCCGCTTTTCTGCCAGGGCGCGAAGATCAGCAGGATGCCGCTGAAGCCGAGGATCAGCCCGCCCACCCGGGGCGCACTGATCCGGCGTTCGGTGCCGATCCCGATGCCGATCAGCAACGACCACAACGGGGTCGTCGCGTTCATCACCCCCGCGACACCGGAGTCGACGGTCAGTTCACCGATGCCGAACAACGCGAACGGCAGGGCGTTGCAGAAGAAGGCGGCGACGAGGAGCCTGCCCCAGATCCGGCGGCCACGCGGGAGGCGTTGCCCGGCCCAGCGGCTCAGCACGAGAAGGACGGCCGCGCCCAGGGCGCAGCGGATGACGGTGACCTGAACGGGCGGGAACCCGGTCAGCGCGAGTTTGAGGCAAAGGAAGCCCGATCCCCACAACAAGGCGAGAACGCCCATCCGGACCAGGGTTCCCGGCGCGCCGATGCTCACTTGGTTCCTTTCACCGGGCCGCTGGATACCTCTCCAAGCTGCCTCGGGCGACTCGTCAGGACAAGTGAAAAGATCTATATCGACGTTAAGCGTTCCTACAAGTTCCGAAGGGTCCCGGTCGTGGCCGCCGGGAAAGGCGGCCACGCCCGGTTTCCGAGGAGATCAGTACTCGCCCGGTTGTTCGCAGGGCGGAACAGGGCCTGCTCACATTTCGCGGTCGCGCATGATCCACCTCCCTTTCGCCTGGCGCACCGGTGGGGAACGGGCGCGTTCTCGCTCAGTTTGCGGGCTGTCTTCCCCTCTCCGCGCACCCGGTGTCCGTGTTGTGACCCAGGCAGTGGGAAGGTTGTGGCACGATCTGCCGCGAAGCGGGGAGAAAGGTGCTTCTGGTGACCGAGAGTTCCGGCTCCGCCAGATCCGGTGAGACCGGGAAAGCACGCGCGGAACCGAGGCCGGTCTCGACGGCCGCGCTGACGTTCGGCCGCGCGCTGCGGCAGCGGAGGCAGGCCGGCGGCCTGGCGTTGCGCGACCTCCAGAAACTCGCCTATGTCGACAAAAGCCTGATCAGCCGGGTCGAACGCGGCCTCACCCCGCCGAGCGCGGAATTCGCCGAGGCTTGCGATCGCGCGCTGGGGGCCGGCGGAACGCTGATCGTGCTCGCCGAAGCCGCCCGCGCGGAACCGTATGTGCACCTCCCCCCGCCGCCTGGTCATTTCGTCGGCCGCGAAGAACATTTCAACCTGCTCGACGAGAAAGTGTTCACCGAAGCCGCCAAAGTGGTCTTCGTGGCCGGGCCGCCGGGCGTCGGGAAGACCGCGCTCGTCCTGCATTGGGCGAATCGGCGCCAAGAGGAGTTCGACAGCGTCCTCTGGTCGGATCTGCGCGGTTATGCGGCGGGCTCCCCCGCGCAACCCGCGGACATCCTCGACGACCTCCTGCGCTGCCTCGGTGTCCGCCCCGACCGCATCCCCGCCGAGGAGCACATGCGGCTCGCGCTGCTGCGCGGCCTGTTGCGCGGCCAGCGCACGCTCGTCGTACTGGACAACGCCCTCGACTCGCACCAGGTGCGGCTGGTACTGCCCGGCACGCCGGACACCACCGTGCTGATCACCAGCAGACGGCGGCTGTCCGGACTGGTCGTCGGCAGCGGCGCGGTTCAGGTTTCCTTGGAGCCGCTGGAGGAAGTCGAAGCGACGCGGCTCATGGCCGACCTCATCGGCGACGAACGCGCGGCGGGCGATCCCGAAGGTGTCGGCAGGCTCGTCCGGTTGTGCGCGGCGCTGCCGCTCGCGGTGAACATCGCCGCCGAACGGGTCGCCACCCATCCGCATCAGAGTGTCGGCGATCTCGCCCGCGAACTCGTCGCCGAAGGTCGGCGGCTGGAACTGCTCGCGGTCGACGACGACGCGGTCGGCGTCCGGGCCGCGTTCAGCTGGTCCTACCGGGCGCTGGAGGCCGACACCGCCCGCATGTTCCGGTTGCTCGGCCTCCATCCCGGCCCGCGGTTCACCGCGGGTGCGGCGGCCGCCCTCGTCGGACTGCCCGAACACGACGCGCGAAGGCTTCTCGACAAACTCGTGCAGGCCCATCTCATCCAGCAGATCGGTGCGCGGTACTACCGGTTCCATGACCTGCTCCGCGTCTACGCCGCCGAAGAGGCCGCCGCCGCGCAATGGCGGGAAGAGCGGCAGGCCGCGGTCTCCCGGCTGACCCACTGGTACCTCCACGCGGCCAACGCGGCGAGCTGGACGCTGACCCCGGCCCGGGACCACCACATCGACCTGGGTCCCGCGCCCGAAGGCGTCGAGCCGCTCCGGTTCGCCTCGTTCGACGAGGCCTACATCTGGTGCGCGTCGGAGATGCCGAGCATCACCGGCGTCGCCCGGCTGGCGCTGGACCACGGGTTGTACGAGATCGGCTGGCGGCTGCCGGTGGAACTGTTCGACTACCACCTGCTCGGCAGGCCGTGGCAGACGTGGATCTCCAGCCACGAGGTCGCGATCGAGTCCGCGAAGGCGGGCGACGACCTCGGCGGGCTGGCGTGGTCGGCGATCAACCTCGCCGAGGCGCACCGGCGTCGCGGCGACCTCGACCGCGCGCACGAACTGTTCGGCCAGGCCGTCGAAATCTCCGCTGAGATCGGCGAGAACCCGAGCCTGGGCTGGGCGCTGGTCGGGCTGGGGAACATCGCGCACGAGCGGGAGGACTACGCCGAAGCCGTGCGGCTGGCCGAACAGAGCGTGGCGGTGAACGCGCGGATCGGCTACCGGCTCGGCGAAGCGACCGCACGCGTCCACCTCGGCCGCGCGTACCGCGATCTCGGCGAGCGGGAACCGGCCCTCGAACACGGCCTCCGCGCCTTCGAGGCGTACGCGAAAGACACGGACCAGCACGGCATGGGTTTCGCGCTGGTACCGCTGGCCAGGACCAGCCGCCGGTTCGGCGATCTCGACCAGGCACTCGCGTACTGCGAGCAGGCGCTGGCCGCCTACCGGAACTGCGGTGACGTCTGGGGGCAGGCCGACGCGCTCGACGAACGCGGCTGCGCGCTGGCCGCGCGGGGGCGGACCGACGAGGCCGTGGCCGCCTGGCGCGACGCGCTCCAGCTCGTCATGGATCTCGACGACCGGAAGGCGAACGTGCTACGAGGCCGCCTCGAAGGGGCCGTCTAGAGCCTACGCTGGAGGCAGGAAAAGGATGCTTTCACGTACTTCGGCAGGGTGAGGGTGGGGTTTCGCCGGCTGTGCCGGTGTGCCTGGGGTACATGAAGGCCCCCTTCCTTGCGCTAGGCGCAAGGAAGGGGGCCTTCATGTACCCCGCGAGAGAACCACGGCGGCGGCCTAGCGGGCACAGGAGGCGTGGTGTCCCTTGTGGACTGGTGAAGCCACGCCAGGTCCCTTCGGCGATTTCGCGCCTGCCTTACCCCTCATAACCCTCTTCAGTGATCCTCAGTACCCCTCACGACTTCCGGTCCTTTGTGGACACCCAAGGCGTAGGCGCTCCAGAACACCGCCACGAAGGTCTTTCCATCTCGAAGCCAGCGAAAACCCTTTTTCGAGAGCTCAGTCGCCTTACCCGGTTCAAAGCTTCACCGGCAGGTGGTGCAGGCCGCGGGTGATGGCGCTCGGCCACCACACGAGCCGGTCTTCCGGCACGGTCAGCGTCATCGAAGGCACGCGGCCGAACAACGTCTCCAACGCCGCGGACGCCTGCATGCGCGCGAGCGCGGCGCCGATGCAGATATGCGGGCCGACGCCGAAGGCCACGTGCCGCACCGGCCGCTCGCCAGGGCGGAAGGCGAGCGGTTCGGGGTGGACCTCCGGATCGCGGTTGGCCGCCAGCAACGACAACAGGATCGGGTCGCCCGCTTCCATCCGCTGCCCGGCGAGTTCCATCGGCTCGGTGACGAAACGCCAGCTGGTGTTCTGCAGCGGGGTGTCGCGGCGCAGGACCTCCTCGATGACGAGCGTCAGATACGAGCCGTCCGCGCGGGCGCGGGTCGCCTCCTCCGGATGGGTGATGAGGGTCAGCGCGGTGGACGCGATGAGGCTGATCGTCGTCTCGTGCCCGGCGATCAAGGAGAGGAACGCCGTCGCGGCGACCTCTTCGTCGGTCAGCTTCCCGGCGGCTTCCTGGGTGAGCAGGTCACTGATCAGGTCCGCCCCGGGTTCGGCGCGTTTGCGGGCGACGACGTCGGCGAGCAACGCGTCCAGCTCGTCGGTCGCCTTGAGCATCGACGCCATGTCGGTGACGTCCCCGGCGGCGACCACCAGCGCCGGCGGGCGGACCTCGTCCAGCAGGGTGTCCGGGATGCCGATCAGCTCGCAGATCGACCGGATCCCCAACGGGTACGCGAAATCCTCGACGAGGTCGCCCTCGCCCCGCTCCAGGATCGGGTCCAGCAGTTCGTTCGCGAGCTGATGCGTGCGGTCACGCAGGTGCTGGAGCCGCCGCGGGCCGAACGCGCCGGCGCAGGCCTTGCGCAGCCGCGCGTGCTCCTCGCCCTCGAAGTTGTTCATATGCCGGATGAGCGACGGCCGATGGTCGGCGGGCAGGCCCAGATTCGCCTTGCGCCAGTGCTCCGCCGCGACGGACGGGCATTTGGACAACCGGGGATCGGCCATCGCGGAAACGACGTCCGCGTGCCGGGTCAGCAGCCAGGTCCAGGTGTCGCCGGGAAGCGGCAGCCGGAACGCCGGGGCGTTCGCCCGAAGCCATTCGTAGGCGGGCGAGGGATCCCTGTCGAATTCCGGGCCGAACATCACGGGGACCGCGGCGTCGTCGTATGCGGCGTCAGGCATACGAGTCACCATGCCAGCTTGCGGCGGTATCGCGTCCGGCGAACGCGGGTGTCGGCCTGTCTCACGCGATCGTCAACGCGGTCCCCCTGTCACCCCGTGGTGGTGACCCAGCAAGATCGAGCGGGTGCGGTGTGTGACGGATGGAGGTGACCCTCGTCAGCGAGTTCGCCGAGCACGACCGTGACCCCGTCTCGAAGCGCCCACGCGGTTCGCTGCGGGGGTGCGCCGACACCGTCGGCCTCGCCGCCGCCCGCGTCTGGCGGTTGCGCGGTCGCGCTTCGAACACCTTGCGGCATCCGGCCGGGTGGGAACTGTGGCGGCTGCCGCCCGCGGCGGTCTTCTGGATGCTCGGGACCGAGGTCGCGGTCGCCGTCTGGGCTCTGTACAGCGGTTTCAAAGACTCCATCACCACCACGGACCTCGTCCGTTTCGGCGTGATCGCGGGCTGCACGATCTGGTATCTCGTCCAGACGCAGCATCCCGAGGAACAGCGCCGCGCCGACGACCGGCGCGGCGAGCACATCGACCAGACCGCCGTCTGGCTGGGCAGCGCGGCCGTCCTGCTGCCGCCCACGTTGTCGCTCCTGCTGCTGCTGATGGTGCGCGTGCAGCGCTACTCCATCGCACACAAGGCGATGACGACGTTCCTCTTCACCACCGCCGCGCACGCCGTGTCCATCCTCGGCGTGCACACGCTCACCGAACTGACGTCCTTGCACGCCTGGCTCGAGTCGGGCACGCTCCCGCAGCGGACCGAGGACATCGCGATGGCCGCCGTCTCGCTGGTGTGCGCCGCGCTCTGGTACTTCGCCTCGCAAACCCTCCTGATCAGCATCGCGCGCGGCCTGGCGTGGGGCGGCTGGCGGCGGCAGAAGCTGATCGGCAGCTGGGCCGACAACGCGGACTTCGTCTACGCGCTGCAACTCGCCGCGTGCACCACGATCCTCGGCGCGGTCAACATCGCACTGGTGCCGCTGGTGATGATCGGTGTCGCGCTGCGCTCGACCCGGCTCTCGCAGGCGCTGGCGGACACGATCGCGCGTAGCCAGCGTGACCGGAAGACCGGCCTGCTGACCGAGGACTCCTTCCACGCCCCGGCCGCCCTGCGGCTGCTCGAAGACCAGACCGAACGGCGGCCGACCGCGTTCCTGATGCTGGACCTCGACCACTTCAAGCAGTGGAACGACAAGTACGGGCATTCCGGCGGCGACATCGTGCTCGGCTGCGTCAGCGCCGTGCTGCGGCAGAGCACCCGCGCCACCGACGTCGTCGGGCGCTGGGGCGGTGAGGAGTTCGCGGTCCTGCTGCCGGACACCACCCGCGAGGAGGCGATGCGGATCGCCGAGCGGATCCGGGAAGCCGTCGCGAAGACCGCCATCACCGGCCTGACCGAACTCGCCAGCGGGCACGCCACCAACGAACCCCGCGCGGTGGGACCGATCCACGGCTGCACCGTGTCGATCGGGGTCGGGCTCTCGCCCGAGCACTCGACGGACTACGGCGAGCTCTTCCGCGCGGCCGACTCGGCGATGTACCAAGCGAAACGGAACGGGCGGAACCGCGTGGTCCTGGCGCCCTCCGTGCTCCCTCCCGCGCCGCGGGCTCCGACGTCACCCTTGAGCCGGGCCGGAGACTCGCGCGGGGACTGACGGATGACGCGAGTTCGCCTTTCCAGCAAGCGAGTCCCGCGCCGATGTCACGTATGGGACCAACTCCGGCCCCATACGTGACATTCGGGAGCGCCCCGGGATCCGCGTCAGCGGCGGGTCACGAGGCGAGTCTCGAGCAGGTCGTCGACCACGCGGGTCTCCACGCCGGTCCGCCGTTCGAACGCGGATCCGCGCAACGGCCACAGTGTGACCAGCACGACGCCCACCGCGGCGAGGGCGGCCAGCACCAGCGCGGCGACGAACTGGGCGGCGCCGTCGGTCGCCGTGCTGAGCACCGCGAAGCCGATCAGGACGATCCCGGTGGGCAGCACCGCGGCCAGCGCCACCAGCGCGGCGGGGGTACGGCGCAGGTCCCGGCGCCGGGTGGTCAGCCAGGCGGCGAGGAGGCAGGCGAACGACGCGCCCAGCAGGCAGGCGCCCGCCGTGTCACTGAGCCGGTGCCAGCCCAGGGCGATGGTCGACGACGCGACCCAGGCGACGGCGACCCCGCCGATCCCGATGATCACCGGACGGAACCGTGGGGGCACTACGAAGGCGAGGGCCATCAGGATGGCCATGGCGGCGCTGACGTGTCCGCTCGGGAAACTGTTGTGTCCCGGTCCGCGGCCGCCGTCGGGCAGTTCGGGACGGACGAGGACGTAGAGCTTGAGCAACTGCGCGGCTACGAGCGGGACCAGGAGCACGCTCAGCGCGGGGATCAGGAGGCCGGGTTTGCGCCGGAGCAGCGCCAGTACGACGAGCACGATCCCGGCGGCGCCGATGACGAGCACCATGTCCTGGTCGCGCAGCGGTCCGGCCCAGTCCATTGTGGACCATCGACCGGACTGCGCGCTGCGGACGACGCCGTTCTCCGCGAGCTGCCCGGCCGACGTGTGCACGAAAAGCACGTAGGTCACGACGAACGCGGCGGCCAGCCCCAGTCCGGCGGCGAGCTGGAACACGGCCCTGGACAGGGTGCGCCTGGTCTCGGCGTGCCGTCCCGGCAGCGGACGGTGGGCGGAGGTCGGCTTCGCTTCGTGGGTGAGTAGGGCCATGCGTCTCACTGTCCCCACGCCGTTTAGCCGGAAGGTCCGGACAATGTCATGGTTCTGCTACAAGATCGAGCCGAGTCGCACACGCGCGGCGACATCCGAATAATGGCGGCGTGGCAAGTGTCCTTTTGATCGAAGACGACGCGTCCGTGCGGGAGGGGCTGGAACTCGCGCTGCGCCGGCAGGCGCATACCGTCCACACCGCCGAGAGCGGTGAGCTCGGGCTGGAGAAGCTGCGGGTGTTCCAGCCCGACATCGTCGTGCTGGACCTGATGCTGCCCGGAATCGACGGGTTCGAGACCTGCCGCCGCATCCGCTCGGCGGGTGAGGTGCCGATCATCATGCTCACCGCCCGCAGCGACGACTTCGACATCGTGGCGGGTCTGGAGGCGGGCGCCGACGACTACGTGACCAAGCCGATCGAACCCCGCGTGCTCGACGCCCGGATCCGAGCGGTGCTGCGGCGCGCGGTGAGCGAGAAACCCGCGAACGAGGACGAACCCGGCGGGGAACGGCACGGCCGTCTGGTCATCGACCGGGCCGGGCTGGCGGTCACGAAGAACGGCGAGCCGATCTCGCTGACTCCGACCGAGCTGAAACTGCTGCTGCAGCTTTCGCGCACGCCCGGACAGGTCTACAGCCGCCAGCAGATCCTCTCCGCCGTCTGGGATCACGACTATCTCGGCGACTCGCGGCTGGTCGACGCCTGCGTCCAGCGGTTGCGCGCGAAGATCGAAGACGTGCCCGCGAAACCCGAACACGTCCAGACCGTCCGTGGCTTCGGATACCGATTCGGCCGTTCATGAGGCTGCTCTCCGGGCTGCGGTCGCGGCTCATCCTGGCCTTCGCGGCGATGACGATCATCGGGGCGGCGGCCGCGGCGGGGGTCAGTTACGTCTCGGCCAGGAACGCGATCCTCAAATCCGTTCAGGACGCGGCGATGGACCAGCTGAAGGACCGGGTCAGCGCCTACAGCCGCCCGCTGTCCACGCCGCCGACCCAGGAGCAGCTCAACGACTTCGCGGGAAGCCTGCGGCTCAACGCGGTCGCGGTCTACCGGAATCTGCGGTCGGTCGACGGCCCTGATCTGACCACTTTCTCCCCCGAGTTGCGGCAGAGCATCGCGAACAACACCCGGATCCGGTTCCAGCGGGTGGACCGTGACCCCCTCCCCAAACTCCTGGTCGGCCTGCCGGTGCTGGTGCGAGAGCCGGACGGGGTGATCAGGCCCAGCGGTGTCGAGGTGTACTCGCTGACCTCACTCGTCCAGCAGCAACAGGCCATCGAAGAACTCGCGAGATCCGCCTGGCAGATGGCCGCGCTCGCGCTGCCGCTGGCCGCCGCGCTCGCCCTGCTCGCGGCGAGACAGGTGCTGCGGCCGGTCCGGGCGCTCAACACCGCCGCCGCCCAGCTCGGCGAAGGCAGACTCGACGTCCGGCTGCCCGCCAAGGGGTCCGACGAACTGGCCGAACTGGTCACCACCTTCAACAACACCGCCGCCGAACTGGAACGCACGGTCGGCGAGCTGAGAGCCATGGAGGCCGACGCCCGCCGGTTCGTGGCCGACGTCTCGCACGAACTCCGCACGCCGCTCGCGGCGATGAACGCGGTCACCGACGTGCTGGACGAGGACGCGGAAACACTGCCGCCGGACACCGCCGTCGCGGCGCGGCTGGTTTCGGGCGAGACCCGCAGGCTGACCCGGCTCGTCCAGGATCTGGTGGAGATCTCCCGGTTCGACGCGGGCCGGGCCGAACTCGTACTCGACGAATGGGATCTCGCGACGGCGATCCGGGACAGCCTCGACGCCCGCGGCTGGCGCGACGGCGAAGATCTCGGCACCGACCTGCCGGAAGGCGTTCTCGCCCGCGTCGACCGGCGGCGGCTCGACCTGATCGTGGCCAACCTCGTCGGCAACGCGTTCCGGCACGGCGCGGTACCGGTCGAAGTCCGCCTGCGCGCCGGCGACGACGCCGTGACCCTGGAGGTCGACGAC
>Ga0196958_10000298_pt1 | contig 15938 bp, 14 predicted proteins | sample S1v_10metaG_FD_148654 | JGI IMG/M metagenome (GOLD analysis project Ga0196958, IMG submission 148654) | Soil microbial communities from Anza Borrego desert, Southern California, United States - S1+v_10 | ecosystem: Environmental > Terrestrial > Soil > Desert | place: USA: California | collected...
CGCAAGGAAGGGGGCCTTCACGTACTTCGGGGTGCGCGGCCGAGGGGCGTGGACGGTTCAGGCCTCCGAGCGCTTCACCAGATGCCGGCCGATCCACCAGGCCGCTTCCACGAGCACGATGCCCACTCCGGCACAGGCGAACGCCGACAGCGTGTACGCGCTCACGCTCGGATCCAGCGCGAAGAACTTTTGCGTGAACGGGATCAGGAACAACGCGAGCGTCAGCACGACCATCCCGCCGATCAGCAGGATCTTCCACCACCGGTACGGGCGCGCGACGATCCCGAGCACCCATAGCGCGATCGTGATGAGGGTGATCAGCGCGGTCGTCCCCGCCTGGATCTTGTCCACTTCGGACTGACCGGATCCCTTGTACACCAGCAGGTAGCTCACGAAGGTCGCGGTGGCGATGATCAGCCCGGCCGGAACGGCCATCCGCATCACCCTGCCGACGAAGCCGGTGCGGGCGCGTTCGTTGTTCGGCGCGAGCGAAAGCACGAAGGCGGGCAGGCCGATCGTGAACCACGCGGTGATGGTGATGTGCCGCGGCAGGAACGGGAACGGCACCTGCGCGATGCCGACCATCAGCGCCAGCAGCACCGAGTAGACCGTCTTGGTGAGGAACAGGTTCGAGACGCGCTCGATGTTGCCGATCACCCGCCGTCCTTCGGCGACGACGTGCGGCAGGGTGGCGAACTTGTCGTCCAGGAGCACGATCTGCGCGACCGCGCGAGTGGCGGGGCTGCCGGCGCCCATGGCGACACCGATGTCCGCGTCCTTCAACGCGAGGACGTCGTTCACGCCGTCGCCGGTCATCGCGACGGTGTGGCCCTTCGACTGCAGGGCACCGACCATCGCGCGTTTCTGCAGCGGGGTGACGCGGCCGAAGACGGCGCGGTCCTCGACGGTGTCGGCCAGCTTCTCGGCGTCGTCCGGCAGCTTCCGCGCGTCGACGGGTTTGTCCGCGCCCGGCAGGTCCAGGGTGCCCGCGACGGCGCCCACCGAAATGGCGTTGTCGCCGGAGATGACCTTGACCGCGACGTCCTGATGCGCGAAGAAGTCCAGGGTGTCTTTCGCGTCCGGGCGGACCTTCTGCTCCAGCACCACGAGCGCGACCGGCTCGATGTCGCCAGGCCCCTCGGCCGCGTCGACGGCTCGCTCCGCACGGCCCAGCAACAGGACGCGCAGGCCGCGAGAGCCGATCTTCTCGGCCTCCGCCCGATGTTCCCCCTCCGGCAGCAGGACGTCGGCCGCACCGAGCACCCAGTCGCCGTCGGCGCCGAACGAGGCACCGCTCCACTTGCGCGCCGAGGAGAACGGCATGGTCGTGGAGATCCGCCAGCCCGGGTCGGTCCGGTGCGCCTCCGCGATCGCCTGCAGGCTCGCGTTCGGCCGGGGATCGGCGGCGGCGAGCGCGGCCAGCGCGTGGTCCACCGGATGGCCCGGCGTGATCTCCCGGACCTCGGAAAGCCGCATCGCGTTCTCGGTGAGCGTGCCGGTCTTGTCCGCGCACACCACGTCGACCCTGGCGAGGCCCTCGATCGCGGGGAGCTCCTGCACCAGGCACTGGCGCTTGCCCAGCCGGATGACACCGACCGCCAGCGCGACGCTGGTCATCAGCACCAGTCCTTCGGGCACCATCGGCACGAGCGCCGCGACCATGCCGCGCAGCGCGTCCGGCCACGCCTGGTCGCCCGCGAGCTGGTTGTAGATGGTCAGCGCGCCCGCCGGGACGAGCAGGTACGTGATGAACTTGAGGATCCTGTCGATGCCTTGGCGCAGTTCCGACTTCACCAGGGTGAACTTGCTGGCCTCCGCGGCCAGTTTCGCCGCGTAGGATTCGTCGCCGATGACGTCCGCGCGGTAGGTGCCGCCGCCCGCGACGACGAAGCTGCCGGAGAGCACCTTGTCGCCAGGCTGTTTGACCACCGGATCGGATTCGCCGGTCAGCAGCGACTCGTCGACCTCCAGCGCGTCGGCCGTCAGCGTCGGGCCGTCGACGACGATCTTGTCGCCAGGCCCCAGTTCGACGAGGTCGCCGAGCACGACCTCCTCCGGGGCGATCTCGGCACTCCGTCCGTCACGGCGGACCGTCGGCTTCGCCTGCCCGACGATGGCGAGCCGTTCCAAGGTCCGTTTCGCCCGGAGTTCCTGGATGATGCCGACCGCGCTGTTGACGATGATCAGTCCGCCGAACAGCCCGTCGATGAAGTATCCCGTCGACAGGATGAGCACGAACAGCACGCCGTAGATGGCGTTGATCCGGGTGAAGACGTTCGCGCGGATGATCTCGCCGGTGGTCCGGCTGGTCTTCGTCGAGACGACGTTGGTCTGGCCCGCGGCCACCCGCTGGGCGACCTCTTCGCTGGTGAGCCCCCTCGAGGCGTCGGTCAGCAGGGCCGGCTGATCTAGTGCCATGCCCGCGACTCTATTCCGCCCGGTTCCCGCCCGCGTCAGCCTGGGGGACCATGTCACCCCTTACTTCAGCATCTCTCGTGTTCGGGGTTCGTACCGCCTTCGGTGGTGTCGACGCGCCACGACCCGCTCTCCAGCCGCAGCGGCAGCACCAGCCGCCAGCGGATGCACGCCTCCGGCAGATACACCGGCGCGTCTTCGACGTCCTGCGTACTGGTGAAGGCGACGAGGACCCGGAGCGTGCTCGGCGCGCCCGGCTCGATGCGGTAGACGAGGATGCTGCCGTCCCGAGTGGACTGATAGTCCTTCTTCCACTCCGCCGCCGTCTTGGTCTTGGCCCGTTCCCGGGTGACCACCGATGTCCACTTCAGATAGTCGCGTTCGTTGATGGAATCGAAATATCCCTGCAGTACCTGCCGGGCGCTCTGGTACTGCGGATGCGCGAAGACGTCGGGAGTCACCTCGACGGTGGGCGAGCCGGGCTGCGCCTCCGGCGCGACCGACGTCGGCGAGTCGTTGACGACCGGTTCGGAGGGCGCGGCCTCCGGGCGCGTGTAGAGATCGCGTGCCAGCAGCCCGACGCCGACGGTCAGGGAGACCACGACCACGATGACGGGGATCAGCCACCGCTGGCGAGAGAAGGGGCGAGGCTGGGCGGTCACCCTGAAAGGTTAGCCGCCCGCCTCTTCCGTCATCACCGGCGTCTACCCGACTTGGTGCAGCCAGGTGACCGGGGCACCGTCACCGGCGTGCCGGTACGGTTCGAGCGCCTCGTCCCAGTTGGCGGCGAGGAGCTCGTCGAGCTTGTGCGCCAACGATTCGCCGGTGCGGACCTTGCTCACGAGAGCGCGCAGCTGGTCCTCACCCACGACGATGTCGCCGTTGGCGCTGGTCCTGCCGTGCCACAGGCCGAGACCAGGGGCGAAACAGAACCTCTCGCCGTCGACCCCCGCACTGGGCTCTTCGGTGACTTCGAACCTGATCATCGGCCACGCCTTGAGCGCGGACGCCAGCTTTCCGCCGGTGCCCGAAGGCGCACGCCAACCACATTCGGCGCGGAGCTGTCCTGGACTGGCGGGTTGCGCCGTCCACTTCAACTCGACTCGGGCACCCAGGGTGCCCGAAATGGCCCACTCGACGTGCGGACACACCGCAGACGGCGACGAGTGGACGTACACCACGCCACGGGTGTTGCCACGGGTGCTCACTGCTGACCTCCGCTACTCGACGAGGGGCGTCTTCCCCTACGACCTCGCGAGCTGCGCTGGTCAGGTGGCTCCTGCCGCCTCCCGGTACGCGTGAGCACATTGTGCACCCCAACTGTGCTGTTTGGCCACATGAACACCATAAGTCGCACAGGATTGGGACGCGTGACTCACGTGAAGCACCCTCGCCTTTGTTGACCCTGTAATGGCGAAGGTGTCACGCTCCGCTCTGTCCGTGGGCGCGGGTCGGCTTTGGGCGCCGAGGGATTTCGCGTGGCCCGGCCGTAGGCGAGCACCACTCGGCGGGTGACGGCGCTCACAGGATTTACCACTTCTCGGAGTGACATCACCGTGCCTACCTGGGACGTGTTGCCCACTCGAATCGATACAGCGGCGCGAAGCGCCCCTATCGAGGGAGGTGGCGGGGGCAGGGATGGGCGAAGGAAGGCGCTAGTTTGTGCAGCGAGATCGACGAGATGGGGAGGGGTTCGGTGCGACTCGTTCGCCTCGCTCAACAGCCGTCCCGGGTGGCCGAGGACGTCCGCGCCGCGCTGGCTTCACTCGGCCGGGGCAGCAACGTCGTCGGCGGCGTCGCCCTGGTCGGCGCCAGCCCGGTCGAAGGGCGGCCGGTGGAGGCCGTCGTCGTCATGCCGAAGGGCGTCCTCATCGTCATCGGTGTCGACCTGCCGGACCCGGCGTTGAAACTCGAAGCCCCGCTCGGCGGACCGTGGAAGGCCGACGGCTGGCCGCTGGTCCACGGTGACACCTCGATCAACCCGGCCACGGACGCGCTCTCGCTGTCCGCCGCGTGCACCCACCGGATCGCGGACGTCGCGCCCGGCGCCGGGCCGATCGGCACGATCATCGCCGTCGGCCCCTATGTGGAGACGGTCGACCAGCCCGCCACGGACCTCGCCGGCTCGGTCCGCGTCCTTCATCCGACGGCGACGACGATGCTCGCCGCGACGGTCTCGCTGGCCACCGCGCCCCGTCCCCGCTCGGTCCGGCAGGCGCGGGACCTGATCGCCGCGCTCGCCCCGGACGCGCCGCCGATGTCCGAGGAGATGTTGCTCGGCGAGGGTTTCAGCGCCCACTCCGACGACGAGCCGACGGTGATCCGCGAGAACCCGCTCGTCGCCGTCGCCCCGACGGTTCCGGTGCGGCATCCAGGGAAGGCGAAGAGATCGGCGAAACCGGCCGTCCCTCCCGCCAGCACCGCGCGGGCCGCCTCGTCCGTTCAGCCTGTTCGACAGGCCGTCGCCACGAAGGCCGCTCCCCCGGTCCGGCAAGTCCCGCCACCGGCGGCGGCTCCCGCCGAGCCCGCCCCGAAGAAGCCGCACCAGTCCAAGACGGTGAAGTGGCTTCCGGTCGCCGCGATCGGCCTGCTCATCGTGCTGCTGGTGGCGGCCATCAGCGTGGCTTCCGGCGGTGACGACACCGCGTCCACGCGAACTCCCCCGCCGCCGACCCCGGCCACCAGTCCTCCACCGCCGAGCAGTAGCGCGGTCGAGAACATCCAGTTCACCTCGCGGGCGTCGGCCGCGGATCAGAAATGCGCGTCGCACGCATACGGCGACGTCCAGGCGAGCCTTCAGCGGACGAGTTGCGCAGGGGTGAAACGGGCCAGCTTCGCCAGTTCCATCGACGGCCGGGCCGCCGCGGCGACGATCGCCGTCGTGGAATTCCCGAACACCGAACAGGCGACCGCGTTCAAGGCCACCGCCGACACTCCCGGCGGTGGCGGCATCCTCGACCTCGCCACCGAGACCGACCAGTGGCAGGGCGAGGTCCCGGTGTTCGAGGGCGCCGCCTACCAGAGCAGCGTGGACGGCAAGGCGGTCCGGCTGGTCCAGGTGGTGTGGGTGCCGGGACCGTCCACTGCGGACGATCCCGGCCTGGTCCGCGGCGCGAAGGCCGCGCTCGAACTGCCCGTGAACGGCTAAAGCCCGTACGCCTCCAGCAGGCGCAGCCATACCTCGCTGATCGTCGGGAACGACGGGACCGCGTGCCACAGCCTCGACAGCGGGACCTCCCCGACGATCGCGATCGTCGCCGAATGCAGCAGTTCGGACACGTCCTGCCCGACGAAGGTCGCGCCGAGGAGGACACCGCGTTCGGTGTCGACGACGATCCGCGCCTTGCCCGCGTAACCGTCCGCGTGCAGCGAAGAACCGGCGACCGCGATGTCGATGTCGACGACGCGGTGCGGCTTGCCCTCCTCCGGCCCGGCGAGCCCGACCGAAGCGACCTCCGGGTCGGTGAAGACGACCTGCGGGATGGCGTGGTGATCGGCCGTGGCGCTGTGCGCGCTCCACGCGGCGGAATCGACCGGTTTGCCCGCCGCCTGTGCGGCCACGGAGTCACCGGCGGCCCTGGCCGCGTATTTGCCCTGATGGGTCAGCGGCGCCCGGCCGGTGACGTCTCCGACGGCGAACAGCCAGTCACCGTCCACAGCGGACACACGGCCGTTGTCGTCCGTCTCGAGCGGCGCGCCGGCTTCGAGCCCGAGCGACTCCACGCCGAGCCCGTCGGTCGCCGGGCGGCGGCCGGTGGCGACGAGCAGTTCGTCGACGACCAACCGGTCGCCGCCCTTCAACGCCAATTCCTTGCCACCGTCCACTGCGGACACGGAGTCGAGGCCGGAACCGGCGTGCACGGTGACCCCGGCTTCGCGGAGTCCCGCGATGACGGCGTCACCCGCGAAGTCCGGCAGCCGCGGCAAGGGACGCGCACCCGAAATGATCAAGTGGACTTCGGCGCCGAGCGTGGCGAAGGCCTGCGCCATTTCCACTCCGACGACACCGCCGCCCAGTACGCCGAGACGGCCCGGAACCTTCTCCGCCGAAGTCGCCTCTCGCGAACCCCACGGGGAAACGGTGTCCAGCCCGGGGATCGACGGCGTCCGCGGCACACTGCCCGTGGCGACGATCACGGCGTGCCGCGCGGTCAGCACGTCACCGCCGTCGACCGTGACCTCCCGCTCACCGCTGATGCGGCCGTGCCCGCGGATCGGGACGATCCCGACGCCTTCGGCCCACTCGACCTGTCCGGTGTCGTCCCCCTTGCCGGTGAACCAGTCACGGCGCGCGAACACCGCGGCCGGGTCGACCGCGTCACCCACCGGGACACCGGGGACCCGCTTGGCGGCGGCGAGGAGGTTCCCCGGCCGCAGCAGCGCCTTGCTCGGAATGCAGGCCCAGTAAGAACATTCGCCGCCGAAGCGTTCGTGTTCGACGAGCGCGACCCGGAGTCCGCCGCGCGCCGCCCGTTCGGCCGCGACCTCGCCGACGGGGCCGCCTCCGATCACGATCACGTCAAAAGTCTGTGCTGACATGCATTCAGCGCACACCACCGCGCAGCTTCGCGCAACCTGCCGCTATCCTCGTGTCGCTGCGTGAGTCATCAGCCGCGGGTTCAGGTTGCACCGTGCCGGTTACGCAGTAGAACGATCGAGCGCGGGAGGTTTTTCATGGCCAGGAACACTGCTGTGCATTTGCTGGATGATCTGACCGGTGAGGCGGCCGAAGAAACGGTCGCTTTCGCTTTGGACGGAATCGCTTACGACATCGACCTTTCGGCCGACAACGCCACCGCACTCCGGGAAATCCTGCGTGCCTATGTGGAAAACGGCCGACGGATCGGTGGACGGAAACTGCGGCCGCGGGTCGTGCAGCGACCCAAGGGCGCGCGGGTGTCGAAGTCGACCCCGAAGACCACGGCCACCGCCGCGAAGGCCGAGGTGAAGTCGGCCGCGAAGCCGGGCCGCAAGCCCGCCGCGAAGGGTGTCGCCGGCCGCAAGCCCGCCGCCGCCAAGGCGGAGGCGAAGGCTCCCGCCAAGACCACGGCGAAAGCCACCGCTGCCAAGGCGAAGTCGGCCCGCGGCACGGCGGCGAAGGCCACCTCGGCCAAGACTCCGGCCGGTCGCGCGAAGACCGCCGCCGCGACCAAGACCACGGTCAAGGCAGCGCCGAAGGCCGCGGCCAAGACGACGGCCGCACCGAAGGCGGCCGCCGCGAAGACGACGGCCGCCAAGGCCGCGCCGAAGGCCGCCGCCAACACCCCGGCGAAGAAGGCCGCGGAGCCGAAGAAGACCACGCGCGCCGCCCGCAAGGTGCCCGCCGTCACTTTCTCGGCCACCGAAAAGTAGTCGACATAAAAGGGGCCCCATTCGCGCAGTAAAGCGAATGGGGCCCCTTTTATGTCGTGAGTGATTCGAGTCGTTCCCACACCCGAATCACTCTCACGAGGCCGGACGCTGGGCCCCTTCCGAATGCCACTTCGGATACCCGTACCGCGTGTGCCGGAGCGAGCGGTGCCACTCCCGCTCCTCGGTCGAGGGCTTCCTGGTGGTGAGTTCACCCAGTTGAGCGGCCGCCGCCACGCGGACCGCGGCCGTGACTTCGGCAACACCTTTGCGCAGGCCATGCTCGGCGAGCGACGCGACCGGGCTCCGATGGGAGTCGAGCGGACGGGGATCCGCGGGTGCCGAAGTGAGGTATCGGCCGACTCGTTCGGCCGCGGTCGACACGAGCAGTGTCGAATGCGCGAGCAAGCCCGTTCTCGTCCGGAACACGGCGAAACCGCACAGCTTCGCGTCACCGACGAACAGCCCCCGATCACCGAGCCGCGACGGCAGCCCGAGTTCGGCCACCGTCGCGGTCATCAGTTTCCCCAGCGCTTCGAGCGGCTTGACGACTTTCGCCGCCAGGCCGAGGCCGGGCAGGACGAGGGTGATGTTGAGATTGCCGGGATCGTGGAACACGGTGCCGCCGCCGCTGGCCCGGCGCAGCACCGGGACGCCGTCAGCCGCGCAGACGTCGACCTTGACCTCGCGTTCGATCTTCTGTCCCCGGCCCACGACCACGGCATCGGTGTTGCGCCAGATCCACAGGACCGGCGCCTCCGGTGCGGCACGCAGGAGGGCTTCGTCGAACGCGAGGTTGTCGGCCGGGTCGTCGAACGAGGCGACGACTTCCGAGGGACCGATCACAGTGCTTTGAGTTCCTCCACGATCTCACCCACCGATGATTTGGCGTCGCCGAAGAGCATGCTTGTCTTGGCATCGTAGAAGAGCTCGTTGTCGATGCCGGCGAAGCCCGAGCTCATACCGCGTTTGAGCACGATCACCGACCGGCTGTGGTTCACCTTGAGGATCGGCATCCCGTAGATGGGCGAGCCCGGATCGGTCTCCGCGGCCGGGTTCGTGACGTCGTTCGCGCCGATCACCAGCGCGACGTCGGTCTGGGCGAACTCGGAGTTGATCTCGTCCATTTCCTTGAGCTGTTCGTACGGGACGTCGGCCTCGGCGAGGAGCACGTTCATGTGCCCCGGCATCCGGCCCGCCACCGGGTGGATGGCGTAGGCGACCGTGATCCCCTTGGCCTCCAGCAGTTTCGCCATCTCCCGGACGACGTGCTGTGCCTGCGCGACGGCCATGCCGTAGCCGGGGACGACCACGACCTTGTTCGCGTACGCCATCTGGATCGCGGTGTCGGAAGCGCTGGTGCTGCGGACCGGGCGAACCTCGCCGGAACCACCGCTCGAAACCGCCGTGCCGCCACCGAAGCCACCGGCGACGATGGCCGGGATCGACCGGTTCATCGCCTTCGCCATCAGGTTCGTCAGGATCGAACCCGAGGCGCCGACGATCATGCCCGCCACGATCAGCGCGGTGTTGTCGAGCGCGAGACCCATGGCCGCGGCCGACAGCCCGGTGAGCGCGTTCAGCAGCGAGATGACGACCGGCATGTCCGCGCCGCCGATCGGCAGCACGACCACCACGCCGAGCACGCCCGCCGCGACCAGCAGGCCGATCATCAGCAGTTCGGCGTCACCGCCGAGGGCGATGACGACCGCGAGCACGATCGCGGCGATCAGCACCAGCGCGTTCACCGGTTGCTGCAGTTTGCCCAGCGTGATCGGACGGCCGGCGATGAGCTCCTGCAGTTTCCCGAACGCGATGTTCGAACCCCAGAAGGACACCGAACCGACGATCGCGGCGAACAACGACGCGATCGCGACGTACGCCGGCTCGTGCGCGTAGCCCTCGGTGGTGCGGAACTCGACCCACGCGATGAGCGCGACCGCCCCGCCGCCGACGCCGTTGAACAGCGCCACCATCTGCGGCATCGCGGTCATCTTCACCTTGCGCGCGGACGGCACGCCGACGACGACACCGATCGCGACGCCGAGCGCGATCAGCAGCCAGTTGCCCATTCCCGGTGTCAGGAGCGTCGCGATCACCGCGATGACCATGCCGACCGCGGCGATCCAGTTGCCGCGTACCGCGGTGCGCGGACCGGTCAGCCCCATCAGGCCGTAGATGAACAGTGCGAAGGAAATGATGTAGAGGACGGCGATGAAGGTCGTCACTTGTCACCACCGTCTTCCGGCTTCTTCGCCTTGAACATCGAGAGCATCCGGTCGGTGACGAGGAAGCCGCCGACCACGTTGATCGTGCCGAAGGCGATCGCGATCACCAGCAGGATCTTGTTCAGTACGCCCTCGACCCCGAGGCCGAGCACGATGAGCCCGCCGAGCAGGACGATGCCGTGGATGGCGTTGGTGCCCGACATGAGCGGGGTGTGCAGCGTGTTGGGCACCTTGGAAATGACCGTGAAGCCCACGAATCCGGCGAGTACGAGGATCGCCAAACTGCCTACGAGCATCACTCGCCCCCTTCTTCTTTTCCGGCCACGCAGGCCCCGGCGACGATCTCGTCGGAGAAGTCGAGCGCGAGCTTGCCTTCCTTGTCGACGAGCAGTTCCAGCAACTCGGTGACGTTGCGCGCGTAGAGCTCGCTGGAATGCGCGGGCATCTCCGCGGCGAGGTTGAGCGGCGCGCAGACGGTGACGTCGTGCTCGACGACCTCCTCGCCCGGTTTCGTCAGTTCGCAGTTGCCGCCGGACTCGCCGGCGAGGTCGACCACGACCCCTCCGGCGGGCATTCCCTTCACCGCGTCGGCGGTGACGAGGACCGGCGCCTTGCGGCCGGGGACGAGCGCGGTGGTGATCACGACGTCGAACCTCGTGATCGCCTCGGTGAGCCTGCGTTGCTGCTCGGCCTTTTCCTCGTCGGTCAGCTCGCGGGCGTACCCGCCCTCGCCGACCGCCTCGATGCCGAGGTCGAGGAATTTCGCGCCGAGCGACTTGACCTGCTCGCCGACCTCGGGCCGGACGTCGTACCCGGTGGTCTGCGCGCCGAGCCGTTTCGCCGTCGCCAAGGCCTGCAGACCGGCGACCCCCGCGCCGAGCACGAGCACCTTCGCCGGTGGCACCGTTCCGGCCGCGGTGGTGAGCATCGGGAAGAACCGGGTGAGCTTCTCCGCGGCCAGCAACACCGCGCGATAGCCCGCGACACTGCTCTGCGACGACAACGCGTCCATCGCCTGCGCGCGGGAGATCCGCGGGATCGCCTCGACGGCGAAGGCGCGGACGCCCGCCGCTTCGAGCGCCGCTATCCCGTCCGGATCACCCCGTGGATTCAGGAAGCCGATGAGAATGGTGCCCTGCTTGAGCTTCGCGACTTCGGCCGCGCTCGGCGGCGCCACCTTCACCACGATGTCGGCATCCCACGGGTCGCCGATCACCGCGCCCGCCTGCTCGAAGTTCTCGTCGGCGAGCAGCGCGCCGGCACCCGCGCCGGGCTCGACCACCACCCGCAGTCCGCGTCCGGAGACGCGCTCGATGAGCTTCGGTACCAGCGCGATGCGGCGTTCACCTTGTCCGGTTTCCCGGACAACACCGACCGTGAGCTGCTCGTTCTCTGCCGCCACAGGCGACCTCCTCGCTGGAGAGGACCACACGAACCCGCACTGTCTACCACGTCCGACCGACAACTTTCCTGGCTGAACGTATCCGGACGGCATCTTTCCGTGACGTCGCTCATCACGATCGATCCAGCCATCGATCCAGGTGCGCCACGTCATACCCCGGGGGCACGGCGAACTCGACCCGGCGCCGCACTCGCGTGATCAGAGACGAAACTCGCGTGAGCAGAGACGTGATTCGCGTGATCAGGAGCGGAACTCGCGCGAGCAGAGGCCGTACACCGAGTACGGCGTCCCCATCACGTGTCCGATCACCCGAGTGGCGACTTTCCCGCGTTCGACGTGACGAAAGCGTCCTTCTCCGGCAACGTTTTCCGCATCATGGAACGCTGCGCCAGTGCGGCACGCCCAGGAAGATCAGCCGCAGCCGCCGTTCGGCCGTGCGCCCGATCTCGTCGTCCCGTGAAGGCGCCTCGAGCAATTCCAGCACCGTCGTGAGCATGGTCGTCACGATCAGGTCGGCGAGCAGGTGGAGATCTTCGGTGCTCCATTCGCGGAGATTGTCGAACCGCGCGAGGTCGACGGCGAGTTCGCTGACGAAGAGCTTGAGTTCGAACGCGATCGCCTGCCGGACCGGTCCCGTGCCGCCGTACCGCTCACGGGTGAGGAAATGGAAGTGGTCCTCGTGCGCCCGCACGTGCTCGCGCAGGATGCGCACGGACATCTTGATCATGTCGTTGTACGCGACCGGTCTGGTGCGCGCCGAGCGGATCATCGTGCGCAGCGTGCGCATCGACTCCTCGACGAGTGCCACGCCCAGTTCGTCCATCGACGCGAAATGGCGGTAGAACGCCGTCGGCACGATCCCGGCCTGCTTCGCCACCTCGCGCAGGCTCAGCCCGGAGAACCCTCGTTCCGCCACCAGGTCCAGGGCAGCGTCCAGCAGCGCCTGCCGGGTGCGCTGCTTGCGCTCCTGCCGGGAAACGGGCTCCATTGTCACGACGGACAGCGTAATCGCCTCCGCGGTATCACTCACGTCACATCGCCCTCCTCTCGCGTTGACAAGCGCGAGCATCGCCACTTCACTATTGAGTGTACAAGCGTTCACTGAATTGGGAGAAGTGATGACGGCACTGGTACCACGCAGGGCCAGGCGGCTGGCTTCGCTGGCCGAGGCCCTGCTCACGCCCCATGGCATGGACCGCTACCTCGAACTCCTCGACCCGATGCTGGTCCGCCGAGAGATCCGCGGCCTGGTCACCGACGTCCGGCGGCAGACACCCGACACGGTCACGCTGACCATCCGGCCCAGCCGCGCGTGGCGAGGACACGTCGCCGGCCAGTACGTGCGGGTGACCGTCGAGATCGACGGGGTCCGCCGCACCCGCTGCTACTCACCCGCCGGTTCGGAGCACGACGGATCACTGGAACTAACCATCAAGGCCGATCCGCAGGGACTCGTCTCGCGACACCTGATCCGCACCGTCACCACCGGTTCGGTGCTCGGACTGTCCACTCCGGACGGTGAGTTCACCTTGCCCTCGCCGAGGCCCCGGCGGATCCTGCTGCTGAGCGGCGGGAGCGGGATCACGCCCGTCCTGTCGATGCTGCGCACGCTGGCCGACGAGAAGTACGAGGGCGATCTCGCCTTCCTGCACTACTCCAATGGAGCCCACGACGCTCTCTACCGCGCCGAGCTCGCCGACCTCGCGCGTCGCCTGCCCGGCCTGCGGGTGGTACACGCGTTCACTCACGCCAAGTCCGGCGGCGACCTGCACGGGTTCTTCTCGAAGGAACACCTCGCCGAGGCCGTGCCGTGGTACCCCGACGCCGAAACCTTCCTGTGCGGGCCGAAGCCGCTGATGGATTCGGTCCGCGAGGTCTTCGAAGCCGACGGTCTCGGCGCACACCTGCACACCGAGGAGTTCACGCCACCGGCGCTCACTTTCGACACCGAGAACGCCGAAGGACAAGTGCGATTCGCGCGCAGCGGCCGCGCCTTCGCCAACTCCGGGAAACCGTTGCTGGAGCAGGCCGAAGAGGCGGGGCTCAACCCGGAACACGGCTGCCGGATGGGCATCTGCTTCTCCTGCACGCAGATCAAGACCTCCGGCTGCGTGCGCAACGCCAAGACCGGCGAAACCTCCAGCGAAGAGAACGAAGAGATCCAGCTCTGCATCTCCGTCCCCCTCGGGGACGTCGAGATCAACGCTTAGAAAGGGAGCCAGTCATGACCGGCTTGCAGGACAAGCTCACCCCCGCCCAGGTCGAGGCGTTCGGCCGCGAACTGGACGAGATCCGGCAGCGGATCGTCGCCGATCTCGGCCAGGCCGACGTCGACTACATCCACAACGTCATCAAGACCCAACGCGCGCTCGAGGTCGCCGGGCGCGGGTTGCTGTTCGCCGGGTTCTTCCCGCCGGCGTGGCTCGCCGGGGTGACCGCGCTCTCGGTGGCGAAGATCCTCGACAACATGGAGATCGGTCACAACGTCATGCACGGCCAGTACGACTGGACGCGCGACCCGGCCCTGAGTTCGCAGAAGTTCGAATGGGACACCGTCGCGCCGTCGGAGAACTGGCGCCACTCCCACAACTACATCCACCACACGTACACGAACATCCTCGACAAGGACCGCGACATCGGTTACGGCGTCCTGCGGATGGACACCGCGCAGAAATGGCACCCGTACTACCTGGGCAACCCGGTGTACGCGACGCTGCTCGCGCTGTTCTTCCAGTGGGGCGTCATGCTCCACGACCTCGAGTTCGACCGCGTCGTCAAGGGCGAGCGCAAGTGGTCGGACAACAAGGAGGTCGGCGTGAAGATGCTCAAGAAGGCCGGCCGCCAGGTCGGCAAGGACTACGTGCTCTTCCCGCTGCTGACCGGTCCGCTCGCGCCGCTGACCTTCCTCGGCAACGCCACCGCGAACCTGACCCGCAACCTGTGGGCCTTCTCGATCATCTTCTGCGGGCACTTCCCCGCCGACGTCGAGAGCTTCACCGAGGAGGAGACCGAGAACGAGTCACGGGGCCAGTGGTACCTGCGGCAGATCCTCGGCTCGGCGAACATCACCGGCGGCAAGCTCTTCCACATCATGACCGGGAACCTCTCGCACCAGATCGAGCACCACCTGTTCCCGGACATCCCCGCGCGCCGTTACCCGGAGATCGCGGGTGAGGTGCGGGCGATCTGCGCGAAGTACGGCCTGCCCTACAACGCCGGTCCCCTGCACAAGCAGCTGTTCTCGGTGGCCAAGAAGATCGTGAAACTGGCCCTGCCCTGGAACGGTGAACCCCGCACTCCGGCTACCGTGGAGAGCGACAAGACCCTCCGAGCGGCTTAAGGTGTCTGACATGGTCGGTCAGTTCGAAAGCACCAAGGACGTGGTCCAAGAGGTCACCGAGTCCGCGGCCACCCACATCGGCAACATCGCGACGATCATCACCGGCGCGATCCGGGACATCGCCCGTGAGACCGGCGATTGGCTGACGGACGTCATCGAGATGCGTGAGGCGTCCCAGCGGGCGCAAGCCGACGGGACCCGCGAAGACTAGGCCTCGTCTCCCGGCCAGGTCGACGGCGTGCGCGTCTCCGTTCGGCTGAAGGGCCCAGCTTCACGGAGACGGGCCATCGACAGGGCGAGAATTACGGAAAACCGCATGGGCACGGGGCGGGTGGCCAAGGCAGGCTGGAGCCGTGTTCACCCACCTCGCCCCGCCCCGGTTCGCCGGTCGCGTCCTCAGCGCACAGCTGAGCCGCGCGTACTGGGCCGAGCTGGCGTGGGTGGTCATCGGCGCGCCGCTGACGCTGGTGTTCATGGCGCTCGTCGTCGCCGGGCTGCTCCTCGGGATCGGGCTGAGCCTGCTCACCGTCGGGCTGCCGGTGCTCATCGGCGTCCTGGCGGGCGTGCGGCTGATCGGCGCCGCCCACATCGGCCTGGCGCGTGCCCTGCTCGGAACCACGGTCACCCCGCCGGCCCGGCCCGAGTTACGGCCGGGCCTCTGGAACGGCGTCAAAGGGCGGCTCGGGGATCCGCTCGGCTGGCGGTCGATCGCCTATCTGGTGATCCGGTTGCCGCTGTCGCTGATCGAGTTCTTCCTGGTCGCGAGCCTGTTCGTGTACGCCGTGGGCACGCTGACCTATCCGCTGTTCTGGTTCACCCTGAACGGCGAGGCCATGCCGACGTTCGACCTCCGTGTCGACACCTGGCCCCTCACCCTGCCGCTCGCCCTCACCGGGCTGGCCGTGCTGCTGGCGATGCCGTGGGTGGTGCACGGCCTCACCGAATTCGACCGCCTGCTGGTGCGCGGGGTACTCGGCGCCGAGGACCTCTCCCAACGGGTACGCGACCTCGAACGCACCCGGGCGACCGCGGTCGACGACGCCACGCGACGGTTGCGCCGGATCGAACGCGACCTGCACGACGGCGCGCAGGCCCAACTGGTCGCGCTGGCGATGAAGCTCGGCATCGCGAAGGACGAACTGGCGGGCGGCGGCGACATCGGCCAGGTCACCGCGCTGGTCACCGCCGCGCACGCCAACGCGAA
>Ga0196958_10000299_pt1 | contig 15933 bp, 12 predicted proteins | sample S1v_10metaG_FD_148654 | JGI IMG/M metagenome (GOLD analysis project Ga0196958, IMG submission 148654) | Soil microbial communities from Anza Borrego desert, Southern California, United States - S1+v_10 | ecosystem: Environmental > Terrestrial > Soil > Desert | place: USA: California | collected...
GTTGATGACGATGCGGTTGTCGGCGAGGAGCTTCGCCGGCACCGCGCGCACGCTCGTCGCCGTCGGCAGCTGCAGCGACGCGGTCATGTTCTTCGCGATCGCGTTCGCGGCGCCGCGCAGCGGGCGGACGGCCTCGGTGGCGCCGTCGCCGGCGCCGGGCTGCGCCGACTTGGCCGGGCTCGTCGTGCCCGCGGCCGGCTTGCTCGCCGGGGTGTCCTCGCCGGTGCGCGACGACGACGCGCGGCCCGCGGCCGAGGCGCCCGAGCCGCTGCTGCCGGTGCTACTGCTGCGCCGGGACGCGTCGCCGTTGCCGGACGGGGTGCTCGACGGGGTGCTGGACCGGGTGCTCGACGTCCCGGACCCGGAGCCGCTCGTGCTCGCCTGCCCGTTGCCCCCGGACGAGGTGGGCGCAGGGGCACCGGAGGAGCCGGACGAGGACGACGGAGCGGGTGCGGCGCCGGCGGACGTCGGCGGCTCGGTGTCACGGCTCGCGGCGGAGGACCCCGCGGTGCTGTCGGACGTGCCGGACGTGGCGGACGTCGCGGACGTGGCGGCGGCGGAGGCGGCCGGCGCGTCGGCCGCGTCGGAGGGCGCATAGTCGGCGAAGAACTCGTGCCAGGCTGCGTCGACCGAGCCGGGGTCGGCGAGGTAGCGCTGGTACATCTCGTCGACCAGCCACTCGTTGGGTCCGAACTGTGCGGTCGAACTACTACTCGACACGACTCGAATTCGCCTCAATCGGTGGTTGTGGTGGCGTCGTTAGCGGTGTCCAGGTTAGCGGTGCCCCGCGCGCAGGGTGGGGCCCGTGTCGCCACTGCACCGGTTCATCGACCTCGTCCGCGCACCGCACGCGCTCTGTGTCACGGGGGAGGCTTCCCGTTCTTCCACGAGCCGTACCGGAGGACGTCCCCCTGCGCGGTCTCGCGTCCGGCGCGCATCTTGATCAGGCGGATGTGGCCGCGCCGTGACGTGGGGGCCGACCCACACGACGGAGGGCCGGACGACGTCGGTCACGGGCGTGTGGACGCACCCGCGAGGCGGGCGCGGGTCGCCGAGGCTGCGTTCCCGGCCTTTGCGCGGTCTCCGAGGCGACCGCCACCGACATCCTGCGGCTCGTGACCTGCGCGGGCGAGCTCGACCGCGGCTCCCGCAGCTACACCGACGACCTCGTGGCGGAGGGCCGCCGCCTCACGTGACGAGGCGGGCGAAGACGATCGTGTTGTCGCGGTAGGAGCGCGCGGCGTCGTCGAAGTCGCCACCGCAGGTGATCAGCCGCAGCTCGGGGCCGGGGGTGTCGCCGTAGACCTCCAGCCGGGGGAACGCGTCCTTGGCGACGGAGCGCACGGCGTCGACCGCGAACGTGCGCGCGGAGCGGTCGGCCAGCGTGACGGTGATGCGGTCGCCGGGTCGCAGGGCGCCGAGGCGGTAGAACACCGACGGGCCTCCTGCCGCGGAGTCGACGTGCCCGAGGATCACCGAGGGCCCGATCCGACCGGGCGTCGGCGAGCCGCGGTACCAGGCGGCGTGGTCGTAGCGGGGCCCCGGAGCCGGCACCTCGAGGGTGCCGTCGGGCTGCAGGCCCACCGAGTCGACCGGCCCGGAGACACCGATCGCGGGGATGTCCAGGGCCACCGGGGGTGCGCCCGACGCCGGATCCTGGCGAGGGCCCGTCGCCGCGGCCGGACCGGCGGTGGGCGGCGCGGAGTCGGCCACCGGGGTGACGGGGGACGACCCGGCCGAGGGGGCGGGCGGCCCGGTCGTGGCGAGCGCCCCGACCCCCGTGAGGGCCAGACCGAGCACCGCCAGGGCCACCACGAGCGCCGTGAGCGCGGAGCGGGCACGGGGTCGGTACGGCACGGGCACCTCGTGGGGGAGAGGAGGGGAGGAGACGGGGCCGTCCCGCCCGGCGCGGAGCCGGGCGGGACGGCGTGCGGCGACCCGCGCGGGGCCGCCCGGGACGTCAGTCCTGACGGCTCGCGGCGCGCCGGCGTGCGACGGCGCCGACACCGCCCGCGGCCACCAGCGCGACGAGGCCGGCGGCGACGAGGCCGGTGTCCGGCCCGCTCGTGGCGCCGCCCCCGGTCTCGACCCCGCCCTGCGGCATCGCGGGCATCTGGCCGGGCAGGTTGACGACGATCGTGGCGACGCCGATGGTCAGGCCGCCCTGGACGGCGTCGGTGCCGAAGGCCTGGTTGAGCGCGGTCGCGGCGGCCGAGGACAGGCGAACGGTGGCGCCGGCCAGGGTGGCGGTGCCTTCCGCGGCGTCGGTGGCGATGGGCTCCAGCGTCGAGCCGTCGAGATCGAACAGGACGGCGGACTCGGCGACGGTCTGGCCGCCGGCGCTGACCTTGCCGCTCAGCGTGGCGGGGTTCCCGGGGTCGATGACGAAGTCGGTGAGCTCGACGCGGGTCTCGCCCTTCGTGAGGCTCAGCCCGCTGCCGTCGTGCTCGATGCGGCCCTGGACGTAGGGGTTCGCGGTGCCCGGGGCGTAGACGGTGACGTTGCCGCCGGTGATCGGGAAGCGGACGCTGCCGTCCTCCAGCGTGGCGTCGCCGATGGTGCCCGGTTCGACCTGCAGCCGGCCGAGGGCGTCGACGAAGCCCTGGTCGAGGCGCACCGAGGACGACTGCCCGGTGAGGTCGGGGATGGTGGCGATCGGGTCGGCGGCGATGGCGGTGCCGGCGGTGACCCCGGTCAGGGTCAGCGCGGCCGCCCCCGACACGATCACGGCGGCGAGCCTGCGACGAATGCTCACGGAAGGGCCTCTCTGCGCGAGGCCGGCGTCGTCGCCGACCTACTGCCCTGTCCTCCGTGCCGCAGGGGTCGCGCGGTTCGCGCATGGGTCGATACGACACACGAGCGAACCGCTGGCTCCGACCGAGCGAACGCTGTCGCGCTGGCGCGGTGCGCGTCCGTTCGTCCGTCCCCGGACGGGTTCAGCCGGCGCGCGCGAGATCGTCGCCGGGCGGGTCGACCGCCTCCAGGGCGTCGTCGACCGTTCCCGCTCCGGCACGCCACAGGCGGGCGTAGGCGCCGTCGTTCGCGAGCAGCTCGGGGTGCGTGCCCTCCTCGAGGATGCGCCCGGCGTCGATGACGACGATGTGGTCGGCGCGCGCGGCCGTGGCCAGGCGGTGCGCGACGACGAACGTCGTCCGTGGCGCGGCCAGCCGCTCGCCGGCGGCGAGCACCGCGCCCTCGGTGGCGGGGTCGAGCGCGGCGGTGGCCTCGTCGAGCAGCAGCAGGCGCGGGTCGACCAGCTCGGCGCGGGCCAGCGCGACGAGCTGGCGCTGGCCGGCCGACAGCCCGCCGCCGCGCTCGCCCACCGGCTGGCGGAAGCCCGCGGGCAGCGACGCGATCATCTCGAACGCGCCGACGTCGCGGGCCGCCCGCTCGATGCGCGCCGGGGTCGCCTCGGGGTCGCCGTAGGCGATGTTGGAGGCGACGTCGCCGACGAACAGGTGCGCCTCCTGCGGGACGACCCCGAGGCGCCGGTGCAGCGTCGACAGGTCGTGGCGGCGGATGTCGATCCCGTCGACGAGCACCGTGCCCGCGGTGGCGTCGTAGAAGCGGGCCACGAGCTTGACCACCGTCGACTTGCCCGCCCCCGTCGCCCCGACGAGCGCGACCGTGCGCCCCGGCGGCACGTGCAGCGAGAAATCGGTCAACGCCGGGGTGTGCGCACCGGCGTAGGAGAACTCCACGTCGCGCAGCTCGACCTCGCCGCGCAGGTCGTCGAGCACCACGGGGTCGGCGGGTGCGGGGACCGAGGTCGGCGTGCGCAGCAGCTCGCCGATCCGCAGGAGCCCGATGCGGGCCTGCTGGTAGCCGTCGAACACCTGCGAGAGCTGTTGCACCGGGCCGAAGAACATCGCCAGGTAGAGCAGGAACGCCGCGAGCACGCCGGGGGACAGGCCCCCCGTCGCCACCCGCGCCGCCCCGACGCCCAGCACCGCGGCCTGCGCGAGGTCGGAGAGCATCGCCGCGAACGGGAAGTAGGTGGCGATGAGGCGCTGGGCGCGCAGGCGGGCGCGGCGGTAGGCGTCGCTGTTGTCGGCGAACGTCGCGGCCGAGCGCTCCTCGTGGGTGTGCGCCTGCGCGACCCGCAGGCCCGCGACGTTCTCCTGGAGGTCGGCGTTGACGACGCTGATCCGCTCGCGGGCCTCGGCGTAGGCCACCGAGGACATCCGCCGGAACACCACGGTGGCGGCGACCAGCACGGGCATCACCGCGAGCGAGACGAGCGCGAGCTCGAGGTCGGTGACCAGGAGGGCGACCGCGACGCCGAGGATCGTCAGGACGGCGACGACGGCCTGCGCGAGCCCGGTCTGCAGGAACGACGACAGCGCGTCGACGTCCGTGGTCATCCGGGTCATGATCCGGCCGCCGAGCTCGCGCTCGTAGAAGTCGAGCCCGAGGCGCTGCAGGTGGGCGAAGCTGCGCGTGCGCAGCAGGAACAGGCGGCCCTCGCCAACCCGCGCGGTGAGCACCGTCTGGGCGGCGACCACCACCCAGTCGAGCACCACCACCCCGAGGCCCAGCCCGACCGCGAGCCACAGCACGTCGAGCGAGCCGGCCTGGATGCCGCCGTCCACGGCCAACCGCGCGAGCGACGGGAAGGCCACGGTGGCGGCCGCGTCCAGCGCGACGAACAGGACGACGAGGGCGAGGGCCCAGCGCACGGGGCGCAGCAGCCGACCCAGGCGGAAGTCGGGGTCGGGCGCCGTGGGGTCCTCGCCGTAGAGGACGGGTTCCTCGGTGGCGGGCGGCAGCCGGTCCATCGCCTCGCGCATCTCCGGGCGGGCGGCGCCGTCGACGCCGCCGAGCGCCTCCGAGCCGGCCGCGACCGTCGCCGGCGCCGGGGGCGGGACCGGCCGGTCGGGGTCCGGGTCGTCCGGCCACAGCGAGGGCGTGATCGCGGTGCCGGCGGGCCCGGAGCCCGTCCCGTCGGCCGTCCCGTCCGTCGTCCGTCCGGCCCGTCCGGCCCGACCGTCCGCGACGGCCGTCGCCTCGTCGGGCACCCACCCCGGCTCGTCGATGCGCTCCGTGGGGCCGGCGAGCAGCTCCCGGAACAGCCGGCAGCGCTCCTCGAGCTCCTCGCGGGTGCCGACGTCGACGACGCGCCCGCCGTCGAGCACGGCGATCCGGTCGGCGAGCGCCAGCGTCGAGCGCCGGTGGGCGATGACCAGCGTGGTGCGCTGGGCGGTGACCGTGCGCAGGGTCTCGCCGATGGCGGCCTCGGTGGTCGCGTCCACCGCCGAGGTGGCGTCGTCGAGGACGAGGACCCGCGGGTCGTAGAGCAGGGCGCGGGCCAGGGCGACGCGCTGGCGCTGTCCGCCGGAGAGGGTCAGTCCGCGCTCGCCGACGCGGGTGTCGTAGCCCTCGGGGAGCTCGGCGATGAACGCGTCGGCCTGCGCGGCGGCCGCGGCCGCGCGGACCTGCTCCTCGGTGGCGTCCGGGCAGCCGTAGGCGATGTTGGCGCGGACGGTGTCGGAGAACAGGAACGCCTCCTCGAACACCACGCCGACCGCGCGGCGCAGCGCGTCGAGCCGCAGCTCGCGCACGTCGACCGCCCCGCCCGGCGGCCCGATGCGCAGGGCCCCGCCCTGCACGTCGTAGAACCGCGGCGCGAGCAGCGCGACCGTCGACTTCCCCGACCCGGCGGTGCCGACGAGGGCGACCGTCTCGCCCGGCGCGATGGTCAGCGACAGCCCGTCGAGCACGGGCTCGCTGCGGGCGTAGCCGAAGCGCACGTCGTCCAGCTCGACCCCCAGCGGGCCGTCGGGGACCTCGCGGGCGCCCGGCGTGTCGGTGATCTCGGGCTGGGAGTCGATGAGCTCGTAGACCCGCTCGACGCCGGCCCGGGCGAGCTGGCCGGTGACGACGAGGCCCGCGACGAGGCGCGCCGGGCCCACCAGCGCGGCGATGTAGGAGGTGAACGCGATGAACACGCCCAGCGTGATCTGGCCGTTGACCGCCATCGCCCCGCCCAGGGCGAACACCCCGAGCTGCCCGAGCGTCGGCAGGGCGGACAGCGTGGGCGTCAGCCGGGAGTTCAGCCACGCCGCGCGCAGGCGCTCGGCGTAGAGCCGGCGCGCCGCGTCGCGCAGCCGCGCGGTCTCGCGCGCCTCCTGGCCGAAGCCCTTGACCACGCGGACGCCGGTGACGGCCTCCTCGACGTGCTGTGCCACCTCCGCGGCCTGCTGCTGCGCCGACCACGTCGCGGGGAACAGGCGCCGGCGCATCCGGCCGGTGAACACGATCCCGGCGGGCAGCACCACGAGCGCGACGACCGTGAGCAGCGGCGAGAGCCACAGCATGATGGCCACCGACACCACGAGCTGTCCCACCGTGCCCGCGACCAGCGGCACCATGCCGAGCAGGCCCTGGACCTGCTGGAGGTCGGAGTTGGCCCGCGAGACGACCTGGCCGGTGCGCAGCGCGTCCTGCTTCGGCCCGTCGAGGCGTGACACCGACCCGAACACGCGGCGGCGCAGGTCGTGCTGGACACCCAGCGACAGGCGCCCCCCGAGGTAGCGGCGCAGGAAGGCCGCGCCGAAGCGCACCACCGCGATGGCCACCATGGCCGCGACGAGCACGCCCAGCCCGGCGGTGGACCCGGCGACGGCGCGGTCGACCGCCGTCCCGATGAGCAGCGGGCCGACGGCCTCGAGGCTGACCCCCAGCACCGACGCCGTGAGGGCGGCGAGGGTGAGCGCCCGGTGGCGCCAGCAGTCGCGGGCGAGACGTCGGACCCAGCCGCGGGCGCGGTCGGACCCCCCGGTGCCTCGCTCGGTGGTGCGCTCCGTGGTGTCCTCCGGGACGTGGTGGTGGGGAGGGGAGGGACGGGACGACCCGTCGCGGTTCCCAGGCTAGGCCGCCACCACGACAGCTCGCCGGGCACGACGTCCGGGTGATCGACAGCCCGGTGGCCCCGTGCTGACGTACCCCGGCGTGCGTGGTCCAATGAGCGCCGTGCGCCACTTCCTGCTCGGCCTCCTCTGGGAGAGCCGTCGTGCGCACGTGTTCGACCAGTGGTGTCCCCGGGCCTGACGAGCCGAGTCGCGTGCCACCCGGCCGCGACGTCCCCTCGCCCGCGTGACGCACCCCTCCTGATCCCCGGCCCGGCCGGCGACGTGCGCCCGCGGACGCCCGCACCCCGGAGGACGAGTCCGTGACCACCCTGGTCGACACCCCTGCACGCCCCGCCGCCGGTCCGCCCGGCCCCTTCGCCCGCCCCCGCACCCGCCGCCCCGACCGCCGGCGCTGGCAGGACGGCCCGACCCCCGCGAGCCTCGCCGACCTCGTCGCGCTCACCCGCGAGGTGGCCGTGGAGGTCGACGCCGGGCGCCACCCCGTCGAGGTCGACCCCGCGCGCCGCTGGTCGCACCGCCTGCACGCCGATGACCACCTCGACGTGTGGCTCATCTCCTGGGCCACCGACCAGGGCGCCGAGCTGCACGACCACGGCGGCTCGCTCGGCGCGCTGACCGTCGTCCGCGGCGCCCTCACCGAGTGGCGCTGGACCGCGGGCAGCGACGACGACCGGACCTGCCCGGCCGAGGAGCTGCACGCCCGCGGTCCCGGGCTGCGCCGGCGGGTGCTCGACGCCGGGCGCAGCGTCGCCTTCGGCCTCGGCCACGTGCACGACGTCACCAACCGCGCCGTCGGGACCGCGGTCAGCGTGCACGCCTACTCGCCGCCGCTGTCGGCCATGTCGTACTACGCCGTGGCGGCCGGCGTGCTCCGCCGCACCCGCTCGGAGCTGGTGGCCCCGGGGCAGGCCCCGGCGTGAGCAGCGTCGACGACCTCCTGGCGCGGGCCCGCGCCCGGCTGGCCCGCCTCGACCCGCGGGACGCCGCGGCGGCGGTGGACGCCGGGGCGCTGCTCGTCGACATCCGCCCCGGCTGGCAGCGTCTCGACGAGGGCCAGGTGCCCGGCGCGCTGGTGATCGAGCGCAACCACCTGGAGTGGCGCCTCGACCCCACCTCCGACGCCCGCATCGCCGAGGCCACCGACCACGACCGGCGGTGGATCGTGCTGTGCTCCGAGGGCTACACGTCCTCGCTCGCCGCGGCGGCACTGCAGGACCTCGGCCTGCACCGGGCCACCGACGTCGCCGGCGGCTTCCGCGCGTGGGCCGACGCCGGGCTGCCCACCGTGCCGGGGTCCGACCGGCGGCCGGGCTACGCCCGGGGCGCCGAACACCCGCCGGACCCTGGCCCGGCCCCCGACGACGGGCCATGATCCGGGGCCATGACTAGCCAGGACACGCCCGAGACCTGGATCACCCCGCTCACGCCGCTGGCCTTCCTGCGCCGCTCGGCCGACGTGTACCCGGACAAGGTCGCGATCGTCCACGGCACGGCGAGGCACACGTACGCCGACTTCGCCCGCGACGCCCAGCGGCTGGCACGGGGGCTGCGGGCGAGCGGTGTCGGGCCCGGCGACCGGGTGGCGTGCCTGCTGCCCAACGTGCCGCAGATGCTCGTCGCGCACTTCGGGGTGCCGCTGGCCGGGGCGGTGCTCGTCGCGGTCAACACGCGCCTGTCGAGCGAGGAGGTCCGCTACATCCTCGACCACTCCGGCGCGACGCTGCTGGTCGTGGACTCGACGCTGCTGCCGACCGTCACGCCGATCTCCGACTCGCTGGAGACCGTGCGCGAGGTCGTCACGCTCGTCGACCCGCAGGGCCCGGACGCGGGTACGCGCGCGGACGGCCCCAGCTGGGAGGACCTCCTGGCCCGGGGTGACGACGGCTCTGACACGAGCGGGGACCTGCCGTGGGAGGTCGAGGACGAGCGCTCGACGATCAGCATCAACTACACGAGCGGCACGACGGGGCGCCCCAAGGGCGTCATGTACCACCACCGCGGCGCGTACCTGAACTCCCTCGGGGAGATCGTGCACTCCTACCACGACCCGGCGAGCGTCTACCTCTGGACGCTGCCGATGTTCCACTGCAACGGCTGGTGCACACCGTGGGCGATCACCGCGATCGGCGGCACCCACGTCTGCCTGCGCGAGGTGCGCGGCGACGCGATCTGGGCGCTGATCGACGAGCACCGGGTGACCCACCTCAACGGCGCCCCGACCGTCGTCACCACGATCATGAACGCCGACGAGGCGCGGACGCTGGACTACCCGCTGGTGGTCACCACCGCCGGGGCGCCGCCGAGCCCGACGACCATCCTCGAGATGGAGCGGATGGGGTTCCGCATCGTGCACGTCTACGGCCTCACCGAGACCTACGGGCCGTACTCGGTGTGCCAGTGGCAGGAGGGGTGGCGGGGCCTGGAGTCCGGGGACCGGGCGAAGCTGCAGGCCCGCCAGGGCGTCGGGATGCTGCAGACCGAGCCGATGCGCGTCGTCGAGGTCCTGGCCGACGACGTGTCGGACTGGTCGTCGGTCGAGCTGGTCGACGTGCCCGCCGACGGGCAGACCATGGGCGAGATCGTCATGCGCGGCAACAACGTCATGTCCGGCTACTTCCGCGACCCCGACGCGACGGCCAAGGCGTTCGCCGGCGGCTGGTACCACTCCGGCGACCTCGGCGTGATGCACCCCGACGGGTACGTCGAGCTGCGCGACCGCGCCAAGGACGTCGTCATCTCCGGTGGCGAGAACATCTCGACCGTCGAGGTCGAGCAGGCCGTGCTGTCCCACCCGGCCGTGCTCGAGGCGGCGGTCGTCGGCGTCCCCGACGAGCGGTGGGGCGAGCGCCCCAAGGCGTTCGTCGTCCTGCGCCAGGGCCAGGACGCCGAGCCCGACGCGATCATCGAGCACGTCCGGGGGACCATCGCGCGGTACAAGGCCCCGCGCGACGTCGAGATCGTCGACGAGCTGCCCAAGACCTCCACCGGGAAGATCCAGAAGTTCGAGCTGCGCGCCAAGGAGTGGGGCGACGCCACCACCCGCATCCGCGGCTGACGCGGGGCGCGGCGGGGTGCGGGCCACCCCGGTCGCGGGCCCGGGGCCCGGACGGCGGAGGATGTCCGCCGCTGTCCACCCACGAGGAGCGAGGACGCGTGAGCGAGGGATCCGTCGCACGGGGCGAGGCCGTCCCGGCGCGCGTGGCGGGGGAGAACTGAGCACCGGAGGGGCGCCGCACCGCGCCGGGGTGCCGCGCCCCGTCGCGCTCGCGGCCGGCGCGGCGGGCATCGCGGTGCTGTTGCTGCTGGTCGGGGCGCTGCTGGGCGGCTGGCGGCCGTTCGTCCCGCAGCCCGACGTGCTGACCTACGGGCCCGACGGCGACCTCGCACAGTTCGTGCTCTTCGACGGGCAGTGTGCCCGCGGCCGACTCGCGCCGGGCGACGGCTTCGGGGCGTCCGCGGACGCGCAGTGCGGCGTGCCGCACGACGTCGAGGTCGTCGCGTCGCGGGCCCCCATCGACGAGAGCCGCCCGGTGTCCTACCCCGGCGAGACCGCGATGGCCGACTTCGGCCGGGCCTTCTGCGCGCTCTACATCGACTCCGAGGTGCTCGTCCCCACCGTCGACGGCGTCGATCGCGAGGACCTCCGGATGACCGCGGTCGTGCCGAGCCGGGCGGCGTTCGCCGACCCACGGTCCGCGGGGTCGGCCTCGGGTGGGCGGCAGGTCAGCTGCGTGATCTCCCGGGACGACGGGGCGGCGCTGACGGACCGGTTCTCGGTCATCTGATCGGTCCAGTAACCGGCGGCCGCGTGAAGTATTGCCCCGTGTGGGTGTGATCGCGACCATAGCTCGATGAGCACTCCACCCGCCGGAGTCGACCGCCGGACACTCAAGCGCAAGGCGGTCGTCGCGAGCACGGTCGGCACCACCATCGAGTGGTACGACTTCTTCCTCTACAACACCGCCGCCGCCCTGGTGTTCGGGCCCTTGTTCTTCGCCAACGACGAGGTCGGCGGCGTCCTGCTGGCGTTCTCGACCCAGTTCGTGGGGTTCGCGGCGCGGCCGATCGGCGCCGCGGTGTTCGGCCACTACGGCGACCGCATCGGGCGCAAGCAGAGCCTGGTGGCGACGTTGCTGATCATGGGCGGGGCGACGGTGCTCATCGGGTGCCTGCCCACCTACGAGACCATCGGCATCGCCGCGCCGATCCTCCTGACGCTGCTGCGGGTCATGCAGGGCATCGGTGTCGGCGGCGAGTGGGGCGGCGCGGTGCTCATGGCCATGGAGTGGGGTCACCGCCGGGAGCGCGGCCTGATGGCGGCGTGGCCGCAGGCGGGCGTGCCCATCGGGCTGGCGAGCGGCACGGCCGTCGTCTACTTCTTCTCCGGCCCCGAGTTCCTCGCGTGGGGCTGGCGGGTGCCGTTCATCGCCAGCGTCGTCCTCATCGGCGTCGGGCTCTGGATCCGCCTCACCGTCCTCGAGTCGCCGGCGTTCGCCCAGGTGAAGAGCTCGGGGAAGGTCGCCAAGCTGCCGCTGGCCGAGACCCTGCGCACCCAGTGGCGCGACGTGGTCAAGGCGCTGCTGGTGCGCACCGCCGAGCAGGCGCCGTTCTACCTGTTCACGTCGTTCGTGCTCGTGTACGGCACCCAGCAGCTCGAGCTCGCGCGCGGCGACCTGCTGCTCTACCTCATCCTCGCGGCCTGCCTCGGCATCGTCAGCGTGCCGTTCTTCGGCTGGCTCTCCGACCGGATCGGCCGGCGGCTCGTCTACGGGGCGGGTGTCGTGCTCACCGGCCTGTACGCCTTCCCGTACTTCGCGCTGCTCGACACCCGGGTCGGCGGGCTCGTCCTGCTCGGGATGATCCTCGGGCTCGTCTTCCACGACATGATGTACGGCCCGCAGGCGGCCCTGATCTCCGAGAGCTTCGGCACCGGTATCCGCTACACCGGCGCCGGCCTCGGCTACCAGCTCGCCTCGATCACCGCCGGCGGGCCGGCGCCGCTGATCGCCACGGCCATCCTGGCGGGGACGGGGTCGAGCACCTGGATCTCGATCTACATCATCATCTGCGCGGTCGTCTCGCTGGCCGCCCTGCTGACGATGCACCCCCGCGATCCCGCGCTCGACGAGGCCGACTTCGCCTCCGAGGACGACTACACGGGCCAGGACACGACACGCGGCGCCGCGCAGGCCTGACGCCCGGCATCCTGGGGGCGATGCCGATCCGCCCGCTCACGCCCGAGGCCCTCGCCACCGAGATCGTCGACGCGGTCGAGCGGGCGGGTCCCGGGCACGTGCGGGTGCTGGTGGACGGGGCGCCGCCGGCCCGGCCCGAGGTGCTCGCCGACGCGCTCGTCGACCCGCTGCGCGTGCGCTCGCGACCCGTCGTACGGGTCTCGGCGTGGGACTTCCTGCGCCCGGCCTCGGTGCGCCTCGAGCGCGGGCGCACCGACCCGGACTCGTTCTACGACGACTGGCTCGACGCCGGCGCGCTCGTGCGCGAGGTGCTCGGGCCGCTCGACCCCGGCGGCAGCGGCCGGGTCCTGCCGCGCCTGTGGGACGTGACCGTCGACCGGGCCGCCCGCGCCGAGCGGGTCGCGCTGCCGGTCGGCGGCGTCGTGGTCGTCGACGGTCCGCTGCTGCTCGGGCGCGGCCTGCCCGCCGAGCTGAGCGTGCACCTGGCGCTCTCGGCCACCGTGCTCGCGCGCCGCACCCCGCCCGACGAGGCCTGGACCCTGCCCGCCTACGCCCGCTACGCCGAGGAGGTCGACCCGCTCGCCGTCGCCGACCTCGTCGTCCGCGCCGACCACCCCGACCGCCCGGCGCTGCAGACGAGCTGACCCCGTGCAAGCCCTGCGGCCTCGCTTGCACTGGACGCCAGGGAATCCGCGTCGATCACCGCAGCGAGCACCCCGGGTTGAGCGTCCCCTCGGGGTCGAGCGCGGCCCGGACGCGCCGGAGGACGTCGAGGGCGGCGGGGTCGCCGAACGCCGCGAGCTGGTGGGCCTTGGCGCGCCCGACGCCGTGCTCGCCCGACACCGCCCCGCCGAGCGCGACCCCGGCCGCGAACACGTCGTGCAGGGTCGCCGCCAGCCGCTCGGGGTCGGGCTGGAAGACCGCGAGGTGCACGTTGCCGTCACCGGCGTGCCCGCAGCCCAGCACCCGCGTGCCGTGGACCTCGCCCGCCGCCCGGGCCCGCGCGAGGAACGTCGCCATCGCCGAGCGGGGCACGACGAGGTCGACGATCTCGTCGGCCCCCGCCGCCTTCACCGCCCAGAACGCCTTCTCGCGCGCCTCGACCAGGCGGCGCGCCGACCCCGGCGGCAGGTCGAACACGTCGGCGGCCCCGAGCCCGGCGAGGACGTCGGCGAGCTCCTCGGCGTCCTCGTCGACCCGCTCCTGGCGCCGCCCGGAGAGCTCGACGAGGAGGTGGTCGGCGTCGACGAGGTCCTCGGGCAGGCCCAGCGACAGGCCCGCGTTCGCACAGATCGCCCGCATCGTCGGCCCGTCGAGGTACTCGCACACCGTCGGCGCCAGCCCGGCGCCGACGACCCGCGCGACGGCGGCGGTGACGGCGTGCGCGCCGCCCGCCGCGACGGTGAACGGCGCCAGCACCGTGCGCCGGGCCGGCAGCGCCGGGTGCAGGCGCACGATCACCTCGGTGACCAGCGCGAGCGTGCCCTCCGAGCCGACGAGCAGCTGGGTGAGGTCGTAGCCCGACGAGATCTTCGCCAGCCGCCCGCCCGTGCGCACGACCGACCCGTCCGCGAGCACCGCCTCCAGCCCCAGCACGTGCGCGCGGGTGACGCCGTAGCGCACCGCGCGCATCCCGCCGGCGTTGGTGGCGACGGTCCCGCCGAGCGAGGCGGACTGCTCGCCGGGGTGCACGGGGTAGGTCAGCCCGTGCTCGCCGGCGGCGGCGTCGAGCGCCTCGAGGCTCACCCCGGGCTGGACGACGGCCACCCCGTCGACGGGGTCGACCTCGAGGACGCGGTCCATCCGCGCGAAGGACACGAGCACCGCGCCGTCGTCGGGCGTGGCGGCGCCGGAGAGCCCGGTGCCGGCGCCCCGGGCCGTCACCGACGCGCCGGCCGCCCGCGCCACGCGGACCACGGCGGCGACCTCGTCGCGATGGCCGGGCCACACGACGTACGCCGGCTTGCCCGCCGGGACACCCAAGGCCTCGTCGGCGCAGAGCTCCGCGACCGACGGGTCGTCGCCCGCGACGACGTGCTCGGCGCCGACCGCGTCGACGAGGTCGGAGAACATCCCGGAGTCCTAGCACGGACGGGGTCGGGTGGCGCTACGGTGACGAACCAGTTGTGATCTGCAATCACAGGCGGGAGCGCGCCGATGGGCCGGCTGATCTACTCGATGTTGACCACGCTCGACGGCTACGTCGCCGACGCCCACGGCGACTTCGACTGGGGCATGCCGGACCCCGAGCTGCACCGCTACCTCGAGGAGCTCACCCGGCCCGTCCACACCTACCTCTACGGGCGGCGCATGTACGAGACGATGGTGTTCTGGGAGACCGCCGGCACGCCCGACCAGCCGGCGTTCGTCGCCGAGTTCGCCCGCACGTGGCGGGCCGCGGACAAGATCGTGTACTCGCGCACGCTCGAGACGGTGTCGAGCGAGCGCACGCGCATCGTGCGCGAGTTCGACCCCGCCGCGGTGCACGAGCTCAAGGCCTCCCGCGACGGGGACCTCACCGTGGACGGCCCCGGTCTCGCCGCCGCGGCGATCGCGGCCGGGCTGGTCGACGAGATCGCGCCGGTGCTCGTCCCGGTGGTCGTGGGCGGGGGCACGCGCTTCCTCCCCGACGGCGCGCGCCTCGACCTCGAGCTGGCCGACGAGCGCCGGTTCGCGAACGGGGCGGTGCACCTGCGCTACCACGTGCGTTCGCCGAGCGCAGGCCACCTGACCCCACCGGCGTCGGCGTGACGCCGCCCGCTCTCTACCGTGGCGGGCATGGTGGTCCGCGACGCCCCGGTCGTCTCGCACGTCGAGCACCCCGGCCAGGCGCGCCGACCGCGACGGGTCGAGGTCGTCGACCTCACCGACCCGACACCTCGGATGCGCCGCGTGCGCCTGGCCGGCGACCTGCACGACCTCGTCGTCACCGGGCCGACCGACCACGCGAAGCTCTTCTTCCCGCCGGCGCCGGGGGAGGAGCCCCCGGAGCCGCGGTTCTCGGCGCGCGGTCTCGTCGCGCCGCCGGCGGGCGTCCCCCGGCCCTACCGCGAGTACACGCTGCGCCGCCACGATCCCGTTGCCGGCACGGTCGACGTCGACCTCGTGCGCCACGGCGCCGGCCTGGCCGGGGCGTGGATCGAGGATCCGCGGGGTGCGCTGTGGCTGCTCGGGCCGCGGTCGAGCACCGTCGTCGAGACCCGCGACTGGTACCTGCTCGGCGGGGACGAGACCGCCCTGCCCGCGCTGGGGCGCTGGATCGAACAGCTCCCGGCCACGGCGACCGTGCACGTCGTCGCCGAGGTCGCCGACGCCGCCGAGGAGGCCTACCTCTCCGGCGTCCCGGCGCACGTCACGGTCGACTGGCGCCACCGCGACGGCGCGGAACCCGGCACGACGACGCTGCTCGACGAGGGGGTCGCCGCCTTCGCGCCGCCGCCGGGCGAAGGGTTCGCGTGGATGGGCGCCGAGGCCGGGGCCCTGCGCCCCGTGCGCCGGCGCCTGCGCGCGATCCTGCCGAGCGCGGCGGTCGACCTCGACGGCTACTGGCGCCGCGGCGTCGAGGGGACGGGGCTGGGCTGACCGGTCCACGTGAGCGATCTTCGGGCCTATAGCCCCGAAGATCGCTCACGTGGGGAGGTGCGGCGGATCCAGAGCAGGCCGAGGATCGGCAGGACGACGGGGACGAAGCCGTAGCCGACGCCGAACCCCGACCACACCGTGGGGTCGGGGAAGTCCTCGGGGCGCAGCAGCGACAGCGTCCCGATGCCCAGGACGCCGACGAGTTCGACGACGACCGCCACGAGCGCCACCCGCCGCGCCCCGCGGCCCAGCGCGACCGCGGCCACCAGGTACACCGCCGCCGC
>Ga0196958_10000300_pt1 | contig 15887 bp, 8 predicted proteins | sample S1v_10metaG_FD_148654 | JGI IMG/M metagenome (GOLD analysis project Ga0196958, IMG submission 148654) | Soil microbial communities from Anza Borrego desert, Southern California, United States - S1+v_10 | ecosystem: Environmental > Terrestrial > Soil > Desert | place: USA: California | collected...
CTGTCCCCTTCCTCCGGTGGTTTGTATTCGGGGAACCGGGGTTCCGCCTGGAACGACGGCGGCTCCCCCGCGGCGCGGCGGGCCAGCTCGTCCTCCCACATCTTGAAGGTGCGCTTCCGCAGCGCCTGGATCAAGGCCGATTCCTGCGGTTCCACGCGGCGGTTCTCGCGCCTGGCCTGCTGGTAGAGCCCGTCGATGGTCTCGTAGAGCGCGAAGATCGGGCCCGCACCCTTGAGTTCGTACGCGCGAGCCCGCTCGGTCTCCTGGACGAACTTCTCCTCGGACACCTTGCTGATGTCCGAACTCGCCATCGCCCACATGACCTCACGCACGTGTTCCGGCTTCTCGTCGAACTCACCCGTGCGGGGGTTGAGCAGGTAACCGGTGAGGCCGCCGTCGGAAGTCGACTCGATGCGGTAGGTCTTCCCGAAGTACGTGTAGAAGGACGGGGTCTGGATCACGTGTTCTCCTCCGGCGGCAGACCCTTACGTAGCCCGGTCATGAACTTCTCCCGGACCCGGTCCATCAGCGCGGCTTCCAGCAGCGCCTGTTCCGGAGTCAGCCGCTTCTTGTTGTTCTCGTCCAGTGTCCGGTTGTACGTGGGGAAGTCCCGGCGGACCTCGTACAAGGCGTGCTCGTAGGCCGACACGGTGTCGATGTGCTTCAGGTGCAGCCGCAGTTCGGCGACGTGCCCGTTCGGCAGCCGGACGTTCATCTGCAGATCGCGGTACCCGCTGTCCTGCGGGTTCGCGAACCGGTCGTCGAAGCTGACGATCCGGAGATCCGGATCGGCCATCACCGCGTTCAGCGCGTTGTAGACGTCGGCCAGCGAGTCGAACTGGATCTTCACGCCCACCAGGTCGGTGAGTTTCGACGCGTCTCCGTCGTAACCCGCGATCTTCGCCTTCGCGCGGTCGTCGTCCTTCGGACCGGGCCTGCCCGACGAATCACCGTTGTTCTCCGCCGCGATCCGTTCGGCGATCCGGTTGAGGTCGCCCTGGTTCTGCGGCCACGCCTCCCGCTCGGCGTCCAGGAACTCCTGGATCTTCACGGGGTCGCCCTTGTCCGTGCGATCGAATCCGGCGTGGTACTGATCGCGGGGCTCCACGTCGGCGGCGATGTCCGCCGCCGCGTTCGCGAGGTCCCGCTGCTCCTGCGTCAGCGGAGTGTCGCCAGGACCGTCCTGGCGGACGTCGTCGATCATCTGGTGGCCGCGTTCCTCGACGTCGCGCAGAGCGTCTTCGAGGAGCGGGATGGCTTCCGGGTGCAACAGCAGGCTGCCGATGGTCATCGGGTTGTTCAGCAGTGAGGCCCGCAGGTACGCGTTGTCCGGGTGCTCCATCAGCCGGACGAGTTCCGGATGCGCGGGCAGCCGCTCACGGATGAAGTCCCGCATCGGCCCGACGTCGTGCTTGACCCCGTTCTCGTCCTCGTGGACGGCCCGCTTCTTGTCCGGGTCCAGCCCGTCCAGCGCGGCCGCGACCTCGGGATCGTTCAGGAACCGCTCGCCCTCGGCCCGGTTTCCGTCGGGCTGCTCGTCGTGCGCCATTCCGTAGCCCGTGTCGCGCGGCGGGGTCACGATCGGACGGCCGTCCGGCCCGATCCGCGACGGCGGCACGTCGGGGGTGTCTTCCCTGGCGTAGGCGAGGCGCGGATCCACCGGCTGATCCGGCCGCGCGAACGCGATCCGCGGGTCGGCGGGCCGCGTCGAAGCGGTGTCCGTCCGCGTGGTGTGGCCGTCGGTGTGCTGGACGGCCGGGCCCTCCGGGACGCCGACGTGCATCAGTTTCACGCCCAGCGGCGGATGCGGCAGGTTCATCAGCGCACCGGACTGCGGGTCGATGAACGCGACGCCGTCGCGGGTGTTGGCCACCATGGCGATGTGCCCGCGCTCGGCGCCGTTCTCGTCGAGGTACTTCACCGCCACGACCGCGTGGTGCTCGGTCGGCATGCCCCGCATCTCGCGGATGACGGTGTCGTAGTCGGCGCGGTCGGAGAACTGGCCGCCGAAGCGCTCCTCGACGTGGTCCAGCGAACCCCGGCTGTCCATTTCGTGCACCAGCAGCGGATCGGCGGTCGAATCGATGCCGTTCAGCCGGTCCATGTACGCGCCCGGCGTGCGGGTGCAGTTGGACCGGTAGCCGTTGGCCAGCGCGTCGGGGTCGTTGAAGTGCGGGTTGACCTCGGCCAGCCGCGGATGCCGGTCCGCGAGGTACGCGGCCTGCCGCGCGGGGCTCGCCGAGCCGGCGTGGATCGCCGGTTCGCTCGGCGGGTTCGTCGCGACCGCCATCGACGAGTAGTCCCGTTCGGGGACCGGCAACTCCGCCGTGTCGTCGGTCGCGGAGTGGTCCCGACCGGTCTGCTCGCCGTACTCCGGGCCCTTGTCGGCGTCCGCGACCCCATGCCGCGCCGGGTTCTCCGTGGTGAGGTGCGGGGTCTGCGGCTCGTCGAAGCCGCCGAGGCGTGCCATCGACCGCGCCTGGGCGAGCCGCGCGAGTTCGGGTGCCTCAGCGGCATGCCGGGCGCGCCGCTCGTCCATCTTCTGCTTGGCGGTCTCGGGGTCCAGGTAGCGCGGATCGCCGGGAGTGACCTCTTCGGCGTGGATGACCCACTTCGGCCGGTCGACCAGCGGTGGAGTCTTGAACTCCTTGCTGTGCACGTAAAGCTGCGTCGCCGGCTTGTTGATCGCCTCGTTCTCGCCCGGGTTCTCGGCGAGCGACGAAACGTCCTTGCCGGTCTTCGAGACGATGTGGATCTCGACGTCTTCGCCGAACTTCGACTTCGTGTCCGGCGACGTCTTGATGGTGGAGCTGGTCATCGTCGGCTCGGGGACGGTCTGCCCCGGCTCGTAGTGCGCCGCCATGATCGCGGCGGCGCGCAGGTCGCCCTTGGTGTCGATGCCGCGGATGGCCTCGCCGCGGAAGTCCGGCAGCTCGTTGAGCGCGCCGACGATCGCCCGGGTGCTGCGCTGGGCGTTCTCGAAGTCGGGGTGCGCTTCACCCCGGCGGTTCGCCTCGTTGATCGCGTACGCGTGTTCGCGCGAGTACGAGTAGATCGCTTCCGCGGCTTCGGGCGAGACGCGGTCCTTCAGCGGGCTGGCTTCGAGCCGCTTGAGCGCCTTTTCGCGGGCCTGCTCGGCGAGGTCGGCGTTGTCGTAGCGGTCACGGAGGCTCTTGTGATCCTCCGGCATGCCACGGAAGTTCTCGTCGCCGAGATAGCTTTCGTCGAGCCGCTTGGGTGTTTCTTCCGGGCCCTTGAGCCGGTCGGCGATGTCGAGTCCGGTCTTCGGCGGCTGCTCTTGAACCGGCGTTTCGGCCTCGGGGGACTTGTCGGTGTGTGTCTGTTCCGGCGCTTCCGGCGGGTGCGGGGCATCGCCGCCACCCATCGGCATCGCCTTGATCGACGTCGGGTCGTCGGGCAGTGTCGCGAGCCGTCCGGTCATCGGGTCGGCGAAGACCACGCCGTGCGGCGTGTGCACCGCGGCGACGATCCGCGTCTCGATCCGGTCCTTGGAGCGCGGTGAACCCTCCGGCGCGTTCGGCTCGGCGGCGGCGTGCTGCTCGAACGCCACCGCGGTCCGCGCGCCGACCGGACGTCCACCCAGCTCGCGGGCGACGTCGGCGAAGCCGTTCCGATCCGACCACTGCCCGCCGACCCGGTCGCTGACGTGCTGCAACGGCGAACCACCGGTCGACGGCCCGGCGACCGAGTCGCCACCGTTCATCCGGTCCTCGAACGCGACCAGCGATTCGGCCGAGTTCGTCTGGTAGCCGTCCTTCCACGATTCGGGCGCGTAGTAGTTGCGGCTGTTGGCCTCGCCGATGGCCGGGATCTCGTCCATGAGCAGCCGCACCTGCTGATGCGGTGTCTCGGCCGAACCGGCGTGGATGACCGGCGTCCCGCCCCCGTCGAGCGGCTTCGCCAGCTCGGACCAGCCGCCCTCGGGAACGTGCTCCCTCGGCTTGGGGAGGTCCTGGACCGGGGCGTCGGTGGCGTCGACCCAGCCGCCCTTGCCGTCGGCCAACTTGGTTTCGAGCCCCGCGAGGCCCTTGTTCTGGAACAGCTCCGGGTGGTCGCGGCGGAGCTGGGCTTCCTGATCGGCCGCTTCCTGCGCCAGCTGCTCCTGCACGGCGTTGTTGAACTCGCGCCGCTCGGCGACCTTCTGGTGGACCTCGTCCGGGCTCAGGTGGCCGTCTTCACCGGCGACGACCTCTTCGCATTCGACGATCCACTTCGGCAGGTCGTTGGGCGAGCCGTCGGCCAGCCGCTTCCGGTAATCGGGATGGTCGGGATGCCCCGGGCCCATCTTGACATCGGTGACGCGCAGTTGCGTCGCCGACTTCATCAGCACTTCGCGTTCGTCCTTGAGGGACGCGAGGTCCTCGATGTGGCGTCCGGTCTTCGACTGGATGCGCATCTCGACTTCACCGGGGAAGGTGCTGCGCGGATGGTCGGGCGTGACACGCGACGTGCTCAGCATCTGCGGGTCGACGATGACCTGACCCCTGGCGTGCGCCTCGAGGAAACTCCGGATCGCGCTCTCGTTGCCGTTGAAGTTCACCCGCCGCGAGACGAGGCCCTCGTAGGCGGGCATCTCGTTCAGGCCGGAGGTGATCGCCTCGATGTGCGGCCGGAGCGCGTCCAGCTCCGCGCCGCCGTGGCGCTGGGCGTGCGTGATCCTCTCGGCCATGTCGGTACGCGTATAGCTGTGCACCGCGTACGCGCCCTGATCCGACATTTCCTTGACGCGCGGATCTTCGTGGGCGTCGCGTTTGGCGAGGGCTTCGCGGCGGACCTGTTCGCTCCGCGCTTCTCCGGTCTCGGCGTCGAAACCCCGCTTGTCGATCTGCGTCTCGGCGAGCGCGCGATAGGCGGCGGGGTCGTCCGTGTGGAAGTCGGGATCCGTCAGGTACGGCTCGTCGACGGTGGCACCGGGTTCGTCGGTGGTCCTGTCGTCGGGCGTGACGTCCTGGGGCGTCTCGGTGTCCTTCGGGGCCTCGACGTCCTTCGGCGTCTCGACGTCCTTGGGGACGTCGGTGTCCTTGGGTGCGTCCGTGTCCCTGGGTGCATCGACGTCCTTGGGCAGCTCGGCGTCCCTGGGCACGTCGTGGGACGCCTGCTGCGGCGCCTGCTCCACCGGTCGCATCGGGGGCTGCTGCTGCGGGGGACGCTGCGGTTGCCGCGTGCGGTCCTGGGGAGCCGCGTTCCCGTCGGGGCCGGGGCGTGGTGCCGGGACCTGCGGCGGACGTTGCGGACCACCGAACCGCGGCGGCTCGGCACCGGGCGGCATCGGCCGACCGGGCTGCGGTCCGGGCGGTCCGGGCCGACCGGGCTGACCGGGGTGATGGCCGGGCGGAGGCGGCGGCACGGGGCCGCGGTTGCCGGGGAACGGACCGTTGCCCGGATGCTGGGGCCGCGGCGGATGACCGGCCGGACCGCGGCTGCCCGGCGGCGGGCCGGGCGGAGGCGTCTGCGGACGCGGCGGGATCCCGCCGTTCGGGCCGGGAGCCGGTCCCGGCCTGCCCTGATATCCCTGGGGCGGGCGCGGCGGACCCTGCGGACCCGGCGGCTGTGGCTGTTGTGGCGGCTGCTGAGGACGCTGCCGCGGCCCGCGGTCCGGCGGATAGCCGCCCTGACCGGGGTGCTGGGGCGGTGGCTGCGGTCCGGTCGGACGCGGGCCCATCGGGCCGGGCTGCCCGTGCGGTCCTCGCGGCGGCATGGGGCCACCACCACCGGGAGGCGGCGGCGGAGGTGCGAAACCACCCGGAGGCGGTGGCTGCATCGGCTGCTGGCCCTGGAAGGGCATCGGGGCGGGCGGCTGGTCGAAACGCGGCTGCTGCGGTCCACCGTTGCCGGCGAAGCCCGCGGCCTGGACGCCGTCGTTCGGCCGGACGGGCCGGGACGGATCGTGCCCGGGAGGGGGGAAACCACCGGGTGCCGGACCGTTGCCGGGCGGGTTGCCGCCGGAAGCCATGCCGTATCCACCCGACGGAGCGGGCGAGCTCGAACCGGGATTCGGCGCCATGCCGTATCCGCCGGAGGACGAACCGCCCGAACTCGACGGCGCACCCGTCGAGGTGGGGGCGCCGGAGGAAGCGGCAGGCGGGATCGCGCTGGACTGCGAAGAACTGTGTGAAGGACTCTGCGACGAGCTGGAGTCCGGTCCGGACGCGGGACTCGACGTCGGGCTTTGCGTTGGACTGGAGGCCGGTCCGGACACGGGATTAGACGCCGGGCTCTGTGTCGGACCGGAGGCCGCTCCGGATGCCGGAGTGGAGGCCGGGCTTTGTGTCGGACCGGAGGCCGGTCCCTGTGCCGGTCCGGACGCGGGACTCGACGCCGGTGCCGGACTTCCCGTCGGTGTCTGGGCGGCGCCCGCCGCGGGTGCCTGCGTCTGGGTGGCGGGTGCCTGCTGCTGACTACCCGCCGCGGCCTGCTGCTGACCGGGACCGTTGTCCGCGGCCGCCGCCGGCGCGTTCTGGTGGGTCTGCGCCGCCCGCTGACCGTCACCGGTGTTCGCCGGGGCGTCGGCCGGGCGTTCCGGGGCCTGCGTCGACGACTGGCTGACCCGGTCGCCGTCCGCCGTCCGCTGCGGGCCGCCCTCGGAACGCGGCTGCGGATCAGCCGAACCGCGGCTCGAAGCCGCGTCACTGTCCGCAGTGGACCGCGGCGACGAGTCCGTCGAAGAGTCCGACCGCGAGGAGGAACGCGAATCCGAAGACGAACCGGAATCCGACGAGCCCGGAGTACGCGAAGGCGTCCCCGAATCCGTGGAATCGACATCCGGCGTCGGAGGGCCGTCCCCCGCGGCGGTGGGCGTGTTCGCGGCGCGGATGTCGCCGATCTGGCTCTTCGCCCCGTCGACACCGCCGCCCACGGCCCCGCCGGAAGCGCCCATCAGGACGTCCTTGGCCGAAAGCTTGTCCAGGTCACCGGTGACGGCGGCCTGCCCGACCGTGCTGGCGACGCCTTCGGCCGCACCGCGCACGGCACCCCGCGCCGCGCTGTCGACGATCTGGCCGCCCACGCTGTCGGAAAGTCCCTTGGTGGCGCCCTTGCCGATACTGCTGCTGCCCGCGCCGACCACGCCGTCGACGGCGCCGCTGATCGCGGAATCCTTGGTCTTGCTGGAGTCCCAGCTGTCGCGGTCGCCCTTGGCCATTTGGAGGCCCTGGATGCCCGCGTCCATGGCGAGGTTCATCGCCGTGTTCTGCAGGACCTCCTTGCCGATCTTCTTCAGGCCCTCCTTGAGCAGTTTCTCGAGGAGTTCCTTCGCGACCTTCTTGAAGCCTTCCTGCGCGAGCTTCTGCATCAGCTGCCGGAAGATCATCTGGACGGTCATGCGGGTGGCGATCTGCGCCGGCGCGATCCCGGCCGTCGAACCGCCGAAGGTCACCGCCGCGGCCGCGATCATCGCGACGATCTGCGCGGCGAGGATCACCAGCGAGATGATGATCATGTACTTCGTGTACTCGACGTCCAGCGCGGTCGCGTTGCACGAGTCGCCGAGCGCCTTCGAGGAGTCGGCGAGCGACTTGAAATACGCTTCGTCGCCCTCGACGAACTTCTTCCAGGCCTCGGCGAACTTCTCCGCGCCCTGGCCACTCCAGCCGCCGAGGACCTCGGTGGCGCCCTTGGTCGCGGTGTCGGCGATCGGCTGGATGGCCTTCGAGGCGTTGTGCCAGGCGTCGCGCAGGTCGCGGAGCTTGTCCTCGTCGCCTTCGGGCCAGCTTTCCCCGACGACGATCGGCAAGAGCCACTTGACCGCGTCGGGCATCTCCATACCCACGGCGCTAGACCTTCTTGTCCAGCGTCGTCTTGATCTCTTCCTCTGCGTTCGTGAACGCGGTCATCGACCGTTCGACGTTGTGCTGCATGCCCCGCAGCGCCTCGACGACGTTCGCGAATCCTTCGGACGAGCCCTGGGCGCCCGGCTCGTAGTCCTTGGCGAACTCCTTGCCGGCGTCGTCGTTGCCCCAGCATTGGCCGAGCGAGTTCATCGCGGCCAGCAGTTCCTTGCCCGCGTCGTCCAGCTGATCCGCGGCCAGCCCCAGCTTGGCCGCGGCCGTCTTCACCGCGTCCGGATCCGCGGTGAACCCACCGTTCGGCATCAGACCCCCCTGGTCATCCAGCTCGAAGGCGGTTCTTCCTCGTCGTCGTCGTGTCGGCGCACCCGTTTCGGCACCGGTTTCGGTGCCGGCGGCGCGGGCGGGGCCGACGGAGGCGGCGGTGTGTCGTCCTTGATCATCAGCGGCGCGTCGAAGTCCTCGTCGGACTTCGACGGCGCCGCCTCTTCTTCTTCCGCGAGGAAGTCGGGAATCGACGGCATCAGCCCTTGCAGCGAAGGAGCGCCTTCGATGAGGTCCGAGAGATCCGGCAACCCTTCGGTGATCGGGGCCATCAGCTCGGCGACCTGCTGCTTGACCTGCAGTGATCCCTGACGCACCAGGGTCAGCACGGTGTTGGCCAGCTGGGCGGGAGTGGTGCGCTCGAAGGCGTTCGGCTGGATCTCCAGCTTCGCGAGCGTGCCGGTCGCGTCGATGGTGGCGCGGACGAGGCCGTCCTGCGAAACCACCGTCGCCGAAGTCTGCGAAGCGGCTTCCTGCGCGTCCCGGAGCTGGGCCGTCTGGCGCTCGAACTGCTCGAGCAGCGTGTCGACCTGGTCCTTCATGGCGGCATTGCGCGCTTCGAGGCGTGCGCTGTCGTCGCCGGCCGTCGTCACTTGAGCCCCCGCGAGTATTTGATCCCGGGCCTACGCCACCCGGTGTCGGTAAGCGTCACCCTAATGCCAAGGGCGGAGCCGTATCAGCGGTTCTCCCTTTTCGCACCGCGAGCAGGGAGGCGGCCCGCCCCTACGCCTCGTCGGCGACGTCGAGCCGAACCGACGAGGTAAGGCGGCCGGTGCGCTTTAGGGTCGCCTCTCGGCGGCTATGCGCAGTGTGGCTCCAGCCGGACGGTATTCCACAAAGGCGGTTCTTCAGTGAGCCCGGGGGACACGGAAAGCGCACCGACCGTTGTGTCCAACGGTGCTCGTGATGCTGTTGTTCCCAGTGCCGGACGATTTGTCCGCACTCGAAGTGGGATCATGGCGGACGTGCCAGCGGACGCCGAGGTCGAACCGGGAACGCTCCTGGTCGCCGCCCCCACGATGTTCGATCCGAATTTCCGGCGGACCGTCGTGTTCGTCATCGACCACCGGGACGAGGGAACGCTCGGGGTCGTGCTCAACCGGCCGAGTGACGTCCCGGTGTACGACGTGCTCCCCAACTGGGGCGGGCACGTCGCCGAACCGCAGTCGGTGTTCGTCGGCGGTCCGGTGGAGAAGAAGACGGCGTTGTGCCTTGCCGCGTTGCGGACCGGTGAGACGGCGTCCAGCGTGCCGGGGGTGATCGCCGTCCGCGGTCCGGTCGCGCTGGTCGATCTCGACACCGATCCCGAGATCCTGGTCCCGAAGGTCCGCGGTGTGCGGGTGTTCGCCGGGTACGCGGGCTGGGACTCCGGCCAGCTGGCGAACGAGATCGAACGCGAAGACTGGGTGATCGTCCCGGCGTTGCCCAGCGACGTCCTCGCCTCGCCGGACCACGACCTCTGGGGTCAGGTGCTGCGGCGTCAGGGCATCCCGCTGGCGCTGCTGGCCACCCACCCGGGAGATCTCCAGCGCAACTAGGCGGTGGCGGTGTCGGCCTTCTTGAAGACGCCGCAGGTCCCGCAGGCGCAGCCACTGCATCCGGCGGGCCGCTCCGGTTCGGGTTCGGGGACCGTCGCGGCGGCGCGGTTGCCGAGCACTCCCCCGGCCGCGACCAGCGCGATCATCCCGAGCACACCCACGAACGAGGCGAGCAGCAGCCCGAACGTCGTCGGCATGACCAGTGCGGCGATCCCCGCGAGGACGGCGATCACGCCGCCCGCCAGCGTCGGCAGCCCGGCGACCTTGTTGCCCAGACGGAAGGCCTCTTCGCTGCGCATCGTGGCGGCGGTGCGCACGCCGGCGCCGCGGTCACGCGGCAGCTTCTCACGCAGGCCGAGGAACCCACCCCAGCCGACGAGGACACCCAGCACGATCGGGACCAGCGCTATGACGAACACTCCACGAGGATAAGCGTGACGTTCCGGCAACCTGCCGGATACCCTGATCGACTGTGCTACAGGCCATGTCACGCCGAGCTGTCGTCACCGCCCTGATCGGGGCCGTCCCCCTCACCCTGATGGCGGCACCCGCCGCCGAAGCGGGTCACCGTCCACTTCGCCTGATCGGGGAACAGATCGTCCCGAACGCCCTGCGTTACGAGGGCACGGTCGTCGGCGGCCTCTCCAGCATCGACTTCGATCCCCGCACCGGCGAGTACGCGCTGATCTGCGACGACCGGTCCGGGATCAACCCGGCCCGGTTCTACACGGCGAAGTTCTCCCTGGACGCCAAGGGACTCGGCCCGGTCACCTTCACCGGCACCAAGCCGCTCCTGCGTCCCGACGGCACGCCGTACCCGCCGCTCGCGAAGAACGACCCCGCGCAGCCGCCGAACATGCAGACCATCGACCCCGAAGAGCTGCGCGTCGACCCCTGGACCGGCCGGTACGTCTGGTCGCAGGAGGGCGAGCGGTCGGCGGCGGCACGGATCGATCCGTCGATCCGCGAGGCGAAACGCGACGGCGCCTACGTCCGTGACCTGCCGATCCCGGCCAACGAGAAGATGACCGAGACGGCTGGGCCGAGGCAGAACCTCGCCCTCGAAGGCCTCACGTTCGCGGGCTTCGGCTCGCTGGTCGCCAGCTCGGTCGAGGGGCCGATGCTGCAGGACGGGCCGGAGGCGAACACCACGTCCGGCGCCCTTTCGCGGATCACCGTGCAGTCGCGGTTCGGGCCGGTCCTGGCGCAGTACGCGTACCCGCAGGAGAAGGTCTTCGCGTCGCCGAACCCGCCCGGCGCCTTCGCGACCACCGGTATCTCGTCGCTGCTGGCCGTCGACCAGGCCGATCCGACGCGCTACCTGGTGATGGAGCGCTCGTTCGTCACCGGCGTCGGCAACAAGATCCGCATCTACGAGATCGACACCAAGGGCGCCACGAACATCCTGAAAACGCCCTCGCTGGCCGACGCGAAGAAGGTGAAACCGGTCAAGAAGCGCCTGCTGGCGGACCTCGCGGACTTCAAGTTGTCCACTGTGGACAACGTCGAGGGGATGACCTGGGGCCCGCGTCTGCCGAATGGTGAGCGCGGTCTGGTGCTCGTCAGCGACGACAACTTCTCGGCGACTCAGGTGACCCAGTTCATCGCTCTGGCGGTCCCCGCGGAACGGCTTTGACCAGCGGGTTAAACTGGGCTCATGAACACGGCTCGGCTGCTCCTTGGCTTGCCGCGCTGAACTCGGCAGATCGGCCGGGACCAGCGCGGCGACCCCTCATGCCCTCCGGGCTGAGGGGTCGAGTTGTTTCTGGAGTGGCTTGACGTGGATGAGCACGGAGGATTTCGGCGATGAACCAGGCGAGCGAAGGCGCCGACTCGGCCCCTCAGCACCGCTACACCGCGGAGCTGGCGGGCCAGATCGAGCAGCGTTGGCAGGACTACTGGTCCGACCACGGCACCTACCACGCGCCGAACCCGGTCGGCCCCCTCGCGGACGAGAGCGGCAGTGGTTCGTCCGTCCCGTCGGACAAGCTGTTCGTCCAGGACATGTTCCCGTACCCGTCGGGCGCCGGTCTGCACGTCGGCCACCCGCTGGGCTTCATCGCGACCGACGTCTTCGCGCGGTACCACCGCATGATCGGCCGGAACGTGCTGCACACGATGGGCTTCGACGCGTTCGGCCTGCCCGCCGAGCAGTACGCGGTGCAGACGGGGCAGCACCCGCGCAAGACGACCGAAGAGAACATGGAGACCTACCTGCGCCAGATCCGGCGCCTGGGCCTGGGTCACGACGAGCGTCGCCGGATCTCGACGATCGACCCGGATTACTACAAGTGGACCCAGTGGATCTTCCTGCAGATCTACAACTCCTGGTACGACGAGAAGTCGGGCAAGGCCCGGCCGATCGTCGAGCTGGAGACCGAGTACGCGCAGGACAAGCGTCGTATGCCCGACGGCCGCAACTGGTGCGAGCTGACCCGCGCCGAGCAGCTGAAGATCATCGACTCGCATCGTCTGGTCTACCTGTCCGAGGCGCCGGTGAACTGGTGCCCCGGACTGGGCACGGTGCTGTCGAACGAAGAGGTCACCTCCGACGGCCGCAGTGAGCGCGGCAACTTCCCGGTCTTCCGCCGCAACCTGCGGCAATGGATGATGCGGATCACCGCCTACGCCGACCGGCTGGTCGACGACCTGGACCTGCTGGACTGGCCCGAGAAGGTCAAGTCCATGCAGCGCAACTGGATCGGCCGCTCGCACGGTGCGCGCGTGTCGTTCGAGGCGGGTGAGCAGAAGATCGAGGTCTTCACCACCCGTCCCGACACCCTGTTCGGCGCCACGTACCTGGTGGTCGCGCCCGAGCACCCGCTGGTCGACGAATTGACCGCCGCCACCTGGCCGGAAGGCGTCGACGCCCGCTGGACCGGTGACGCGGCGACGCCCGCCGAAGCGATCGCCGCCTACCGTGCGGCGGCGGCGCGGAAGTCCGAATTGGACCGTCAGGAGAGCAAGGAGAAGACCGGCGTCTTCACCGGCTCCTACGCGGTGAATCCGGCCGACGGCAAGGAGATCCCGGTCTTCGTCGCCGACTACGTCCTGATGGGCTACGGCACCGGCGCGATCATGGCCGTCCCCGGCCAGGACACCCGTGACTGGGAGTTCGCAGAGAAGTTCGACCTCGAAATCATCCGCACGGTCCAGCCGACGGAAGGTTTCGACGGCAAGGCGTTCACCGGCGACGGGCCCGCGATCAACTCCGGGTTCTTGGACGGCATGGCCGTCGGCGAAGCCAAGAAGACGATGATCGGCTGGCTGGAGGAGCACGGCCACGGCCGCGGCACCGTCCAGTACAAGCTGCGCGACTGGCTGTTCTCGCGCCAGCGCTACTGGGGTGAGCCGTTCCCGGTCGTCTACGACGAGGACGGCCAGGTCCACCCGCTGCCGGACAGCATGCTGCCGGTCGAACTGCCCGAGGTCGCCGACTACTCGCCGGTGACCTTCGATCCGGAGGACAGGGACAGCACGCCGTCCTCGCCGCTGGCGCGCGCGACCGACTGGGTCGAGGTCGAACTGGATCTGGGGCAGGGCAAGAAGACTTACCGCCGCGACATCAACACCATGCCCAACTGGGCGGGTTCCTGCTGGTACCAGCTGCGCTATCTGGACCCGACCAACCCGGACGTGTTCGTCGCACCGGAGAACGAGTCCTACTGGGTCGGCCCGCGTCCCGCCGAACACGGCGTCGACGACCCCGGCGGCACGGACCTGTACGTCGGCGGTGTCGAGCACGCGGTGCTGCACCTGCTGTACTCGCGGTTCTGGCACAAGGTGCTGTTCGACCTGGGCCACGTGTCGTCCAAGGAGCCGTACCGGAAACTGTTCAACCAGGGCTACGTCCAGGCCTACGCCTACACGGACGCACGCGGCGTCTACGTCCAGGCCGACCAGGTCGAGGAGCGGGACGGCAAGTTCTTCTTCGGCGACGAAGAGGTCAAGCAGGAATACGGCAAGATGGGCAAGAGCCTGAAGAATGTCGTGACGCCCGACCAGATGTCCACCGACTACGGCGCCGACACCTTCCGCTTCTACGAAATGTCGATGGGCCCGCTGGACGTCTCGCGGCCTTGGGCGACCAAGGATGTCGTCGGCGCGCAGCGGTTCCTGCAGCGGCTGTGGCGGCTGGTCGTCAACGAGGACACCGGCGAACTGCGGGTGTCCACTGTGGACGCTACCGACGAGGATCGCAAGCAGTTGCACAAGACGGTCGCCGGGGTCCGCGAGGACTACGCGGAGATGCGGTTCAACACGGCCGGCGCGAAGCTGATCGAGCTGAACAACTACGTCACCAAGACCTACGGCGGCACCGAGGCGACGCCACGCGAACTGGTGGAGCCGCTGGTGTTGATGCTGGCGCCGCTGGCCCCGCATCTGGCCGAGGAGCTGTGGAAGCGGCTGGGCCACGCGGATTCCCTGGTGCACGGGCCGTTCCCGGTCGTCGACGAGAAGTACCTGGTCGAGGACTCCGTGGAGTACCCGATCCAGGTCAACGGCAAGGTGCGCTCGCGCGTCACCGTGCCCGCCGACGCGGGCAAGGACGCCGTGCAGGCGGCCGCGCTGGCCGACGAGAAGGTCGCCGCGCTGGTCGGTGACGGCACGCCGCGCAAGGTGATCGTCGTCCCGGGGCGGCTGGTCAACATCGTGCTGTAGCGCCGTGGCGGCTGTGACACCAAGACCGATTTGCGCCAGCGTCGAGGGTCATGAGGCGATTCGATGGAGTTGTTCAAGGACAACGAAATCGAACGGAGAACACCCCATGACCCTCGACGGCAAGGTGGCTTTGGTGACCGGCGGCAGCCGCGGGATCGGTGCCGCCACGGCGATCCGGCTAGCCGAGGACGGCGCCGACGTCGCACTCACCTATCAGCACAACGCGGCGCTCGCTGCCGGTGTCGTGGACGAGATCAAGGCACTCGGCCGTCGCGCGCTGGCGATCCAGGCCGACAGCTCCGACGCCGCGGCTCTGGTTTCCGCGGTCGACACGACGGTCGCCGAGTTCGGCGGCCTCGACGTGCTGGTCAACAACGCGGGCGTCGGTTTCGTCGGCCCGCTCGACCAGACGAGCCTGGAGGACATCGACCGTGTGCTCGCGGTCAACGTCCGCGGTGTCTACGTGGCCACGCAGGCCGCGGCCCGGCACCTCGGCGACGGCGGGCGCGTGGTCACCATCGGCAGCTGCATCGCCGACCGCGTTCCCGGCCCCGGGATGTCGCTGTACGCGGTGAGCAAGACCGCGCTGCTGGGCCTGACCAAGGGGCTCGCCAGGGAACTCGGGCCGCGCGGAATCACCGTGAACATCGTCCACCCCGGCCCTACCGACACCGACATGAACCCGGCCGACGGCCCGTACGCCGCCGACCAGCGGAGCCTGACGGTGTTCGACCGCTACGGTTCGCCGTCGGAGGTCGCCGCCACCGTGTCGTTCCTGGCCCGGCCGGACAGCAAGTACGTGACCGCGGCGACCGTCTCGGTCGACGGCGGGCACGCGGCATAGCTCACTCCGCGGTGAGGCCGATCTCGCGGGCGAGATCGGCCAGCATCGCCTCGAAGAGGACGTCCGGTTTCGAGAACGGGATCGGATGGTTGCCGAAGACCTCGAGCGTGACGTGCCCGTAGAGCCGGGCCCAGAACTGGATCATCAGGTACGTCACGCCGAGGTCGAGCTTCTCCAGCGGGAACGTCGCGCCGGACTCCTTCAGCACGACGAGCAATTCCTCCTGGAAGGACGTGAGATCGTCGCGCAGCTCGGTGGGCACCACGTCGTTCGACGGCGTCACCAGGTCGTGCATCGCGAGCACCCGGCCCGCCGCCGCGAGGAAGATCCGCCCGAACGGCTCGTCCAGCCTGCTCAACGTGTCATCGCCCGAAGGTGACGCGAAGACCAGCGTGAACTCCTTGGTGTGCGTGAGCGCCCAGTGCCGGAATCCCCTGCAGATGGCGAAAAGTCGCAGCGCGCCCTCGTCCGGCAGTTGCGCGATGTCCTCGGCGAGTCCGGCCGCGAGATCCGCGACGACGTCCGCACGCAGGTGCTCGACCAGATCGTCACGGGAGCCGTAGTAGCGGTACAACGCCGGCGCCGTGATGCCGAGCTCGCGGGCGATCGCCCGCAGGGTCACGGCCTCCGGCCCCTGCTCGACCAGGAGCGCCCGCGCCGTCCGGCGGATGTCCTGATCGGTCGCGGCCCGCTCACGACTCCTGCGGCCGGTGT
>Ga0196958_10000301_pt1 | contig 15879 bp, 12 predicted proteins | sample S1v_10metaG_FD_148654 | JGI IMG/M metagenome (GOLD analysis project Ga0196958, IMG submission 148654) | Soil microbial communities from Anza Borrego desert, Southern California, United States - S1+v_10 | ecosystem: Environmental > Terrestrial > Soil > Desert | place: USA: California | collected...
TCACCCGCGCTTGTCTCGACGCCTCGACGAAGTATCCGTGGCAACGTGAAGAGGGAAATCCGAAGTACGGCGTGTACGCCGACGACGCCGAGGTGTTCGCGTGGGTCAGGGAAGGCACCTCGGCGTCATCGGATCGCCGCACCTGCTTGGAAGCGCAGATCATGGACTGGTCCGACGACGTCGCGTACTCGGTGCACGACGTCGAGGACGGAGTGCTGGCCGGCCGGATCTCGTTGCGGGTACTGGCCGACGCGGAGGAACGCTCGGCGGTCGCCGAGGCGGCGTGCCGGTTCTCGCGGCAGTCCCAGTCCACTTTGGAGGGTGCGGCGAAGGAACTGCTCGACCTGCCCGTGGTCGCCGAACTCCTCGAACCGGGACTCGACGGCTCGCTCAAGGCGCAGGTCGCGCTGAAGCGGCTGACGAGTGAACTGGTCGGCAGGTTCGCGACGGCGGTGGTCGGTGCGACGCGGGAGGTGCACGGTGAAGGACCGCTGAGCCGTTACGCCGCGCGGCTGGTCATCCCGGAGCAGGTCGCGGCCGAGGTCGCGTTGTTCAAGGCGCTCGCGCTGCGCTACGTGATGAGCGACAGACGGCGCCTCGCGATGCAGGACGGCCAGCGTCGGACACTCGCCGAACTGGTCGAGGCACTGTGCCGTCGCGCGCCCGACGCGCTGGACGGGCTGTTCCTGCCCGCGTGGGAGGCCGCGACTGACGACGCGGCGCGCCTGCGTGTGGTCGTCGACCAGGTGGCGTCTCTCACGGACGCCCAGGCGTACGCGTGGCATGCCTGGCACACGGGCCCCCACGGCTGAGTCGTAAGTCCGGTGGTCGTGAGTGATGATTCGGGTCGGAACCCGAATCGTCGCTCACGACCACCGGGACGACCAAAGGGAACTTTCGGACAGGAGACGGACGGGCCCCCGCACGGTACGGTCTGCGGCATGGGCGCTGTCGAAAGCCACCTCCGGTTTGGTCTGGACCTCTATCGGGTGCTGGCGAGCCGCACGGAGAACGCGTGCTTCTCGCCGTACTCGATCGCGAGCGCGCTCGGCCTGGTGACCCAGGCCGCCAAGGGGAAGACCAGAGAAGAACTGATCGCGCTGCTCGGCGACCCGGACGAGCTCGCCGACCTGCTGGGCAAGGCCTCGTCCCTGCTCGACGACGGGCCCGAACTCGCGGTCGCGAACACGCTCTGGGCTTGGGACGGGCTCCCGCTCGAGGACTCCTTCCGCGCGGAACTCGCCACCTGGCCGGGCGGGAAGGTCGCGAGCGCCCCGTTCGGCGACGACCCGGAGGCCGCGCGGCGGCTGATCAACGCCGACGTCGCCGAGGCGACCCGAGAGCTGATCCCCGAACTGCTGAAGCCGGGGACCGTCGCGCCGGACACCGTCGCCGCGATCGTCAACGCCCTGTATCTCAAAACCGCGTGGACCGATCCGTTCTCGGGTGACAACACCGCGCCCGCGGACTTCCACGCGCCGTCCGGCACCCGTACGGTGCCGACGATGTGGCTCGAAAAACAGCTCGACCACACCCACGAGGACGGCTGGCAGGTCGTCCGCCTCGGCGCCGAGGGCGGGGTGGAGGCGGTCATCCTGCTGCCGGACGGCGATCTCGACGACGCCGAACTCGACGCGGGCAAGCTGGCGGTCCTGCTGGAGAACACACGGTCCAAGACGATCGCCCTGTCGCTGCCGAAACTCGACCTCGACGTCGACAGCCCGCTCACGGCGAAACTCCAGAACCTCGGTGTGCGGACGATGTTCACCGCGGACGCCGACCTCACCGCGCTCGCCGACGACGACCGGCTCGAAGTGTCCGAGGTCGTCCACCAGTCCGTGCTCCGCATCGACGAACAAGGCCTCGAAGGTGCCGCCGCGACGGCGGTGCTGATGCGGCTGACGTCGCTCATCGTCGACGAGCCGCTCGAAGTCGCCGTCGATCGCCCCTTCCTTCTGCTCGTCAGGCATGCCTCGACGGGTGTGCTCTACTTTTTCGCCCGCGTTGTCGAGCCGTGAGGATGGTCAGTGAGTCTTTTCCAGGCTGAGGCGACGGAGGTGGAGGCCGAGAAGACTCCCACTAGACCTCGCCGGTTCGCCGCCGCCGACGCCGCCATCATGGGCGGCTTCCTGCTGTTCGCCTTCCTGCTCTACAACGGGCTCTGGCTCGACCTCGAGGAGGGCTATCTCTGGAACAGCGCGTCGGACCAGAACCTGTGGGAGTGGTTCTTCTCCGTCACCGCGGACAACGTGCTGCACCTGCGGAATCCGCTCAGTTCGCACTTCCAGAACCATCCGCTCGGCGTGAACCTGATGGCCAACACGGCCATGCTCGGCATCGGCATCCCGCTGGCGCCCGTCACGCTCACCTTGGGCCCGACGGTCACCTGGGCCATCGCGCTCACCGGCGGTCTCGCCGGCACGGCGGCGGCCTGGTACTGGGTGTTCTCACGGCATCTGGTCACCCACCGGGTCGGCGCGGCCATCGGCGGCGCGTTCGTCGGCTTCGCCCCGCCGATGATCTCGCACGGCAACGCGCACCCGAACTTCGTCGCGTGGTTCGTCCTGCCGTTCATCGCGTTGCTGGTCTTCCAGATCGCGCGCGGCGAGCGCCCGGTGCGCCACGGGATCTTCCTCGGCCTGCTGGCGGCCTACCAGATCTTCCTCGGTGAAGAACCGCTGCTGATTTTCGCGATGGCGTTCGCGATCTTCGCCATCGCCTACTTCGCGACGAACTACCGCGAGATCCCGCCGATGGCGAAACCGCTGGGGATCGGTGTCGGCATCGGTGTCCTCGTGGCGCTCGTGCTGTGTGCTTTCCCGCTGTGGTGGCAGTTCTTCGGCCCGCAGAGCTATCAGGCGATCGAGCACGGCCCGGTCGGGAACGACACGGCCGCGTTCACCCGGTTCGCGACCCAGTCGGTCGCCGGGCAACCGCAGGCCGCCGCGGACGTGTCGATGAACCGCACCGAGGAGAACGCCTTCTTCGGCTGGCCGTTGATCGTGCTGATGGTGGTGATCACCGCCTGGCTGTGGCGGGAGGTCTTCGCGCGGGCGCTGGCGATCTCGATGTTCGTGATGGCCTGGCTCTCCCTTGGTGTGCAACTGATCGTGGTGCACGAGGAGACCGGGATCCCGGGGCCGTGGAAACTCTTCTCGGAACTGCCCCTGTTCGAATCGCTGCTGGAATCGCGGCTCGCGATGGGCTGCATCCCGCTCGTCGGCGCCCTGCTGGCGCTGGCGACCGAGCGCGTCTACGCGGTCGCGTCGAAGCTGCCCGAGGTGCCGGGGGAGCGGCGATTCCCGTTGCGGCTGGTGTGGATCGGCGTCGTGATCGCGGTACTGCTGCCGATCGCGCCGACGCAGCTGATCGTGAAGGACCGGCCGCCGACGCCGCGCTTTCTCGCGGACGGGACCTGGCGGAGCTACGTCGCGCCCGGAGGGACCGTGGTGCCCGTGCCGCTGCCGAGTTCCGGCGAATCCGAACCCCTGCACTGGCAGATCGACGCGGGACTCGGCTATTCGATGCCGGAGGGCTACTTCGTCGGGCCGAGCGGCCCGGACGACAAACGCGGCCGCTACGGCGCCATCCAGCGGCCGACGTCGATCATCTTCGACCAGATCAAGCAGACCGGCATCCCGGCCACGATCACCGAATCGCAGCGGGTGCAGGCGCTGGAGGATCTGCGGTACTGGAACGCCGACGTCCTCGTGCTGATCCCGCGCGAGCACCAGGACGCCTTCCGGACCACCGTCGACCTGCTGCTGCGGAAACCCGCCGAGTTCGTCGACGGCGTCTGGGTGTGGGACGTACGGACGATCACTCCCTGACCTGGGGAGTCACGCGACTTCGTGCTCGTTGACCCACACCGTCCCGTATTCGAGCCGCGCCGCGACTTCCACGGCGTGCTCCTCGTCCGTGCCCCACACCGATGCGCGCGAGCCGGGCGTCGTCTCGTTCGCCAGCCCGAGCGCTTCGTCCACTGTGGAGCATCGGATCACCGGCAGCACCGGGTCGCACTGGTCCCCGGCCACCACGCGCATCCCGTCGTGCGCCTCGGCGACGATCGCCGGGACGAAGAAGTAGCCGGGTCCATCGAGCGGTCCGCCGGTCGGGAGCCGCGCGCCGTCCGACCGGGCCGCCTCGGTGAGGCCGGTGACCCGGTCGTACCGCGGCCGGTTGTTCACCGGCCCGAGCTGCGTTCCTGGCGTCCGCCCGTCGCCCACCACGACCTCCTCCGCCAGAGCCGCGAGCGCCTCGACCACGCCGTCGTAGCCGGACCCGGCGGCGTAGACCCGTTTGACCGCCACACGAAGCTGCCCGCAATCGGTGAACGCGCTCCAGAACAGGCTTTCCGCGATTTCGGCCGGATCGGTGCCGGGGAGCACGATCGCGGGATCGTCGCCGCCCGGTTCCGGCGGCAGCCGGTTCAGTTCGGGCGCGGCGGCCAGCCACTCGCCGAGTGGCTCCCGGCCGGTGAGCACCGTCAGCACGCCGGATGGCAGCACCTCCGCCAGCATCCGGCCCAGGTGCAGAGTGGTGAGCGGAGTGTGCGGCGACGGTTTGAGCACCACCGTGTCGCCCGCGGCGAACGACCGTGCGAGTTGCGTGGCGGCCACTCGCACGGGGAAGCTCCACGGCGTGATCGCGGCGATCGGGCCGTTGCCGTCGACCAGTGATCCGGCCCTCGCGCCGGGCGAAGCGCCGGAACCACGCGGCGGCCTCGGCGAACTCGTCTTGGGCCTCCCGCAGTGGTTTTCCCTGCTCCTCGGTCAGCACGGGGGACAGCACCGGCGCGGCCTCCTCGACGACGACCGCGCACGACATCAGCGCCGCGTGCCGATCCGAGACGCGCCAGGCGGGCCAGGCCCCGACGGCGGCGCGTACCGCTTTGTCGACATCGGCCGGGCCGTCGTCCGGGACGGTGGTGATCGGCCGCCCGGTCGCGGGATTCTCGACGGCGAGCCTCGGATGGTCCATGTGTTCCTCCGGGGGCGAGTGCGGAGGGATCGCCGAAGAGACCGATGTGAGGGTTCCGGCGAAAAGGCTGAATCCAGCCGGTCGTGGCCGCGTGGTCCACGTCACCGGAGAGCGCCTGTCACGTCCGCGACGACGGCCTCGTCCAGGAGGTGACCGCAACCGCACGAGGAGGACACCATGCCGCGCATTCCCGTCGTCAAGACCGCCGAAGCCGGCTTCCTGCTGAAGCTGATCTACAAGTTCGCCGGCAAGCGCTTCGGGGCCGTCCCCGAGCCGATGGCCGTCTACGCGCACCACCCGGCACTGCTCCGGGCCAACGGCATGCACGAACTGCTGGCGGAAAAGGCGAGCAAGACGCTGCCGTCGAACGTGCGCGAACTGGCCGTGTACCGCGTCGCGACCCAGCTCGGCTGCACGTGGTGCATCGACTTCGGGACCATGCTGCAACTGCACGAGGGGCTCGACATCGAACGGCTGAAGAACATCGACGACTACGCGAAGTCGCCTGCCTTCACCGACCAGGAGCGGCTCGCGCTCGCGTACGCCGACGCGATGACCGCGAGCCCGGTGACCGTCACCGACGAGCAGGTCGCCGCACTGGAACGCGAGTTCGGCCGCAAAGGCGTCATCGAGCTGACCTACCAGATCGGGCTCGAGAACATGCGTGCCCGGATGAACAGCGCGCTCGACATCACCGCGCAGGGTTTCACCTCGGGCGACGCCTGCAAGATCCCGCTTCCCTGACCTTCCCACGCGATTCGTCACCTGCTTGCGATGGTTCGGCGCCCGAACCGTCGCAAGCAGGTGACGAATCGCGTCAAGGGCCGACGCGGGTCCGCGCGGTGGTGAGCTTGTCCGGGTTCGCCACGTCGTAGATCGCCACGATCTTCCCGTCGCGGATGACGAACGCGTCGACGTGCTCGTCGAGCGCGCGGTAGTCACCGGAGGCCGCCTGCGGCGGGATGTACAGCCCGAGGTCGCCGTTGACGAGCGCGAGCCTGGCCTGCTCGATCCCGGCCGGGTCGTACATCCGCATGAGCCCCTGGAACAGCCGGGTGACCTTGTCGAATCCGGCGATCGTGCGCACCGCCGTGCGCGCCTTGCCGCCGCCGTCACCGACGAGGACGACGTCGGGATGCAGGACCTCCGCCACCGCCTGGATGTCGCCGGTGAGCATCGCGGTCATGAACTTCTCGATGATCTGCTGCTGTTCGGCGAGCGCCGTCCGGGGCGGCGGATCGGCGTCGGCGACCGCCCGGCGCCCGCGGGAACCGTGCTGGCGCGCGGCCTCCGGCGTGCAGCCCAGGATCTCGGCGATCTCGCCGAACGGCACCGAAAACGCGTCGTGCAGGACGAACGCGACGCGCTGCTCCGGCGTGAGCCGGTCGAGGACCACCATCGCCGCCATCCGCATCCCGTCGTCGCGGACCGCGACGGTCAGCGGGTCTTCTGCCGACGGCGTGCCCAACGGGCCGAGAACCGGTTCGGGCAGCCACTCGCCGACGTACCGTTCGCGGCGCACCACCGCGGACCGCAGCCGGTCGAGGCAGATCCGGCTGACGACGGTGGTCAACCAGCCCTTGTGGTCTTCGATGGTCGAACGGCGGCGTTCGTCCAGGCCGCTCAGGCGCAGCCACGACTCCTGGACCGCGTCCTCGGCGTCGGACAGCGTGCCGGTGAGCCGGTAGGCGACCGACACCAGATGGGGGCGCAACGTGGTGAAGTTCCTGGCGAGTTCGTCCAGGGCGGTGCTCATTCCCCGAGTGTGCCGCACAGTGCTCCGCGAGGAAGAACTAGAGTGATGAGCGTGGCAGGACGGATTCGGGACAGCGACATCGCGGAGGTGCGCGAGCGCAACCGGATCGACGAGGTCATCGGGGATTACGTGGCCCTCCGCAGCGCCGGCGGCGGCAGCCTGAAAGGGCTTTGCCCGTTCCACAACGAGAAGACCCCGTCGTTCAACGTGCGCCCCACCCACGGCACCTTCCACTGCTTCGGCTGCGGTGAAGGCGGTGACGTGATCAAGTTCATTCAGAAGATGGACCTGATCTCGTTCGTCGAAGCCGTCGAGCGGCTCGCGGATCGCGCGGGGTTCCGGCTGACCTACGAAGGTGGCGGCGGAAGTGTCCAGCGGGATCGCGGCACCCGCGCCCGGCTGATCGAAGCGCACCGCGCGGCCCAGGAGTTCTACGCCGAACAGCTGCTCACCCCGGACGCGCGCGCGGCGAGGGACTTCCTGTCCGAACGGGGTTTCGACGCCGCCGCGGCGCAGACGTTCGGCTGCGGGTACGCGCCGGCCGGCTGGGACAAGCTCACCAAACATCTGCTCAACCGCGGGTTCGAGGTCAAGGAGCTGCTCACCGCCGGGCTGGCCAAGGAAGGCCAGCGCGGGCCGATGGACCGGTTCAACCGGCGGCTGCTCTGGCCCATCCGCGACGTCGGCAACGAGGTCGTCGGGTTCGGCGCGCGGCGCCTGTACGACGACGACCGTGTGTCGGCGAAGTACCTGAACACGGCGGAATCGCCGATCTACAAGAAATCGCAGGTCATGTTCGGCCTTGATCTGGCCAAACGCGAAATCGCGAAGCGGCACCAGGTCGTCGTCGTCGAGGGCTACACCGACGTCATGGCGATGCACGCCGCCGGAGTGCCGACGGCCGTGGCGTCGTCGGGCACGGCGTTCGGCGAGGATCACATGAAGGTCCTCCGGCGGCTGATGATGGACGACGACGCCTTCCGCGGCGAAGTGATCTTCACCTTCGACGGTGACGAAGCCGGCCAGAAGGCGGCATTGAAGGCTTTCGAGGGCGACCAGACCTTCGCCGGGCAGACCTACATCGCGGTCGCCCCCGACGGCATGGACCCTTGCGAACTGCGGCTCGCCAAGGGGGACACCGCCGTGCGCGACCTGGTCGCGCGGCGGACCCCGCTGTTCGAGTTCGCGATCAAGAGCATGCTCAAGGGCTTCGACCTCGACTCCGTCGACGGTCAGGTCGCGGCGCTGCAGAAGACCGTCCCGATGGTCGCGGGCATCAAGGACCGCGCCAGCCGCGACGGCTACGCGTCGAAACTCGCCTGGTGGGTCGGCTGGCAGGACGCGGCGCAGGTGGTGAACCGGGTCCGCGGCAGCGCGGGTGCCATGGCGAAGCGCTCCACGACCATCGAGGTCCGGCGGCCCGCCGCCGCGGCCACCGCCACCGTCGACGAGGACCTGCCGAGGCCCGCGCCCGGTGATCCGCGGTTCATCGCGCAACGTGAGGCGCTCAAGGCGGCCCTGCAGCAGCCGATGCTCGCCGGGGCGGAGTACGACGCGCTTCCCGAGGACGCGTTCACCCATCCGGTTTACGTCGCCATCCACAAGGCGTTGCTGTCCGCCGGGGGAGCGGGTTCCGGGCTGACCGGGCCCGCCCTGCTCGACGCGGCCGCCCCGCACTGTCCGCAAGGGACGGTGCGGCGAGTGCTCAGCGAACTTTCGGTGGAACAGTTGCGCGCCAAGGGCGAGGTCGACTCGCGCTACATCTCCGCCCAGCTCGCGGCGGTGCAGGAAAGCCTGGTCGGCCGCCAGATCAACGAGATCAAGTCGAAGCTTCAGCGGCTTTCCCCGGTCGAGGCGCCGGACGACTACCGCGCGCTGTTCGGCGACCTCGTCGCGCTCGAGCAGTACCGGAAGGCGCTGAAGGAACAGGCCATCGGCGGATTGGACTGACATGGGCTGGCTGCGTCACCTGCTGGGTGACCGTGTCCCGGCGGATTTCGACGGCTCGCTGGACGACGGCGAGCACGTCGTCGGGAGCGCGGTCGTCGAGGGCGGCGGATACCTGCTGGTGACGGCGCTGGGACTGTGGATCCCGGAGCCGCGTCGCGTCGGCTGGCATCTGGTCGGCAAGGCCGCGTGGTCCGACGGGGTGCTCACCCTGACCGAGTCCGAGGAGATCGGGACCGCGGGGAAGGCCGTGCTGCTGGCCGACAGAACCCCGGTCCGGTTCAGGCTCGGACGGCCGGGCAAGGTCCCGATCCTGGTGCGGCAGCGGGTCGACGGCTCGGTCCGCGGGCGGCACCGCAAGGACTTCGGGACCGGTGGGGCGTGGTTCGTCGAGCGCAAGGTCCCCGGCCAGAACGGCACGGTGCTGCAGGTGCGGCCCGATCCGGGAACCGACGTCGAGGTGGTCAAGGCGATCGCGGAAGAAGCGGCGGAGAAGCTGGCGAAGCCCCACGGATAGCAGTACGTTTGTACTGTATCGCTGGGAGGCGCCATGTGGGATCCGGTCAAGTACCTCGACTACGCCGACCTCCGAGCCCGGCCGTTCCACGACCTCGTCGGACGGATCGCGGCCGGGAAACCCCGCCGGGTCGCCGATCTCGGCTGCGGACCCGGCAACCTGACCGCCGATCTCGCGCGACGCTGGCCGGACGCGATCATCGAAGCGAGCGACAGTTCACCCGAAATGGTCGAAGCCGCACGCTCACGCGGCGTCGACGCGCGAGTGCTCGACGTCGACGACTGGGTGCCCGAACCGGACACCGACGTGGTCATCTCGAACGCCGTCCTCCACTGGGTCCCGGAGCACCGCGACCTGCTCCGCCGCTGGGTGGACCTCCTGTCGTCCGGGGCGACGCTCGCGTTCCAGGTCCCCGGCAACTTCGACGCCCCGTCGCACGCCCTGGTCCGCGCTCTCGCGCGCACCGAGGAGTGGGCTTCGCGCCTCGCCGACGTGGTCCTGCGGGAGAACGAGGCCGTCGACAGCCCGCTCGGCTACGGGAACCTGCTCGCCGACGCGGGCTGCGCCGTCGACGCTTGGGAGACGACGTACCTGCAGCGGCTGGCGGGGGAGGACGCCGTACTCGAATGGATCACCGGCACCTCGCTGCGACCGGTGAAGGAGGCCCTCACCGGAGCCGACTGGGACCACTTCCGCGCGCAGATCGCCCGCAATCTGGACGAGGCCTACCCGCCGCGCCCCGACGGGACCACCTGGTTCGAGTTCCGGCGCGTCTTCGTGGTCGCCACGGTGGGCTGAATCGCCTGGATGCGAAAGGGTCCTCGACCGCGTCTCACGCGGTCAAGGGCCCTTTCGGTTCGTCTCGGGTGCGGTCAGCGCCGAGGCCGCCCGAACCGCTCACCGACCTTGGCGCGAGCGACCCCGGCGGCGCCCTGCACCATGGGGTGGTCCGCGATCTTGCGGTAGGTCCGCACGATCTGCTCGTACCGTCCCCGGCCGGCCTTCGCGCCCAGTACGTAGCCCGCGGCCGCACCCAGCAGGAACATCTTCATCCGAGTCCACGCCTCCCGTTCGATCTTGCTCCGGCTGTCATTGTCCCTCAAAACGCGAGCTTGACGAGGTGACCGGACAAAGTGGGGGTGGGTGCACGGCCGTCCGAGGGCATGGGCTAAAGTTCTCTCATCGGTCGGAGCGATCCGGCCGGTACGGAGCACGATCCCCTGTAGCTCAACTGGCAGAGCATTCGGCTGTTAACCGGAGGGTTCTTGGTTCGAGTCCAAGCGGGGGAGCACAAGCCCAGGCCACGCGGCCTGGGCTTCTTCGTGTCCGGGTCCAGGAGTGATCTAGTGTCGATTTCGACACCTGTCCAGCGTTCACCCTTGATGCGCCGCTTGTGTGGCGATACCGACGTCCGGGTGGGCCCGACCGGACATGGGGTCCGGCGGGGTCCGCGAGGCACGGTGAAGACCGTGGCTGTGGCAGCGCTCAGTGTAGGTATCGGACATTGAAATGCCTTCTTTCGCCTTCACGACCGGCCCTTCACGATGACCGCCACGACAACGTCCTCTTCTGCCGATGTCCGGGTGTTCGGCGTGACCATCACAGCTCGGTGGTCGGGCCGTCGAGGTCAAGCACCGGCATCGTCACTCCCTCCGGGGCCCATGTGGCGAGAAACCCGTCTTGTGCCGCGATGTCGACCAACTCGACTCGTGCCCCGACGCTGTCGAGGCGGTGGTAGGTGAAGGACCGACCGTAGGGGCAGGAGTCGAACTCGATCGGTGCGCCCCGCGCCTCCAGACGCTGTTTGTCCGCCATGACGTCCCCGGACCGGTAGCCGATGTGGTCGAAGCGAGCCCCGTCGGTCGCGTCCCACGGACTGCCGGCGGTGCCCTGGATCACTTCGAAGAACGGTGGCCCCTCGACGAAGAAGACGATGCTGTACTCCCAGCTCCCGAGCTTGCCGCCACGGACCGGACTCCAGGTCACACCTAGGGTGCGCGTGAGGTCCTCGGTCGCCCCCTGAATGTCCCGAACCACGAAGCACAGGTGGTAAAAGTTGTTCACCCCACCTGTCTGCCAACTCAGCGACGTCACGGGATCACCATCAGGTTGTAGGTGTGCGGCAAGGCTGGTCGCAGGACTAACCGTCGCCAGAATGGACGTGGAGGCGTGTCATGCCCTGTCCGCGGGGTCCGGAGTGGGCAGTGATCGACCCCGGCCCTGCCCGGCAAGTCACCGAAGACCACGTTGACGAGTACGGCCTGCGCCTCGTCCTGCTCCGGCCGCCCGCGGCGGCCGGAATCGGCGTCGATCATCGAGGGGTAAGGCAAACGTGTTCGGCCGTCGAAGCCTTGAATGGCGTGATCGCCACAGGGATCCGGCGCACCCAGGACCATCCACGAGGGACTTCGGAACGGGCCTCAGTGCTCGATTTGAGCACTTTGGGCAGCCTCGCACAGGGTCGTGAGTGGCGAGGACGGTTAGGGCCAAGAGTGTCTCGGATACCTACCGCATTCCGGCTTCGGCTGATCGCAGGTCCGTGAAGGCCTCCTTCCTACGCTGAAGGCAGAAAGTAGACCTTCACGCACTTCGGCAGGGTTTCGTCGGCTGCGCCGGTGGGCCTGGGGCGGACATGGGGTACATGAAGGCCCCCTTCCTTGCGCTAGGCGCAAGGAAGGGGGCCTTCATGTACCCCTGCGAGAGAGAGAACCACGGCCGCGGCATAGCGGGCACAGGGGGCGTGGTGTCCATTGTGGACCGTTGAAGCCACGCCAGGCCCTTTCGGCGATTTCGCGCCTGCCTCCGACTTCAGTACGCCGAGTTTGCCTTACCCCTCAATAACTACGCATGGGGCACACCGCGTTCGGCGAGATCCGATTCTCCTTGTGTCGCCCTGATCGGCGCGCTGTGCTCGGCTTGCTCAGCGTACGACCCGCCAGGCCGACGCAGGGACGGAACACTTCGACCGATCGGTGTGACAATGGGGAAGTCCGAGTAGCCCGCCGGCTCCGGATTTCTCCCGAGCCGGCGGCCTACTCGTGCGACGACCCACCGCCGGTCAGCGCAGGGTGCGGAAGAAACCCTGGATGCCGGAGGTCACCGGTGCCGGTTCCAGGTGGGCGGCGTAGTGCCCGCCTGGAGCGTCGTGGATGTGTCACTGCGTGATGTTCTTGTGGTCGCGTTCGGCGAAGCGCCGCACGCCGGAGAAGTCACCTCCGAACCCGGCCAGGCCGAGGGGGTAGGTGCTCGGCTCCTCAGTGGCGGTTTCGGCGTGGGCATAGGTGTACGCGGCAAATGCCCGATGACGATCAGCGTCACCACGATCAGGCCGAGGCGTACTCGCGGCACCCCCTGCCAGTCGCAGCATCGCGCCCAGGCGAACGTCCCCTTCCGTCGGCAACGACGGCAGTGTCGTCGCCAGTGCGGCCAATACCGTCAGTGCAACACCGCCGGCACTTACGAAAGCGGCCCGCCATCCGACCAATTCCCCGAGGTAGACGCCTGCCGGTACGCCCAGTACGGACGCCACGGCGATTCCGCTGAAGATCAGCGAGGTCGCGGATCCGATCGACCGCGGGGGAACCAGCCGCACTTCCGGTCGGTCAGCCGGCCACCTTGTTCGACGAACTCGACAAGACCGAGAACATGGAGGAGGGACTGAGTGCGGCGAGTCAGTACGGTGTGGACCTTCTTCCGCCGGGGGCCGTCGAGGGATCCTGAAGTGGCGGGCTCTCCATAACTCGAACGGTATTGCCGGGCGCATCTTCGCATCGTCGCTCCCTTGATCGCCCCCTGTTCTTGGCCAAGAATCGTTATACCTGTCCAGGATGGGAGGTGCCGGATGCGAAACCGTGAGTACTGAGATCCGTTAAGGACCGCTGTGCGCGAAATAGCCGCATGATGAGCTCGAAGACCGCGGGGGGCGCGAGTCCTGTGAACAGGATGCCGCCCCGGCCGCAAGGGCGACGGTGGTGGTGCCGGTTTCTGTGGCAAGGGTGAATCGCTGCTTCACGCCGGCCAATGTCTGACGGACCCGCTCGGTCCAGGCGAAAGAGCGCGGGTGATGGTGGAAGGGATTCCATCCTTCACCCGCGCCTTTTGTACCGGCGTGGTCACGTCATCGCGATCCGACCGGGCCGAGCTGGAGGCGATGGCCGGGAGCACCTTGGTCGATGCGCTTCGCATAGGACCGGCGCCTGTGCGGCAGCGTGTCCCGTGGTCACAGTTGTCCACGCAATGGCTGCCAGCCAAGCGCGCGACGAGATCATCGCAGGCGGCGACGCACGAAGCGGGTGGCGACCTCATCGGACTGCGAGAGCACCGGCGCTGTTCCGATGGAGGCCACGCCTCCACGTTCCCCGTGTCCAGGACGACCCGGCTGCGGCAAAGGCCAGCCGGGTCGTCCTGTCGCCTGTCAGGAGACGGCTGGTCCGGATTCCGAGGTGCCCGACAGGTCCTTCAGGAATTCATGGCACTGTTTGGCGCGCGCCGAATCCTCCTCCATGACCTTGCGGAAGAAGTCGGCGATGTCCGAGCGACCGGCGTTGTCGGCGTCTCGGACGTACTGCCCGTAGTCGTGACCAGCCTTCAACGCGTGATACTGAACGGACACGAGGTCGTAGGTGACGTCGTCGAAACCGGTCTCACCTGTGGCCATGGCTCCTCCTGAACTCGGGATTTATTCGACCTGCCAACCACCGCATACCCCGCTCCACGCCGTCGACACCTGTTCCTTCGGAATTCGAGAAAGACACCAACCGGTGACAGCGTGGTGCTTCGTGGGCACAGCCCGGCACGGCCAACGGTCGTACCGGCCTGACACCGCGCTGACTGTCCTGAGGTCGGGAGGCTTTCGATCATGCCGAAAGTAAGCAGGTCCTGAGTGATTTCCGGCTGACCATGATCGTGTCGGCGGCTTGGGCGCCGCCCTCCTCCGGCGCCGGGGCCCCGTCAGCGGAAGAGGCGAAAGAATCCGCGCACCTGCTTGACCAGCGACTTCGGCTGTTCCAGTGCGGCGAAGTGGCCACCTCGCGGTAGTTCCTCGAACCAGCGCAGGTCGGTGAACCGCAGTTCCGCCTCCCGGCGCGACGGGCGGGTTATGTCGCGCGGGTAGACCGAAAGCCCGGACGGCGCCGTGACCTTGTCGCGGAAGTGGGCGAAGCTCTCCCAGTACAGGCGCGCCGACGACGTGGCCGACGCGGTGAACCAGTAGACCGAGATCTCGTCGAGGAGCTTCCGCCGCGACACCGCGTCCTCGAGGTCGCCGTTGTGATCCGTCCAGGCCCAGAACTTCTCGGCGATCCAGGCGGCCTGGCCCGCCGGGGAGTCGGTGAGGGCGTAGCCGAGCGTCTGCGGCCGGGTCGTCTGGATCGCCGAGTACCCCCGCCCGGTGCGTTGCATCTCCTTCTCGGCCTCGAGGTTCGCCAGTTCCGCGGGCGTCGGGTCGTCGAACGCGCCCGCCGCGACGGATCCCAGGTTCAGGTGCACACCGGCGACTCGCTCGGGCGCCACCTCGCCCAGCGCGCCGGACACCGCCGAGCCCCAGTCGCCGCCCTGCGCGCCGTATCGCCGGTAGCCCAGCGAAACCATCAACGTGTCCCAGGCGCGCGCGATGCGGTCGACGCCCCACCCGGTCGTCGACGGCTTGTCGCTCCAGCCGTAACCGGGCAATGACGGCGCGACCACGTGGAACGCGTCCACCGGGTCCCCGCCGTGGGCGCGCGGGTCGGTCAGCGGGCCGAGAACCTCCAGGAATTCGAGCACCGATCCCGGCCACCCGTGCGTGAGCACCAGGGGGAACGCGTCCGGCTCCGGCGAGCGGACGTGCAGGAAGTGGATGCCCAGCCCGTCGACGGTGTCGCGGTACTGCGGGAAAGCGTTCAGCCGCTCGGCGAACCCGAAGTCGTAGTCCTCGGCCCAGCTGCGGCAAAGCTCCCGCGCGTAGGCCAGTGGCAACCCCTGCGACCAGTCGTCGACCGGCTCGGGCTCGGGCCACCGCGTCCGTCGCAATCGTTCACGCAGATCCGCGATCTCGGTTTCGGCGACGCTGGCCTCAACCGGTTCGGCGGCCACTGCGGAACTCCTTTCCACACGGGACATCTCGGGATGGGTGGACGGCGCCAGGGCGCCGGGTCAGGCCGAGGGCCACTCCGGCCAAGGGGAGCGCCGCGAGCACGGCGAGGGCCACCGGCGCTGCCGCCGGTCGGTGCGATCGGCCAGTACGTCGACAGCACCGATGTGACCGACCGAGGGAACGCGGCTCTGCGCCGCCGCTACATCGCGGGCCCCGCACTCTGACCGCGACATCGTCCGCGCCGGCAGAAAGCCTGGACCCCCGTGGTGAACGCATCATGGGGGCTGGACGCCGCGCTCGAGGTCGGGATCGCCGCGTTCTGCGCGGGCGAGTGACCGCCGAGTGACGACCAGGTGCGGGAAAGGCTGACGGGCGCGGGAGTCGAACCGTGGCCGGCCGAACGGCTGCTGGTCTTCCTGCGAGGGCGAGGCGGTGGTCGCGGAGATTCCGGCACCGCTGCCCGAAGGGACGGGTGGCGGTGCGGGTGTTCGGCTTGCTCGTGCCTGTCGACGCTTGAGCCGTCCAGCGCGCCCGCCTCGGCTAAAGCGGCGGCTGCTGCGTCGGCGGGTGGGGCTGTGGGTTGGACTGCGGGTGGCCGGGCTGGAC
>Ga0196958_10000302_pt1 | contig 15865 bp, 17 predicted proteins | sample S1v_10metaG_FD_148654 | JGI IMG/M metagenome (GOLD analysis project Ga0196958, IMG submission 148654) | Soil microbial communities from Anza Borrego desert, Southern California, United States - S1+v_10 | ecosystem: Environmental > Terrestrial > Soil > Desert | place: USA: California | collected...
CCTGACCGCGGCCGCGGCACACGAAGCAGACCAGGTCGACCTCGGCGGACGGCTCGGTGAACGGGAAGTACGAGGGACGGAACCGCGTGGTGATGCCCTCGCCGAACATCTGGCTCGCGAAGTGGTCGAGCGTGCCCTTGAGGTGGGCCATCGAGATGCCCTCGTCGATCGCGAGGCCCTCGACCTGGTGGAATACGGGCGAGTGGGTGGCGTCGTACTCGTCGGTGCGGAACACCCGGCCCGGGCACACCACGTAGATCGGCGGGGTGCGGGTGAGCATGGCGCGTGCCTGGACCGGCGAGGTGTGGGTGCGCAGCACGATCCCGCTGCCGCCGCCGTCCGGCTCGCCCGCCGCCGCCTCGGGGTTCGCGGTCCAGAACGTGTCCTGCATCGTCCGGGCCGGGTGGTCGGGGCCGAGGTTGAGGGCGTCGAAGTTGAGCCACTCGGCCTCGATGACCGGACCCTCGGCGACCTCCCAGCCCATCGCCACGAAGATGTCCGCGATCAGCTCGGAGCCGGTGGTGATCGGGTGCCGCGCGCCGGCGGGCACCCGGTCGGTCGGGAGGGTGACGTCGACCCGCTCGGTCTCGAGGATCCGTGCCTCGTGCTCGACCTGGAGCACCTCCTCGCGGGCTGCCAGGGCCCGGGCGACCTCCCCGCGCGCGGAGCCCACGCGCTGGCCGGCCTCCTTGCGGGCCTGCGGCGGCAGCGCGCCGATCTCCCGGTTGGCCAGCGCGAGCGGCGAGCGGTCGCCGGCGTGCTCGGCCCGCACCCGCTTGAGGTGCTCGAGGTCCGCGGCAGCGGCGATCGCGGCGAGCGCCGCCTCCCGCGCCGCGTCGACCGCCTCGGGCTGGAGGGAGGCGACCTCGACGGGGTCGTAGTCGGAGTTCGGGCCGGACATCGGTGCCTTTCGAGCGGGTGGCGTGCCCGCCAAGTCTAGGAACCGGGCGTCGCGCGGCGCGAACCGGTTACGGGCTGGACGGATCAGTCGTCCAGGTCGCCGACCACGGGCCAGGTGGTGGTGACCCGGTTGCCGCCGCCGGGTCGGTCGTCGATGACGACGGCTCCCCCGTGGGCACGGACCAGCCCGTTCACGATGTACAGGCCGAGCCCGGAGCCGCCACGGTGCCCCGTGCTGGTCCAGAACTTCGTGACCGCTCGCCGGCGGAGCTCCACCGGGATGCCCTGTCCTTCGTCGGTCACCGTGATCGCGAGGTAGGCGGGGTCCGCGTCGCGGGCGATCGTGATGGTGACGGCACCGGAGCCGTGCCGCATGCCGTTCTCGACGAGGTTCGCGAGCACCTGGGTGACCTTGTCCGGGTCGGCGTCGATCTTCGCGTCGTCCTCGACGACCAGGTGGATGGGCGTGGCGCCGCCCCCGCTGGTCGTCGACGTGATCACCCGCTGGGCCTTGAGCACGGGGTCGGTCGGCCGCCGGTGCAGCTGGAGCCGGCCGGTGTCGATCCGGGCGACGTCCAGGAGCTCGGCGATCAGGCGGGACAGCCGGTCGGCGTCGGCGCTCACGGTGGTGAGCATCAGCTGCTTCTGGTCCTCGTTGAGGCGGTCCCAGCGGCTGAGGAGCGCGTTGACGAAGCCCTTCACGCCGGTGAGTGGGGAGCGCAGCTCGTGCGCCACCGTGGCGACCAGGTCGGACCGCTCCCGGTCCAGCCGGGCGCGGCCGCGGCCCGAGCGGAGGCTGACCGCCACCGTGGCGACCGGGCCGAGCCGGTGCTCGCGGTGCAGCCGGGCGCTGACCAGCACCTCGGTCCCGTCGGGGAGGAGCCAGGACTGCTCGGGCACCGCGGTGCGGGTCGGCAGCCCGGCGTACGGCTTGTTCCAGCCGAGCCACGCCTCCCCGTCGCGGTTCATCAGCGCGAGGACGTCCTCGAGCGGCCGGCCGACGGAGCTGTCGGGGTCGACGCCGAGCATCCGGGCGGCGACGGCCGAGACCCGGACCACCTTGCCATCGCCGTCGGCGACCACGGCGCCGTCCGGCAGCAGGTCGAGGGCGTCCGCTGGCATGACGTGGATGCTACTGAGCCGGGTGCCCGGTGCGCCGCGCGCGTGCGGAGGCGTAGAGGCAGAGGGCGGCCGCGGTTGCCAGGTTCAGGCTCTCCGCGCGACCGTGGATCGGGATCCGGACCCGGTGGTCGGCCGATGCGGCCAGGTCGCCGGGAAGCCCGTGGGCCTCGTTGCCGAAGAGCCAGGCGGTGGGCCGGGCCAGCAGCGCGTCGGCGTCGAAGAGGTCCACCTCTCCCCCGCCGTCGGCGGCGAGGACCAGCAGCCCGGCCGACTGGGCAGCGCGTACGGCGGCCGCCGCGTCCCGCTCCACCGCGACCGGCAGGTGGAACAGGCTGCCCACCGACGCGCGCACGGTCTTGGGGTTGTAGGCGTCGACGGAGTCACCGGCGAGCACCACGCCGGCCGCGCCCGCCGCGTCGGCGGTCCGGATCACGGTGCCGGCGTTGCCGGGGTCGCGGACGTCGGCACAGATCGCGACGAACCCGGAGATGGTTTCGAGGTGGTTCCTGAGGTGCGAGCTTGCGAGCCTCGAAGGGCTCGGCCGTGGCCGGCCTCGCACCTCGACCACCGATCTCAGGGGGACGTCGACGAAGCGGCAGACGGCCACGACGCCGGCGGGGGTCACGGAGTCGCTGAGCGACGCGAGCGCACGCTCCTCGAGCAGGGTCCAGGGGACGCCGGCGGCACGAGCGGCGCCGGCCAGTTCGCCGTACTGGCTCGTGGCCTGGGGGGTGGCGAACACCTCGACCACCCGCGCGGGCTCCTCCACGGCGCCGGCGACGGCCTTGGGACCGTCGACAAGGAAGAGCCGCCGCTCGGCGCGGACCGAGCGGCGGCTGAGCTTCCTCGCCTCCTTGACCCGGGCGTTGCCCACGGTCAACGGAGCCGGGGGTGCCTGATCGCTCAGGCGGAGGCCTCGACCGGGGCGTTGACGTCCTCGGGCAGGGCGTCCTTCGCGGTCTGGACCAGCGTCTTGAACGCGGCCGGGTCGTTGACGGCGAGGTCCGCGAGGATCTTGCGGTCGACCTCGACCCCGGCCAGGTTCAGGCCCTGGATGAACCGGTTGTAGGTCAGCCCCTCGGCGCGGGCGGCGGCGTTGATCCGCTGGATCCACAGCCGACGGAAGTTGCCCTTGTTCTTCTTCCGGTCGTTGTAGCTGTAGACGAGCGAGTGGGTGACTTGCTCCTTCGCCTTGCGGTAGAGGCGCGAGCGCTGGCCGCGGTAGCCGCTGGCCCGCTCGAGGGTGGTCCGGCGCTTCTTCGCCGCGTTCACTGCGCGCTTGACGCGTGCCATGTCTGTTACTCCTTAGTCAGTTGCTCAGCGAGCGGGTGGTCAGCGGCCGAGCAGCTTCTTGGCGCGCGGGACGTCGGCCTTGGCGACCTCCGTGGTGCCGGACATCCGGCGGGTCATCTTGGAGGGCTTCTTCTCCAGGTTGTGGCGCAGGCCGGCCTTCTGGCGACGGATCTTGCCCGTCCCGGTCACCCGGAACCGCTTGCTGGCACCGGAGTGCGTCTTGTTCTTCGGCATGGTTCATCTCTCCATCTGTCGATGCTCACGGCGCGCGCCGGGGGGCCGGCCGGAAAGCTGGGGGTCGGGATCAGGCTTCGATCTCGGGGTCGAGGTTCTCGGAGCGTCCGCGCTCCTTCTTCTTCGCGACCTCGGTGCCCTTGGTCGCTGCGGTGCGCTCGGCGCGCTCCTCGGCCACCTCGGCCTCGCGCTCGGCGCGGTTCGCCTCCTTGGCGGCCTTCACCTCGGCCTTGGCCTCGGCCTTCTTCTTGTGCGGACCCAGGACCATGATCATGTTGCGGCCGTCCTGCTTGGGCGACGACTCGACGAAGCCCAGCTCCTCGACGTCCTCGGCCAGCTTCTGCAGCAGCCGGAACCCGAGCTCGGGGCGGTGCTGCTCGCGGCCGCGGAACATGATCGTGATCTTGACCTTGTCGCCTGCCTTCAGGAACCGCACGACGTGACCCTTCTTGGTCTCGTAGTCGTGCTGGTCGATCTTCGGCCGGAGCTTCATCTCCTTGATGATGACGTTGGTCTGGTTCCGGCGCGCCTCACGGGCCTTCTGGGCGTTCTCGTACTTGAACTTCCCGTAGTCCATGAGCTTGCAGACCGGGGGCTTACCCATCGGGGCGATCTCGACGAGGTCCAGGTCGGCCTCCTGCGCGAGCTTGAGGGCCTGGTCCGTCGGGACGATGCCCACGGTCTCGCCGTTGGGTCCCACGAGGCGGACCTCGGGAACCCGGATCCGATCGTTGATTCGCAGCTCAGTGCTGATGTGTCCTCCAGTGTCGTGACTTCAGGTGTCCAAGCGGTAGCCAGTCACGACCCGTCCACCGCACGCGTTCCGTGCGACCGACGTCGTCGGAGAGCCCGGCGCGCGGCCGGATCTCCTAGACCGGACCCGACGACCTGTCACCCTGCTCAAGCACATCTGGGCCGGGCGGTCGATGCGGGTGGGAGACGATGTTGCCTGGTCTCCGCTTGCAGACTCGCCGCCCCTCGCTCCCGCGTCCGAGGACTGCGCTCGCTCGTTGCGACGAATCGGTCAACACCGCATGTTACTGGATTTGCTCCGCTTCGTCCGAATTGCCGGGCTCCGCGGCGGAGCCCAGCCACGCCCAGCCGCCGTCCGGCAGCCGTGCCGGTCGCCAGCCCGCGGCGAGCCGGTGCACGTCGGTGTCGTCGACGACGAACCGCTGTGGCCCGGCCACGTCGACCAGGAGGGCGGCGGCACCCTCCTGCACCGCCGTGGCCGCGGCCAGCGCGGCGGCCACGGGGACCGGGCGGGCCTGCGGGTCCCACCGGGCGAGGGATGCGGTGCTCGAGAACGCCAGGAGCGCCAGCCTGCCGTCGGCCCCGGTCAGCAGCACGGTCGCCATGTCGCTGGTCTTGTCGCGCGCCAGCCCGCGCTCGTCGTGCTCCACCTCGCCGACGACGGCCACCACGGGCACCAGGACCCGGGCGCCGGCCAGGGCGGCCAGCACGGCGGGGTACCCGTCCGCGGCGTCGGGGGCATCGCCGTACGACGCCAGCGCCGCTGCGAGCGCGGGGTCGGCAGCGCCGGTGTCGTCGACGTACGACGAGCCCTGCAGCCTGCGAGATCCCGTGCCCGGAGCGTCCACCAGGCGATTGTCCCATCGTCTGGAACCATGACGAAGGTGCGTCACGACCACCAGTACCCCGCGGAGCGGAACCGCCTCGCCGAGCGGCTCGGTGCCGCCGTCCGCGCCCACCACGAGCCACTGCCGAGCCCGGTCCTGGCCGTCGACGTCGCGGCCTTCGACGCCAACGCTGCCGACCTGGTCAAGCGGGCCGGGGGCACCCCGATCCGGCTGGCGTCGAAGTCGCTGCGGGTGCCGTCGCTGATCCGGCGCGCCCTCACGCACGAGGGGTTCCGCGGGATCCTGGCGTTCACGCTCGCCGAGGCGCTGTGGCTGGAGGCGCAGGACGTCAGCGACGACATCGTGGTGGCCTACCCCAGCGTCGACCGCGGAGCCCTGTCGCAGCTGGTCGCGTCGCCGCGCGCGGCATCCCGGATCACGCTGATGGTCGACGACGTCGCGCACCTCGAGCTCGTCGACAGCCTGCGGGCATCCACGGCGGTGCCGGTGCGGATCGCGATCGACGTGGACGCCGGGCTGCGGTGGGGCGGCCAGCAGGTCGGACCGAAGCGCTCCCCGCTCTACGACGTCGGCGCGGTCGTCGGGCTCGCCCGGGCCGTCGCCCGCAGACCCGGCTTCCAGCTGGTCGGCGTGATGACCTACGAGGGCCAGGTCGCCGGCGTGCCGGACGCCGTGCCGGGGCAACGCGCCAGGTCGCTGGTCGTCCGCCGTCTCAAGGACGCCTCGATCAGCCAGCTCGGGGCGCGCCGCGCAGCGATCGCGGAGGCGCTGGCCGCCGTCGGCCCGCTGGAGTTCTGGAACGCCGGTGGCACCGGCTCGCTCGAGTCGTCGGCGGCCGACCCGGTGGTCACCGAGGTCACCGCAGGCTCCGGGCTGTTCGCCGGCACGCTCTTCGACCACTACCGGGACTTCTCGCCGCGGCCCGCGGCGTTCTTCGGTCTGCCGGTCACGCGCAAGCCGTCGCCGGACATCGCGACCGTCCACGGGGGCGGCCTGGTGGCGTCCGGTCCCGCCGGGTCCGACCGGCTGCCCACCCCCTGGTCCCCCGCCGGCCTGCACCGGACCGGGCTCGAGGGCGCCGGGGAGGTGCAGACCCCGCTGACCGGCCAGGCCGCCCGATCGCTCCGGATCGGCGACCTGGTGTGGTTCCGCCACGCGAAGTCCGGCGAGCTGTTCGAGCACGGCAACCTGGCCCACCTGCTGGACGGCCACCGCTTCGTGGAGTCGGTCCCGACCTACCGCGGGCACCGGCTTGCCTTCTGAGGCTCCCGGCCCGACGGCGGCGGCCGCCAGCCGGGCCGTCGCGCTCGCGCTCGGCAGGCCGGCCACTCTCGGCGCGGGGCGGCTGGTCTGCGTCGACGGACCGGCCGGGTCGGGCAAGACCACGCTCGCCGCCGCGATCCAGGAGCTCGCCCGGGCCCCCGTCGTGCACATGGACGACCTCTACCCGGGCTGGTCGGGGATGCGGAAGGTCGAGCCGCACGTGCTCGGCGTCCTGCGCCCACTCGCCGCGGGGCGGCCCGGCGCCTACCGGCGCTACGACTGGCTGGCCGCGGAGTACCAGGAGGTGCACGTCGTCGGGCCGACCCCGCTGCTGGTCGTCGAGGGCGTCGGGTCGGGGAGCCCGGCGTGGGCGCGGTGGACCACGCTGCTGGTGTGGGTGGAGGCGCCGCTCCAGGAGCGGTTCCGTCGCGGGGTCGAGCGCGATGGTGAGGTGATGCGCACCCACTGGGAGGCCTGGACGGCCGAGGAGGAGGTGCTCTTCGCCGCGCACCGCACCCGGGAACGCGCCGACCTCGTCGTGGAGACAGGCGTGCCCGGACCGGACTAGCGCGCGGCGAGCAGCGCGCGCAGCTCGCGGACGGCGGCCTGGGCCCGTGCGCCGTCCGACCCGTGGATGCCCATGACCGAGACCGTCGTGCCGTCGGAGACGTCGATCGTCGGCCACGGTGCGCCCGGCGGCATCCGGACCGACACCACCTCCGCCCACTCGAGGTCGCGGCGGCGGTAGCCGTTGACGACGACCAGGCCACGGTCGGTGGCCTCGACCCGCGAGCGCGCCATGGCGTACATGCACGCGAGCGCGAGCAGGATGAACCCGATCACGGTGCTCCGTTGGAGCCAGCTCACCGACGCCCGGGTGGGCTCGTCGAAGCTCAGCCAGAGGAACGCGAACGCGCCGACCAGCACCGTGCCGAAGACGAGCACGGCGATCCGAGGCCCGAACGGGCGGTAGGTCCGCGGCAGCGGGGGTACGGCGCCCGCGGGCCGCTCAGATCCGGCAGGCATGGATGTCGGTGAGGAGGATGGCGCGCGCGCCGAGGTCGTAGAGCTCGTCCATCAGCCGCTGCGCGCCGTCGCGGCGCACCATCGCGCGGACGGCGACCCAGCCCTCGCGGTGCAGCGGCGACACGGTCGGCCCCTCGAGCCCGGGCGTGAGCGCGACGGCGTCGCCGACCTTGGACGCCTCGATGTCGTAGTCCATCATCACGTAGCCGCGGGCGACCAGGACGCCGTCGATCCGGCGCTTGAAGACCTCGAACGCCGGCAGCCGGTCGCCGGCGCGGACGACCAGCACCGCCTCGGACTCGAGGATCGGGTCGCCGAAGACCTCGAGGCCGGCCCGCTGGAGGGTGGTTCCGGTCTCGACCACGTCGGCGATGACGTCGGCCACCCCGAGCTGGACCGAGGTCTCGACGGCGCCGTCCAGCCGCACCACGGTCGCGTCGATCCCGTTGGTCGAGAGGTAGGTCTGCACGATCCCGGTGTAGGAGGTCGCGATCCGCTTGCCCGCCAGCTGCGCGAGGTCGTCGTACTCCCCCTTCGGCCCGGCGAACCGGAAGGTGCTGCGTCCGAACTCGAGCGCCATCACCTCCTCGGCCTTGGCTCCCGAGTCCAGCAGCAGGTCACGGCCCGTGATGCCGACGTCCAGCGTGCCCTCGCCGACGTAGAGGGCGATGTCGCGCGGCCGGAGGTAGAAGAACTCGACGTCGTTCTCGGAGTCGAGGAGGCGCAGCTCCTTGGTGTCGCTGCGCTGCCGGTAGCCGGACTCCTTCAGGATCTCGACGGCGGCGGTGGAGAGCGCTCCCTTGTTGGGGACCGCGATCTTGAGACGGGTCATGAGTGTGGGCCTCACAGGTGGGCGTAGACGTCGGACAGCTCGATCCCGCTGGCGAGCATGAGCACCTGGGCGTGGTAGAGCAGCTGGCTGATCTCCTCGGCCGCGCGCTCCTTGCCCTCGTGCTCGGCCGCCATCCAGGACTCGGCGGCCTCCTCGACCAGCTTCTTGCCGATGGCATGGACGCCGCTGTCGAGGGCGGCAACCGTGCCGGAACCGGCGGGCCGCGACTGCGCCTTCTCGCTCAGCTCGACCCAGAGCTCGTCGAACGTCTTCACGGGGGCTGAGCCTACGGCGTCCTCCGGCGGATCCGTCTCAGGGTCTGCGCCGTGAGCAGCGCGGCCGACGCAGCCTCGTAGCCCTTGTCCTCCGACGAGCCCTCCAGCCCGGCCCGGTCCAGCGCCTGCTGCTCGGTGTCGCAGGTGAGCACGCCGAAGCCGACGGCGGTCTGGTGGTCGAGCGCCACCCGGGTCAGGCCGTCGGTGGCGGCGTTGCAGACGTACTCGAAGTGCGGCGTGCCGCCGCGGATCACCACGCCGAGGGCGACCACGGCGTCGTACGACTGCGCAGCGAGCGCCGAGGCGACCACCGGCAGCTCGAAGGTGCCGGGGACCCGCACGACCACCGGCGCCTCGATCCGGTGGTCGTCGAAGGCGCGCCGGGCGCCGGCGAGCAGGCCGTCCATCACCTGGGTGTGCCAGCTGGCGGCCACCACGGCGACCCGGAGGTCGTGGCAGTCGACGGGCTCGTTCGTCGGGGCGCCGGATCCGGCCATCAGCTGACTCCTGTCGCGAGGTCGGTGGCCGCGGTGGCCAGGTCGAGGTGGGGCAGGTCGTGGCCCATCCGGTCCCGTTTCGTCAGCAGGTAGGCGAGGTTGTGGTCGTTCGGGTGCGGGGTGAGCTGGACCCGTTCGGCCACGGCGATCCCGTAGTCCTCGAGGTTCGTGACCTTGTCCGGGTTGTTGGTGAGCAGCCGGACCTCGCCGACCCCGAGGTCCTTGAGGATCTGGGTCGCCGCGCCGTAGTGGCGGGCGTCGGCCGGCAGGCCGAGGTCGAGGTTGGCGTCGACGGTGTCCCGGCCGCCGTCCTGGAGCTGGTAGGCCTGCAGCTTGGCGACCAGGCCGATCCCGCGGCCCTCGTGCCCGCGCAGGTAGACCACCACCCCGCGACCCTCCTGCACGATCCGGTCCATCGCCTCGTCGAGCTGCGGCCCGCAGTCGCAACGGCTGCTGCCGAAGACGTCACCGGTCAGGCACTCGGAGTGGACCCGGGTGAGCACCGGCTCGCCGTTGGAGAGGCTCGCGGGGTCGCCGTAGACCAGGGCGACGTGCTCGCCGCCGTCCACGGTGATCGTGTAGCCGTAGGCGGTGAACTCACCGTGGCTGGTGGGGAGCCGGGTCTCCGCCTCGCGGATCACGTGCACCTCGTTGCGGCGCCGGTACTTGACCAGGTCCTCGATCGAGATCATCGCGACCCCGTGCTCGTCGGCGAACTCCCGCAGCTGCGGTGCGCGCTTCATGGTGCCGTCGTCGTTCACGACCTCGACCAGCACGCCGGCAGGCGTCAGGCCCGCGAGCTTGCAGAGGTCCACGGCCGCCTCGGTGTGCCCGCGGCGGACCAGCACGCCGCCCTCGCGGTAGCGGAGCGGGAACACGTGACCGGGGCGGGTGATCTCCCACGGCTCGGTCGCGCTGTCCGCGAGCACCCGCGCCGTGTGGGCCCGGTCCGCGGCGGAGATGCCGGTGGTGACCCCGTCCCGGGCGTCCACGGAGATCGTGTACGCCGTCCGCATCTTGTCGCGGTTGTGGGGGGTCATCAGCGGGATCTCGAGCCGGTCGAGCATGTCGCCGGGCATCGGCACGCAGATCACGCCGCTGCTGTGGCGGATCGTGAAGGCCATCAGCTCCGGCGTCGCCTTGGACGCGGCGAAGATGATGTCACCCTCGTTCTCGCGGTCCTCGTCGTCGACGACGACCACCGGCTTGCCGGCGGCGATGTCGGCGATCGCCCGCTCGACGGGATCCAGACGGACACTCATGTCAGTTCCTCTCCAGGTAGGGCAGTGCGAGCTTCTCCAGGTGCTTCGCGAGGACGTCGACCTCGAGGTTGACGGGGTCGCCCGGCTGCCGGAGCCCGAGCGTCGTGCGGGCGAGGGTCTCGGGGATCAGGCTGACCGTCAGCGCGCCCTCCCCGATGTCGACGACGGTCAGGCTGACGCCGTCGATGGTGATCGAGCCCTTCTCGACGACGTAGCGGGCGAGGCGCGGAGGGATCGCCACCTCGACCACCTCCCAGTGCTCGCTGGGCGTGCGGCGCGTGATCGTCCCGACCGCGTCGACGTGGCCCTGCACGATGTGACCGCCCAGACGCTTGTCCGCCGTGACCGCGCGCTCCAGGTTGACCCGGTCCCCGACCTGGACCTTGTCGAGCGACGTCCGGTCGAGGGTCTCCTTCATCACGTCGGCGGTCCAGGTGCCGCCCTCGACGGAGGCGACGGTGAGGCAGCACCCGTTGACGGAGATGGAGTCACCCAGGTGGGTCCCCTCGAGCACCTGCCGGGCCCGGACGGTCAGTCGGACGGCGTCCGTCTGGTCGTCGACCGCGACGACCTCCCCCATCTCTTCGACGATGCCGGTGAACATCAGATCTTCCTCTCGATCGGGTGCAGCAGGAGCCGCACGTTCGCTTCGGGGCCCTCGCCGACGACGGTCGTCTCGACGAGCTCCAGGCGCAGCGCGTCGGCGATGGTCCCGATCCCGAGGTCGCCGACCGCGGACCGACCGGCCCCGAGCAGCATCGGGGCGACGTACGCGACGACCTCGTCGACCAGCCCGTCCTGCACGAATGCGGCCGCCAGCGTGGGGCCGCCCTCGAGGAAGACGTGGTGCCGGTCGTGCTCGCGGTAGAGCGTGCTGAGCGCCTCCGCCGGGTCACGGGTGCGGAGGTGGAGGGTCTTGGCCTGGTCGTCGAAGACGCGCTTGTCGACGGGCAGGTCCCGCTCCCCCATCACGACGCGCAGCGGCTGGGCGGGCAGCGGCCGGTCGTCCTCGTCCCGGACCGTGAGCTGCGGGTCGTCCACCTCGATCGTGCCGCTGCCGACGAGCATCGTGTCGCAGAGCGCGCGCAGCACGTGGGTGTCGTGGCGAGCAGGCCGCGAGGAGACCCAGCGCGACGTCCCGTCCTGCGCGGCGCTGCGGCCGTCCAGCGTGGTCGCGAACTTCCAGGTGACGAACGGCCGCCCGTGCTCGTGCGCGAAGGTCCAGGTCTGGTTGAGCGCTCGGGCGTCCTCCTCCAGGAGGCCGGCCTCGACCTCGATCCCCGCTGCGAGGAGGGTGTCGATCCCGCCCTTCGCGAGTGGGTTCGGGTCGTGCTGCGCGACCACGACGCGACGCACGCCGGCCTCGACGAGCGCCCGGCTGCACGGACCGGTGCGGCCGGTGTGGTCGCACGGCTCCAGCGTGACCACGGCGGTCGTACCCCGTGCTCGGTCGCCGGCGGCGGTCAGCGCGTCCACCTCCGCGTGCGGGCTGCCCGCACCGCGGTGATAGCCCTCGGCGACGACGTCCCCGTCCGGGCTCAGCAGCACACATCCCACGCGGGGGTTCGGGTGCAGGGGGACGCCGGGGGTCGCGGCGATCCGGAGCGCGCGCTGCATCGCGGCGTACTCCTGGGTGAAGCTCTCTGCCACCTGCGTCCTCTCCGTCGTCCGCTCGAGGACTCCGGGGCATCGGGTGGCGTACGACGACGGCTGCTGCCGACGTCGGCCGCTCGTGCGTGCGCTTCCCATCCGGACTTTGACCGTCGGTCCAGGATTCCCACCTGGTCAACCGGCCACTGGCAGTGGTCGGGTCGCGGACTTCGGAGCGAAGCGACGAAGCTTCGGCTCGTTCACCGCCGGCTCGGAGTTTCACCGACCCCAGAGCACGCGAGCTCTTGTGGGGACAAGCCTGCCACAGGGCGGCGGTATTCCCGCAACGTGACCCGAGTCTCGGCCAGGCCGTCGCTCAGAACCCTCCGCGCAGCACCTCGAAGCTGTCGCAGTCGATACCCATGAGCCGGTCGCGCGTCTCGTCGAAGTACAGCTGGACCGGCGAGGTCCTCGCGTCCCTGCCCCCGCGGCCACGGGGATCGAGCCGGAGGTGCTGGCGGTCGCCGCCGAGGAACCGGTACCTCCCCTCGACGACGCGTCGGTCGCCGATCCGGAGCCGGTAGGTCCCGTCGAGGCGTAGGACGACCGAACCGGGCCGGACGGAACCGTCCACGATCGCGTTGCCGGAGCCGCGCAACGCGAATCGCGCGCCGGTGCTCACCGGGAGCTGGACGTCGGTCCGGGCGTACGGCTGCCGGGACCAGGAGCGTCCGTTGCGGGTCGGGATGGCCCAGCCTCGGGCACCGCTCATCGGCTCGGCGCGCAGCTGGTCGACCTGCAGGCGCCCGGTCGCCTCGTCGTAGTAGTAGCGGTGGCAGCCGCGGCCGACGGCCTCGATCTCGGTGCACGAGGTCGGTGCCACGCCGTCGAAGCCGTACTTGCCGCCGTCGAGGTAGACCCACTCGTCGTCGAGGAACCGCACGATCGTGAAACCGACGTGCTGGACGCCCTTGACGGTGTAGGACGTCGGCCGCCACCAGGTGGTCCCGGCGAGGGAGCCGCTCCAGTCGGTCGGGACGGGATGGGCGACCGGCGTCACGCCCGGGTCCGAGTCCGCGAGGGTCCCGTCGGCGTCGAGCAGCACCTGGGGCTGGCTCACGGAGTACGGAGCGTTCGGGCTGAGGGCCACGGTGAAGCCGAGCTCGCCCTCGGGGTGCCGCCACAGGTCGACGTCGGTCGCCGTGACCTCGCCCGGTCCGACCAGGGTGGCGTTCGGGCCGGCCTCGACGGAGAACCGCAGCACCGAGACCCGGCTGGGGAAGCGGAAGGAGTCGGGCGCCCACGAGCCGGTGAACCGGTACCGGGCGGTCGCGGTCACCTGACCGCCGTACGGCGCGAAGGCGGGCCAGTCCACGAGGTCGAGCGTCGCGGCGTCCGCTGCCGGCAGCACGTCTTCCTCGGACAGGGTCTCGGGCGCGCGGCTGGTCACCAGGAGCTCTCCCGGGTCCGCCGGGTCGGCGCCGGTGTGACCCGCGGCGTCGACGCAGTCCACCGCGGCGAAAGGCGCGACCTCGAGCCGGGCGACGTCGCCCGGCTCGGCGACCTCGGGGAACTGCTCGACGTCCGGAACGCGGGCGCCCTCGGCGTCGTACACGGCCTCGACCGGCCACTCGTCGCCGTCGAGGACGATCGTGAGCTCCGGCACGCAGACTCCCGTGCCGGCCCGGTGACCGAGAACGACGTGGACGTAGATCTCCTCGAAGACCGGGTCGTCGGGCAGCTGCACGCGCCCGGACGCGGGCTCGACCAGGACCTGGAACGGGGTGTCGTACTCCGGCGGCTGCGGCGATCCGGCCCCGTGGAGGGAGAGCACCGCGAGCGCGGTGTCGTCGGTCGTCGCCGCGACGGCGGGGGCGGCGGCAGGATCGGGCGTCCGACCCGTGCTCGCCGCCGCTCCGACCTGCGGGAGGATCGCGATCGTGGCGGCGGCGATCACGGTCAGGACGGCGCCTGGGCGCGGATCGGTCACGAGCTCTCCTCGAGCGACAGGTGGCATGTGGTGCGTGCTGCCCTGTCTACGCGCTCGGCGGGCGTTTGGTTGTCGATCGGGCAATTCCGGTGGTGTGCGGCCGTCAGCCGGCTGCGGCCTGCGCCCGCTCCCGCAGAGCCGCCACCATCGCGTCCGGGTCGTCGGCGGAGTAGACCGCGCTTCCGGCGACGAACACGTCGGCGCCGGCCTCGGCACAGCGCTCGATGGTCTCCAGCGAGACGCCGCCGTCGACCTGGAGCCAGGTCTCCACGCCGTGCTTCAGCACCAGCTCGCGGGCCCGGCGGATCTTCGGGAGGCAGAGGTCGAGGAACTTCTGGCCGCCGAACCCCGGCTCGACGGTCATGATCAGCAGCATGTCGAGCTCGGGCAGCAGGTCCTCGTAGGGCTCGATCGGGGTTGCGGGCTTCAGGGCCATCGAGGCGCGGGCGCCTGCCGAGCGGATCTCCCGGGCCAGCCGCACCGGCGCCGCGCACGCTTCGACGTGGAAGGTGACCGAACCGCAGCCGGCCTCCACGTAGGCGAGGGCGTTGCGGTCGGCATCCTCGATCATCAGGTGGACGTCGAGCGGCACGTCCGTGCTGCGCGCGAGCGCCTCGACCATCGTCGGGCCGAAGGTGAGGTTGGGGACGAAGTGGTTGTCCATCACGTCGACGTGGACCCAGTCGGCGCTCGGGATCCGCGCGACCTCCTCCGCCAACCGGCCGAAGTCGGCGTTGAGGATGCTCGGGGTGATCTGGATGCCCACGAGCGGGAACTCTAGTGCGCGACCTGCTCCAGCAGGTCCTGCTCCTCCACCACTTGCGACGACAGGGTGCGGTAGCCGACGTCCTCGAAGAGGACGGTGATCCGGTCCTCCTCCACGTCGGTCACCACCCCGCGCCCGAACTCGCCATGGAGCACGTGGCTGTGGACGGGATAGGCCGCGTCCCGGGTGTCCGATGCCTCCGGCACGGTCCCGGCGCGGCAGTTGTCGCACACGTCGCACTTCTCGACGTCCTCGCCGAAGTAGCCGACGAGGAACTCGGCGCGGCAACGGTCGGTCTCGGCGTACCCCCGCATCATCTCCACCCGGGACCGCTCGAGGTTGCGGTGCGCCTCCGCCAGCTCGCGGACCGCGGCGACGGCGGCATCGGCGTCGGCCGGCCCACCGAGCTGGTCGGCCAGCTGGAGCAGGTTGAGGATCCGTCCTGCCTTCCGCCGGCCGAACCCGGTCGCCTCGGCGACCGCGGCCGGCTCCGCGCCGGCGGTCCCGCGGGCGGCGCGCACCACCTCCGCGACGTCGTCCTCCTTGGGGACCCCAGGGGAGAAGAACCGTCCGAGGGACAGGTCCTCGGGGCGGAAGACCAGGGTCCCCGTCGCGGGCTCGCCGTCGCGGCCGGCGCGCCCGACCTCCTGGTAGTAGGTGTCGGGCGACTCCGGCACCTGGGCGTGGACGACGAAGCGCACGTCCGGCTTGTCGATGCCCATCCCGAAGGCCGAGGTCGCGACGATCGTGTCCACCTCGTCGGACATGAAGGCCGCGTACGCCGCCTCCCGGTGCCGGTGCCCGAGTCCTGCGTGGTAGACGGCCGCTCCGCGACCCAGCTCGCCGAGGGCGGCGGCGTACTCCTCGGCCGCCGGCCGGGTCCGGCAGTAGACGATGCCGGAACCGCCGGACTCCCTCACCACCTGCAGGACCTTGCGCTTCTGGTCTTCCTCGGTCTCCACCCGTTCGACGGCGAGCGCGAGGTTGGGACGGGCGAACCCGGTGACCACCGTCCGCGGGTCACGCATCCGGAGCCGCTCGACGATGTCCTCGCGCACCGGCGGCGCCGCTGTCGCGGTCATCGCGACGACGCGAGGCTCACCGAGCCCGGCGACCAGCTCGCCCAACCGGAAGTAGTCGGGACGGAAGTCGTGCCCCCACGCGGAGACGCAGTGCGCCTCGTCGACCGCCACCAGCGAGGGCTGCAAGCGGGC
>Ga0196958_10000303_pt1 | contig 15840 bp, 17 predicted proteins | sample S1v_10metaG_FD_148654 | JGI IMG/M metagenome (GOLD analysis project Ga0196958, IMG submission 148654) | Soil microbial communities from Anza Borrego desert, Southern California, United States - S1+v_10 | ecosystem: Environmental > Terrestrial > Soil > Desert | place: USA: California | collected...
GACGAGATGGAGGACGAGCGCCACGTCGTCCCGGGCGTGCGGTTCGCCGTCGACGCCTACGTCACCTTCGCCCGCACCCGCCCGTGGCTCGAGGCGGTGGCCTCGTCGCTGACGGAGCTGTTCGCGCCGGACCTGATGGCGCAGCGGCTCGCCGCGTTCGAGCGCCACTACACGTGGATCGACCCGGCGGGCCTCGCCTACTTCCGGGCGCGGCTCACCCAGGCCCCGCGCGACTCCGAGCACGCGCTCGAGGTCGTGACGCGGTACTGCCGCACACCCGACGAGCAGGCAGGCGCCGTGGCGGCCCTGTCGTTCAAGAACGACGTCCTCTGGAGCATGCTGAATGCCATCGATGTCGCCTACCCGGATCGGTAGCGGCGCCCGCCCCCGCCTCGCCCGGTACGTCCGGCTGACGTTCGACGAGGCGCGGGAACGGCACGTGCTGCTCTCGCCCGAGACCGTCGTCGTCCTGAACGCGACGGGCGCCGCGATCCTCGAGCTGTGCGACGGGGAGCGCACCGTGGACGAGCTCGCGGCCGAGCTGGGGGCGCGGTACCAGCGGGTGGTCGACGAGGAGGTGCGGAGCTTCCTCGACCGGCTGGCCGCGCGCCGCCTGCTGGAGGTCGCAGATGGATAGGCCGTTCGCGCTGCTGGCCGAGCTCACCTACGACTGCCCGCTGCACTGCGCCTACTGCTCGAACCCCCTCGACCTCGCGTCCTACGCCGACGAGCTGACCACGGCGGAGTGGCAGCGGGTGATCACCGAGGCCCGGGAGCTCGGTGCGCTGCAGCTGCACCTGTCCGGCGGGGAGCCGCTGCGGCGCCGGGACGTCGTCGAGCTCGTGCGGACCGGGCGGAAGCTGGGGATGTACTCGAACCTCGTGACGAGCGGGCTGGGCCTCTCCCCCGCCCGCGCCGCGCAGCTGCGCGAGGCGGGCCTCGACCACGTCCAGGTCAGCATCCAGGCCGACGAGCCGATCGTGGCCGACCGGCTGGCCGGCACGCCCTCGTACCAGCGCAAGATCGAGGCGGCCCGGCTGGTCAAGGAGCTGGGCTGGCCGCTGACCGTGAACGTGGTGCTGCACCGGCAGAACCTCGACCGGATCGACGGGATCCTCGAGCTGGCCGAGGTGATGGGCGCCGACCGCGTCGAGCTGGCCAACACCCAGTACTACGGCTGGGCATGGCGCAACCGGGCCGGGCTGCTGCCCAGCCGGGCGCAGCTCGACCGGGCCGAGCAGGCGGTGCGGGCCGCGCGCGAGCGGCTGCAGGGCCGGATGCAGGTGCTCTACATCCTCCCCGACTACTACGAGCGCCACCCCAAGCCGTGCATGGGTGGCTGGGCGAGCCGCCAGCTCGTCGTCGCACCCAACGGTGACGCCCTGCCCTGCCTGGCCGCGCACGACCTCCCGTTCCCCCGCGCGAGCGTGCGCGAGCACCCCCTGGCCTGGGTCTGGGACGAGTCGCCGCTGTTCCGGCGCTTCCGCGGCACGGACTGGATGCCCGACCCCTGCCGCAGCTGCGAGCGCCGCGAGCTCGACTTCGGCGGCTGCCGCTGCCAGGCGTTCCAGCTCACCGGCGACGCCACGCGCACCGACCCGGTCTGCCACCTCTCGCCCGACCACGGGCTCGTCGCCGACGCCGTGCGGAACGCCAACGATCCGGTGGACCCGCCCGAGCCCGCCCTCGTCCCCCGCCCGCACCCGCGCTCGGTGGCGCTCAGGTCGGTTCGCGGTAGGTCGGCTCATCCCACGGAGGTTCCACAGTGACGTCGATCCTCGTCTTCCTCGCCGGAGCGGTGCTGCTGATCTACAGCGCCGAGAAGCTCATCGGCCACCTCGTCGGCATCGCCAGCGGGCTGCGGGTGTCGGTGTTCCTGCTGGCGATCATCTTCACCGGGATCGAGTTCGACGACATCTTCCTCGGGGTCGCGCTCAACCTCGAGGACCTCGAGGGCGTCGCGCTCGGCGTCGTGTTCGGCACCGCGCTCTCGATGACCGGCGTCGTACTGGCGATCGCCGCGCTCCTGACCCCCACCCGCGTGCGGATCCCGCGCCCGTACGTCGCCGCCCTCGCCGCCGCGCCGCTGGTGATGATCGCGTTCACGCTGCTGGCGCCGCTCACCGCGGTGCACGGCGTGTTCCTGCTCGCGCTCTTCGTCGTGTTCATCGCCTGGGTCGCGGCGCGGGAGGCGCGCAGCGACACCCCGGTCTTCCGAGACGCCGAGGTGTACGAGGCGTACACCGCCGCCCGCGCCTCCGGAACCGGTGGCACGGCGCTCGCGGACCCGCCGGACCGCGCTGCGCACCGGAACTTCGTGGAGCGCACCTTCTCCGACGCGATGCCCTTCGTCACCACCGAGACCCGGTCCGGGTGGGCCCGGCTCGGCCTGGCGGTGCTCGCCCTCGCGGGTCTCATCATCGGGGCGACGGCCACGGGCATGGGCACCGAGGGCATCCTGGAGACCTACGGGCTCGAGGGCACCCTGTTCGGCGCGACGATCGCCACCGCCGTGCTCACCATCGAGGACATCTTCCTCACGGTGGAGCCCATCCGCCGCGGCGTGCCGGAGATCGGCGTCGGCAACGTCATCGGCAGCGTCGTCTTCTCCGTCACCGGCAAGCTGGGCATCATCCTGCTGGCCGGCGGGATCGTGATCGACCCGGAGGTGCTCAGCTGGCACCTGCCCGCCCTGATCGTCGTGACCGGGCTCGGCGCCTGGTTCGTCTTCACCGGACGGTTGCGGCGCTGGCACGGGGTCGCGCTGCTCGCGCTCTACCTCGCCTACTGGGCAGTCAGCTTCGGCGTGTTCGGCGGCCCTCCCATCGAGATGGACTAGTGGTCCCCGCCACTAGCGCCCGGCGCGACGTTCGGGTACCCAGGGTGAGAGTGCCGTTACCGGGAGGGGTTCCCGTTGCCTGACAACACTGTGCGATCCGAGGAGAGCGGCGGCGGCCTCGGCCTCCCCGCCCCGGCCACGCCCCGCACGCAACCGGCCCGGCCCAGGAGCAATCGCGACTGGTGGCCGCACCAGCTCGACCTGGGGGTGCTGCGCAAGCACCCGGCCGCGGCCGACCCCATGGGCGCCGAGTTCGACTACGCCGCGGAGTTCGCGGCCCTCGACCTCGACGCCCTCGCGAAGGACGTCGACGAGGTGCTGACGACCTCGCAGGACTGGTGGCCCGCCGACTTCGGCCACTACGGCCCGCTCGTGCTCCGGATGACGTGGCACTGCGCCGGGACCTACCGCATCCACGACGGTCGCGGCGGTGCCGCGGCCGGTATGCAGCGGTTCGCGCCGCTGAACAGCTGGCCCGACAACCGCAACCTGGACAAGGCGCGCCGGCTGCTGTGGCCGGTGAAGCAGAAGTACGGCCGCAGGATCTCCTGGGCCGACCTCATGGTCTTCGCGGGCAACCGCGCGCTGGAGACGATGGGCTTCCCGACGTTCGGCTTCGGCGGGGGCCGCGTCGACGTCTGGGAGCCCGACGAGGACGTCTACTGGGGCCCCGAGCACACGTGGCTCGGCGACTCGCGCCACGGCGGTGTCCGGGACCTGGAGAAGCCGCTGGCCGCCGACCAGATGGGCCTCATCTACGTCAACCCCGAGGGCCCGAACACGGTCCCGGACCCGCTCATGGCGGCACGCGACATCCGCTCGACGTTCCGGCGCATGGGGTTCGACGACGAGGAGACCGTTGCGCTGATCACCGGCGGCCACACGTTCGGCAAGACCCACGGCGCCGCCGACCCGGACCGCCACCTCGGTCCCGAGCCCGAGGGCGCCGCCCTCGAGGAGCAGGGGCTGGGCTGGGCGAGCGGCCACGGCAGCGGGAAGGGCGCGGACACCATCACCAGTGGGCTCGAGGGGACGTGGACCGCCACCCCCACGAGGTGGGACTCCAGCTTCCTGGAGAACCTGTTCGGCGTCGAGTGGGACGTGGCGCTGAGCCCCGCCGGTCTGTGGCAGTGGATCCCGAGGGACGGCGCGGGCGCCGGCACCGTGCCGGACGCGCACGACCCGTCGCGGACGCACGCCCCGACGATCCTGACCACCGACCTCGCGCTCCGCGTCGACCCGGGCTACGAGCCGATCGCGCGGCGCTTCCTGGAGCACCCCGACCAGCTGGCGGACGCGTTCGCCCGGGCGTGGTTCAAGCTCACGCACATCGACATGGGCCCGAAGCAGCGCTACCTCGGGCCGCTGGTGCCCGAGGAGACGCTGATCTGGCAGGACCCCGTCCCGCCCGTGGACCACGAGCTCGTCGACGCCGACGACGTCGCCGCGCTCAAGAGCCGGATCCTCGCCTCCGGGCTGCCGGTCTCCCAGCTCGTGTCCACCGCGTGGGCGGCGGCCTCGACGTTCCGCAACAGCGACAAGCGCGGCGGGGCGAACGGCGGGCGGATCCGCCTCGAGCCGCAGCGGGGCTGGGAGGTCAACGACCCGGACACCCTGGCGCAGGTGCTGCGCACCCTGGAGGGGATCCAGGAGTCCCTCGCGGGCGGGAAGCGCATCTCGCTGGCCGACCTCGTCGTGCTCGGCGGGTGTGCCGCCGTCGAGCAGGCCGCGCGGGACGCCGGCCACCCGGTCGAGGTGCCCTTCACCCCCGGGCGCACGGACGCCTCGCAGGAGCAGACCGACTTCGCGTCCTTCGCCGCGCTGGAGCCGGCGGCCGACGGGTTCCGCAACTACCGCGGGACGGGCGCCCGGCCGCCGTCCGAGCACCTGCTCGTCGACCGGGCCCACCTGCTCGACCTGAGCGCTCCGGAGATGACCGTGCTCCTGGGCGGCCTGCGCGTGCTGGGCGCGAACCACCGGCAGTCCCCGCTGGGCGTCCTCACCCCGACACCCGGGGTACTGACCACCGACTTCTTCGTGAACCTGCTCGACATGGGGGTCCGGTGGGTACCGACGTCCAAGGGCGCGGAGACCTTCGAGGGCCGCGACCGCGCCACCGGCGAGGTCAGGTGGACCGCGAGCCGCGTCGACCTCGTCTTCGGTTCGCACTCCGAGCTGCGCGCCATCGCCGAGGTCTACGCGGGCGACGACGCGCACGAGAAGTTCGTGCACGACTTCGTGGCGGCGTGGGACAAGGTCATGAACCTCGACCGGTACGACCTCGCCTGAGCCGGCGCGCGCCGTCGAACGCCCTCTCACCAGTCATTCGACCGATGCGAGTACTGATGACCCCGGTCATAGCGTCCTGATCCGTCGCTCGCCGCATCCCGTGGCGGGGGAGGAGGGAACGAGCACCATGACCGAGCCCGCGAACAGTGCCCGCGACCCGGAGATGGCCGCGTTGGAGCATCTGGTCGGGACCTGGAAGGTCACCGGCGGCGCCGAGGGCACCGTCACCTACCGCTTCCTGGAGGGCGGCTTCTTCCTGCTCCAGGACATCGACCTGGAGCAGTTCGGCGAGCGGATCACCGGGCTGGAGGTGATCGGCCGGGAGCGGCCGTTCGGCGCCGAAGAACCGGGTACGGACCTCAAGGCCAGGGTCTACGACAACCACGGAAACACCCTCGACTACGTCTACGAGCCCGAGGGCGACACGCTCACCATCTGGGGCGGGGAGAAGGGCTCGCCCGCCTACTTCCGCGGCACATGGAGCCCAGCCGGTGACGTCCTCGCCGGGAAGTGGGTCTATCCGGGCGGAGGTGGCTACGAGTCGACCATGACGAGGGTGGCGGACCGATGACCTGCAACGCCACCAGACGCTGCCGGCCGGCGCACGCCTGAGCTTTCGTCGGGCGGGCCGGCGCACCGTGGATACACCGGTCCGCCCGGCGCCGTGGCTACTGTGGGCCCGTGATGCTCGGGCGGACCGACGAGCTGGACCGGATCGGCCGGCTCCTGGCCGACGCCCGCACCGGTGCCGGTGGCTCGCTGGTCATCCGGGGCGAGGCCGGGATCGGCAAGACGGCGCTGCTCGATCACGCCACGGCCACGGCCGCGGAGATGCGGGTCGCCCGCCCCCACGACCGCGATCCGGTCGCCCGGCTCACCCCACAGGAGCGCCAGGTCGTCCGGCTGGCCGCGGCCGGGCTCAGCAACCGCGACATCGCCTCGCAGCTGTTCCTGAGTCCCCGCACCGTCGGGCACCACCTGTACCGCGCATATCCGAAGCTCGGGGTCTCCAAGCGAACCGAGCTCGGCAGGATCGCCCTCTGACACCGCGGGCCCGCAGTTCCCGGCCCTGGCGTTGCTTGCCGCGTTCCGCGGAACGCTGTCGACGAGGGCGTGTCCCGGACGTTCACCGGCTCCTCACGATCCGGGGTGTGGTTGTGGTCTGAGGCCCGCCGGTCTCGTCGATGACCACGCGCGCGGGTCCGGGCGGCATGCTACCCGGACCCGCGCTCATCGGACATCGGAGCGTCAGCGGCGCATCAGTGCGAAGACTCCCCAGCCGAGGTGTTCGCGCTGGTAGCGCGCATAGCGGGCGGGGTCGTTGGTGAGCTCGGCCCGTACCTCGGCAGCCAGCTCATCATCGGGGTTCTCATCGAGCCAGCGGCGGAGGTTGAGCCACTGCGCCGCCTGATATCGGTCCCAGCTGTCCTGATCGGCCAGCACCATTTCTAGGACGTCGTAGCCGAGATCGCCGAACTGCTCGACCAGCTCAGGTAACATCAGGAAGTCGTCCGTGCTGCTGGCGCCGCACCCTTCGGCGGTTTCCTGGTCGGGCACGACCTGACGCCAGTACGGCTCGCCGATCAACGTCAGGCCGCCGGGACGGAGACTCTTGCCCAGCAGTTCGATGGTGCCGACCACGCCGCCCCCGATCCAGGCGGCACCGACGCACGCGGCCAGATCGGCCGGCTCGTCGGCGACGAAGCCGGAAGCGTCGCCGTGCACGAAACCGACCTGGTCGGCGACACCGAGTTCAGCGGCGCGGGCGCGGGCCTGCTCGGTGAACACGGTGCTGATGTCGACCCCGGTCCCGGTGACGCCATGGTCGCGGGCCCAGGTGCACAGCATCTCGCCCGAGCCGCTGGCGAGGTCGAGCACACGGGTCCCGGGCCTCAGGTGCAATGCCCGCCCCAGGTCGGCGAGCTTGCCGGGGGTGAACGGGTTGTGGATGCGGTGACTACGTTCGCGAATGGTGAAAATGCGTGGAAGATCCACGAGAGGCGTTCCTTCCCTTGATGAAGTCATGAAGTCCTGCGTTTGCGGGGAACGGGCGAGCAGCGTCGGCCGTCGTTGCTCGGACTGTCATCACATACACCTCATTCACACGCGTGGATCGTGAGCCCGGCAGCGTACGCCACAGGGAATCGGCGTCTCCACCGAATTGATGGGCCGTCACGATCGAGGCCGTAGTTGCGGTCTGAACCCGCCGGCCTCCAGCAGCGATCGGGCGATGTACGCCCCGCGGACAGGTGCTGCTGGTCGGCAGCCCACCGAAATGTCTGTCAGGCGCGCCCCGCCCGGCTGCCCGTGGTGCGCCCGTCCCGCAATGCCCACTCCCCGTTCACCAGCACGTGCCGCACGCCGTCCGCCGCCCGGCGCGGGTCCTCGTAGCTCGCCCGTTCGGCCACGCCGTCGGGGTCGACGACCACCACGTCCGCCGCGGCGCCCCGCACGAGCCGCCCCAGGTCGGCGAGCCCGAACCGGCGTGCCGGGTGCCCGGCCAGGTGCACCCCGGCCTCGGCCCACGACCAGTCCCCGAGCTCCACGGTGTGGCGGCCCAGCATCCGGGCGAAGGCGCCCCAGCCCCGCGGGTGCGGGTGACCGCCGAGGTAGATGCCGTCCGAGCAGCCGACCTGGCGCCGGGTGGCGCAGCAGCATCCGCACGTCCGCGTCGGTGTTCGTCGGCGGCTGGTCGATCATGGCACCGACGGCCAGCCGGTTGCGCCTCCTCGCCTCCGGTGATCTTCCGATGATCCCCCCGGGGGGCGTGGAGGCACCCGGTGAGGCGGTCGCCGCCGCGCACTAATGTTCCGCCCGTGAAACCTGCCGGCGACGAGCTCCTCCCGGGCGGCGGCGAGGCCGCGCCCGCCTGGTCCCCGCCCCAGGAGCAGCTGATCGACATTCGCCGGGACGAACGGGCCGACGCGGTCGTCGTGCAGGTCGGTGGCGCCGTCGACGGTCTCACCGCACCGCGCCTGCGCGCCGCCCTCGGCGGCGCCTTCGACGCGCTGGACGGCCGCATCCTCGTCGTCGACCTCACCGGGGTGGGGTTCTTCGGCTCGGCGGGGCTGCGCGCCCTCGCCGACGCCGCCGACGAGGCCGCGGCCCGGCCCGGGTTCGAGCGGCTCCGAATCGTGGTCGACCACAATCGGCCCGTGGTGCGGCCGATCGAGCTCACCGGGTACGACGCCGTGCTGGCGCTCTACTACGACGTCGAGGGGGCCATCTCCGGCACCGGCCGTGAGTGAGCGGCCCCCACCCCGATGAGAGACACTCTGCGCTGATGCCCCCTTCCGAGCAGGACGAGCAGTCGACGCCTCCCCGTCGCATGCCGGTGCCGGGAGCGACAGCGCGACCGTCCACCCCATCCGTGCTCGCGTTCACGCTGCCCGCGGAGTGGGTCGCGCCCTCGCTCGCGCGCGAGCGCTTCGACCGGTGGCTGGGCGACCTCGCCTGGCCGGGCAGCCAGCGGGCCGACCTCGTGCTCGCCCTCAGCGAGGCGGTCAGCAACAGCGTCGAGCACGGCTACGGCATCGGGAGCGGGCAGCTCCCGGACGAGGCCGACGTCGTCGAGGTCCACGCCCGGGTCGCGGTCGGCCCCGACGACACGCGCCGCGTCGTGCTCATCGTGCGCGACCTCGGCAGGTGGCGCGAGCCCGTCGCGCCCCAGCGCCACCGCGGCCACGGGCTGAGCATGATCCGCGCCGGCGGGGACGAGCTGCGCATCGACGGCGACGACGACGGCACGACGGTGACGCTGACCAGCAGGCCGGCGCCGCCGTCCCCCGCGAGCGGAGCGAAGCCGTGACCCTCCTCGACCTCGAGGCCGCGTCCGGATCGCTGTTCGGCCCGGACAACCTGCCCTACGGCGTGTTCTCCCCCGCAGGCGGCGGGCCACGCGTCGGCGTGCGGCTCGATGACCTGGTGCTCGACCTGGCCGCACTGCTCGACGACGCGGCGTTCGCCGCACCGTCGCTGAACCCGTTCATGGCGCAGGGGCGGGCCCGCTGGATGGAGGTCCGCGAGCGCCTCACCGCGCTCGTCGCCGGCGACGTGCCCGAGCAGGCGGTGCACCGGGTCGGCGACGTCGCGCTGCACCTGCCGTTCGACGTGGCCGACTACGTGGACTTCTACGCCTCCGAGCACCACGCGGCCAACCTGGGCCGGCTGTTGCGGCCGGGCGCGGAACCGCTGATGCCGAACTGGAAGCACCTGCCGGTCGGCTACCACGGCCGCGCGGGCACGGTCGTCGTCTCCGGCACGCCCGTCGTGCGACCGAGCGGGCAGCGCAAGGCCCCGGACGAGCAGGCGCCGACGTTCGGGCCCAGCCTGCGGCTGGACATCGAGGCCGAGCTGGGCTTCGTCGTCGGCACCGGGTCGCCGCTCGGCGAGGCGATCGCCGTCGACGACGCCGCGGAGCACCTGTTCGGCGCGGTGCTGGTCAACGACTGGTCCGCCCGCGACATCCAGGCCTGGGAGTACGTGCCGCTCGGCCCGCACCTGGGCAAGAGCTTCGCCACGTCGATCTCGCCGTGGGTGGTGCCGATGCTCGCGCTGGAGGCCGCGCGGGTGCCGCTGCCCCGGCAGGACCCGCCGCCGCTGCCGTACCTGCGCGCCGCCGAGGCGTGGGGGCTGGACGTCGACCTCGTCGTGGCGTGGAACGGCGAGGAGGTCGCGCGCCCGCCGTACCGCGAGATGTACTGGTCGCCCGCGCAGATGCTCGCCCACATGACGGCGAACGGCGCCTCCGCGCGCACCGGGGACCTGTTCGCGTCCGGGACGATCTCCGGCCCGCAGCGCGACCAGCGCGGCGCCTTCATCGAGCTGACGTGGGGCGGCCGCGAGCCGGTCGCCGTCGCCGGTGCGCAGCGCACGTTCCTCGAGGACGGCGACGAGGTCGTCATCTCGGCCACCGCGCCCGGCGCCGCGGGGGGCCGTATCGGGTTCGGCGACGTACGGGGCACGATCCTCCCGGCCCGATGACGTCCACCCCCGACAGGAGACGCCGTTCATGACGCACACCTCTGTGGAGATCCACGACGCCCGCCCCCAGGTGCACCCGGACGCCTGGGTGGCGCCGACGGTCGTCCTCGCCGGGCGGGTCACCCTCGCCGAGCAGGCGAACGTCTGGTACTGCTCCGTGCTGCGCGCCGACCTGGACGCGGTCACCGTCGGGCCGCGTAGCAACATCCAGGACGGCAGCGTCGTGCACGCCGACCCCGGGTTCCCGGTGACGATCGGCGCCGGGGTCAGCATCGGACACCGCGCCGTCCTGCACGGCTGCACGATCGAGGACGACGTGCTGGTCGGGATGGGCGCCGTCGTGCTCAACGGCGCCCGCGTCGGCGCCGGGTCGCTGATCGCCGCCGGTGCGGTGGTACTGGAGGGCACCGAGATCCCGCCCGGATCGCTGGTCGCGGGGGTGCCCGGCAAGGTCCGGCGCGAGCTGGGCGAGGAGGAACGCGCGAGCATCCTGGGCAACGCCGACGTCTACGTGAACCTCGCCGCGACGCACCGCGCCGCGCGGACCTGACCGAGCTCCCGCCGGGCAGGAGCGTCGGGTCAGTGCCCGGCGACGACCCCGCTGAGCTCGTTCGGAGCCGCCGGCAGCGTCACGCTCGCCGTGGTCGCGCCGGACGCGAGGTCGACCGCGTGGACGGCGTTCGCCCCCGGCTCGCTGACGTACGCGATCCCCCCGCGCACGAAGATCGCGGGCCGCGGCTGCTGCCACTCGAGGGGCTCGGTCCACGGGCCGAGCACCGGGATGGTGCGCACGACCGTGCCGGCGACGGGATCGACCACGTGGATCCGCCCGTCGGTCCCCAGCACCAGCCCCTCCCCCTGCGGTCCGCGGGCGAGGGAGCGGAACGTGTAGCTGGTACCGATGTCGACCAGGCGCAGGGTCGCGGTGCGGGTGTCGATGAGCGAGACCTGGGTCGGGCGCTCCAGCTCGGCGTCCTCGTCCTGCTTGTAGTCGCCGAGGGTGATCGGCGAGACGTCCGAGCCGGCCTGGTTGCCGATCCGGCCGTACGGGGTCGGGCTGGTCACCTTCGTGATCGTCCCGTCCTGGTAGATCAGTGCGCCGGTCTCGCAGCCGATCACGACGGCCTCGCCCTGCGCGGTGGCCTCGCCGTGCACGCCGGGGCAGTCCTCGTGGCGGGCGATCTCCTGCCCGTCCGCGTCCAGCACGACGATGCCCGGCCGCTCCTCCTCGTCGCCCAGTGTCGTCACCAACTCGCCGTTCTCCAGCGCGACGGCGACGCCGTGGTGCGGCTGCGGGGTCCGGTGCTGGTCGCCGCTCGGCATCCCCTCGCCGAACGCGTCCGGGTCCAGGATGTGGATCTCGCCGGTGCCGTCGGCGAACAGCACGGTGCGGCCGGCGTGGCGCACGACGTGTCCTGGCTTCGGCGCCGGGATCTCCACGTCGGTCAGGGTGGCTCCGGCGGCGTCGAGCACCCGGAACCCGGTCGAGGTCGACACCAGGACGTGCCGGTCGTCCCCGGCCGGGTTGACGCGGTTGAACCCGTCGAGCGGGATGTCCGCGGCCACCTCCAGCGTGCCGCCGTCGAGGACGTAGAGCCCGCCGTCGTAGGTGGCGACGACCGGGTCGGCCACGATCGGCGCGGGCGCGCTCGCCGGCGCGGCCTCCGTGGCGCCGCAGCCCGCGAGCGCGAGCGCCGCGGCCGTGACCAGCAGGATGGGACGTCGTGACATGCGTGTATCGCCCTTCGTACGTGGGATGGATGGGAGAACTCAGGACAGGCTGCGGGCGATGGCGTCGGCGTTGGAGCGCATCATCTGCAGGTAGGTCGCGGCCCCGGCGCCCTCGCGGGAGAGCGACTCGGAGTGCAGCGGCACCACGGCGACGCGCACCCCTGCCTGGTCGGCGAGCACCTGGGCCAGCCGGTCGGGGTGCGAGGAGTCGGCGAAGATCGTCGGCACTCCGGCCGCCCGCACCGTGGCGGCGAGCGAGGCCACGTCCGACGCGCTCGGCGAGGCGAGCGTGGTGCCGCTCGGGATCACGGCGCCGACCACCTCGAACCCGTACCGCTGCGCCAGGTAGCCGAAGACGTGGTGGTTGGTGACGAGCTTGCGTCGCTGCGGGGGGATCGCCCCGAACCGCGCCGCCAGCTCCGCGTCGAGCCGGTCGATCTCGTCGCCGTAGCGCGCGGCGTTGGCCCGCACGACCGCCGGGTCGACGCCCTCCACGTGCGCGATCACCTGCTCGGCGATGCGGTCCACCACGCCGCGGACGCGGCGCGGATCGGTCCAGAAGTGCGGGTCGGGCGTGCCGGGGGCGAACGCGATCGGATCCGCCGCCTCGCCCGCCGCGAACGTCGCGGCGCCCGCTGCCGCCGCGGCCCCGACGTGGTGCCGCACGCCCTCCTCGAGGCCGAGCCCGTTGTGCACGACGAGCCCGGCCCGCTCGAGCTGCGCGGCCTGCTGGGCGGAGATCCCGAACGAGTGCGGGTCGGCGCCCGGCTCCATCAGCACGGTCACCCCGGCCTGGTCACCCACGACGTTGTGGGTGACGTCGCCGAGGATGTTCGTCGTCACGACGACCCCGGTCCGGTCGGGTCCCGGGGCCGCGCAGCCGGCGAGCGCGAGCAGCAGGGCCGCCAGCAGCACCACACGTGCCCTCATCGCCCGGTCTCCACCACGTGGTCGACCCCGCCGCCGAGGTCGAAGGTGCGCGCGACGCGCAGGGCGTCGCCGTAGTCGATCTCGTGGACCACCCCGGCCGCCGGGTCGTTGACGTAGGCCCGACTGGTATCGACCTGGATCGACGCGGTGGCCGACGGCGCGGCGAGCAGCGGCACGGCCGCGGTCTCCCGGCCGGAGGCGACGTCGTAGGCGTGCAGCACGCCGTCCGCGGTCAGCGTGAGCAGCGGGGCGTGCGGGCCCGCGGTGGTCACCGCGACGACCGGCCCGACCGGCAGGTGCGTCCATGCCCGGTCGGTGACGTCCAGCGACCAGACGCCGCTGTCGCCCGCCGCCGCGGCGAGGGTGGCGCTGCCGGGCCGGTGCCGGAACTCCCGCGCCCGGTCCTCCTCGGGCACCGGACGCGGGTAGGCGATCTTCTCGCCGCGGAACCGGCCGACGTCCTCGCTCACCAGCAACGCACCGTCCGCGCACCCGAAGACCACGCCGCGCCGGGTGACGGCCGCACCCTCCAGGCGGGGGCAGGGCACGTCGATCGTGGCGAGCGGCGCGCCGTCGCGGCCGTGCACGACGACCGCGGAGCCGCGCTCGTGGCCCGGCTCCGCCGCCGAGGCCAGCACGTGCCCCTCGTACGGCACGGCGGGTCCCCGGTGCGGGGAGCGGGTGATCGTGGCGAGCTCGACGACGGCGCCCTCGTCGAGCCGGGCCCGGTCCAGGAGCTGCACGCCGCCGTCGGCCCGCGCGACCGCCGCGACGACCTGGTCGGCGTGCACCGCGACCGGCGGCTCCCCCGGCACGGTCCCGACCTCGCGGACCGCCGCCCGGTAATGGTGGACGTGGTCGCCGTGGTCGACGGTCCACGCGCCGCTGTCCACGACGTGCAGGCCCCCGCCGGGGGCGACGACGTAGGCGTGCCGCCCGTCGCCCGCGAGGCCGGTGACCCCGGGAACGCGTCCGGCGTCGACGACCTCCTCGGTGATCAGGTCGAGCACGCGGACGGCCCCCGTCGCGGCGTCGGCGACCACGAGGCGGGACTGGGCCTCGGCGGTCTCCTCGGCGCCTGCGACGTAGCCGTGCGGAGCCGGGGGCGGGGCCGGGGGCGGGGCCGGGGCGGCACAGGCGGACGTCGTGACCGCGGCGGCGAGGACGAGCACGGCGGCGCGGCGCAGCGGCTTCCTCATCGGGCCACCACCGGGAGGCGGGCAGCCCCGCGCAGGTGCGACGCCAGCGCCGAGACGAAGAACAGGGCCACCGCGACCGCGGCGATGGTCGCGCCCGCGGCCGTGCCCGCGTGCCAGGACACGAGCAGCCCGAGCACGGTGGCGGCGGCACCGAGCACGGCGGCGCCAGCCATGATCGTCGGGATGCGGCGTGCCCACAGGGCGGCGGCCGCGGGTGGGGCGATGAGCAGCCCGAACACCAGCAGGGTGCCCACCACGCGGAACGAGACGACGATCGCCAGCGTCACCAGCGCGAGCAGCACGGCGTGCGCCGCCACCGGGTGCAGCCCGAGCGTGCGGGCCTTGCGCGGGTCGAACGCCAGCGCGACGAAGGCGCGGTGCCCCAGCGCCGACACGACCGCGGCGATCGCCACCGCGACGGCGAGCTGCGCCAGCTCACCCGGGCCGACCGCGAGCACGTCACCGAACAGGAACCCGGTGAGGTCCACGGCGAACGAGCTGGAGTGCGACACGACGATGACGCCCGCCGAGAGCATGCCGACGAACAGCAGACCGATGCTGGTGTCGCGCGAGATGCGACGCGACCGGGTCAGCACCGCCACCCCGAGCACCATCACCCCCGCGCTGGCCGCGGCACCGAGCAGCACGCTGTGCCCGGTGATCGAGGCGAGCGCGACACCGGGCAGCAGACCGTGCGACATCGCGTCGCCGAGGAATGCCATGCCGCGCAGGACGACCCACGTCCCGACGAGCGCGCACACGAGCGAGACGAGCACGCCGGCGAGCAGCGCCCGCCGGACGAACGAGACCTCGAAGGGGACGAGCAACCAGTCCAGCACGCGCCGTACGATAACGAACATGATTTTCGTTTGCGAGAGGGTGTGAGATGGGCGACCACGCACCGGGACTCGTGATCCGGGACCTCGTCGCCGGGCACGGCCGGCACCCGGTTCTGCGCGGTGTCAGCGCGCACGTTCCGAGCGCCGCGGTCACGGCGGTCGTCGGGCCCAACGGCGCGGGCAAGTCGACGCTGCTCGACGTCGTCGCCGGCGTCCTCGCTCCGGTCGGCGGCTCGGTGCACGGGGCCGCCGTGCGTCCGGCCTACGTCGTGCAGCACATCGCGGTGCCGGACGCGCTGCCGATCACCGTGCGGGCGACCGTCGAGATGGGCCGCTGGTCCCGGCGCGGCCCGTGGCGCCGGCTCACCGGCCGCGACCGCGCGGTCGTCGACGAGTGCCTGGCCCGCCTGGGCATCACCCACCTCGCCGGGCGGCCGCTCGGCGCCCTGTCCGGCGGGCAGCGCCGCCGCGCCCTCGTCGCGCAGGGCCTCGCCCAGGAGTCGGACCTGCTCCTGCTGGACGAGCCGGCCACCGGGCTCGACCACGAGGCGCGGCAGCGGGTCGACGCGGTCCTCGACGAGACCGCGCGCGACGGCGTCACCGTCCTGCGCGTGACCCACGACCCGGACGCCGCCCGGCGCGCCGACCACTGCCTGCTGCTGCACGAAGGGCGCCTCGTCGCCGACGGACCTCCCGCCGCCGTGCTCAGGGCGTCGTGAGTGGAGCGAGTCGAGGAACCGCTGCGCCACCTGGTGCACCAACTCCACGCCGCCGTCGAACTCGGCCGCGGAGACCTCGCTCGAGGCGTAGGCCAGGAAGACCGCGTTCCCGACCCGCGTCACCGCGACCCGGTCCCCGTGGCTGGCGTACGTCGGGCCGCGGAACGCGCTGGCGTTCACGAACCCGTCGTCACCGAGGCCCGGGACGTCGCGCGTGACCCACGTCCAGTGGGCGCCGTAGACCCGCCCGGTGCGGCAGGCCTCGACCGCCCGCCGGAACCCGGCGAGCACCTCCGCGGCCACCTCGGCCG
>Ga0196958_10000304_pt1 | contig 15814 bp, 14 predicted proteins | sample S1v_10metaG_FD_148654 | JGI IMG/M metagenome (GOLD analysis project Ga0196958, IMG submission 148654) | Soil microbial communities from Anza Borrego desert, Southern California, United States - S1+v_10 | ecosystem: Environmental > Terrestrial > Soil > Desert | place: USA: California | collected...
GTCTGACCGTCGCGGTCGACCGCATGAGCGCGCCGTACCTGCAGGGTGCGGTCATCGACTTCGTCGACACGATCGAGAAGCAGGGCTTCACCATCGACAACCCGAACGCCGGCGGGTCCTGCGCCTGCGGCGACAGCTTCAACTGACGCTGACGCACCACGGGCCCCGCACCTCCTCGAAGGAGGTGCGGGGCCCGTCGTGTGTCGGGGGTCAGACGCCCGGGACCTCGGCGGCGACCAGGTCGTGCAGGCCCTCCGGCGGCTGCGCCCCGAGCTGGGCGACGACGTGCGAGGCCGCGACGGCGCCGATGCGCCCGCACGTGGCCAGGTCGAGCCCGCGCGTCCAGCCGTAGAGGAAGCCCCCGGCGTAGGCGTCGCCGGCACCGGTGGTGTCGACGAGCTCGTCGGCCTCGCGGACGCCGATCTCCTCGACCGTCCCGTCCGCGGCGTGCACCGTCGAGCCCTTCGCCCCGTGGGTGACGACGACGAGCTCGCAGTTGCCGCCGTTGCCGCGCAGCAGCGAGGAGATCGGCTCGTCGCCGAGCAACGCGGCGACCTCGTCCTCGTCGGCGATGAGGATCTCGACGTTCTCGCGGGTCAGCTCGCGGAAGTACTCGCGGTGGCGCTCGACGCACATGGCGTCCGACAGCGTCAGCCCGACCCGCGCCTCGCTCTTCGCGGCGGCGTCGACGACCTTGCCGATGGTGCGGCGCGCGTGCTCGGTGTCGGCGAGGTAGCCCTCGATGAGGCTGACCTTGCTGCCGGCGACGACGTCCTGGTCGACGTCGTCGGGGCCCAGTGCGGTGCAGGCCCCGAGGAACGTCGACATGGTGCGCTCGCCGTCGGGCGTCACCATGATCAGGCAGCGGGCGGTGGCCGGGCTGCCCGACAGGGCCGGCGTCGTGAAGTCGACGCCGTGGGAGCGGATCGACTCGGTGAACGAGGTGCCGAGGCGGTCGTCGGAGACCTTGCCGACGTACCCGGCCTCGGCGCCGAGGGCGGACGCGATCGCGACGGCGTTGGCGACGCTGCCGCCGGACCGCTCGGTGGTGTCACCGGCCCCGCCGTAGAGCTTCTCGGCCTGCGCCTCGTCGATGAGCGTCATGCCGCCCTTGGGCAGTCCGTGCTCGGAGATGGTGTCGTCGTCCGTGCGGAACAGCACGTCGACGATGGCGTTGCCGATCCCCAGTACGTCCATGGATGCCTCTCGCTCGCGGGTACCGCTTCCGGACCAGCGGCCGACCCTAGGTGACGTGCTGCGCAGCGGTCACCGGGAAGTTGCGTCGGGCACGTTCAGGCGTAGACCGGGTAGTTCGGCTCCGGGACCGCCGGGCGGATGCGCTCCTCGACGAAGATGCCGTGCCAGAGCATGAACACCAGCAGCGTCCAGATGCGCCGCGAGTGGTCGACGGGACCGGTGCGGTGCTCGTCGATGAGGCGCAGCACCGCCGCCTTGTCGAGGACGGCGTCGGTCTGCGAGTCGCGGACGATCTCGCGGGCCCACTCGAGCATGTCGTGGGCGAGCCAGTAGCGGATCGGTACCGGGAACCCGAGCTTGCGCCGGTGCAGCACGTGGGGCGGCACGATGCCCTCGATCGCCCGGCGCAGGGCGTACTTCGTCGTGCCGTGCGCGACCTTCTGCTCGGTGGGCAGGTGCGACGCGACCTCGAACACCTCGCGGTCGAGGAACGGCACGCGCAGCTCGAGCGAGTTCGCCATCGTCATCTTGTCGGCCTTGACGAGGATGTCCCCGCGCAGCCAGGTGAAGAGGTCGACGTGCTGCATGCGCGCCACGGGCTCCCAGCTGCCCGAGTCGGCGTAGAAGCCGGCGGTGACGTCGACGTGGGAGAGCTCGGGGTCGTGGCCGCGCAGCACGGCCGCCAGCTGGTCGGACCGGAAGATGCGGGCGTTGCCGTAGTAGCGCTCCTCGAGCGGCAACGCACCGCGGCGCAGCAGGTCCTTGCCGCGCACCCCGTCGGGGAGCTTGGCCGACAGCGCCCCGGCGAGCTTGCGGACCGCGCCGGGCAGCTTCTCGAACGGCGCGAGCGACAGCGGTTCCTTGTAGATGGTGTAGCCGCCGAACAGCTCGTCGGCGCCCTCACCGGAGAGCACGACCTTCACGTGCTTGCGGGCCTCCCGGGCCACGAACCACAGCGGCACCAGCGCCGGGTCGGCCACCGGGTCGTCGAGGTACCAGACGATGAGCGGCAGCGCGTCCATCATCTCCTGGGCGTCGACGGTGCGGACGACGTGGCGCACCCCGATGGCCTCCGCCGACTCGCGGGCGACGTCGACCTCGGAGTAGCCGTCGCGCTCGAAACCGGTGGTGAAGGTGATGAGGTCCGGGTTGTGCTCGCGGGCCAAGGCCGCGATCACCGTCGAGTCGATGCCGCCGGAGAGGAAGGAGCCGACGGTGACGTCGGCGCGCATGTGCTTGGCCACCGAGTCGCGCAGCACCTCGGTGATCTCGGCGTGCACGCGCGTCTCGTCGTCGACGGGCCGCGCGTCGAACATGGGGTGGAAGTAGCGCTCGGCCGTCACCGGCTCGCCGGGGGAGACGGTGAAGCTCGTCCCGGACTCCACCCGGCGGATCGAGCGGTGCAGCGTCAGCGGCTCGGGGACGTACTGCAGCTGCAGGTAGTGCTGCAGTGCGGTGGGGTCGGGCGCGGTGGTGCGCTCGTCGAGCGCCTTCGCGAGCTCGAGCAGGCTCTTCTTCTCGCTGGCGAACGCCACGCCGTGCGGCCCGGCGGCGAGGAAGAGCGGCTTGATGCCGAACGGGTCACGGGCACCGAACAGCACGCGCTCGTGGGTGTCCCAGATGAGGAAGGCGAACATGCCCCGCAGCCGGCGCACCGCGTCGCGGCCCCACACGTCGTAGGCGGCGACGATGGCCTCGGTGTCGCCCTCGGTCACGAACTGCACGCCGTGGTCGCGGGCCAGCTCCTCGCGCAGCTCGAGGTAGTTGTAGATCTCGCCGTTGAAGACGATGCGGTAGCGGTCGCTCGCGTAGGTCAGGGGCTGGTGGGAGCCCTCGACGTCGATGATGGAGAGCCGGTTGAAGCCGAGCACCACGTCGTCGTCGTGCCACTCGCCGGACTCGTCGGGTCCGCGGTGGCGCATGCACACGAGGCTGTCGCGCACCGCTTCGGCGCGCGCCGCCCCCTCACCACCCGGCGTGATCAATCCCATCAGGCCGCACACGCGTCCGCTGACACCTCCGGTTCCGGGGCCACCACCGCCCTCACCACGACGAGCGGGGCGGCTTCAGTATGACGACCCCGGTGCGCCGATCCGTGGCGCCCCGCGCGCCCCTCCGACAGCGCGTAGTGGCGTGCTCGGATAGTCTCCGCAGCGACGTCGGGGCCCGGGTCGCCGGGCCGCTCGCCGCGCCGCCCGGGGCCGTCCGTGCCGGGTGGGGCCGGGGGGCACCGCGCGAGGAGGAAGGCAGCAGCAGTGCGCCGAGTTGGGACGCCGCCCCGGGCCCGCACCGGTCGCGTGCGCCGGGCCCTGGGCCTGGCCGCGGCCGCCGTCGCCGTCGCGGTGACCACCTCCGGATGCTCCGTCGAGGAGGTGCTGCGCTTCGGCTGGCCGGTCGGCGTGACGCCCGAGGCCGCGCAGATGCGCACGCTCTGGACCGGGTCCGCGATCGCCGCGCTCGTCGTCGGCGCCATCGTCTGGGGCCTCACCGCGTGGACCCTCGCCTTCCACCGCAAGAAGGCGGGCGCGTCGGACCTGCCGCGGCAGTTCCAGTACAACCTGCCCCTCGAACTGGTGCTCACGGTCATCCCGCTGATCATCGTCGCGGTGCTCTTCTACTTCACCGTGGTCGTCCAGAACGTCGTCGACCGCAACCCCACGGGCAACGAGCTCCAGATCGAGATCACCGGCTTCCAGTGGAACTGGGAGTTCACCTACCCCGAGACCCCCGGCCCGAACGGCCTGCCGGCGTCCGTGGTCGGGACCACGAGCTCCGTGCCCATCCTCGTGCTGCCGACCGACCGGCCGATCCGGTTCACCCAGGAGTCGAAGGACGTCATCCACTCGTTCTGGGTGCCGGAGTTCCTGTTCAAGCGCGACGTGTTCCCGTTCCCGGCGGAGAACGAGCAGAAGAACACCTGGGTCATCGACCGGATCGAGCGCCAGGGAGCGTTCGTCGGCCGGTGCGCCGAGTACTGCGGCGCGTACCACTCGATGATGAACTTCGAGGTCCGCGCCCTGCCGCCGGAGCTGTTCGAGCAGTTCCTGGGGCTGCGCCGTCAGATCAACCCGCAGACGGGCCAGGGCTACACGACGAACGAGGCCCTCGGGGCGATGAACTGCGGCGAGCTGTGCAACCCGCAGTCGATCAGCACCTACGTGTACAACCCGGACCCGACGGCGCAGGTGGCCTTCCGGTGATCGTGCGCGTCCGTCCCACCCTGCCGAGAGCGAGGACCCGATGAGAGTCGAATCCCGCATCTTCGAGATCCTCACGGTCTTCTGCTTCGTCTGCGCGATCGTGTACGGCTTCCTCTCCGCCGAGGAGGTCGGGATCGTCGCCCTGACGCTGACCGGTGGCCTCACCCTCATCATCGGGACGTACTTCCGCTTCGTCGCGCGCCGACTCGAGGAGCGCCCCGAGGACAACCCGGAGGCCGAGGTCTCCGACGGCGCCGGTGACCTGGGCTTCTTCAGCCCCGGGAGCTACTGGCCGATCGTCGTCGCCGGCGCCACCGCGGTGACCGGCCTCGGGGTGGCGTACTGGCAGTTCTGGCTCATCATCACCGGCGTCGTGGCCCTGCTCATCGCGGTCTGCGGCCTCGTGTTCGAGTACCACGTGGGCCCCGAGTCGCACTGAGCCCATCCTGGACCGCCCCCACGGCCCCGCCCCGCGTTCGTCGGAGCGGGGCCGTGGTGCGTCCGGGCCCAGGTCCCGGGTCAGCCGGCCCCGAGGTGCGGGCCGACGCGCGGCGCGCGCACCTGGACGGCGCGATCCCGTGTCGGCGGGAGCGGGGGCGGGGGGAGGCGTGGCGCGCGGCATCGTCGTCGTGAGGGGCGGCCCGGGGCGGGGGGCAGGTCGTGCAGCCCATCCGGCCCGTCGACGTGCGGCACGGGCCCCTCGTGCCCCTTCGTGCGGGGCGAGGCGGTGCGCTCGGTCGTCCGCCGCGCGGGGATGACCGGCGGGACGGGTTCCGAGGGGCACCTCGTGCAGCTCGTGCCCACCCCCGGCCTGCCCCTCGTGCCCCTCGTCCCGGGACCACGCGGCGCCCTGCGCGCGACGCCGAGCGCCGGGACCAGGAGGCGCCTGAGCGCGACGCGGAGAGCCGGGACCAGGAGGCGCCTGAGCGCGACGCCGAGCGCCGGGGACGGTCTCTCCGGACCGGGCCCCCGCCCACGACGCACTCACGAGCGCCCTGGCGCCCCTCCTGAGGGCCTGGCACGTCCGGGGGAGGGTGGTTGCACGGTGCCACCAGCGTGTGTCGCGCTCGCGAGGATGTGGCGATCCTGGCGCTCAGTGCAAGCGAGGCCGCACGGCTTGCACGGGAAAGGGTGAGGCCCCCACCGGCACGCCAGCACGCAGGAACGACGACGGGCCGGGAGCGTCACGTGACGCTCCCGGCCCGTCGTGGGTCGTGCGGGTCCTACTCCTGGACGTCGCGCGGGCGGCCGGCGTCGGGACGGCCGGCGAGCTCGCGCGTCTCGCCGGGCTCGACCTCCATCGGGTCGCCGCCGGAGGAGCCGCCGGTGAGGGCGGGCTGCTCCTCGGCCGGGTCCGGACGGAACCAGCTGCCCTCGAGGGGCCGGCCCGAGGCACCCAGGTCGTTCATCCGCTTCGGCACCTTGGCGCCCTGGTAGGCGAGCGGCACGGGGTGGCCGTGGTCGTCGACGCCACCGAGGGGCTGGTGCACCTCGACGAACTCACCGTGCGGCAGGCGCTTGATGTGCCCGGTCTCGATGCCGTGCTCGAGCACCTCGCGGTCACTGCGCTGGAGGCCCAGGCAGATGCGGTACGTCGCGAAGTAGACCAGCGGCGGGCCGACGAGCAGACCGATCCGGCCGATCCACGTCATGACGTTCAGGGAGATGTCGAACGTGTAGCCGATGACGTCGTTGCCGCAGGCCACGAGCAGCCAGAAGTAGAAGAACATGGCCATCATGCCCACCGCGGTGCGGACCGGGGCGTCGCGCGGGCGCTGCAGCAGGTTGTGGTGGGCCTCGTCGCCGGTCAGCTTGCGCTCGATGTAGGGGTAGAGCGCCAGCAGTGTGGTCAACAGGCCCATCCCGATGACGGCCGGGAAGAAGATGGCCGAGATCGTGTACGCGCCCAGGTACATCTCCCAGGCGGGCCAGAGCCGCACCGCGCCGTCGAAGATGCCCATGTACCAGTCGGGCTGGGAGCCCGCCGAGACCTTGGCCGGGTTGTACGGGCCCAGGTTCCAGATCGGGTTGATCTGGAAGACCCCGCCGATGATGGCCATGACGCCGATCGACACGACGGTGAAGCCGCCGGCCTTCGCGGCGAACGTCGGCAGGATGCGGACACCCACGACGTTGCGCTCCGTGCGCCCCGGGCCGGGGAACTGGGTGTGCTTCTGGAACCACACCAGCGCCACGTGCAGGGCGATCACCGCGGTGATGATCCCGGGCAGCAGGAAGACGTGGACGATGTACAGGCGCGGGATGATGATCTCGCCCGGGTACTCGCCCGCGAAGATCGCCCAGTGCAGCCACGTGCCGACCACGGGGATCGACAGGACGATCGCCGACACGCCGGTGCGGATGCCGGTGCCCGAGAGCAGGTCGTCCGGCAGCGAGTAGCCGATGAAGCCCTCGATCATGCCGGTCAGCAGCAGGACGACGCCCAGCACCCAGTTGGTCTCGCGCGGGCGGCGGAACGCTCCGGTGAAGAACGTCCGGCACATGTGCGCGATCATCGCCGCGACGAAGAGCAGCGCCGCCCAGTGGTGGACCTGGCGGATGAACAGACCGCCGCGGACCTCGAACGAGATGTCGAGCGTCGACTCGTACGCCCGGCTCATCTCGACGCCCTGCAGGGGCTGGAACACGCCGTCGTAGGTGACCTCGGTCATCGACGGGTCGTAGAAGATCGCCAGCCAGGTACCCGAGATCAACAGCACGATGAAGGCGTACATGTTGATCTCACCCAGCAGGAACGACCAGTGCGTGGGGAAGACCTTGTTGATCTGTCGGCGCAGGGGACCGGCGGGGTGGAACCGGCTGTCGGCCTCGTCGGCCGCGGTGCCGGCGAGCTTCATCGCCAGGCCACCGCCCTTGCGGGTGGGTGTGGTGATCGCACTCATGAGTTCCGCTCCCAGAACGCCGGACCCACCGGTTCGATGAAGTCGCTGCGCGCGTACAGGTATCCCTGATCGTCCACCGCGATGGGCAGTTGCGCCAGTGGACGGGCAGCCGGGCCGAACACCGGCTTGGCGTACTCGTTGGCCTGGAACTGCGACTGGTGGCAGGGGCAGAGGATGCGGTTCGTCTGGTCCTCGTAGAGCGACGTGGGGCACCCCATGTGGCTGCAGATCTTGGTGTAGGCGAACAGCGTCCCGTAGTTGAAGTCCTCCTGGCCCGCCCGCTTGATGACGGCCACGTTGGGCCGCAGCCGGATGAGCATCACGGGGGAGTCGGCGGAGTGGAGGACCTCCTTCAGCTCCTCCGGGTGGCTGCGCTGGGACTCCTTGAACGGGTAGACGGTCTCCATCGCACCGGGCTCGAGGTCGCCGGGACGCACCAGCACGACCTCCTCGGCCTCGCCGGTGTCACGGCGCAGGTACACCCGCTCGCCGTCCTCGGAGTGCCAGCCCGTGACCAGCAGCTCCGAATTCTTGCCCTGCTTCCAGGGATTGATGACGAGCCCGCCGAAGGCGGCCACGAGGACGCCGGCGCCCAGGACCCCGCTCGCCGCGCCGATCGAGTGGAAGATCATCTTGCGGCGGCCGATCCCGCTGCGCCGGCCGGTGTCCACCAGTCGCGCCGCCGCGGTGGCCCGGTCGATCTCCTGGGAGCGCCCGTCGTGGCGCTGCTGGATGGTCAGGTCCTCGGGCAGCAGCTTCTTGGTGTAGGCGATGACGCCCATGCCGAGCGCGAAGACGGCGAAGCCGAACGTGAGGCCGATGACCGGGGTGTACAGCGACCAGAGGAACCCGCCCGGGTCCTCGGGACCGCGGTACTCCCAGGGCCAGGCGATGAACGCCGAGATGAAGGCGAGGCCGGCCAGCGCCGCCCAGATGAACCAGAGGGCGACCTGGCGTTCGGCGCGCTTCTCGGCGCGGGTGCCCGGCACGGGGAACCGCTCGCGGTCCGAGACGACCTCGATGTCGTCGAGCCGGTTGCCGAGGCGGACGAGGTCCTCGGTGCTCATCCGGGCGAGCTCCTCGTCGCTCGGGATGGGCGGCGTCGCCTCGGTGGGGTCCGGCTGCGAGGGCGCGTTGGCGCCGTGGTCGGCGGGACGGGTGCTCACTGGCGCGATCCGATCCAGAGGGAGATACCGATGAGGGCGGCGAGGCCGACGAAGAACGCGAGGGCGCCCTCCGGGACCGGACCGAAGCCGCCGAGCTCCGCGCCGCCGGGGTTCTTGGAGGGGTTCGCCCCGCCGACCGCCTTGATCCAGGAGATGATGTCGCGCTTCTCCTCGGGGGAGAGCTGGGAGTCGGCGAAGACCGGCATGTTCTGCGGGCCGTGCAGCATCGCCGCGTAGATCTGCTCCTCGCTCGCCGGGTCGAGGTTCGGGGCGAACTTGCCCTGCGAGAGCGCGCCGCCACGGCCCGTGAAGTTGTGGCAGGAGGCGCAGTTGAGGCGGTACAGCTCGCCGCCGCGGCCGGTGTCCTCGCCCCGCAGCTCCTCGCCGTTGGCGACGACCGGCATCGTCGGGCCGCCCCCGTTGGCCTGGATGAACGCGCCGAGGGCGTCGATCTGGGCCTCGTCGAACCGCGGGGGCTTGCGCTCGGCGTTCGCGCCCTGGGCGGCGAGCGGCATCCGTCCGGTGGAGACCTGGTAGTAGACCGCGGCCTCGCCGGAGCCGATGAGGCTCGGGCCCCGGCCCGGCACGCCCTGCAGGTTGGTGCCGTGGCAGGTGATGCAGGAGTTGTCGTAGATCTGCTGGCCCTCGCGGATGATCGCCGGGTCGGCGGCGAGCGCCTGCTCGGGATCCGGGGTGAACACCGTGTACAGGCCGCCGACGGCGACCAGGGCGACGCCCAGGGCGAGCAGGCCGGACAGGCGCCGGCGCATCTTGCTGCCGCGCCGTGCCCGGGTGCGGGCGGGGCGGGGCTTGTCGTCACTCATCGGGTGCCCAACCTCGAGCTCTCCTCGCTGGGGGTCCTGCGGGTCCTGCCGTGTGGTGGCCACGGGTTCACTTGATGAAGTAGATGACCGCGAACAGGCCGATCCAGACCACGTCCACGAAGTGCCAGTAGTACGAGACGACGATCGCCGCCGTGGCCTGCGCCGGGGTGAAGCGGCTCAGGAACGTGCGCGCGACGAGAAGGACGAACGCGACCAGACCGCCCGTGACGTGCAGCGCGTGGAACCCGGTCGTGATGTAGAAGACCGAGCCGTAGGAGCTGCTGGCGATGGTCGTGTGGTGCTCGGTGACCAGCGTGTAGTACTCGACGACCTGGCCGACCACGAAGATCAGGCCCATCGCGAACGTGACGGCGTACCAGCGGCGCAACCCGAACACGTCGCCGCGCTCGGCCGCGAACACCCCGTACTGGCAGGTGAACGACGACGCCACGAGGATGATCGTGTTGACCAGCGCGAACGGCACGTTCAGCTCGGTGGGCGGGGGCGGCCACTCCTCGGCGTTCGCACGCGCGACGAAGTACATGGCGAACAGCCCGGCGAAGAACATCAGCTCGCTCGAGAGCCAGATGATGGTCCCCACGCTCACCACGTTGGGCCGGTTGAGGGAGTGAATCCTCGCGCTGAAGGAAGGCGCCGGCGCACCCTGGGCGGTCGTCACGGGCGCCATGATGACACCTCCGCCCGACACCAGCCCGTCGGGGCGAGACGCCGGTGTGCCGCCTCCGGGTGACTCCGCGTGCACCGCCCTCGGACGGCGCGCACCCGCGCCGACCTGCACCGCCCCTCACCTGCGGGTTCTCCTACCAGCCGTCGTACGTCGGGTCGTCGTACCGCGTGCCGGCCGGTCGTCGGTGCCGGGGGCGCCCGCTAGCATCCGGCGCATGACGGACGCCCAGCGATGCGGTGCCGGGGCCCCGCGGTGACCGGCCCGAGGTCCACCCTCACGGTCGTGGTGATGAGCCACCGCCCCGAGGTGCGCGAGGCCATCGCCACCGCCGTCGGGCGCCGCCCGGCGCCCGACCTGCCGCGCCTGCGCTTCGTGGAGGCGTCGAGCGTGGGCGAGGTGCTCGGCGCGGCCGACGCGGGCGAGCTGGACCTCGCGGTGCTCGACGGCGAGGCGCAGCCCACGGGCGGCATGGGGGTGTGCCGCCAACTGAAGAACGAGAGCGACGACCCGCCGCCGGTGATCGTCGTCGTCCGGCGTCGCGACGACCACTGGCTGGCGACGTGGTCGCAGGCCGACGCGGTCCTGGTGCAGCCGCTCGACCCGATCACGGCAGCGGAGACGGTGGCCACCGTGCTGCGCGAGCGCGCGGTGCCCGCCGTGCGCGGGTGACCGCTCCGGCGGCCGCGCCGCCGAGCTGGCCCGGCCTGCTCGGCCGGCTGCTGGCGGGGGAGCACCTCGCCGCCGACGACACGGCGTGGGCGATGGACCAGGTCATGTCCGGGGAGGCGTCGCCGGCGCAGGTCGCGGGCTTCGTGGTGGCGCTGCGCGCCAAGGGGGAGACCGCGCCGGAGATCGCGGGGCTGGCCCGGACGATGCTGGCCCACGCCCGGCCGGTGCACGTCCCCGGCCCGGTGGTCGACATCGTGGGCACCGGCGGCGACGGGGCGCACACGGTCAACATCTCGACCATGGCCGCCGTGGTGATGGCGGCGGCCGGGGCGCGGGTGGTCAAGCACGGCGGCCGCGCGGCGTCGTCGCGCAGCGGCTCGGTCGACGTCCTCGAGGCCCTCGGCGTGCCCGTCGACCTCGGGCCCGCGGCCGTCGCGCGCTGCGTCGACGAGGTCGGCATCGGGTTCTGCTTCGCCCAGGTCTTCCACCCGGCCATGCGCCACGCCGGGCCCGTGCGCGGGCAGCTCGGCGTGCCCACGGCGTTCAACCTCCTCGGCCCCCTGACCAACCCCGCGCGCCCGGGCGCCGCCCTCATCGGGTGCGCCGACGTGCGCTTCGCCCCGATCCTGGCCGAGGTGCTCGCCGCCCGCGGCGACCACGCGGTGGTGGTGCGGGGCGACGACGGGCTCGACGAGGTCACCACCGCGACGACCACCACCGTGTGGCACGCCGGGCCGGCCGGGGTGCGGGTCGAGACCCTCGACCCGGCGGCGCTCGGGGTGCCGCGCTCGGGGGCCGACGCGCTGCGCGGGGGCGACGCCGCGCACAACGCCGCGGTGGCGCGCGCGGTGTTCGCCGGCGAGCCCGGCGCGGTGCGCGAGGCCGTGCTGCTCAACGCCGGCGCCGCGCTGGCCGCGCACGACGAGGTGGTCAGCGGGAGCGCGGTGGCCGACCTGCACGAGGCCGTGGCCGCGGGACGGCGGCGGGCCGCGGCGGCCGTCGACTCGGGGGCGGCCGCCGACCTGCTCGAGCGCTGGTCGGCCGTCGCCCGCGACGCCCGGGCGGCCGAGTCGGGTTAGTCGAGGCCCACGGCGAACGCCGACGCCTCGTCGCGCGAGGAGTACGAGCGGAACGCGATGTGCGTCGTGGTGCTGCGCACACCGGCCACCTTGCTCAGCCCGCCCGCGATCGCGTCGGCGAGCTGCTCGTGCTCCCGGACGCGGACCACCGCCACGAGGTCGACGTCGCCGGCACAGGAGTAGACCTCGGCCACGCCCTCGAGGTCCGCGATGGCCTGCGCGGTCTCGGGGATGCGGTCGGCGTCGGCGTGGACCAGCACGAAGGCCGTGATCACGGGCCCTCCTCCTCGGGCGGCGGGGTCGGGCGCCCCGGGTGGCGGGCAGTCTAGGGCGGCTCCCGGGGCGCCCCCACGTGCTCGGGGCCCGGCTCGGAGCGGAGCTCCGCGTGGCGCGCCTCGCGGGCCCGGCCCACCCACTCCCGCCAGGCCCCGGCGCCCGCCGCCGGCATCGCCCACGGCGTCGTGGTGCGCACCATCCGCGTGCCCGGGCGCTCGAGCCAGCGCGTGACGACCGCGACCTCCTCGGGTGGCGCCCCGCGCAGCGGGCCGTCGCCGGGGCGCACCGTCTCGGCAGTGGCCACGAGCGCCTCGACCACCGGCATCGGCGGCACCCCGCGACGGGCCCGCCCGGCGGCGGCGAGGCGGCCGTGGCGCACCACCGCGAGGTCCCAGCCGCGCTCGCCGTCCGGGCGCGCGGCGATCATCTCCGGCACCGCGGCCACGGCCGAGAGGCGCTGGACGCGCCCGAGTGCGGCGGCGAGGTCGGCGAGGCGGTCGCGGTGGGCGGCGGCGTCCTCGAAGCGCTCGGCGGCCGCGAGCTCGCGGACGGTGAGCGAGAGCCGGCGCAGCCCCGCGTCGTCCGCGCCCCGGACCAGGGCCCGCGCGTCGTCCACCGCCGGCCGGTAGGCCTCGACGTCCACGTGCCCCGCGCACGGCGCCGTGCAGCGGCGCATCTCGTGCAGCGCGCACGGCGTGCCCGACGCCCCGCGTGCCGGGATGCGCTGGGTGCAGGGCCGCAGCGGCAGGGCGTCCTGCAGGGCCTCGACGGCCCGCACGGCGTCCGGGCGGCGACCGAAGGGCCCGAGGGCGTCGGCGCGCGGGGTGCGCACCACGGACAGCCGGGGGAAGGGCTCGTCGGTGAGCGCGACCCACCACCCGCGGTGCGGGAAACGGGAACGCCGGTTGTAGCGCGGAGCGTGCCCGGCGAGCAGGCGCAGCTCGCGCACCTCGGCCTCGAGGGCGTGCGCGCACACGACCCAGTCGACCCGCTCGGCCAGGCCGATCATCTCCTTGATGCGCGCCCGCTTGTCGCCGCCGGTGAAGTAGGACCGCACGCGCCGCCGCAGGTCGCCGCTGGTGCCGACGTAGAGCACCTCGTCGCCGGGCCCGCGGAAGAGGTAGACCCCCGGCGCCTCGGGCACCGCGTCGGCGAGGTGCCGCTTCGCCCGCTGCGCGGGGCTGACCTCCACCTGCAGCGCCAACAGGTCCTCGAGCGTCGAGACACCGCGCCCGCCGACCCGTTCGAGCAGCCCGTGCAGGACGTCGACGGTGGCGCGCGCGTCGTCGAGGGCGCGGTGGACCGGGCGCGTCCGGGACCGGAACAACGTGGCCAGGGCCGAGAGCCGGCACGACGGCGCCTCCTCGCGCGAGAGCACGCGACGCCCGAGCCGCGCCGTGCAGACGACGGCCGGACGTGGCCACGGCGGGCCGTGGCGCCGGCACGCCGCCCGCAGGTGCCCCACGTCGAAGGGGGCGTTGTGCGCGACGAGCACGGCGCCCGCGCAGAACTCCAGCAGTGCGCCCAGCACCGAGCGCAGCCGCGGCGCGCCCGTGACCATCGCGGTCGTGATCCCGGTGAGCGACACGATGGCGGGCGGCACCGACGTCCCCGGGTCGACCAGCGTGGCGAACTCGCCGACGACCTCCCCGCCGCGGACCTTGACCGCGCCGATCTCGGTGATCGCGTCGGAGTCGGGCGGGCCGCCCGTGGTCTCCAGGTCGAGGACCACGAACGTGACCGCGGACAGCGGCGTGCCGAGCTCGCCGAACGAGAGCTGGGGGTCCGGGCCGGTGACCGGACGGGCGGGAGCGTCCATCGCGGCGGGACGCTAGGGACCACCCCCGACAGCGCCTGGTCCTCGCGTGCCCGACCCCGCCGCGGTCGCCCGTCTAGCCTGCTCGGTCATGGCGGACGGCACCGGCGACCCGGACCTCCCGGGCGACGACGGCGCCGTCGACGACGCCGGTGACGCCGGTGACGCCGCTGACACCGCTGACGCCGGTGGCACCGATGCCGCCGCCCGTGCCGCTCTGCGCGCCCGTCTCCTCGAACGCGCGCCGGAACCCGTGCGCGCCAAGGTGGCCGAGCTGACCGCGACCGCCGTCGGCCACCTGCCCGTCACCGACCTCCCACCGCCCGTGCGCGTCGTGGCCCGCTTCGCTCCCGCCAAGCGGGCCCGTGCGGGCGCGGGCCCGCTGCTCGCGGCGGTGGCGACGACCGAGGGCTTCGCCGCGCGGGTCGTCACGTGGTGGGCCGAGGAGCAGCCGCAGCGCTGGCACCCCGCGGACCCCGAGCCGGTGCACGCCGCGGCCGTCGCGGTGCTCGAGGGCCGCGAGGAGGGCTCCGAGCTGGTCCGCGACGTCGGGGCGCGCGCGGACGCCGGGCGGGCCCGGGCCGAGCGGGACGCCGCGCTGGCGCGGGTGGAGAAGCTCGAGGCGGAGGTGCGCCGGCTGACCGCCGAGCGCGACGACGCCCGGGCCGCGGTGGACTCGGCCGCCGAGGACCGCCGCGACGAGATCGCGAAGCTGCGCGCCCGGCTGCGCGAGCAGGGCACGCGGGTGCGGCGCGCGGAGGACGAGGCCGCGGAGCTGCGGGCCGCGCGCGCGGCGGGCGAGGGCGGGCTGCGCGCCGAGCTGGAGGAGCTGCGGCGCGAGCGGGACCGGGGTCGGGACGCGCTCGCGGCCGCCGAGGCCCGGGCGCGGCGCGCCGTCGACGAGCTGGCGGGCGTGCGGCGGGCCGCCCTGGACGCCCGGCGGGCCGACGACGCGCGCCTGGCCCTGCTCGTCGACACGGTCGCGGGGGCCGCGGAGGGCCTGCGCCGGGAGCTGGGCCTGCAGACGGGGGAGGCCGGGGCACGGCCCGCCGAGCTGGTCGGGGCGGGGACGGCGACGGCCCCGAAGCCTCGGGTCACCGACCCCGCGGCCCTCGACCGCCTGCTCGCGCTGCCCGAGGTGCACCTGCTCGTCGACGGCTACAACGTGACGAAGACGGGGTGGCCGGACCTCTCGCTGGCCTCGCAGCGGGAGCGCCTGGTGGCGGCCGTCGCGCCGCTCGCGTCGCGGACGGGGGCGGAGACCACGCTCGTGTTCGACGGCGCCGGGGTCACCGGGGTGCCGACGCACTCGGTGCGCGGGGTGCGGGTGCTGTTCAGCGAGCCGGGCGTGCTCGCCGACGACCTCATCCGCTCGCTGGTGACCGCGGAGCCCGCGGGCCGCCCGCTGGTGGTGGTGACCTCGGACCGCGCCGTCGTCGAGTCGGTGCGCCGGCGCGGTGCCCACCCGGTGCCCTCGAGCGTCCTGCTGCACCGGCTCGCCCGGATCTGAGGCGGTCGCCGCCGGTCGGCGGCCCGGGGTTGTCGGGGGTCGCTCCTAGCGTGCGTGCCACGACCCCGGACCCGCCGGGGGCCACAGGCCGGGAGGCCGACCGTGCTCATCGACTGCGACACCTGCGCCGTCCGCGACGTGGCCTGCCACGACTGCGTCGTGGGGGTGCTGCTCGGCACGCCGACCGTGCCGTCCCGCGCCACGACGGTCGGACCCGTGCCCTCCGACGCGGCCCTCGACACGGCCCTCGACACGGCCCTCGACACGGTCCTCGACACCCGGCCCGGCGGCCCGCTGCCGCTGGAGTTCGGTCCCGTCGAGCAGCGGGCGCTCGAGGTCCTCGCCGACCACGGGCTCATCCCGCGGCTGCGCCTGGTCCCACCGGTGCCCACCGCGCCGCCCGAGGCCCCGCCACCGGGCCGGACGCGCCGCGCCGCGCCGCGCCGGGCGCGGGACGCGGGGTGAGCACGCGGCGTCCCCGGCGGC
>Ga0196958_10000305_pt1 | contig 15767 bp, 17 predicted proteins | sample S1v_10metaG_FD_148654 | JGI IMG/M metagenome (GOLD analysis project Ga0196958, IMG submission 148654) | Soil microbial communities from Anza Borrego desert, Southern California, United States - S1+v_10 | ecosystem: Environmental > Terrestrial > Soil > Desert | place: USA: California | collected...
AGCATGGAGTGATCGGCTCCGTGATCGCTCTCCCGCCGCCCAACGTGACCGAGCAGTACATGACCCACGCCGAGGGGATGAACGCCGCGGCCCCGGAGGTCCGCAAGCTCATGCTCCTCGGCATCGTGGGGCTGGTGAAGGTGGCCGCGCTCGCGGTAGCCGAGGCCCACCAGCGCAGCGGGCTCGGTGCCGCGCTGCTGAGCCGGGTCAAGAAGACCTTCTTCGCGCACGGATACGTCTTCGTCTACGGCCAGATCCGCCCGGACCGCCCTGGCCTGGCCGCGTTCTACCGGCGCCAGGGTTTCGAAGTCCGTGAGCCGGACGAAGGTCTCGACCTGTGGGTCATCTTCGGGATCCCCGGCGGAATCCATCCATCCTGATCAGGGCGAGCGGTTCTTTGTCCGCACCCGGCCCCGCGAAGGCTAACGGACAACGCAACGCCAGGTGGCGGGTCGGGGTGAGCAGCGCCGCTCGTCGGCCCTGCGGTGGGAGCACGCTGACGTACAGTGGGCCGCTGTGCCCAACAGAAGACACTCGGTCGGCCTCTTCGTAGCGGCCGGCGCCCTCGTTCTGGCCGCGTGCGACGGCTCTGCCGCGCCGGACGCTGCTGGCCTCGATGCCGCGAAGTGCGCCGACCCGAATTTCGCCAGTGCTCACACGGATTTCTGCGTCGACAACGCCTCCGAGCCGGAGACCCCGGCAGCCGAAGCGGCCACCTTGTCCAACGGCTTGAAGGTCCGGATCATCTCCGCGAAGTCCGAGGTCGTGGATTCGAACGGCTACGACTCCGGCCCAACCGCGAGCGTGCTGGTAACCATCACTACCGAGATCGCGAATACCGGCAGCGCGACGTTCGTCTTCCCAACGGCGAAGGGCAATGCCCGTGCAGAGTTGCTCTACGGCCGCAACCACGCCAGGGCGACCTACTCGGCCGTTCAGAAGGGCGACTTCACCGGCCTGCCGGAGCAGCTCGTTGCGGGCAAATCAGCGACGATGACGTCGACTTTCACGATGCGCGCCGGGGGCGCGGACAACGTCGTCTTCCGGTTCAGCCCGGACACCACCACCACGGACGCCATCACCTTCACGAAGGTCCAGACCTTGTACAAGTAGCGCTCGCGCGCCACCACAGATCCGGGGCGGAGACTTGACTGATGAGGCAACGTATTCAACTGTCGCGAATTCTCGGCGGACTCGAGCATCTGCTCATCGTGCGGGGACCGCGTCGCCAGATTCCTCAAATGTCCTGCGGTGGTTCGTCGGCGCACCCTGCGATCGAGAGCGGCGGCCGCTGACCCGCACCCGGCTCGGAGCTGCCAGCTACGGAGATCAGCGCTTCCGATGACCAGCAGAAGTCGTGATCACCGTAGTGGGCGTAGCCCTCGCCGAGCCACTCATACTCGTCGCCGGTGTCGAGGTCGATCAGGTCTGGGGTGCGCTGGTGGCGGGTCCGTGGTCGGGGCTGGCCATCGGGCCGCCCATCGCACTCCTTATTCCGGACAACACGTCGCTTCACCGCGCGTAGCGTCCGCCCAGGTCGCTTTCCGGGCGGAGGAGACTTGTTCCGGACAGTCCGGCATTAAGCCAACTTCACGACCAAGGCGACGGCGATGACGGCGGAGGTCAGCACGGCGATTGCCAATACCGCCCTGAACCACGGGGTCCAGGAGCTGCTGGAGATCGTGGGCTGGAAGAACCCCAGCACCGCGACCACGATCACTGACAGCGCCGTGCCGGTGAAGGAGCTGGCCGTGTACTGCTGTTCCAACGGGTTGGCGGGTTGCTCGGTCTCCTCAGTGTCCTGGTGGGAGGTGTTGTTAGGCGAGGTCGGAAGTCCGTTGCCGCGGGGCGGGTCAGCGCTCGAGGCGCCGTCTGGTGTGCCGGTCACTGTCCGCTCCCGGTCGTCGTGGCTTTCCCGGCCTTCTTCCTCACTGCCTTGCGGGTCTTGAGCTGCAGGCGTTGGCGGTCTCGCGTGCCGAACGGCGGCAGGAGCGCTCGGTGGCGGATGCTGCGCCGCCCTGCGGGGTGCCGGTGGTCGACGATCTTCTGCGTGCGCTGGGCGAGCACCCCCGCCTTGTCGAGCTCGCGGTACCCGCGCTCTGCGGTGCGCTCGCTGATCCCGTACCACTTCGACATCCGTTCAAGGGCGACGCTGAAGGTCGGGGTGGTCGGGGTCTGCGTGTCATGGAGGAGCACCAGGAACATCGCCTTGCCGGGCATAGTGAGCTTCTCGCTCAGGCCGGTGGTCCAGTACTGGTGGGGGATGACGAAGAAGCCAGGCCCGTCCTCGTCTGGGTCTTCGCCTGCACGGGACCAGGTGGTTCCGTCACCAGTCTCGTTGAGGGGGCTGATGATGGTCCGGCGCCCGTCCTGTTTCCGCGTCAGCAGGTTCATGTCCTCGAGGACGGAGAAGGTTTTGCTGGCAGCGTTCGGGGTGCACGGATTCCCGACGGAGAGGATCCGGGCCAAGGTCCTGATATCCAGAGGATCGTCGCGGGTGACCGGGTGGAGGGCGTGCAGCAGCAGGAGCGCATCCAGTCCTCGTTGCTGCCGAGCGTTGACGATGGTGCCCAGCACTGACCCGCGGGGTTCATCGTGCTCGCCGCGCCGCTTCTGGACGAACTCCTTACGGAGCGGGACGAAGCCGCGCCGAGCCGACTGCAGGAGGGAGGTGCGTGTCTCGGCTGGGGTCGGTTCAGGCGCATCTTCAATGCCCTCGAATGGGTCGAGGACGAGTGTCGTGGACATGCGATCACTGTAGGTCTGAGCGACGGTCCACTAAAAGCTTCAGCAGCGTCAATGGGTGCGCTGTCAGGTGCCAGTATTGGGAGACGGATGGCATGCTGCGTGGCAGACCGGATGGCAGACCCATGGCACGCTGATCACGATGCTGGCCCCTAGGCGTCACGGATCGGCAGTTTCGGTCGCTCTGGGATAACGTCCGGGCAACTTCTCGCGGCTTTCTGAGGCGCCCGCGAGAGGTTTACCTTTCTGTAGCGGCACGATCGCTTCGTGTGCAAGTAAGGACCCGACTGTTCGTGTACCCGGCCCCGCGAGGCAGTGGCTTGCCGACGGGTAAGCGCTGGCGGCGTCCTTGGTCTGCAAGTCCTCGTGATCGTCGGGAATTGCCGGATCCCGCAGTGGTCGCAGACCACGGTGGGGCTGGGACGCGGTGAAGGCGTAGCGGCCCAGGCCGTTGAGGTGCTGGTCCTTCAACGGGGAGGCGTGGGCTGGCAGGGTGGCTTCAGCGCGTCGATGACGGCCGAGCCGGCGTCCCATGTGCGGCGCATCTGCGTCATTGTCGTGCCCAGCTCGCCGAGTCGGGCTCCGTTGATCTGTAGTGTCTCGGCGATCGCGGTGTCGGACAGCTGCCTGAAGGCGGCGTAGGCCTGATCGCACTGTTCGCGCGCGGCCGCGATCTTGGCGGCGCTTCCGTCCCGTTGTGCCTTGGACACCAGGCCTTTCGCCGCGCTCCAGCGTCGCCGGGCCGCGAGCTGCTGCTCGGCCAGGTCCTGCACCCGCGCGGTGGCCACGGCACTCTCGGCCCCGCTCACCGCGATCATCCGGTCCAGCCGGTCCCGCTCCGCATCGTGCGCGACGATCAGCGCGTCGACCTCGGGAAGTCCCGTGCTCTCCGCCTCGGTCATGCGTTGTCACCATCCCGGAGGTGTTCCCCGGTGGGCGGGCTCCAGGTTTCGGGCTCTGCTCCCCGCTGCCGCAGCTGCTCCTGCAGTCGCGCGGGCGTGGTGTCGAGGGCGTAGGCCAGCTCGTCCCAGCTCACCCCCTGCCGCACGATGTGCCGCATCACGTTGATCTCGCGACCTTCCGCGTCGCGCCGCGCGAAACGGATCATGTGCGCGGCCGCGAGGGCGTCTTCCCGCTCCAGCTCCGGGCCTTCCCCGTCCCGCATAGCTTTACCCAGAAACGCGTGGAGCAGGCTCACCGGGTCGACCTGTGGCGCGTCCGGTGTGGTGGCCCAGCGCTTCTCGGTGTCGTTGCCGTAGCGCGCGGCCAGTCGCAGACGGCCGTCCTCACCCTCCCGATCGAGCGTGCGCAGCGCATCCAGGCGCTCCGCTTTCCGGCGATCGGACTCGGCGAAAAGTGTCTTGGCCTCAGCGCGGCCGGCGGCACGGGCCGCCTCCAGGCCGTTCGGCTGGTGTGGTGCAGACATCCTGCTCCTTCTTATCCGCTGAGTTTCAGGGCTGCGAGCGTACCGAGACGTACCGGCCTGGCCGGGCTACGGGAACCACGCGGCCGGACGCGGACAGTCTCGTCGCAGTCCAGAAGTCCGATTCGACTGCGGCACGCCGGTGCTCATGGAGGATGCCGCAGATCAGGCCAGGTTGCACGACGTTGACGATGAAACCGATCGGCACCGTCCAAGGCGCCGGGGAGAGTAGTTGCTCATCTGGGCCGCGAGCCGCCGGAGACCTTGCCCGCGCGCCTCAGCCCGCATCGCCGACACGGCGACCGCCTTCAACTCTGCGTTCAACCGGCTCCCTAAGGTCGGCCACCGATTCGCGGACAAGGAGTAGCCGATGCGTGAAGACCTCCCCCCTTCGCTTGAAGCTCAGCTCGGGGCGGGCGTGCTCGTCCTGGGGCTGGCCCTTGCGCTAGGGCTTTGTGTGCATCTGGTGAGGGCGCGATGGCTGAGACCTAGGCTGAAACCGTTGGCCTTGACCTACCCCGACCGGATTCTCATGGTGAAGGAGCAGCTTCAGTCCGTCGGTTCCCTGCTGCGCGAACTTGAAGACGATCTAGCCACCCGGACCAAGCTGTTGGAACAACGCCAGGCCGACGCGGACCGGTACGAGAAGTTGGCGTCGCTCAACAAGGACCAGGCGAAAGCCGTCGAAGACCTGGTCGGCAGGCAGTTCAAACGCCAGGGCAAGGCCAGCGCGATCTACTGGTGGGTTGGGCTCGTTCTCGCCTTCGTGGTCGGCCTCGTCGTCAACTGGATCAGCGGGCCCCTGTGGGCCTGGCTCAACCGATAGCGACCGTCAAGCGGCCTTTTGGCCCCGTACGTCGGATGGTGTCGGTTCAGGGTGCGCAGCATGTCGTGGAAGCGGGTCCCTGATCGGTGCTCGGCCCGTCGACGGCGGGAGCGTCGGTTGAGTCATGATCACGGTTCATTTAGGCTTCCGCGACGATGGCCTGGTGTGAACGTTTCCGGCCAGCGCCAGCGCTGAATATGCCCCGCCGGGGGTGTCCGGGTCGCGCAACGTCGGCACCGCGACCCGCAACCGGTAGAGCTTCTGAATCAGCTCCTCGGCTGCCGATGACGATATTCAGTGCGGTGTGCTCTCCCGAGTGCTCAGGGGTGCTAGTTCTGCGAACCGCTCGACCCGCTTCGTCAAGGTAGGCGCGAACATCGGCCTCGGCGGGTGGCTCCCCGGAAGGTCAGTCGTCGTTCGGTTCCGGCGTTTCCTTCGCCGGGAGGGTGTCCTCGGTGAGCAATTCCTCCAGCGCTTTCCACAGGTCGCGCTTTTTCAGGTTGCGTTCACCGAGTTCGAGGGCCTTCACTACCCGGTCTACATCCTTGGCCGAGTAGCCGCGCACGACCTTCAGTCTTCCGTCGACGTCGAACTCGACGGTCTTGTCCTGATGCCGGGTAAACAGCTTTCCCAACGTGGCCATCAGGACCGTACCTGCGCCCCCCGCGCTGACTGCGGCGACGATGACGTTGGCTAACGTCATCCCGTCCGGGCCGGAAAACTCGGTCCCGGGGATACCCCGCCATCCGATGCGCCAACGGACGTCAGACCGGCCATCCAGCAGGGCCCGCATGTACTTGCCCCCATCGAAGTCCGGGTCACCGGGGTGGGACCGCCACTTGAGCTCTCGGGTCATCTCGATCGTGTCCTCTGCAGCCCACAGGATGAGGCTGTCGTCGTCCCCGCATCTGATACTGGCTTCAACGCCGCGCCTTCCGCGGGGACGGAAGCACACCTGGATAGGGCGATCGCCGGAGTCGATGGTCATCCCGCCAGTGTGCCCGGTGACACCATGTGCCCGGGTGTGCCGGACCGCGCTGCGGAACGAGATCGGCTCGCGCTGCAGCACCCGGTAGCAGTCGCCGCCGCCGACGCAGGGCAGTTCGCCTTTGTCAGCGGATCACGCCGGCACGCATGGCCAGCGCCACCATCTGAGCCCGGTCACCCGCGCCGAGCTTGCGCCCGATGCGGGAGAGGTGAGACTTCACCGTAATAGCGGAGAGGCTGAGTTCCTCACCGATCTCCTTGTTGCTCCGGCCGTCGGCGACGAGCCGCAGCACCTCGACCTCGCGCGCGGAAAGCTCGCGCGGGGTGTTGTCGGTGCCGGCGACTCGGGTGCCGGTGGCCAGGACCGGTGCGACGCTCGGGTCGGCGTAGACGCCGCCCTCCAGTTCGGCGAGGTTGATTGCTACCTGGCCGGGCCCAAGGCTGACGCCCTCGCGTAGCGCGACAGACGTATTCAATCGCACTGAATCGGTGCCCGTTTCCGCGCTCAGCGTCTGTACGCTGGATCCAGCGCGCGTCGCACGGCCGGACGCCACAGCCATAGCAAGGTTTGCGTCGGTTGCCCCTGCGCCGATCTCCCGAAAGCCATGGCCGTCGGCTCGCAGGCGTTCAAGTCCGCGCCCGATATCGAATTCCGCTTCGTAGCTCTCCGGCAACCGGGCGAGCCTGGCGTCCAGATCCTCGTCATTCATGCGGCCTCTCCCCCTTCCTGCTCGTGTACCGAGATAAGAACTCTTCGAGGGCTCGACGGGCGCGCGACAAGTGGAAGCGTACGGTGCCTTTGCTGATTTCTAAGGCATCGGCGATCTGGACATCTGACATGCCCCTGAAGTACTTCATGCGCACGACCGCCCGCTGGCGGGGCGGAAGAGCCTCCAGGGCTACCGGGAGCATGTCGAGATAGTCCGTCCGGGCGTGTTGATCGAGAACCCGGTCGAAGGCATCGCTGCTCGCTTCATCCACTTCCTGCGTCAGCGCCACAGGATACGGCCGGTCGTTCCGCTCCGCGCTGTTCAGCCACCTCACCCACCGGTTGTAAACTACCGTGATCACGTATGTCCGTGGATGATCAACTGACACGCCGTTACGCAGGGACTTCCCGATCGCCAGAAAGGACTCATGGACCAGGTCCTCGGCTGTGGGCGCGTCGACGCCCCGGCCACGGAGGTAGTTGTATCCGGCCCCGGCGTGCTCCGCGAACCAGTCCTCGAGCAGCGCGGCGGCCGCAGCGTCGAGCCGGGCTGCGGCGTCCGAACCAGGACCGGCGGGCCGCGGCCTGCGGCTCATCGCTCGGACGTTCCATTGCCCTTGTCCAACTGAAGCAGGTGACCAGCCTGGTCGACCTGGGCCTGCATACTGCCCGGCTGTCCCGCGACCGGTCTCACGATCATCCTGAGCCGATCCGATTCCCGGTCGATCCACACGCCACCTCCGGCACCGAGTTGACGCAGGACCGCCTCTGCCGTTGCCCGGTCTTCCTTCTCCCGCGCGAGCCGGTAGCGCCCCTTGATCCACTCCTGGAGCGCGCCACAGCCATTCCGGAGACCCCGGAACAGGCTCCCTATCGTGATCACACCGTTCTCCCCGATGTCCAGCCGCCGGGCGTTGTACCCTGCTGTCCTCTTAGAGCAGCGCGACCCCAGTTGTGTTGGGTGCGCCAGAAAGTAGCTGGTCAGGGGCCGGGTGGTCAGGGCTGCGTTCCGCCCTCGGTTTCGGGGTGGCCGCGTCGTCCAGGTTCGAGGCGGTGTCGGTGAGCTGCCGAGCGGCCAGGCCCAGGTACGTGGTGATCTCGCCGTCGTCAAGGAGAGAAGAACCCTGGTGCCGAGTTGTAGCGCGGGAACGAGATCGTGGAGATCCCGGCCGTCGCTGCGGCTGAGCGCGGCGCTGGGCGGGCTTTCGAGCGCGATGACCTCCGCGACGACGACGCGGGTGTCCTTCTCGCCGGAGGCAGGGTGGCGGTCACGATCGGTACGGACCTGGTCGTCCAGCCACAGCGGAAGATCAGCGGGCAGGAGCGCCAGCAGGGCCGCCAGGTCCCCGACGGTGCTGAGCACCGGGCGGCCGGACAGCGCCGCGCGCACGTCGTGGAACGCGGCCTGCGCGCGTTCGAACGCCGGGTCGTAGGCCACATGACGCGAGCTCGCGTCCGGCGCCGGCTGCCGAGGTTCCAGGTCCTCGTCACGGTGTCGTCGTTCGTCGCCGTGGTGAATCCTTCCTGGGCCGGATCGTGTTACCCGCGCTCCCCGGCGTCGGCGCCACCGGACGCATGGTCGGCGCTGGTGGTCTCCGGCGCGGTGCCGGATGTTCCCGTCCTGGACGGGGATTCCGTACCGGTGATCGCTGGCACACCCGCACTCCCGCCCCGCACGTGTGCGGGTCACGCAAGGTCAGGCAGGCGGTCGCGACACGGATCGGCGACCGCGACGCCGCGTCGATCGTGCTCAAGCCGCTCGGGTCGGCGCGGCAGTGATCGACGACGTCGGTACCAAGCCCGAGGTGGTTGTGGCCTCGCAGCAGCCTCCTCGGCCGGGCCGCAACGGGGAAAGTATCCAACACCGGTAGCCGAGATCGGCTGGTCGCTACTGATGCCCGCGCGGAATGCGTTGGCCGATCTCGTCAAACGTGGCGTAGGGGAACAGGACGGTGTCGAGCCCCAGCCCTCGGGTGAAGCGGCCGTAGAGCCGCTCGACGACCGCTGGCGGCGCGTCCAGCATCTCGTCGGTGCTGGCGCTGATCGTGCACGTGTAGTCCGGCGTCTGAAACGGCGAGGTTGAGCCCGGGAAGTACTCCTCGTTCACCGCGAACGTCGACTTGAGGCCGCGTAGGCCGGTGGCGTGGACGCCGATGTCCCAGAGGCCGCGGTAGGCGGCGTAGTGGTTCAGAATCCCTGCGGACACACTCACCAGCTGGTGGGCGAGTTCCAGGTGATAGTTCGGGGAAATGCACCGCTCACGCCCGTCCTCATTCCCGCTGCGGGTGCCGGCGCCGCTGATGACCCTGAAGCCGCCCTGATCGTCGAGAAGGAGCTGCAGCAGGCCCGGTTCTCCCACATGCGGAGCATCCGGACGTTGGGATGTGACCATGAGGCCTTCCGCGTGTGGCACGCCGTAGTCGAGCATGCTGAACCCGGGGTAGAACGTTGGCTTGCCCGGCAGGAACTCGCCGATCCAGTTCACGGGATTCTGCGGGGCAAGCACCTGCGTGACCTGGACCGCAGGCACCATGGCGGGCTTGGCGTACAGGTAGATGTGCCCGAACTTCCGGAACCGCGGGTCGATGGGATCGAAGGTGTCCTTCATCGTCCGCAGCAGCTGCTCGAAGTCGGCGACGCGGCTGGTGCGTTCGGTGAACAGCCGGCGCACTTCATGGTCGGCCAGGACGCGCTTGCCCGTGGCGCTGCGTCCCCAGTACTTATCATCGACCATGTGCGGGGCACCGGCGGACGCCGGGATCACCACCAGGAGGCACACCGGGCCATCGGGATCTGTTTCGTCGCGGACGACGTCGATCACGACGTTCAGCGGTGGAGAGATCCCGGCGTTGGCGACTTGGCTGATCCGGTCGGTCAGCTCGCCGGGATTGGCGACGCCGACCAGGCCGGTAGCGTCGCTGAGCTTGTCGAGGGCGCCGACCACGATGACTCCGCCGTCGACGCTCAACGACGCGAGATCCTTCGCGAGCTCACGGGACCTGTCGCGACCTCGGGGAATGTCCCGCTTGCACTCCAGCCACTGAGTCTCCTCCTGCAGCAGACCAGCGTCCGCCGCGGCACATAGCTCCCGCCACGTACCGAGTTCGACGCGGGGCCTGCTTGGACCGAGGTAGAACGACTTCGACGGCGTCATCGGCACAGTCTGCCCTGCCGACGCAGAGCAGGATCGTTGCCCGCACTCCGACCGCACGAGTCCAGGCACGTCACCGAGTCTCCAGACCGGCCCGCCGCTGCTGTTTTGCCTCAAGGGCATCGGAGACCTGCGGTACCGTCCTGGTCGAGCGCGGATGAGCTACCGGCGGAGGGGACGAATCGCGCGGCGCCCTTCTCCAGAGCGCCCATCCTTGGGGGGTGGCCAGAGCCCGCTTTCCGCTGTCCGGCAGGCGCCGGGTTATCGCGGCGTCGCGGTATTCGTTGGCCGATCTCGGCGAAACTGGCCTGGGGGAACAGGCTAGTCGTGGCTTCACCTCAAGCTGATCCGGATCGTCCTGTTCTTCTGGGCTTCATTGGGCAGCGGTTCACCATTCGGGCCGATGTCCCGAATATACTCTGGGAAGTCGCTTCCTGCACCTTCGGTAGTGATTTGACCGGGTTCTACCCCGCTTTTAACGAGAAGCATCGAAATGGTGTTTGCGCGATTCAGGGAGAGGGCGACCTGTCCTGATTTTGGACCTCGGTTAGCTGTGGTGCCGACAATGTGTGCATGTCGCGCGCGAGATTGGCTGAGCCAGGACGCTATGTGTGCCAATTGGGCCCTTGCCGCCGCTTCGTCGGCAAGTTGAGCGCTGTCGGGCTTGAAGAACGTCGCACCCTCGTCACTCAAAATTTTCGGGGATCCGGGTTGTGGGTCCAGAGGTGGGGCGATGCTCACGGGGACCGGCTTCACCGGAGGGGCCCCGTCCGGCGCAGCTTCGGTCCTGGGCAGGGAAAGAACAGTAGTGCACGCGGCTCCTGCTGCTCGTGCTATACCGCCCCAAATGTCAAGCAGCTGCTGGCGGAGGCTTGCTGTTAGCTGTTGTTGAGGAGGCGCGGTGTCGCCAATCCCCGCCAGCACGACGGTCACGCCCCGAAGATTCGGTAGAAGCTTCCCGCGTTGCAATTCGTTGACAATGTCAATGGGCCAGTTGTTGAGTGACAGCCGAGTGAAGTCGAGTGGGCCTGACGTGGCCAGACCGGAATCAAGTACGAAGACAGTACCGCCTTCGCCGCTACCTTGTACTTCACGGGCGGCCAGATCAAGTGCTGCGAGCACGTCCGCCTGTTCGGTTTTCGCTCGCACGACTCTGACCCGTTGGGTGAATTCTTGGGCTCTTTTGGCGCTTCGCGTATGGGCGGTGCCGCTGTTCGTTGAAACCGGCAGTTCAAGACGTTCGATTGTGGGACGGCCGTCGAGGTTGACGATCGCCATCTTGGTCAGTTTGTCGCGCTGGGACGCGAGTGCGAGTTGGTAGAACTCATCGGTTACTGCCGGTGCGGGACTGTTCGAGCGGCCGGACACTACGGCCGCCAGTGGGCCGCTAGGGATCTCGCACGCCACCCCCATGGGTTTTGTCGCGATCTTCGGAGGACCATCGATCAGAGGCGGGAGCACCACCGCGGCCAGAACCACGCTGCCAACTACGGCAAATTTGATGGGCCTGTTGTCGTGGGAACGGGATCGTCCGTGACCCCAGGTGTGCGCCTCTGGTTCGTCGTCGACATCGCGAGCCTCGGAGGACTCATCGTCCGACGGAGCGGCCTCAGGGGGTTCGCTCGGGAGGTGGGTGCCAGGCTCGATCTTCTCTGGAGCAGGGGTCGCTGGCTGAACGACAGGTTCCGCGACGCTGCGTCGGAGGGTCCGAACATGGGCCCGGGCGTTCGGGTCAGGCAAACAGAGAGTGACTACGGCCTCGAATAGTTGATCATCAGGGCCGTTCCTGAAGCGGCTGCCGTCGCTTAGCTGCCTACTAACCTCCGCATACGGAATGCGCCGGCCGCTGACCTGGTCACTGTCGACGTAGGCGGCGTAAAACGCCTTGAGGGATCCGTACGAATCACCAATCGCCGACCGCAGACCGGTGATCAATTCACGGGTTGATGCGGGGTATTTGGCAAGTATTGCCTCTGTCGTGACGAACTTTCGGCCAGGCCTGGAACCCTGCGCGTCGGTCACTGATTCTCCCCGCATTGGCGATATTGGCGACAACTCCGGCGATCGCCAAATGTCATTATCGCCTATATCGCCACTGGTCCGAGAATTGGCCTCTGCTGTGTGGTGAGTCGTGTCAGTCGCCGAAACCGGCCAGTCCACCTGAAGCGCCGGACCAGCGAAAACAGGTAACACCCCGATGGAACCGCGCGCCGCGCGTGCCCAGAAGCCAAGGAGAGTCACCAGTGACAACCTTCGTACTCACTCTCACGGCGCTGATCCCACTTGTGCTGATCACGATCTTCGCTCTGACCGCCGTTTTTCACCGCCGTCAGCGGCACAGGCGACGTGCACTGCACGTTCTCTTGATCTTGACGGCCTACCGCCGCAAGGCAGGATCTCCGCCGAACCACCGTGACTTTGTGTAGTCACAACTGAGATGCCTCACCGGCTCGCCGCCCATCGCCCGCACTGCGATGGGCGGCGAGCCGCTTTCGAAGGCAGATGAGGGGGACAGCAGGGAAGAAGACTTCGGGGCATGGCGGAGCGCGGCCATGAGATCCGGGAGTCCGCAGATGTTGTCATGACTAGTTGTCCGCGACACCCCTCCGGGCGAGGGATGGCAGTCCGCCCGCGATGAGCGCGCGGACGGTTTCGGCGAGCGGGGCGTAGGCGGGGTCGGCGCCGTCGCAGCGGTCTAGCAGGGCGGTGAAGGTCGCGGCGATCTCGGCCACGACCGTGGCGGGGAGGCTGTCCCCGGTGTCGGCGATGCGGTGCAGTGCGGCCACGTGGCTGTGCGCGGTGACCGCCGCGCGGGTCGCGGTTACCGCGCCGGACGGGACGGCGCCGGCGAGGGTTCCGCTGCCGGGCAGTTCCACCTCGGCCGCGTAGGCGGCGGCGAGTTTCTGGGCGGTTGACTGACCGGGCCGAAGGTCCGGGTGGACGTACAGCTGGGTGGTGGTGATGCTGCGGTGCCGCAGCAGCCGCCGGACCTTGTCCAGCTCGATGCCCAGCTCGTTGTGCGCCCCGGATCCCGCCGAGTGGCGCAGCGCGTGCAAGTTCAATTTCTCGGCGTTGGGGATCCCGGCGCGGGCGGCGAGCGCGCACAGTGCCTTCGTCGCGCCCTGCTTGTCCCAGTGTTTGCCGGAGCCGGTGGCGAACAGCGCGGACTCCGGCGGCAGCTCGGGGACGCCGAGCTGGGTGGCGCGACAGTCCAGATAGGCGTCGAGAATGACGGTGACCTGGGCCGGGAGCGAATCGGAGATCTGATTGGCGTGGCCTTTGAGGTGGTACTTCAGGCGTCGGCGGCCGCCGTTGTAGTGCAGGTCCCCCACTTGCGTGGCGAGCACGCCGCCGCTGCGGATACCGGTGGACGCGAGCAGCCACACCAGTGCGAGTACCCGCAGTGCGAGCGCCCGTTTCCCCAGGTTGTCACCGGCGTCCTCCACTTCCCGCATCGCCTGGCGCAGCAGGGTGCCGATCTCGGCGATGGTCAGGAACGACTCGTCCGACTCCTCGGTTTTGGGCTGGGCGGGGCGCTTGGCGTCGGTGACCGGATCGGTGATCTCGACACCACCGCGGCGCAGGTATGCATACCAGCCGCGGACGGCCGCCATCCGCTGGTTGATCACCGCCGGTGACGCGCCACCGTGTTTGAGCCCGAGGGTCCAGCGATCGACGTCCGGGGTGCGTGCCCGGAGCGGGTTCACCGGTTTGAGCTGGCAGTAGTCCAGCCAGCTGAGCAAACCCCGGTAGTAGGCCTCCCCGGTGGACGGAGAATCCTCGTAGTGCTGGACCAGCCACAGCAGTGACAGGCCGCGCGGCGGGTGCTCCTCCCCCGGCTGCGGCATGGGCAGCGTGGTCCGCAGTGCTTGCAGCAAAGGCTGCGGCAGCGCGGCGAACGCCTCGGCCGTGCCCTGGTCCCACACGACCGCGTCCCGGTCGCCCGCTCTTTCGAGGTGACGTGCCACCAGTGCGGACACCGCGCGCAGCTCGACCGCCGCCCCCGGCCTCGCCGGAACCGCCGGCGTGCCCGGGTCGTCGCGGCCGACGACGGCGACTGCGGTGCCGGTCATGTCCGGTGTCGCCACCGGGTCGGCTTTCTCGTCCGTCACCAGACGTCCTCGCTCGAGGTGGTGGGGTGTTCAAAGGCCCGGGGCGCATGCTCGCCAAGCGCGCGGCGGCAGCTCGGGCAGAGATCGACGTCGTCGAAGACGTCGACGAGTTCGTGGTCGCCGGTCACGCCATCGAGGAAGACCCGCTGGGTCCGCCCGCAGAGGGTCGGCACCGGGCGCCGGATGATGCCGAGGACGCCCTCGAACTGTTCCTCCGCGCTGAGGTCGTCCCAGTCGGTCACCTCCTGCCTGGTGTCCGGGTCGCGGGGCACGGCCACGTGCACGTAACCGCGGCGCCGATGCCGGACGAACTCCAGCTCGACGTCGTCGCGGCGGGACAGCAGCTCGTGGACGGCCCGCAGGAGCGCCGTCCGGCGGCCGCGCGCGCGGCGCGGGCGATCGGCCGGGACGGGCCGGGACCGGTGTGGGGCGGGGATGGGCGTCATCGGTGCTGCGGGACCTCCTTCGACGAGACGCGGATCGGAGTGGCGCTACGCGATTGTGACGAGCGTGCCGAGCGGGTAGCGGACGTCGCTGGCGAGGTCGGTGGCCAGATACACCGCCACGTCCGGCTCGCGGTCGTGGTCGACGCCGTGGACGCGGTCGCACCGGCCGTCGGCCTGCACGATCTGCTGTCCGGACACGACGTCCTCGATCAAGCGCTGCGTGGTCATGCTGGGTCCTTCCGGTCGGCGGGGGCCGGGGAGCCCGGCCGCAGGGGTAACGAGGTCGGGGCCGGCGCGGAGCAGCGCGCCCAGCTGGATGAGCAGCTCTCCGCGCGTGCTCGCGGTGGCGATCGGGACTTGCGGCGCTGATCAGATATCGAGCCAGGTGACGGTGGGGCGGCGTGCCAGGTCTTGCGCTGCCCGGTCCCACAGCCAGGCGCGAAAGCGCGGGTCGTCGCCGAGGGCGGCGCGCGCCGCGTCGAGGGTGTCGAAGACCTCGAACACCGTGGTGGTCGCCTCGTCGAACGCCCAGTGGTGGCTGTACACCACGATGCGGCCGCGCGCGGTCTCGCCGATCCAGCTCCGCCAGCTCTCCGGCGGCGCCGGACAGTCAGCTGTCGGGCGGGCGTGCTCGGGTCCGGGCTGGTCGCCCCAGTCGTCCTCGACATCCGCCTCGACCAGCCAGCGCCCCTCGAACCGCACCGTCCGCGTCCCCTGCTCCACGGTGAGCGTCGTGAACGGGGCGCCGACCCCGCCGGAACGGGCGGTGGAGGCCAAGGGCACGTCGGCGACTGCGAGTCCAGTCACCTCGGGGTGTTTCGTCACGGTGACGAAGGATCCGGCCACGACGGCGGTGAGGGCGTCGGCCACGTCCCGGAACGAGCCGATGTCGTAGCTGCCCCGGGTCTCGTCGGCGTCGCGGCCGTCGTCGTGCCGCAGCGCGGCCGCGAGCGCGGTCAGCAGCTCGGCGCGGCCGCGCCGCACGTGCCCGAGCAGCACGTCGTGCGGGTCGCCGTCCGGCGCGGCGCGCACGACGTCGGCGAGCGTGGCGGCCTCCGCCGCGGCGTGGGCCGGGTCGAGCAGCCGCGCGGCGAGCGCGGACAGCCCGGGCGGTGTTCCGGTGGCGATCATGATCGACTCCCCCTCGTACTCCATAAGGCACATTATGGCATACGTCCGTTGTCTCAGATGAAGATTAAAATTTAAACATCAGCCGATTTGAATAAATTTTATTAATCAGGTATCGTACCTGGTCATGATCGACAAACCGTCCGCGACCAGCGGAAACGCCGCCGGGGCGGGATCCGGGGCCGTGCTCCCGACCGCCGAAGTGGTCGGACCGGGTGTTCCGGCCGAGGAGGCCGGGAC
>Ga0196958_10000306_pt1 | contig 15699 bp, 16 predicted proteins | sample S1v_10metaG_FD_148654 | JGI IMG/M metagenome (GOLD analysis project Ga0196958, IMG submission 148654) | Soil microbial communities from Anza Borrego desert, Southern California, United States - S1+v_10 | ecosystem: Environmental > Terrestrial > Soil > Desert | place: USA: California | collected...
CCGGTCGTCAGCGGCGGAGGCTTGACTCCATCCGGCCCGTTGACGAAGCGGAGATCGCCGTTGCTGCGCCAGTGATAGAGGAAGCGTCCTTCCTGCCGCGTGAAGACGAGATACGCGTCGCCGCTGCCGGTGATCCACCCCATCACGTGCGTCGACGGCGTGACGTCGGCGACGCGCTCGGAGTTGCCGTTGCGATCCATGAGGCGCACCTGCCGCAGCATGCCCGGCCCGGCCTGGCCGACCAGGGTGGTGTAGAGGAAGCGCTGTCCCGCGCGATCCTGTCCCGCGAGCCAGGCGCCGGAGGGGGACTCGATTCGTTTCGCGTTGCCGTTCGCGTCGAGCGTCCAGATGCCCTGGTCGTACACGCTGAAGTAGAACGGGTTCGCGGAATCGCCGATGCGGACGATCTGCCCGAGTCCGCCCACCCACGGGCCGCCGGTGTCGATGCTGAATTCGTCCGGGAGGACGAACTTGTCGCGCAACGCGGTCACTTCTTTCCACGTCGTGCCGCCGTCCGCGCTGAAGAAGGCGGTGTGCCGCGGCGACGAAACGAACACCACGAGGGAGACGTTGTCGTCGTCCTCGTGCATCGCCACCGCGAGGATCCCGTTCGGCCCGCTGGTCGGCGACGGGAAGACGACGCGCGGCTCTTCCCGACCGGATGCGTCATAGACCACGACGTCCGCGTCGCCGAAGTTCACGCTGCGCTCTTCGAGGAGCACGAAATACCGCGTGTTCCGTTCGTGCACGCCGGTGCGCGCCTCGCGGTTCGTGTACGGCGCATACGAGATGACGCGGGCGAATAGAGGTGAAGCAAGGGCGAGAAGCGCCAGAAGCAAACTGCTCGAACGGGAACGCATGGGATGGTTCCTCCGCATTTAGTTAGGGTTGCTGAGCGACAATCTATGCTGTGATCCCATAAAGAGCAAGGTTTAAGTGGAACGCTCGCGTCCCGGCTGGCCCGCCTGCGCTCCGGGGAAAGGCGGCGGGACACGCCCGCACGGCCGCGTTCCCTCTCCGCCGCATCAGCCGGCGTTCCGCAACATCTCGTTCGCCGCCCGAAACCCGCTCTCGATTGCGCCTGCCACCGTTCCCGTCTCGTCGCTGCTCGTCGCCTCGCCGGCGAAGAAGAGCGTGCCGCGCATCGGCTTCGCCAGTTGCGAGGCGGCGTTCCTGCCGCCGACCGCCGCGTACGAATACGCGCCGCGGCTGAAGGGATCGCGCTGCCAGTCGTGCGCGTACGTGCCGACGAGCAGCGCGTCGAGGCGTTTCCGCGGCACGTTCCACGCGCGGCTCATCGCATCCAGCGCACGATCGATCCGCGCATCCTCCCCCTCGGCCAGCAGCGCATCGGCCGCATGTCCGCCGGCCCAGGCGGTGAGGACGGGCGAGCGGAACGGCGCGGACGTCCACCACGTCGGCACGAACCGATCGTCCGAGTGCAGGAAGTTGACGTCCGGCCAGAAGCGCTCGCGGAAGCGGAACGCGATCTTCACGACGTGGCCCGACTCGAGGAGCGCGATGGCGTTCTCTTTTTCTTTCAGCGGCGGGTCGAACGTCACGTCGCCCGCTTTCCATACGCCGATCGGAATCGTGACGACGAGCGCACGCGCGCGGATGCGCTCGCGCTGCCCGGTCTCCGTCGAGCGGCAGCCGATCGTCACGCTGCCCTCCGACCACTGCACATGTTCCGCGACAGTGCCGAGGCGCACGTCGCAGCGTTGCGGATCGAGACCGGCGCGCAGCCAGGCGATGAGGGCGTCCTGCCCCGAGGCGAGGCGGAACTGTTTGTTCGTCCCTTCCTGCTCCGAGTCGGCGGCTTTCAGCACCTGCGCGGAGATCCGGTCCGCGTGCGACGCGTGATAGCCCTCCACGAAACTGATCGACAGCTCGCGAAGGCGCGGAGAGAGCTCGCGCCGCGAGCGGAGAAAGTCCGCGAAGGAAAGGTCGCGTTTGCGCTCGCCGATCTTCGCGCGCACTTTGGCGATCTCACTCCAAAAGTCGTCGATGCGTTCCCAGTTGCCGTCGCGCGACCATTGATGGTCGTCCGGCAGTTGCGCGGCCGCGAGTGCGGCGGCTTCGACGATGGAGAACGTCGTCTCATTCTCGCCGTGGATGAACTCCGCGCCGAGCTCGAGGGGGAGGGGGAGGTCGGGAAGGTGCAGCGAGAGGATGCGTCCGCCGACGCGGCCACGCGCCTCGAGGAGGCAGACGCGTTTCCCCGCGCCGGAGAGCGCGCGGGCTGCGGCGAGACCTGCAGCGCCGGCGCCGATGATGACGGCGTCGTACTTCAACACGCGAGGCGCGGAGTGCGGATGACGTGCCGTGCGGGCTTCAGGCTTCGCCCACGATCTCCCTCCACGGCAGGCGCCGCACGAGCATCACTTTTTCGTCGATGTCCCGTTGCGTCGCCTTCTCGCCCAGCACGCGGCGGAGGTAGTCGACCTCCGAGGAGACCAGCCGGTTGTGCTTCGGCAGGAGACGGACCGCGGCGTTCTGCAGGTTGCGTTCGGAAACGGACACGAGCTTGGAGACTTTCCGTTGCGGTTCCATGACGTTCGCAACGGCGAACCGCGCCGGAATTAGTCCTGGTGCTGAGCCTACCTTTTTCGCGTGTTGCTCGTGACACGCGTCGGCAACGACGTCTTGAACGTGAACGAATCCTGCACGAACGTCCGCCGCAAAGGCAGGCATCCGCAGAGGGCGCAGCGCATGCCGTCGACGTGTGCGGCGCGGGAGTGACCACAGTGCTCACAGCGTTTCATCCGGGCCTCCTGATGATTAATATGGATCAAAATCAGTGCCGATAATTCGGCTTCACCGTGCTCATCTACAGTACGGCCGCCGCGAACGAACCGCGCGTTCTGCTAATCCCCGTAGAATTCCGCACCTGTGCTCGTCAACCCTCCGGCCCACCTCTTCGGCACCGCCAACGCGGTGCTGAGCGCGCGCGCGATGCGGCATTTCTCCCCCGCGTTCGCCGGTCCGCTCTCGCTGAAATGCGTGATCGACGGGAGCGCGACGTGGGAAACGGCGCAGGGGCGTTACCAGCTCGTGCCCGGCTCGGTGCTTCTGCTGCACGACGGCGAGGAGTATTCGGTGACCGTCGATGCTCTAAAGCCGGTAGAGACGTTCTGCCTCTTCTTCGCGCGCGGGTACGTCGAGGATGCGTATCGCGTGACCGTTTCTTCGAGCGATGCGCTCCTCGACCACCCCGGTGGAGCGCCCGTCGCTCTCGGACGGCGTCAGTTGTTCGACACCACGCTGCTGACGCGCATCCACGCACGCATGCGTTCCGGCCTCCCGCTGGACGAGTCTTTCGCCGAGGCTGCCCTCTCGCTCGCCCATGTCCAGCGCGACGTCGATGCGCGCATTGCGCGCTTGCCCGCTTTACGCGCGTCGACGCGGATCGAGCTCGCGCGCCGCGTCGCTGTCGCCACTTCGTTTCTGCACGCGAATCTCGATCGCAACGTGCCGATCGAAGACGCCGCGCGCGAAGCCGCGCTCTCACCGTTTCACTTCCAGCGCCTCTTCAAGGCGTTGCACGGCGTGACGCCGCATCGCTATCTCACGCGTCTCCGGCTCGAGCGCGCACGGGCGTTGCTGCGCGCGTCCGGCGCGCCGGTCCTCGACGTCGCCACCGCCTGCGGCTTCGCCTCCCTCGGCTCCTTCACCACGCTCTTCGCGCGGACGTTCGGCGTGCCGCCCGCGCAATTTCGCAGGATTCGAGAAACGGCGTGATGCGCGCGGCGCTACGATGCCGGGCATGAGCGAACTCACGGATGCCATTAAGGCCGGCGACGCGGCGCGCGTCACCGCGCTCGTCGACGCCGATCCCTCGCTGCTGCAGTCGCCCGAGAACGGTGTCACGCCGCTGCTCCTCGCGATTTACTACGGCAAGTCCGAGCTCGCGCGGCTCTTCGTCGCGCGCGGCGCGCCCGTTTCTTTCCATGAAGCCTGTGCCCTCGGCGACACCGATCGAGTGCAGCAGATGCTCGCTTCCGCCCCTTCGCTGCTGCATCAGCGCAGCGCCGACGGCTTCCCACCTCTCGGCCTGGCGATCTTCTTCCGCCACGGCGCGCTGGCGCGCTGGCTGATCGAGCAGGGTGCAGACGTGAACGCGGCCGCGGAGAACGCGCAACGCGTCGCGCCGCTGCACGCGGCGGCGGCGGTGTGCGATCGCGAGACCGTGGCCATGCTGCTCGAGCGTGGTGCCGATGTGAGCGCGAAACAGCAGCAGGACTACACGCCGCTGCACGGTGCAGCGAGCCGCGGCGACGTCGAGATCGCGAAGCTGCTGCTCGCGCACGGCGCGGAGCGCGAGGCGAAAGGCTCCGACGGCCTCACACCCGCCGACGTGGCCCGCAAGTACGGTCAGCCCGAGTTCGCGGAGTGGATCAGTCGCGGATAGACGTCGGGGAACGAGCCTCGCGCGAAGAACACGTGCTCCGCGATCGGCCGCGCGGCGCGCAACGCCGTGAACGCCAGCTCCGCGAGCGCGGGTGTGGCCATGGCGTTCATCGCGTGACGCATCCAGCGGCGCGTCATGAAGCGCGCGCGGAAACGATCGCCGGAGTAGCGGCGCAGCACACGCGCGTCGCCGCTGTCGAGATACGCGGACGCGACGTCGGCCGCGAGCTCCGAGAGCCGCATCGCGCCATCGAGGCCGCCCGCGGTCAGCGGTGAGACCGCGCCCGCGGCGTCACCGATCAGGAGTCCGCGTTCGCACGCGATGCGCCGCAGCATGCCGCCGACCGGAATGAGTCCGCCGCGACGCTCGACCGCGCGGCCGACGTCGAACGGCAGCGACGCGCAGAACGTCGCCAGTGCTTTCCCCGCCTCCCATCCTCCCGCGCGATTGCCGGCGACGCCGATGTGCGATTCGACGCCGTCGTTCGCCACCCAGGCGATGTAGCCCGGCGCGAGGCGCGGGTCGAGAAAACAATGCAGCGCCGGCTCCGGCCCGACCGGCGCCGTCACTTCCTCGACGCCGACGAGCAGCTCGCGATTCTGATCGAGCCCGAGCTGCGCCGCGACCGCGGAGCGCGCGCCGTCCGCGCCGATCACGAAGCGCGCGGCGATACGTTCCTCGCGTCCGTTGCGCACGTACGTCACGTGCTCGCGGTCGCACGAGAGGAAGCGCGCCGACGGAATCCACTGCACGCCCGCCTGCGAGCATTGCTCGAGTAGATAGAGGTACAGCCACGACATGCGGCCGATGCGGAACTCGTCGCGTTGCGCGCGCAGGGCGAGCGTGCGCCGCGCGGGCGAGTACAGCACGACGTCGCGGATGGGCGGACCGAGCTGCTCCTCCGGCAGCGGAAAGTCCTCGAACGTCTTGCGGACGAAGATGCCGGTGGTGTGCACCGGCGCGGCGACGGAAGGTTTGCGGTCGAGGAGAGCGACGCGGAGCCCGCGGCCCGCAAGGAGCCGCGCGCAGCGCAGCCCGGCGAGTCCGGCCCCGATGATGGCGATGTCGTAGTGCATGGCAAGAACTTTACAGTGCAAAGTATGTGCACGCAACTTCGCGCTGGATGAGGCCGTCCCACACGGCATGAGACTTCTCGCATCGCTCGCCCGCATCGTGCTCGGCGTGGTGGTTCTCGGGACGCTGGGCTTCGTCGCGCTCGTGCTGCTGCTGCGGCAGCCGGTGCTCACGGTGCTCCCGTTCCGGTCGTCCGCACGTGCGGATGCGCGGACGCTGGAGAAGCACGTGCGGTTCCTCACGACCGAGGTCGTGCCGCGGGGATTCGCAGCGCCGGAGAATCTCGACCGCACGGCCGCGTACATCGCCGGGCATTTCCGCGCGGCCACGCCGCGAACGCACCTGCAGACGTTTCGCGCGCGCGGACGCACGTACTCCAACGTGATCGCGACCTTCGGGCCGGAGACGTCATCGGAGCCGCCGCTCGTAATCGGTGCGCACTACGACGCGTTCACCGATACGGGGGCGCTGCCCGGTGCGGACGACAACGCCAGCGGCACGGCCGGACTGCTCGAGCTCGCGCGAATGCTTCGTACGCAGCACGTGCGACGGCCGATTCAACTCGTCGCTTACGCGAACGAAGAGCCGCCGTTTTTCGGTTCGGATCAGATGGGGAGTGCCGTGCACGCGGAGAGCGTGGCGTCGCGGAAAGGGGAGATGATCTGTCTCGAGATGATCGGTTACTTCGCTGCCGAACAGTCGTGGCCGAACGCGCTGTTCGCGTGGATCTATCCGGCGAAAGGCGACTTCATCGGCGTTGTGGGCGGCTGGCACGATCGCAGACTCGCCAGGCACGTGAAGCGAGCCATCGCCGGTGCGGGCGACATTCGCGTCGTCAGCTTCACCGGTCCGCGCGAGACTTCGGATGCGTCCGATCACCGCAATTACTGGCGTCACGGCTGGAGCGCGGTCATGGTCACGGACACGGCGTTCCTGCGAAACCCGCACTACCACACGGTCCGGGACACGGCGGACACGCTCGACTACAAACGAATGGCGCGCGTGATCGACGGCATTCTCACCGCGGCCTTGTAGCGCCGGCGTCCGCCGGCGCTACTCGTGTCTGGAGAAGATGAGTGTCGCGTTGGTGCCGCCGAATCCGAACGAATTCGACAGCACGTGCCTGATTCCCGGAACCTCGCGCTTCGTGTTCGGCACGTAGTCGAGATCGCACTCGGGATCGGGGTTCTCGTAGTTGATGGTCGGCGGGAGGATGCCGGTCTCGATGACCTTCGCGGCGATCGCGGACTCCAGTCCGCCGGCTGCGCCGAGGAGGTGACCGGTCATCGACTTGGTCGAGCTGATGGCGAGCTTGTAGGCCGCGTCGCCGAACACCGTCTTGATCGCGGCGGTCTCGGTCTTGTCGCCGATCGGCGTCGAGGTGCCGTGCGCGTTGATGTACTGGATGTCCGCGGGCTGCAGCCCCGCGTCGCGCAGCGCACGGCTCATCACGCGAGCCATGCCGTTGCCATCCTCGGCCGGCGACGTGATGTGGAACGCGTCGCTGGTCATGGCGTAGCCGGTGATCTCGCAGTAGATCCTCGCGCCGCGTGCGAGCGCGTGCTCGCGCTCTTCGAGGATCAGCACGCCCGCGCCTTCGCCCATGACGAAGCCGTCGCGCTGCGCATCCCACGGACGCGATGCGCGTTCCGGCTCGTCGTTGCGCGTCGAGAGCGCACGCATCGCCGAGAAGCCGCCGAGTGCGAGCGCGGTGATGACCGCTTCCGAGCCGCCGGCGAACATGACGTCCGCTTCGTCGTGACGGATGATCTTCATCGCGTCGCCGATCGCATGCGCGCCGGTCGCGCACGCCGTCGCGGGAGCGGAGCTCGGTCCGCGCGCGTTGAAGCGGATCGAGATGTGTCCCGAGGCGAGATTGACGATGAGGCCGGGGATGAAGAACGGCGAGATGCGCGACGGGCCGCGCTCGAGAAGCTTCTTGTGCATCTCCTCGATGAGCGGCAGTCCGCCGATGCCCGAGCCGATGATGACGCCGACACGGTCGGGGTCTTCGTTCTTCGGATCGAGCTTCGCGTCATCCACGGCCATCTGCGCGGCGGCGACGGCGTAGTGGATGAACGTGTCCGACTTCTTGACCTCTTTTTTTTCGATGTAGCTCTCGGCATTGAAGCCGGGAACCTCGCCCGCGATCTGCGCCGGATAGCCGCTGACGTCGAACTTCGTGATGCGGCCGATGCCGGAGCGGCCCGCGATCAGTCCTTCCCACGAGGCGTCGTTACCCACGCCGAGGGGGGAGATCATGCCGATACCGGTGACGACGACACGACGTCTGGTCAAAAAACACTCCTTAAAACGGAGGACGGGCTTCAGCCCGTCCGTGGGTTGGGACGGGCCTCCGTGCCCGTCCGGATCAGAGGGTCTCGGGCGTCAGGAAGCCTTGGCGCGCTTGTCGATGTATTCGACGGCGTCGCGGACTTTGCGGATCTTCTCCGCCTCGTCGTCGGAGATCTCGACCCCGAATTCTTCCTCGAACGCCATGATCAGCTCGACGGTGTCGAGCGAATCGGCGCCGAGGTCCTCGACGAACGACGCTTCCGAAGTGACCTCTTCAGCGTCGACGCCGAGCTGCTCGACGATGATGGATTTGACCCTTTCCTCTACCGACATCGGTATGTCCTCCCTCGTGGGTTGCGCACGAATGCAAGGCGCGTTTTAGCACAAGCGCGCAAACGGTTGCCAGTTTGATAGATTCGCCCCGCGTGCCGAAACGGATCTTTACGTACGAAGAAGCGATCGCGCTCCTCCCCGAGGTGCAGCGCATCACGAAGGATGCCGTCGCGGAAGTCGAGGCTCTCGACTCCGACGATCCCGCCGATTACGAGGTCACCCTCCAGCGCTGGGCCGAGGCCATCCTCGCCCTCGGCGTGGAAGTGAAAGGTCTCTGGCTCGTCGACTTCGACAGCGGCGCCGGCTACTACTGCTGGCGCCATCCCGAGCCCGCGCTCGAACATTTCCACGGATACGACGAAGGTTTCCCCGGAAGAGTGAAACTGAATTGAGGGGCGAGGGCCGAGGGAAAGGCACCTCGCGACCATCTCCTCTCGGCCCTCAGCCCTCGGCCCTACACCTATGCTCAAAGCCATCGCTTTCGATCTCTGGGAAACGCTGATCACCGACACGCCCGATCTCTCGCGCAGGCAGGAACGACTGCGCCTCGATCGCATGGAGACGATCCTTCGCGCGCGCGGCCATGACGATGTCGCCGCGCGCATCGAGCACGCGTACCGCGCGCTGTGGCACAAGTGCCAGGATCTCTACTGGTCCGCCGACATCGACGTGCCGTGCCGCCGGCAGATCGAGCATTTCCTCGAAGAGCTCGCGCTGTCTTTCGACGAAGCGACCGTCGAAGAGCTCGAGTACGCCTATGCGCACGCGGCGGTGGAGATTCTGCCCGCCGTCGTGACCGGCGCGCCGGAGTTGCTGGCGGAGCTCAAGTTGCGCGGCTTCGGCGTGGGCCTGATCAGCAACACGGGCCGCACGCCCGGCTACGCGCTGCGTCACGTGCTCGACCGCCTCGGCCTCGCGCCGCACATCGACGTGATGGTCTTCTCGAACGAAGTCGGCCACTGCAAGCCGCAGACGTCCATCTTCGAAGAGCTCCGCCGCGGCCTCGGCGTCGAGTACGGGGAGATGATGTTCGTCGGCGACAACCTCTACGTCGACGTGCACGGCGCGCAACGCGTGGGCATGCGCGGCGTGCACTTCGAGCCACCCGTGCGCGGCACGGCGGTCGCGCCGCATGTGGAGCACGGACTGGAGATCGTGCCGGACGCGCGCATCACCGCGCTGGCGGAGCTCGTGCGTGTAGTCGATGGGTTGAATGCGTAGAATCCGCCGACGGTGGCGGACACGCAGTTTCCCGCGCTCGATTCGATTGCACGAGCGGCACGAAGGTCTGACAGCGGCAGTGTGCCGCGCGTTCGACGAGGCTGCCCGCGTGTGCCTCGCACGGCATCACGAGCCGCCGATGGAGATCACGATCCACTCTCCGGTAGCACGCAAAGCGACCGTCGAGTGGGTGCCCGTTACCGCGCGTGAGAAGCAGGCGTGGGCGAATCGCACCGACGCCGTCGAAGCGGGACCGTACGGAATGGCGATTGCCGCGGTGGAGATGACTTATGGCTGGTTTGCTCTGGCGCGCGCGGAGACGCTCACTGGAGCGGATTACTACATCGGGCCCGCTGGTGCGGATCTGGAATCGGCCTATCGCCTGGAGGTGTCCGGCGTCGACATGGGGGACGCCGAACGCACTGCGGTCGCGCCTCGGGCTGTCTTCCGCGCCCGCCCTTGCGTGCGTCGTGGGATTCAAAATGCGATCTATACTCGTTTCGACTCTCGAGCAGAAATGATCGATCAAGAACATCAGAGAGCGCAGGAACTAGCTTCGCTGCTCGCGAGCCCGGATCTTCCCTCCGACGCGCGTGCGCAGCTCGAAGAGCTCGCGGAAGCTGCGCGGTTCGACCGCGTGCCGGCGACCCTGCAGGCGTCGCGTCACTGAGTGCACGATAAAGAGTTCTGCACGCTGAAAACCGAGCACCTTCTCATCGAAGGCCGCTCGCGCGCCGGACACGAGACGTGGTTCCGCGTGCACGAGCTCGGCGTGGCGCTCGATATCGGGCGCTGTCCCGACGCCGTCGTCGCCATGCCGCATGTGTTCATCACGCACGCGCATCTCGATCATGCGGCGGGGATCCCGTTTTACGCGGGACAGCGGCGCCTGCAGCAGCTCGACGGCGGGACGATCTACGTGCCGAGTGAAGCGGCGGACGACGTCCGCGCGTTGCTCGCGATTCAGGAAAAGCTCACCGGCGCAGCGTTCGAGGTCGAAGTGCGCGGCGTCGCGGCAGGGGAGGAAGCCCGCCTCGGCCGCATGCATACGGTGCGCGCCCATGCGGCGCCGCATCGCGTGGCCGCGCGCGGGTACGAGTTCATTGAGACGCGGCACCATCTCCGTCCCGAGTACCAGGGCTCGTCGGGCGAGGAGCTGGGGCAGTTGCGCAGGAGGGGCATCGTCGTGGACGAGGAATACCGCCGCTCCATCCTCTTCTACACCGGCGACACCGATCGCGGTCTCCTCGAAAAATGCGACGCGCTCTACAAAGCGGAGGTGCTGATGATCGAGTGCTCGTTCGTCATGGACGGACATCAGGACCGCGCCGAGAAATACCGCCACATCCACATCGACGACATCCGCGACTTCGCGGACCGCTTCGAGAACGACGTCATCATCCTCACGCATTTTTCGCGGCGCTACTCGCGCGAGGAGATCCGCAACACGATTCGCCGACGTTTGCCCGTTTTGTTGCACGATCGCATCCGTCTCGCGCTCCCGGAGCCATACCAGCGGATCTCGTAAGCACCATGTTTGCACTATGCTCGGGCCAATGAACGTACGGCCCTCGCGACCGGTCGCGATCGTGGTGTTGCTGCTCATCGCGCTCCTCGATCCCACCACGGAAGCGCAATCGAGCAAAAAGAAGAAGAGCACCCCGAAAAAGAAGACCACCACCACGCGGAAGGCGGCTCCGAAGAAAGCCCCGGCGCGTCCCGCGACGGCGCTGGCCGTCGGCACCACGTTCGAGGAGCGGCTCTCGTCGCTCGTCAACGGAGCGGTGGCGCGCGGTGCGACGTCGAGCATCCAGATCGTCGAGCTCGAGTCGGGCCGCGTGGTCGCGGAGCGCAATCCGCACCTGCCGGTCGCTCCCGCGTCGAACATGAAGATCTTCACGACCGCGGCGGCGATCGACATGCTCAAGCCGTCGTTCGAAGTGGAGACGGGCGTGTACGCGCGGGGCGAAGTCGACGCGAGCGGCACGCTGCAGGGCGACGTGAAAGTGGTCGGCCGCGGCGATCCGACGATCGGCGGACGCTTCCACGACGGCTCGGCGACCGCGGTGATTCAGGAGTGGGCCGCGGACCTGAAGCGCTCCGGCGTGAAGACGATCTCCGGCGATCTGATCTTCGAGTACGGCTACATGGACACGGAGTACATCCATCCGACGTGGCCGGTCGATCAGCTCACGGCATGGTACGAAGCGCCCGTCGCGGCGTTCGCGCTGCAGGAAGGGTGCATCGAAGTGCGCGTGCTGCCGAGCCGCGCCGGCGCGCCCTGCGTCGTGCAGCTCGAGCCGCCGACGAGCTACGTGCAGATCCAGAACAGTTGCCGGACCGGCCGCGGACTGCCGTTCATCACGCGGCATCGCGGCTCGAACACCGTGATCGTGCGCGGCGGCGTGCCCGCGCGGTCGGGGGCGACCGAGGTGTTCATCACCATCGAGAATCCGGTGCAGTACTTTGCGACAGTCACGAACGAGACGTTCCAGCGCGCCGGCATCCGCATCCTCGGCAAAATTCAGCTCATCGGACGCGACCCGCGTCCCGACTGGCGTCTCGTCTCGAAACACACGACCCCGCTCAACATCCTCGTCTACGTCATCAACAAGAAGAGCCAGAACCATTACGCCGAGCAGGTGCTGAAGATGATCGGCGCGGAGATGCGTAAGGAAGGCTCGTGGGCGGCGGGGAACGCGGAAGTGAAGGAGTGGCTGACGACGAAGATCGGCGTGCCCGCGAACGAGTTCCATCCGGTCGACGGCTCGGGCATGTCGCGCAACAACCGAGCGTCGGCGAACTCGTTCATCCAGACGCTGCGCTACATGTGGAAGAGCCCGTGGCGCGAGGAGTTCGTCAGCTCGCTGCCGTACACGGGTGATCCCGATTCGAAGTTCGGCAATCGTCTGCGCCGGCCGCCGTACGCGCGGCAGGTGTACGCGAAGACGGGATACATCTCGGGCGTGATCGGGTTGTCCGGCTACGTGCACGCGCAGAGCGGGAAGGTGTACGCGTTCTCGTTCCTGTTCAACCGCTACAACGTCGGCGTGTTCGGTGTGTACAACCTGCAGGACGAGATGCTGAAGGAGATCATCACGCGCGGATGACGCGCGGGGAGGGGTATTGGTTGCTGGTTGCTGGTTGTCGGTTGTCGGTTGTCTGCGAGGGGTTGTGTGGACGACAGGCGACGCGGGTGACAGTCCCTGTGCCCGGAGCTTCCCTGTGGGAGAAGCAACGGGTGCGCGGGCGGGGGAGAACCGGCCACTGACTGCCGCTGCGGCACCGCGGCCCGTCAAATCTTGAACTGCTGGCTTGCCGGCGTGAACTGCAGCGTGTAGACGCCGCTTGCTTTGCGCACCGTCGCGACCGCCTGGAAGCCGGGGAACTTGAGCACGTTTCCGATCAGCTCTGCCTGGTCTTTCTTGACGTAGAGGCGCACCGCGTCGTCGATGGTCTCGGCGTCGAAGACGTGAAATTCAACGGCGTTGGGCGTCGACACCGGACGGCCGTCGCCGTCGGTGAGATGACGCTCCTCAATGGTAAATCGCATCGTCACGTGTGCACTCGCAGCGGCGTGTACATGCAATTCCGGTGCGCTGACCAAAGTTCTATACTCAAATCGGAGGCGACGATGAACGACGAGCGTGTATTGAAGGATGTTCCGGTGATCGGGCGAGTGGAGTTTCACGAGGTCGAGCGGCCCGACCCGATCTCGTCCGCCGACCGCTTCGCCGAGCCGATCCAGCTCGGCCTCACGTTCGACGACGTCCTGCTCAAGCCCGCGCGCTCGGACGTGCATCCGAACTTCGTCGACGTCTCCACGCGCCTCACGCGCGACATCCGCCTCAACATCCCCATCCTCTCGTCCGCGATGGACACCGTCACCGAAGCCCGCCTCGCCATCGCCATGGCCCAGCACGGCGGCCTCGGCGTGATCCACAAGAACATGCCCATCGATCGCCAGGCCGAGGAAGTCGATCGCGTGAAGCGCTCGGAAGCGGGCATGATCGTCGACCCCGTGACGATGCGCCCCTGGCAGTCGATCTCCGAGGCGCTGCAGGTGATGGAGAAATACAAGATCTCGGGCGTGCCGGTGACGGATGCGAACGGGAAGCTCGTCGGCATCCTCACCAATCGCGACCTACGCTTCGAGACGCGCTTCGATCTTCCGATCGCCGAGCGCATGACGAAAGAGAATCTCGTCACCGTGCCGGTCGGCACGACGCTCGAGCAGGCGCGCGAAGTCCTGCATCACCATCGCATCGAAAAGCTCCTCGTCGTCGACCAGAACGGCGACCTCAAGGGCCTCATCACCGTCAAGGACATCCAGAAAGCGCGCCGTTACCCGCAGGCCGCGAAAGATCCCCTCGGCCGTCTCCGTTGCGCGGCCGCGATCGGCGCGGGGAAGGACGGCATCGAGCGTGCGCGTGCGCTCATCGACGCGAAAGTCGACGTCATCGTCCTCGACTCCTCGCACGCGCATTCGAAGGGCGTGCTCGAAACGGTGAAGCAGTTCAAGAAGCTCTTCCCGTCGACGCCGCTCATCGCGGGCAACGTTGCGACGTACGAAGGCGCCATGGATCTGTGCGAGCTCGGCGTCGACGCGATCAAAGTCGGCATCGGTCCCGGCTCGATCTGCACGACGCGCGTCGTTGCCGGTGCCGGTGTGCCGCAGCTCACCGCGATCATCGATTGCGTGCGCGCGGCCGAAACGTTCGACATTCCGGTCATCAGCGACGGCGGCATCAAGTTCTCCGGTGACGTCACGAAGGCGCTCGCCGCCGGCGCGCACACCGTCATGATCGGCTCCCTCTTCGCCGGCACGGACGAAGCGCCGGGCGAGACGATTCTTTATCAGGGCCGCACGTTCAAGGCGTACCGCGGCATGGGCTCGATCGGCGCGATGCAGGCCGGTTCGAAGGATCGTTATTTCCAGGAAGAGACCGACGAGGTGACGAAGCTCGTCCCCGAAGGCATCGAGGGGAAGGTGCCGTACAAGGGCTCGATCGGCGCCATGATCCCGCAACTCGTCGGCGGCCTCCGCTCGGGCATGGGCCTCGCCGGCGCGAAGGACATCGAGGACCTGCGGACGAAGACGCAGTTCGTGCGCATCACCGCCGCCGGTCTGCGCGAGTCTCACGCGCACGACGTCGTGATCACGAAGGAAGCGCCGAACTACCGGATCGAGAACGACTGAGGCGCCTGCGGCGCCAGGGCCGAGGGCAGAGGGCCAAGGGCCGAGGGCCCACCCTGGGCGACGTTCTAGCTCCGACGGCCTGTGGCCGCAGAGGCGTTCCGCGCGAGGTTTCTCTCTCGGCCCTCAGCCCTCGGCCCTTGGCCCTGGCGCCGCAGGCGCAAATTTAACTTGCCTTCTGGAGGGCGTTACAGCATAAACTTTATGCTGTAACCACATTTGAGTCTCTGGAGGGACTATGCATCGCTCCAAGTTCGCCCTCGGATCCCTGCTGTTTCTCGTACTCCTGTCGTTCCCGCTCTTCGCGGAGGACGACTTCTGGATGGAGCCCATCGCTCCGACCACCGGCACGCCGGTCACCTTCTATTACCGCACCGGCTGCGCGTCGCTCGAGACGATCAACCGGGCGGAGTTCACGCTCACGCTGCGCTTCGTGAACGGGCCGTGCAGTCCGCCGCGCACGGAGCCGGTGGCGATTCCGATCTTCGATCCGCTGGCGGCGGGCGAGTGGACCGTGAACCTCGTCGAGCGCTCCGGCAACACGCAGTACCTCTCGGTCGAGACGATGCGCTTCGTCGTGCGCCACGATCCGGAAGATCGCACGATCCCATTCCGCGTCCGCCCCAGTGCCACGTTCACGGAGGGTGGCCTGCAGCTCTACCTCGAGCCGGTGGCGGAAGAGGAGCTCTGCCCGAATGACCAATGTTCGGTGCACATCGACGGCACGAATGTGCAGCACCGCCGCGCGCCGGGCGGTGGCCTCTATGTCACCGCGCCGCCGCACGCGCAGGGACTGGTCGACGTGACGGTCACACTTCCCAGCCCGCTCACGCCGATCGCCACGAGCGCGCCGCTCTACTACTTCGAGCCCGGCAACGCGCCGCCGTCCGTGTTCGAGCGCGTGCTCTTCCCGATCCTCGCGAGACTCCCCGGGGCCGGCGGCTCCGATTGGCGCACCGAGGCGGCGATCAGCAACGAGAACCTCTGGTATGTGGACAACGCCAACTACGTCGAGTCGATGGTCTGCGTGACGTTCCCGTGCGGCGAGCGCCTCGCGCCGAACACATACCTCCACATCGACGGCTTCGGCTTCCCTCGCGGCATCGCCCTCCTGACGCCTCGCGCCGAGGCGCCTTACCTTGGATTCGCCGCTCGTGTTCGCGACGTA
>Ga0196958_10000307_pt1 | contig 15643 bp, 16 predicted proteins | sample S1v_10metaG_FD_148654 | JGI IMG/M metagenome (GOLD analysis project Ga0196958, IMG submission 148654) | Soil microbial communities from Anza Borrego desert, Southern California, United States - S1+v_10 | ecosystem: Environmental > Terrestrial > Soil > Desert | place: USA: California | collected...
GCCGAACTCGCGGTGTTCGACTTCATCGAAGGGTTCTACAACACACGCCGACGGCACTCCGCGATCGGCTACCTCGCTCCCGCAGTGTTCGAGGAGAAAGCCCGCCAGATCGGCACCGGCGCTGCTCTGAGGGCTGACACCCCCTCCTCAGTCCTCCCCCTCGAGGGGGAGGACGCTCGCCGCCGCGAGACCGCTGCGGCATCGCAAGTCACACCAACCCACAGTGCCGTATCATCGAAGCCGCGTCGATCCGCTATGACATCGACGCTCAACCGTTAACCTGTGCACGGAACCGGGGCAGGCTCAGTATGCCCCAGGATCGTGTGTTCCCCAAGTCACCCTCTTCCGTTCCGACGTAGGACCACACATTGGCGGCAGCAACGGGCGCACCGTTGTCAGCGGCGACCCTCACGGCGCGCTCGTTGTCGGGGATCGCGATCTCAATGAACCGTTCTGCTGCCGAAGCGTTTTCGAGCACATGCAGATACGCTTGTGAGGCGTCGCAGGGACGCACTTCCAACGTCATCGGAAACGGCGCGCCCTCGTTCAGCCAACACCGAACTCCCCACTCAGGGGATCAGTACCAGAAAAAGACGAGCCGCACGAGACAGTCGCGGCGAGCGCCACGTCCCCCGATCGCACGCGGCCACGCACGGTACGCGGCATCAGGCGGACGTCCCACGCGATTCGGTGCGAGTCGTCATGAACGGTGCGGCACTCGCCTGACGATCGAGGACTACCTGCGCCCAGTTGTTCCCGCTCGTCGGCTGCGGCCAGACTACTGATCCGGTGGCGGCGGTGATCGTGGTTCTGATGACGGAACACTCCCGCTCCGTACGATGATCCAGTGATGAATTTCTGCCGGACACCGGACCATGCGCAACTCCGCGGCCGACATCACGGGACGCTCCTCGCCGCACACCGCGCGGGGCTCTATCAGTGCGGGGTCGATCGTCCACGTCAGCGTTGCCGATGCGGCCAACGGCTCGAGCAGAACGTCCGTCGTGACGAGCAGCGGTCCGGCCGCACGCGTCCAGTGCAAGGGTGCGCCGAGGGCGGGCCAGCAATCCTCGTCCGAGCGGATGTCGTAGGTCCCGGGACTGAGATCCCTGGCCGGCAGAAAAAGGAGCGCCAACGATTCATCATTGAGCGGAAAACGGTGCGCGGTCTCGCCGTCACGCCGTATTACCTTCAATGTCGGCGTCGTGCGACCCACGAGTGTTACGTCCCCAATCGTGATCGGGATGACGATGAGACTCGTTCTCCTCCCATCGCGCAGCCTTCGTCTCGCCATTGTCAAAGGTGAGGGCGCTGCTGACGCGTTGGATCGGTGGCGCCTTCCAGTTCGACGACGCGTACCTCGATGACCACCGGGACAATCGTTGTGGCCGCACCGGGCATGATCGGCAGCAGTGCCGGTGGCCCGACCCGGGTTCGCCACATACACGGCGCGCGACCGGCCCGCCGGCACGACGCGGAGACCCGCGAGGTTCAGTCGCGCGGCACGTACGACCTCGAGGCTCCGGTGTATCGCAACCAGTTCCTCACTGGAATCGTGCGAGAACACCATGTCACGGAGTGAGTCGAGATGAGCAATGGCTCGGTGTTCGTACGGCGTACAGATGCCACGTCCCTCGGGGTATCTTCAGCACTGATCGGCAGGAAGGCAACGCACCTCCGGCCCCGAACTCATCCGCGATGACGCGGTCAGATCGCGATACGGCACGCGTGAGGCGGCGCAAAATGGATTGCGGCCGCCTCAAACGGCGCCTTTGTGTTCCTACCCCCCGAACCGGTACGTCACCCGCGTATAGACGAACCTTCCGTTCATGCCGAATGCGGCATTGATCGGGTACGAGTTCGTCCCGCCCGCGCCGGACTGCTGCGTGAGGAGGCCCGGGAGGTTCGTTCCCGGGCCGGTGCCGGGGCGATAGAGCAGGTTGCGGTCGGGGAAGGTATCGAAGAGATTCTCGGCACCCACGGCCACCGTGTACTGGTTCCAGCGGTAGGAGACTTCCGCATCCGCCAGCCATTCGGCTTCGTACGTCTGATCGTCGACGGCCGCGAGGGTGAGGCTGCAGTATTCGCCATAGCGGCTTTCGCGCGTGGTCACGTTCCATGCGCCGCGATTCCAGCTCTGCATGAGACGGATGTTGTCGCGCGGCTGGCCGCATTCGAAGCGGCGGCGCTCCTGACGGTCGAACAGCGTCTGACCGAACGCCGCCAGCGGTCCCGGCGTCGGCTCCACGTGCACCACCTCGGTTTTGTTGTTGCTGTACGCGGCCGACAAATCGACGCGGCCACCGAGCAACGGCCGTTGATAGTTCGCCACCAGGTCGTAGCCGTTCGTCTCTGTATCGATCGCGTTCGTGAGGAACCGCACGCCGCCGACGCCGAACGGCTCGAGGATCGGCTTGATCGCGTCCTGATTGAAGTTGCCCGAATAGACGATGCGGTCGTCGATGTCGATGTGGAAGTAGTCGGCGGTCAATTCGAGATTCGCCAGCGGCTGCCACACGACGCCCGCGCTGAGGTTCTTCGATTTCTCCGGCTTCAGGTCGGTGGCGCCGAGGGCTCGGGAGATCGGCGCGTTGACGCGGAACGTGCCGACCTGCACGGCCTCGACCACACCCTGCGAGTTCGGGATGAAATTCGTGCTGATCGCCGACCAGTACCCCTGATTCAGCGCCGGAGCGCGGAAGCCGGTGCTCGCCGCGGCGCGGAAGATCAACTGCTGCATCGGCGAGAAGCGGGCCGTGATCTTGCCGTTCGTGGTGCTGCCGAAATCGCTGAAGTTTTCGTAGCGCCCCGCGATACCGAGGCGGAACATCGCGTGGAGATCGCCCTCGAGATCGGCGTAGACGGCCTTGCTGTTGCGCGAGACGTCGACTTCATTGGACGGCTGGAAACCGGGGAACACCTGCGCGCCCGCGGCAGCGCGGCCGCCGGTCTGATTCGGGTGCCCGCCGTGGATGTACGAATTCGGCTCTCCCGCGTGCTGCTCGAACGAGTCGCCGCGGTACTCCGCGCCGAACGCCACGTTGAGCGGACCGGCAAGGCCGCCGATCGCGAAGCGCCGCGACAGATCGAGATTCGCCGTGAGCTGCCGGTCGCCGAGGGAACCGGCGTAGAAGCGCGTCTGATTGGCGGTCGGGCCGAGCGAGGCATTGAGCGAATCCGTGACGTAGAAATCGAACTCGTTGCGTCCATACGCGGCGCTCAGATCGTAGTACCACATCGCAAACTGGCCGCGACCTCCGACCGTCAGCGCGGTGTCCGCGACGCGCGGCTGGATGAGCGGCAGAAATCCGAGCGGATAGATCTCCCGCCAGTTGTTCGCGTCGATCGCACGGCGATAGTTCCCGCCGTGCGAACCGTGGCGGAGGCTGTACCCGCCGAACGCGTAGAAGATGCGGCTGCCGTCCGCGAGCAGCGGCAGGTTGAGGTTTGCGAACAGCATCGTGTCGCGCGCGTACGAATCGCCCCAGTGCGTGTTCGGCTGCGCGATGCTGTTGTTGCCGGCATCGCCGGGCACGAGCTGATCGCGGAGATCGGGATTGGCGCGATTCGTTTCATACCGCGTGCGATGCTCGCCGGCGACGAAGACCGCACCGCGTCCGAGCGACCAGCCGCCGCTCGCGGCGAGGTTCAGCATTTCGCCGTCGCCGTGCGTCGTCGATCCTGCTTTGACGTCGACCTTCAGCGGCTCCGGCGAAGACTTCATGACCAGGTTGATGACGCCGGCGATGGCGTCCGATCCGTATTGCGCGGCCGCACCGTCACGCAGGATCTCGATGCTCTCGATCGCCGACGCGGGAATGGCATTGAGATCGACGCCGCTCGAGCCGCGGCCGACGGTGTTGTTCGCGTTCACGAGTGCGCTGGCGTGACGGCGCTTGCCGTTCAGCATCACGAGGAGCTGATCGGGACCGAGCCCGCGCAGCGTCGCGGGACGCACGGTGTCCGTGCCGTCGCTGATCGTGGGACGCGGGAAGTTGAACGAGGGCGAGAGCTTCTGCAGGATCTGATTCGTTTCCGTCGACGGCGCCGACTCGATCTGCTCCTGCGGAATGACGTCGACCGGAACGGCCCGCTCCTGTTCCGCGCCGATGGCGCGCGAGCCGACCGTGATCTCCTGGCCGAACGAGACGTGCAGGGCAAAGTCGTGCGTTGCGCCATCCGGACCGACGTGCACCGTCGCGGTGCGCGTCGAGAATCCCGACAGCGACGCGGTGAGGACTGCCGGTCCGCTGCGGCCGGAGGCGTCGAGCGTGTAGCGGCCGTCGACGTCGGTGACGGTGGTCAGTCCCCATCCGTCGACGGACACCGTGACGCCGGGAAGCGGCGAGTCGTCCGACTGAAGCACGACCCGGCCGCGAATCTGCTGCGCCGACAGCGGCGCGGCCAGCACGATGCAGAAAAGCAGAGTACGCCCGAACCTGAGCATGAACAGCTCCTTCGCGCCTGAATTGATGGATTGCAGCAAGTATAGCGCTAAGCCTGAGCATCTTTCCGGAGTTCAGGATCGGGTCGTCCGTTTCCGGATTGACGTCCGTACGCTACCGTGCGGAAACTGACTCGATGGTCACCGGCACGTCCAAACCCGACATCGCCGCGACGCGACCGTTTCTCCGCGGACGTCTGCACGAAGCCGCGGCATGGTTCGCCCTCGGCGCGGGCTCCGTGCTCGTCGCCACCGCGCCGGACATGCGCGCCGCGATAGGCGGCGGGATCTACGCGCTGACGCTCGTCGGCCTCTTCAGCATCAGCGCGATCTACCATCGCGTGGAGTGGCGATCGGCGGGCGCGCGGGCGCGCATGCGGCGCGCCGATCACGCGCTGATCTTCCTCCTCATCGCCGGCACGTATACGCCGGTGGCCATGCTCGGATTGCCGCCGGACGACGCCAGAACTCTGCTCATCACGATCTGGACCGGCGCCGCCGCGGGCGTCACGCTCTCGATCGCGTGGGTCAAGGCACCGAAGGCGCTGCTCGCCGCGATCGCGGTCGCCGTCGGCTGGACCATCACTCCGTACTTTGGCCAGTTGCGGCGAGCCCTCGGCGCCGAGCTTTGGATGATCCTCGCCGGCGGCATCGTGTACACCGCGGGCGCGCTCGTGTACGCGCTCAAGCGTCCAAACCCTTCGCCGCGGTACTTCGGCTACCACGAGGTCTTTCACGCGCTGACCATCGTCGCGGCGGCGCTGCATCTCGCGGCCATCGTGAAGATGATCCGGTAGCCGCGATGCGGCGCGGCCAGATCATGGACACGAACGCGGCGCTCTCCCGCGTCCTCGAGGCGAACCTCAGCGTGATCATCCTGGATGCCGGAGACGTTGCCCTGCATTCACCGGGCTTGGAGAGATACGCGCCCCAGCCACCATCGGGCGTACGCCGCGCGAGCAGCGACTGCGCCGACGCGCGCGGCATCGCGCGCAATCGCCATTTCGCGCTTGACGCGTGTTTTACCGTGTGGTTAATTAACTAATAGGTAAAATGCCAGCCACGCCCGACCCGCTCAGCCTCACGTTCGCCGCGCTCGCCGATCCGACGCGCCGCGCGATCCTGGCCCGCCTCAGCGACGGCGAGGCCTCGGTCACCGAGCTCGCCGAGCCGTTCGACATGAGCCTCCCGGCAATCTCCAAGCACCTCAAGGTGCTCGAGCGCGCGGGCCTCATCGCGCGTGGCCGCGACGCGCAGTGGCGCCCGTGCCGCCTCGAAGCGAGCCCGCTCAAACAGGTCGCCGACTGGGTCGGTCATTACCGCCGCTTCTGGGAAGAGAGTTTCGATCGTCTCGACGCATACCTGCGCGAGCTGCAGAAAAAGGAGAAGAAGAATGACCGCAAATCCAACAAGCGCCGCTGAAGACCGCCTCATCATCGGCTCGCGCACGTTCGACGCGCCGCGCGAGCTCGTGTTCCACGCGTGGAGCGACGCCGCGCATCTCGCGCGATGGTGGGGGCCGAAGGGCTTCACCCTCACGACGTCGCAATTCGAGTTCCGCCCCGGCGGCGTGTGGGAGTTCGTGATGCATGGGCCGGACGGACGGGACTACAGCAATCGCATCGTCTACAGCGCGATCGATCCTCCGTCGCGCATCGCGTACTCGCACACGACCGGGCCGTTGTTCGACGCCGAGGCGACGTTCGAAGAGCGCGACGGCAGGACGACCGTGACGATGCGGATGACGTTCCCGACCGCGGAGCTGCGCCACCACGTCGTCGAGGAATTCGGGGCCATCGAAGGCCTGCATCAGACCCTCGGCCGTCTCGCCGATCTGTTGGCCGAGACGCCGGTGTTCGAGCTCACGCGCGAGCTCGACGCCCCGCGCGACCTCGTGTGGGCGGCATGGACGGACGAGCAGCACCTCACGAACTGGTGGGGACCGGTGGGGCTGAAGATGCAATCCCTCACGAACGACTTCCGTCCGGACGGCATGATGCACTTCGGCATGTCCTCGGCGAACGGACCGATGATGTGGGGGCGCTGGATCTACCGCGAGATCGTGCCGCCGGAGCGGCTCGTGTTCGTGAGCTCGTTCTCCGACGAGCAGGGTGGCATCACACGCGCACCGTTCGCCGGCGACTGGCCGCTGGAGATGCTCGGAATCGTGACGCTCACTGAAACCGCCGGCCGCACCACGGTCCGGTTACGCAGTCTTCCTCTCAACGCGAGCGAATCGGAACGCAACACGTTCCACGCCGGATTTGCGTCCATGCGCGGCGGCTGGGGCGCATCGCTCGATCAACTCGCCGCCTATCTGGGACAGGTGTAATCGATGTTCGACAAACTCACTCCTCACGCTCCGAAAATCCTCGGCATCTTCCGCATCCTCGCCGGGATCATGTTCGCCTGCCACGGCGCGCAGAAAACGCTCGGCATGTTCGGCGGCATGCCGCCGGGCGCACCGGCGTGGATCGTCTGGGGCGCCGGTACCATCGAGCTCGTGGGCGGCATCCTCCTCGCCCTCGGGCTCTTCACGCGCTTCGTGGCTTTCATCTGCAGCGGCACGATGGCGATCGCGTATTTCTACGGTCACGCACGCAACGGCTTCCTGCCGAAGGTGAACGGCGGCGAGATCGCGGTCGTCTACTGCTGGCTGTTCCTCTACATCGCCGCGGCCGGCCCGGGCTCCTTTGCGCTCGACAACCTGATCCGGCGCCGCAGGTAGACTGCGGATGTGTATCGCCCCCTGGCCGTCCTCCTGCTGATCCTCGCGTTCCCGACGTCCGCCGCCGTGCGGACGTCGGGCAACGTCGTCATCGTCACCACGAACGAGCGCACGTTTCCGTTCGACCGCCCCTTCGATCTCGAAGGACGCACCGTACGCTTCACGCCGGCGGAGGGCGGCTATCGCGTCGAGACGCAGGAGCTGCAATGGACCGAAGACGCCGGTCCGCTGCTGGCGACGCTGAATACGCCGTTCGAATCGGCCACCGTCAATCTCGCGTTCGCCTTTCCGTTCGCGGGCGCGGCGCGCACGTCCTTCACAGTCGACGGCTTCGGCGCGATCCGCTTCGGCGCGCAGGAGCTGACGCGCAACGCGCAGCTCTACGACGTGCACGTCGCCGGCATCGACGAGCCGCTGATCGCGCCGCTGCTGCGCGGCGGACGGCTCGATCGGCAGGTCGCCGTGCATCTGCGGCAGGAGCCTTCGTTCGCGCTCGTCACGTGGCGCGAGCTCTCGTACGACATTCAGGCCCGCCTCGGCGCGGACGGCACCATCGCTTTCTCTTACGAGCGCGCACCGTCGTTTCTCAACGGCGCCGCCGTGGTCACGACCGGCCGTGCGCGCGGACGTGAAGTGCTCGCGACTTTCGAAGGGATCGAAGTCGCACGCATCGCCATGTCCGATCTGATCGAAGTACGCATCGCCTCGGCGACGCACGGCAAGTACGAGATCGACATCGGCGACGTCGACCTCAACTCCGGCATCGACGTGTATCTCCCCGCGCTCGAATACCGCCCGGGCAACTGGACACGCGTCCCTCTCGGCGCACCCGCGGTGCAGCTCGAAGACGACACGCTGGTCGTGCGCATCTCCGACGACATGATCCGCTGGCGCGACGCCGACAACACCATCACCGTCACCACGCCCGCGGGCACCTTCACCGCACCGATCGCGCGCGGTCACGTGGCTGCGAACGCAGCACTCGATCTTTCCAATACAAACGTCACGCGCAGCGGCCCGCTCTTCGAGACCTTCACCCGCGGCTACGTGAACACGTACGCGATCTGGGACGAGATCGCCGCCGCGCTGTCGTATCGCGACGCGGACATCGACACCGTCGCCATCTACACCGATCTCATCATCGACCTGAACAACCTCGGCATCGCCTACTCGACCGTCGGCAACGACGGCGCCTCGGGGGTGATGCTGCAGGTGGACGCACACGATCCCGTCGGACCGGATGCTCCCGTGCGGCCGGCGCTCCTGCTCATGGCCGGAGCTGGTCCGGACGTCCCGCTGCTCCTGCACGAGTTCGGGCATCGCTGGTCGATGAACCTCGCGCCGCTCGTGCTCAACCGCGACTTTCATCCCACCGTGTTCGTGCACACGCCATCCGCGTTTCCGCTGCGCGCGAACGAAGTCTCCTGCATGGGCGGGACGCATTTCGCCGAGTCCGCACCGGGTGTGTTCGCGGCATCGCGCGCGTCGACGTGCGGCTACAGTTGGCTCGATCTCTACCTGATGGGACTCGCCGCGCCGGAAGAAGTGCCGCCGTTCTTCCATCTCACGAACGCCGACCGCGACGTTCCCGCGGGACCGCTGCTCGCACCGATCGAGGTGCGCGCGACGAAGAACGTCACCACCATCGACGACATCGTGCGCGAGATGGGTCCGCGTACACCCTCTTCGGCGCAGGCGCGCAAGGTGTTCCGCACGCTTTTCGTCGTACTCGAATCAGCCAGCGAGCCCGCGGCGGCCGCGCAGATCGAGATGCTCGAAATGCTGCGCGGGCAATTCGCGAACGAATTTGCCCGCGCCACCGGCAATCGGGGACGGATCGACAGCGCGCTGCGCCACCAGCCGCGCAGACGCGCTGTCCGGCACTGACGCGTCAGTGCGCGCGGATCCAGTCGAGCATCGGCTCCCACACCAGCTCGCGCGCGTCGTTCGCGAGGAACAGGTCGGCGTGGCCGTAGTCGAGGAGACGCTGCGTCGACGGGAGTTTCTGCACGATGAGCGACGACACGTCGGTGCTGCCGAGGAGCGTCGTCGTGTAGAGGCCGGAGTCGCCGAAGCCGCCGGCCGCGCCGATGTAGAGCACCGGCACGGTGATGGCGCCGAGGTGATCGTCGAAGGGGACGTTCACCATGTCGCACGTGGCGAGATCGGCGTCCGCGAGCTCGCGATTCGGCTGCACCGGCGCCGACTGCTGCTCGAACGCGAAGAGGTCCGACTCGTTCGAATAGAGCAGGCCCGCGGGGATGCCGTTCGCGTCGAACACGCCGCCGTTGAAGTGGTAGAACGGCACCGGCTCGAGCGGCGCGAGGAACGTGAACGTCGCTTCACCGACGAGCAGTCCGGCCTGACGATTCGTGAACGGTCCGAGGAACGACGCGCCGTCGGGATCGGCCACGGCGAGGGTGCCGATCGTGGTGATGAGACCACCTGACGCGTTGACGAAGCTCCCGGCCGCAATCGCCGCTTCCGTGTTCGCCGCGCGCGCACACGCATTCGCGCGGTACTGCGGATCGTCGGTCTTCAGATAGATGTCGACGGGGATGAAGGCATCGACCTGACGCAGGCCGCGCGGCAGTTGCGTTTCACTGCCGAGGTAGGCGTAGCCGATCTGGCCGCCGCGGCTCCAGCCGAGGAGCGTGACTTTGTCGCGGCGTCCGCGGAGCGCGCGGGCGGCGGCGATGGCAAAGCCGAGATCGCGCGCGTCCTGCTCGATGCCCCACGTGCTCATGAACGAGTAGTCCGTGAGCGTGCCGGGGACCGACGTCCAGCGATAGTCGATCGCCCAGACGTCGATGCCGTGCTCGGCGAGAAATACCGGCAGCGGATGCGAGCCGGTGAGGAATGCCGCACGGAAGTTCCAGATGTCGCCGTGCGCGAGGAAAACCACCTCCCGCGTGCGCGCGGGGACGTTCGGCGCGGACTCGCGCACCACGCGATGCAGACCGATCTCGTCGTACGGACCGCTGCCGACGCGCAGTTTGTACGTGTACTCGGCGACGTCGCTGGTGAGCGCACGGCGCTCGACCTGCTGTGCGGAAAGAGAAAGAGACAGAGCTACCGCGAGGAACAGCAAAAGCTTTTTGTACATGAGCACGGATCTCCTTAGGGACGTGCAGCCATCTTACAGGAGGTCCCGCAGGTGCCCTGCACGCCGTTCGGGTCTCTCTGCTCTCCGACGAAGAAGGCGCGTTCTCCGGGAGGGGAGATCACGCTCGCGCTGCCGTGATCAGAGAAGCTCCCGCAGCCGCTCGTATCCGGTGCGGCTCACCGGAATGCGCGTGCCGTCCTTGAGGACCGCCACGCGGCTGTCCTTCCCGTACGGCTCGACGCGCGCGAGGCTTTCGATGTTGACGAGGTAGCTGCGATGCACGCGCACGAAGCGGGCGGGGTCGAGGAGGCGTTCCAGCTCGGCGAGCGTCTGCTGCTTGACGTGTTTGCGTCCCGCGGCGGCGACGTGGATGAAGTCGTCCTGCGCCTCGATGTAGTCGATGCGCTGCACCGGCACGACGTCGATCGCGCCGCCTTCGCGAAAGGCGATGCGCTGCAGCGGACGGCGCACGCTCGTCACCTGCGGGAGCGGCTGCGATTCCGCGCCGCGCACGAGCTGCTCCACGTGCGCGATCACCTCGGCGAACCGCGCGGCGCTGAACGGCTTGAGCAGATAGTCGACGGCGTGCACTTCGAACGCGCGGATCGCGTACTCGTCGTACGCGGTGACGAAGACGACTTTCGGTTTCACGTCGAGGAGGTCGAGCACTTCGAAGCCGTCGAGCTTCGGCATCTGGATGTCGAGAAAGAGCAGGTCGGGACGGTGCTCCGCGCACGCCTTCACGGCCTCGTACCCGTTCGCGCATTCGGCGACGATCGTGAACTGCGGGTAGTCGGCGAGCAGCTCCGCAACGATCGCGCGCGCCGGCGCCTCGTCGTCGACGATAGCCACTCGAATCGGCTGCATGTTCATGCGGGAAGCGAAAGCGCCACGCGGAACCGCTCCGCATCCTCGGAGACGTCCACGCGCGCGGCCGGTCCATAGTACGTCGCCACGCGGCGGCGCGTGTTCGCGAGGCCGATGCCTTCACCGGTGCTCGCGGGACGATCGGGATCGCAGCGATTCTCGACGGTGATGCGCACGCGCTCTCCGTCGCGCGCGGCCGCGATGTGAATCACGCCGCCTTCGAGCAATTGCCCGATGCCGTGCGTGATCGCGTTCTCGACGACCGGCTGCAGCAACAGCGGCGGCACGCGATACGCGCGGATGCTCTCGTCGATGGTCTGCTCGACTTCGAGCCGCGGGCCGAAGCGAATGCGCTCGATCGCGAGGTAGCTCGAAGCCAGCTCCAGCTCCTCGGAGAGCGTGATCGAAGGCGCGCTGCCGAAGCGCAGGCTCTTGCGCAGGTATTCGGCAAGGAGCGTGGTGAGCGTGCGCGCCGACGCGGGATTCGAGCCGCACAACGCGCTCACGGAATTGAGACTGTTGAAGAGAAAGTGCGGATCGAGTTGCGCGCGCAGCGCTTTCAGTTCCGCCTCGCGCGCGAGCACTTCCACTTCCATGGCGCGCTTCTCGAGCTCGTACCGCTCTTCGACGGCGATGAAGAGGTATTGCACCGCAACGGACAACAGGTACAGCAGCGCGCCGGTCATGAGCAGGACCGGCGCGCGCTGGTCGAGAGCACCCGTGAGTGCGAGCACCGTGGCCCATGCACGCAACAGCAGGAGCCACGCGCCGCTGACGACGATCGCCGCGAGGACGTGTGTCGTGAGCGCGCGTCCGGCGATCGACGCACGCAGCGGCATCGCACGGACGGGATAACGCGCGGCGAGACAGACGAACGCGAAGACGAGCGTCGGCGGCAGCAGCAGCAGCACCGACTGCTGCACGCTCGCGCTGCCCCGCTCGACGATGAGCACGGCCAGCAGGATCGCCAGCAGCGCCCACACGAGCAGGTACAGCGCGAGACGTTTACGGTCGGTGAGGACGGGATGCATCGCGGGCTAGTTCTTGACCTCGATGCCGGCCATCACGGCCATGCCGCGCACGACGAGGACGGGTCCCGCCGATGCAGTGGGCCTGGTCTGGTCGTCGAAACCTCCCATCAGCGGCATGACCTTACTGACGACGCGCCAGTTTTCCGGCACACGAACCTCGATGCCGCCCCACCACGCAAATGTGTCGATGACCGCTTCTTCCCCCGGCGCGATCTGCGCGTTGCGGAGGTCGAGCTCGACGCCTCCCATGACGGCATTCGCATCGGCGGTCAGAAACTGCGCGGAGTTGCTCTGCCGCTTCACGCTGGCCATGAAAGCGAATGCGGAGAGATGCGACGCGGGATCCGCGCCGATGCTGCGGGAGCGGCGTCCGCGGCGATCGAAGGCGTCGTACACGAGCTTTCCGCCGACGGCGACGATGACGAGCGGGAAGAGATCGTCGACCTCGAAGTCGACGAAGTCGGCGATGTCGAGCAGGAGCAGCGTGCCGAGGACGATGAAGACGGCCGAGCCGGTCCTGCTCTTCGACGGATCGAGCAGGCGCACGAGACCGATGGCGACGAGGATCACCGGCCACCACTGCGCGACCGCTTCGGCGTCGAAGACGTTGAGGTTGTCGAGCATCCAGAGGATGCCGAACGTGAGGATGCCGAGTCCGACGAGCAGACGCGGCGCGACGCGGATGGTGTCGCTCGTGGTCACTGGGCGTTCTCCTTTTTGCCGTGAAATGCGGGGCGGTCGACCAGCGCGTGCAGGAGCACGCCGAGGCCGACGACGATGACGAAGATGGGAAAGGCGCGCCCGACGGAGAGGCCGAACCAGTGCTGGAATCCGGCCAGGAACCACGCGCCGATGCCGATGAGCACGTAACCGTTTTCACTCTTCCGCTTGCGCAGCGCGTCGAATTCGTTCGCGACGCCGATGGCGATGAAGATGACGGGCCAGTAGCGCCACGCTTCGCGTGCGTTCCAGACGTCGAGCGAGTCGATCAGCGCCAGCACGCCGATCGCGAGCAACGCCAGCCCGGCCGTGAGTTTTCCTGCGTTCATGACAACCTCCGAGTGCAGGTTACGGAGGCAGGGCAGGAAGTTCTCGCGGGTGCCGGTGAATGGAGGGTGAGCGCCGGTGAATGGCGGCTGCCCACCCACGGGGGGAAGGATGAGGGATGAAGGATGAAGGATGAGGTGTGTCGCGAGAGGCGCGGGGACGGACTTGCGGCATAGGGTCGCGACATCGCGAGCGTCGCGGGTGCGGATTTACGGCACGTGCGCGATCGTGCCCAGCACGCGTCGCGCGGCACCGATGCCGCTCGCGACACACCTCATCCTTCATCCTTCATCCCTCATCCTTGCCCCCGTGGGCGGGTGGGCCGGTGGGCGGGCGCGCCCCAAGCCTTGATTCAGCACGAACGATCGTGCTAATTTCACACCCATGGCTGCCCACCCGAATACCGTTCCCGTGAGCCTGGCGGTGATCCGCGGGGCGATGGGGCTTCTCTCGCGTGCGGTGCCGGACCTCGCCTCGCGCGTTGCGGTCGATCTGTTCATGAAGCCGCGGCGTTTTGCCGCGCCGGAACGCGAGCGGGCGATCCTCGCGGAGGCGACGCCGTTCGAAGTGCGCCTCGGCGTGGAGACGCGCATCCAGGCGTGGAAGTGGGGCAGCGGTCCGATGATCCTCCTCGTCCACGGGTGGGAAGGGCGCGGCTCGCAGCTCGCGTCGTTCGTGCAGCCGCTCGTCGCCGCGGGCTACTCCGTCGTCACGTTCGACGCGCCGGGACACGGCGCCTCGAGCGGCAACCGTTCGTCGCTGCCGCATTTCGCATGGGCCGTGCGCGGCGTCGCCGGCGCCACCGCACCCCACGCCATCATCGCCCACTCCCTCGGCTGCGCCGCCACCACGCTGGCCCTGCGCGACGGACTCGCAACGCAGCGCCTCGTCTTCATCGCGCCGCCGCTCAATCCGTCCGACTACGTGGGCCGCTTCGGTGAGATCCTCAACATCACCCGTCCCGTGCTCGACAAGATGCGCTCCCGCATCGAAGAGCGCTTCCTGCGCAACTGGAGCGACTACGCGCTCGACGCCACCGCGCGCACGATGACGACGCCGCTCCTCGTCGTGCACGATCGCGATGACGACGACACGTTCCACGCCGAGGGTGCCGCGCTCACCGAAGCGTGGCCGGGGGCGCGCATGATCACGACCACGGGCCTCGGCCATCGCCGCATCCTGCGCGACGAGCGCGTGATCGAGGCGGCGACGCAGTTCATCCGCGACTAATCAGATCCCCATCTTCGCGGCCAGCTCATCGCGGCGGCCGCGGCTCACGCTCAGCTCCGTGCCGTCCTTGAGCTTCACCGCGTAATCGCCACCCGCCGCGTGCAGCAGGGTGTCGATGCGATCGAGGCGCACGATCGCGCTGCGGTGGATGCGGAAGAAGACGTTCGGGTCGAGGCGCTCTTCGAGCGTGTGCATCTTTTCGCGGATCGCGAACGTGCGCTCGCCGACGTGCAGCTCCGCATACGGACCACTGGCGGTGATGTAGTCGACCTTCGACACCGGCACGACGCGGATCTGGCCGCGCGACTCCACGGAGATGCGCTCGAGATACTGCGTCTGCGCTTGCGCGGGAGCGGGCGGCGCGGACGACTCGCGTTCGTGCAGCATGGCCACGAGCTCTTTGGTCATGCGTCCCACTTCCTCGAGCTCGATCGAGCGGCGCGCGCGGCGCAGCGCCTGCGCGAAGCGGTCGTCGTCGAATGGCTTGACGAGGTAATCGACGGCAGCGAGATCGAACGCCTTCAACGCGAACTTGTCGAACGCGGTGGTGAAGATCGTGGCGGGCATTTCCTCCGCGCCGAGCGCCTCCACCACTTCGAGACCCGTGCGGCCGGGCATCTGCACGTCGAGAAACACCAGATCGGGACGCAGCCTGCGAATCGATTCGACGGCTTCATTGCCATCCGTCGCCTCCCCCGCAATCTCGATGTTCGCCTCCTTCCGCAGCAGATCTTCGACGCGCTGCCGCGCGAGCAGCTCGTCGTCGACGATGAGGACGCGCAACGTACGGTCAGGCATCGGCGCGGCCCTCGAAGCGATCGGCACTCGTGTGATACGGCAGCGTGACGCGCGCGATCGCACCACCGCTTTCGGCGGCGGTGAGAGACAACGCCGCATCCTCTTCATACAACTGCGCGAGGCGTGCGCGCGTGTTCGCGAGGCCGACACCGCTGGCGCTGTTCGCGTCGACGCCGGGACCGTTGTCGCGCACCGACAGCACGAGCGCATCGCCCTCGCGCCGCGAATCGATCTCGATACGCCCTTCGCCGCGCGTGCGGCTCACGCCATGCTCCAGCGCGTTCTCCACGAGCGGCTGCAGGATCAGATTCGGGACCAGCGCGTCGAGCGTGTCGCCCGCGATGTTCATCGCCACCTGCATCCGCCCCTGAAAGCGGATCTCCATGATCTCG
>Ga0196958_10000308_pt1 | contig 15635 bp, 13 predicted proteins | sample S1v_10metaG_FD_148654 | JGI IMG/M metagenome (GOLD analysis project Ga0196958, IMG submission 148654) | Soil microbial communities from Anza Borrego desert, Southern California, United States - S1+v_10 | ecosystem: Environmental > Terrestrial > Soil > Desert | place: USA: California | collected...
GTCGTGAGGTCCGCGCGACCGATTTTTCTGCGCTCCGCGTACGTGCGCAGATAGCGCGTGACGGCGCGCGAAAGATGGTTGCGCTCGAGGAACGCGCGGCGGAACGCGTCCTCAGGCTCGAGGCGCGTGTAGCGCTTCCACGGGTAACGCAGTCCATAGGTGAGCGGGTAGTGGAAGACGTCGATGAAAGGAGACGCGCTCGCGGAGAAATGCTCCCAGTCGATCACCGCGACCGCGCCGTTCGCGGTCATGAGGACGTTGCCGGGCCAGAAGTCGCCGTGGGAGACGTCGCCCGCGGCTTCGTGAAAGGACGCCAGCCAGCGCGCGGCGGCGTCGAAATGCGCGGTGACGTTCATGCGCGGGACGAGCGAGCGGCGCAGATCGACGTACGCGGAACGTCCCGGCACGGCCGTCGTGACGAGGAGCTCGCCGCGCGAGGAGCGATGGAGCTCGAGCACGCGCGGGATCTCGATCGACGACGGGAGCTGCGTGCCGAGGCGATCGAGCGCTTCGGCTTCGGCGGCGAGGGAGGACAGCGCGGCGCCGCGCGCGGTCTGCGCTTTCACGATCGCGTACGGCTGCGCTTCGCCGTTGGTGAAGAGGAAGGCGAGCACGCGTCCGCGGTCGCTGTTCGCCACGTCGCGCAGGTAGATCGTGCCGGTGGATGGGCGCTGCGGCCACAGACTCTCGCTCATGAGCTCCGGGAGCGGTGAGATCGCTTCCGCCGTCTGCATACGACGCAGACGCGCGCGGCGCACCGCACGCACGATGCGCTCGCGCGGCGTGTGCGGGACGGAGAGCGTGTGATGCAGATACTGCAGCGCGCCGGGCGAATCGAGCGTGACGAGGAAGCGATCGACCGCGCCGTACATCACACCGCCCGCTTCGAGGGAGTGCCGGGGAGGAAATGGTGGCGCGCGCGCTGGAAGAGATCGCGATCGAGGAGGGCCAGCACGATGGCGTAGACCGTCGCGCCGATCACGCCCGAGATGGCGATCTGCAGCACCGGATTCAGATGATCGGCCCACTCGATGAACAGCTTCACCGGCACGGCCATGGCGGCCGAGGCGACGATGCTGGGGAGGAACGAGCCGGCGATCTCGCTCAGCTTCACGCCGATGATGCGCGACGCGGCGACGAGCGTGATCATCGTGGTGACCGCGGCGGCGATGGTCAGGGCGATGGCGACCATCGTCGCGTCGACCATCGCGCCGATCGCGAGCGCGGGCACGATGAGCAGCGCCTTGACCATGGAGATGCGCGCGAGAAGCGAGGCGCGTCCCGTCGCTTTGAGCACGTCGCCGGCGTGTGTGCTCAGGCAACGCATGGCCGCGTAGAGCGAGAGCGCGCTGAGGATCGGCGCGGCGGCGAGCCATTGCTCGCCGAGGAACACGAGCACGACCGGTTCGGCGAGGACGAAAAGACCGATGGCGATCGGCATCGTCGCCGCGGAGATGTAGCGGCCTGCAGTGAGATACGGCCGCTTCAGCGATTCGCCCTGCGCGTGGATGCGCGAAAACGCGGGGAAGAGCACGCGCCCCACGACCCAGAGGATGACGATGACGCTCGTCTCCGGGACTTTGGACGCCATCTGGTAGAGACCGAGTGCGGTCGTGCCGAGGAAACGGCCGACGATGGCGAGGTCGGCGTGATGGGTGATCGCGCCGAGGATGTTGGCGAGCACGATGCCGCGGCCATAGCCGAGCATCGGCTTCATCAGCTCGCGCGGATACGTGAACGACGGCCGCCACGGCACCGCGATCCACAGCAGCAGCGTGCGTGCGCCGACACCGGCGATCTGTCCCCACACGAGGCTCCACGCGCCGTAGCCGAGATACGCGAGCACGATCGAGACGACGGCCTTGAGTCCCGCGAAGGCGAGGTCCGGCACCATGCGCTTGCGGAACTTGAGGTCTTTCTGCGTGAGCGCGTCGTGCGTGTTGCCGAGGAACTTGAGGACGAAGCTGATGGCGAGGACGCGGACGATGTTCGCGCCGTTCGTGGCGTTGAAAAAGTCGGCGACCCACGGCGCGATGGCCAGCGTCAGCAGAAACCAGAAGATGCCGGCAAAGAGGTTGATGAGGAACGTCGCCTGCGCGGCTTCTTCGCGGCGGTCGGGCCAGTAAACGAGGGCCATGCCGGAGCCGAGGTCGCCGATGGTTTCCGCGTACGTGATGTAGACGAGGGCGAAGGCGAGGAGACCGAACTCGGTCGGTGCGAGGAGACGCGCGAGGACGCCGAGACCGACGAGGGTGATGACTTTGGATCCGGCGGTGGCGAGGAAGGCCCAGATCGCGGCGCGCGCCGTCGTGCGGCCGACGCTCATCGCAGCGCTCCGAGGATCTTGCCGCGCAGCGTGTTGGTGATGAAGCGGCGGAGGAGGAACGGACGATGCGCGCCGGTGCTGCCGAGCATCTGCAGCGTTTTGACCAGCGTGAGGAGGGCGAGCATGTCGTCGTCGGGGCGTTCGCCATAGCCGTCGAAAAAGGCGTCGCGCAGGTCGGACGTCTTCTGGCGGAAGCGCCGGCAGAGGAGCTCCAGCATCACTAGAAAATAGGCCGCGTCGAGGAGCGGAAGGCTGGTCTGAAAGCCTTCGAAGTCGATGACCACCACGCGCGTATCGCTCAGAAAAATGTTGCCCGGCCAGTAGTCGCCGTGATGGCCGGCCACGCGCAGCGGTTTTGCGGCGGCTTTCCGCGCGAGCTCGCGCAGACGGGCGGCGATGCGCTCGCGTTGCGCGGCGATGGTCTTGTCGATGCCTGCAACGCGCTCGAGGTCTTTGTGGGCGGCGTCGACGACGTTCGCGAGGATCGTGCGCCCGTCTTCGTCGCTGCGTGTGGCGTCCTGCATCGCGCGCAGCCATTCACCGGCGCGTTTGACCGCGGGTGCGAGATCGGACGTGCGCGTGTGTTTGCCGGCGTTGCCGATGATCTCGTCGAGCGATTTGCCGGCCGCGGTCTCGAGGAGCACGAGGCCGCGCGGCTCGTCGAGCAGCAGCGCGCGCGGCACGGAGTACTTTGCTTCGGTCGCGCGCATGGCGTCGTGGAGTCTGTTGAACGTGTCGTACTCGTGGCGTGCGCGTTCGGACGCGGTGCGCGAACCGTCGCGCTCCGGGCCGATGTCCTTGTAGATCACGCTGCGGCCGTCCTCGAGCGCCACCTCGGCGACGGTGGAGTCGGGGCGCACGGTGATCCAGCGCGTGCCGATCGGTTTCGCGCCGACGCTGCGCCAGTCGAGCGCGAGGATCGCGTCGGCTGCGTCGATCTTCGTGGCGAAGTCGGGGAAGCGCGTGGAGTTGCCGTTCGACATCGACAGCCCGCCGACGCGCGCGGCGATCCTGGCGGCGCGGCTGGTGCCGCCGGTGGCGTGCACGTGCCGGATGCCGCGCTTCTGCAGGAGGTCGGCGATGTAGACGCCGGCGGGGAAGAGCGGGAGCGCGAACGGCGTGAGCGCGGTGCGCAGCAGCGCGGCGGCGTAGCCCGCGGGGCCGCGAAAGAAGCGTAATGCGTTGGCCACGAGGACGGCCTGCGAGAAGCGCGGCACGTCGATCACGCGATCGGTCATGCTCGCGCGCCGCGCGACGGGACCGTTCGGACGCAGGTTGAGGAACAGCAGCGGCTGCGACTGTTCTTCGAGCGGCGGCGCACCTTCGCAGAGCACGGCCACGGCGTTGCGCATCAAACCAACGCCTCGTCGGGTGCGGACGATTGGGCGAGGCGCGCGGCGGCGATGACGAAGCCGAAGAACATGCCGATGTAGCGCAGATGCGATTCGTGCAGGACGACGCTGGCGATCATGTACGAAGCGACGGCGACGCCGAGTCCTGCGGCAATCGCGGCATGTGTTTCCATCCCGCGCTGCAGCAGCGCGCGTGCGGTGCGCCAGCTCGTGAGGACTGCCGCCGCCAGGGCGGCGGTGAGTGTGAGGAGTCCCGCGAGACCGGTTTCGGCGGCGGCTTCGAAGTAGAGACCGTGTGCGTGCTCGACCGAACCGGGGCGGTGATAGTCCATGAACGAGGAGCCGGTCACGTTCGCGAAGTTCACGAAGTGCTTCGAATAGTTCCCCGCCCCGACGCCGGCGATCGGGTTCGCGTCGAACATGGCGATGCCGGCGCGTACGAGGAGCTTGCGCTTCTCGAGCGCGTTGTCCGCTTCGACGGCGATCTCGCGTCCGGGGAGGAGCGATTCGACGGTGACGAAGCGGCGGGTGATGTTCTCGGGCAGCAGCAGCAAGGCGAGCACGCCCGCGACCGCGGCCGTCGCCAGTTGACGCACGTTGCCGCGCATGGCGAAGAAGAGCATCACCGCCATCGCCCCGAGCGCGAGCATGGCACCGCGGGAGTAGGTCACGAGCGTGCCGGCGGTGGTGACGAGTGCGGCGATGGCGAAGAAGATGCGCAGCTTGCGATTGCGATGCGCGACCGCGAGTGCGACCGCGACGGGGATGGTGATGAGGAGGATGCGCGCGTACGCGTTCGGATCGGAAACGGGAGGTCCGGCCGCGCGCGGGAGGGCGAGCCTGCCCCAGATGTTGCCGGTCTCCGGCTCGAGGAGCCCGCCGAGGATGCCGTAGAAGCGGCCGGTGGTGATCTGGAGGACGGAGATCGTGGCCAGCGTCGACGCGGCGATGACGAGCACGCTCAGCGCGCGGCGCAGCGACTGCCACGTCGCGGCGAGGCTCGCGGCGACGACGGCGATGATCGCGGCTTTCACCACTTCCTCGAAGCGGTGATCGGCGAGACTCACGTCCTTGGCGAAGATGGTCGTGCTGAAGACGGCGATGGCGTAGAGCGCGAAGAGGATGGTCACGGGATGGAGCATCGCCGCGAAGGGATGCACGGTCCTGCGGGCGCGCCACGCCGCGACGGCGAGCAGCAGGATCAGCGGCTGCAGCATCGACGGGACGCGGAAGTTCTCCATGAGGAGATCGGAGAGGTCGGTGTACATCACGACCGCCAGCGCGGGAAGGCCGACCGCGAACGGGACGGTGGTGAGGTCGGGCATCGCCGCCTGCGGCGCGGCCACACCGTCTTCGCGCGCACGCAGCCGGCGCGCGACGCGCGCGAACGTGGAGATGACCGCGCCGGCGCCGGCGAAGCCCATGAGCGTCGCGGGGGTGACGGCGGCAGGGAAGAAGATGGCCATCGCCGCGACGGAGTAGGCGGTGGCGGCGATGCCGGTTTCTTCGCCGCCTTTCCACGCGGAGGCGATGACGACGAGGACGAACGCGGCGTACATCGCCACGTGCGACTCGGGGAAGAGATACGACAGCCCCAGGGCGACGACCACCAGGTCGATCGCCAGGAGGTGATAGAGCAGGGTGCGGTGGCTGCGGTCGGGCATGACGCCGCTCAGGCGAGACGCCGTCGATGGAGGATGTACGCGGCGGCGACGCCGAGGAGCAGGCCCAGGACCAGTCCTGTGGCGGCGGCGCGCTCGGCGCGGGGGAGCACGGCTTTCTTCGGCGCGGTCGCCGCCGAGACGAGGGTCACGCCGTAGACGCGGTACATCGCGCGCGCCTGGTTCGCCAGAAAGTCGGGGAGGCGGTTCGCGATCGAGGCGGCCTGGCGCGGGTTGCTGCCTTCGACTTCGATGCGGAACAGGTTCGTGTTCGGAAGGACGAACGCGGAGATGGCGTAGTCGTCGGTCGCGCCCGCGGCGTCACGCGTCGAGGGGGCGTTGGCGAGGGCGGTGATGGAGGCGACGATGACACGGCGCTCGAGGGTGTCGACGCCGCGGATCATCTCGGCCGGCTCGAGGAGACGCGCATCGGGAGTGATCGCACCGATGGAGACCGCGCGGTAGCGTTTCGGCTGGATGGCGGCGAGAAGCCATCCGAGGAGCATGGTCGCGGCGGCGACGAGCGCGACGACACGCCAGTGGCGCATGACCGCAAGGGTGACGTCTTCGACGATGGTCGGCGTGGCAGTGGTGGCGGCCGGCGGCGGTGGCGGCGCGACCGCGGACGCCGTCAAAGGCGAGGCCGTTGGCGCCGTGGCGACAGCCGGGACGGCCGCATGGTCAATGTTCCGTTTGTTTCGCACCCGGTCGCGAGCCTTGTGCAAAACGGCGGCCACGTCCGTAGGGGCTTGGGGGAGACGACCGGTCGTCTCCAGCCTCACCGCGTATACGCGGCGATCTCGCGCATGCCCGCGTCGAGGCCTTCCCTGCCGCGGATCCAGCGGTTGCTGCGGAACGTGATCCCGCGCATCGAGTGCGTGTCGCCGGGATCCGTGTCGACGACCAGATTCCGCTTGATCACGCTCTCCGCGTGACGGTCGTCGTCGATGTGCACCACCGCGTCGACGATCCCGTAGAACCGGTTACTGGCCACGATCGTGTTGCGCAGACCGCCGCCGGCTTCGAAGCCGCCGTAGTAGAACCCCCAGCGCGTGCCGACGATCAGATTGTTCGCGATCGTGTTGTGGCTGGAGAGGTTCATGTTCCGGTTCACCTCGTTCGCGATCATGATCCCGGCGGACGGCTTCCCGTTGCGGAAGAAGCGCCGGTTCCCGGTCGAGTAGACGACGTTGCGCTCCACGGTCACGTGGCGCGCGTTGTCGAGGTAGATCTCCACGCTGAAATTGTCGAAAACCTCGTTGTCGCGCACGTCGAGGTGATTGCTGCGGCCGGCGATGATCCCTTCGCCGTGATTGTTCCAGACGCGGTTGCCGATGATCGCCGCGATCTCGGTCTTCGAGACCACGACCGCGCCGGCCCACCCTCCGTCGTGCGACGGCTCCTTGTTTTCGAGCACCGTGCGATGGACCAGGTTCCCGGAGATCGTGATGTCGCGGTTCGCGCCGATGACGTCGCCGCCGGCGTAGATTCCGTTGCGCACCGTGTCGTGGATGTTGTTGTCGATGACGCGGACGTGTTTGGCGTTGCGGAGGTTGACGCCGATGTAGCGCCCGTTGCGGATCTCGAAGCCGCGAAAGTCGACGTACGCGCAGCGCGAGAGGCTGACGATGGGCGTGTTCCGGCGCAGCTTCGCGCCGTCGAGGATCGCCTTCTCGCTGCCGTAGGGACGAAAGTCGATGCGCTGCCGCGCCGTCCCTTTCGACGAGATCTCGACCGCTTGCGTGTAGATGCCGCCGCGGACGTAGACGGTGTCGCCGGCGCGTGCTTTCTGTGCGGCGGCGGTGATGGTGCGGAGCGGCTTCTCGAGCGAGCCGTCGTGGCGGTCGTTGCCTTTGGTGGAGACGTAGAGGCTGCGGGCGTCGGCGGTGGCAGCGAGGAAGAGGAGGATGAGGATTCGGGTCATGGGGCTGGTTCGGAACTGCGGCGCAGGCGGCGGCGGACGGCGTCGACGACCGCGCAGTCGCCGTCGGCATTCAGCGTGTGCGTGCCGGTGCCGTGCGGGAACCACTCGGGGCCGATCGTCGCGATCGCGCGTTCATCCCACTGCTCGGGCGTGAGCGCGACGAGCTCGCGGAGCTGCATCGCGTGCCCGTACCACGGTGCTCCCACTTGCGTGGCGCGTACCACTTTCCCCTGATGCACGAACGGTCTGCCGCCGGGCCGGCCGCCGAACACATCGCACTCGAGCGGGTTCAGGCGGTGCGGGATCCATGGGCCTTGCGGTGAGGCGGCATGAAAGGCCCAGAGGCGGTCGAACCCCGCGGCGTCGCCGCTGTCGGTGGCGTAGTACATCCACCAGCGGCCGTCGTGTTCGAACACCGTGGCGTCGACGGCGTTGACGTCGCGGAAGAGGACGGTATCGAGCTCCCAGCGCATCGGAAAGTCGACGCAGCGATAGAGCTCGATCGTGCGGTTCTCCTGCGTCTCCGGGACCATCCAGTAGTTGCCGTTCCAGCGGAAGACGCATGGATACGAGAGGTGGTACGGACGCTCGAGCACGCGGCGCGGTTGGGTCCACGTGCCGTCGCGCCGAGCCTCGATCACCGAGATCACCCCCCGCGCCTCGGTGTAGACGTACTCCTCGAGGAAGATCCACGCTTTGCCGTTGTCACTGATGACGAAGGGGTCGGCCCAGAGGCGGTCGCGCGGGGGGATGCATTGCACGTAGCCGGAGAGGTGCAGCGGGTCGGAGAAGGTGAAGGCGATCGACCATTGGACGCGCGTGAAGCGGTCGCGGAACTGCTGCTTGACGTAGTTGACGGCGGAGCGGAGGAGAGGCGAGCGCGCGCTGCGCGGCGCGGCCGCGGGGCGCTGCCGCATCCGCCGGCGCGGACGCCGTTCCGCATCCAGCTCGTGGATGATCATCGAGGCGGTGCGCCAGCCGAGGCGGCTCATGGCGCGGCGGAAGGAGATGGCGTCCGGCATCGCCGTGACGCTCGCGATCACTTCGCCGTTCGAGCGGAGAACCGCTTCGAGATGAGGCGCGCCGGCAGCGAACGCGTCGAAGCCGCTGCGCTCGACGGTCCACACCTCGGTGTCCGGGCGAGTGAAGGGGGCGAAGGCGAGGATGACGTCGGCCGGTGCGGCGGCATGCGCGAGGGGGGAGACGGGGGCGAGATCCAAACCGTCGGCCGAGTAGAGGAGCTCGTCGATGCGGTGGAAGAGGGAACGGCGGCCGAGGGCGGCGGTCTCTACACCTTCGGCGAAAGTGATGAAGGTGAGCGTGTGCGCGTCGCGCACGTGCTCGATCACGCGACGGATCCAGGCCGGCTGCAGCGGCCCCGCGAGCACGATTCCAACACGCACGGTCACCGCTGAGGCTGCACGTTGCACACCACTTGCACCCCTCCGCTGCCCGCATGCTCCGCACGCTCCTCGGCTACCTCCGCAGTCTCCTGCGCGCTTCCGCGGTGGAGAAGTGGAAGCCGTACGAGCTCGATGCTGGCCTCACGCTCTATCGCCAGCACGGGACACTGCAGATCGGCGAGCGCACACACCTCTGGCCGAACGTGAAGATCTCGATCGTGGGGAAGCCGGACCAACGTGCGTCGGTGCGCATCGGGCGCCGCTCCTCGATCGGCGACCGCACGCAGATCCACGCCTGTCATTCCGTGACGATCGGCGATCGCGTGCTGATCTCGTGGGACGTGACGATCCTGGAGAACAACTACCACTCGAACAGCCGCGGCCCGGTGGTGATCGAGAACGACGTCTGGATCGGCTGCCACGCGATCATCCTCAGCGGCGTCACGATCGGGCGCGGGGCGGTGGTGGGGGCGGGGTCGGTGGTCACGAAGAGCGTCCCCCCGAATACGATCGTCGGGGGCAACCCCGCGCGCGTGCTGCGCGAGATGACCCCCGAGTATCGAGCCGAATGCGGGATGTTGGCGTTGCCGGAGGAGGGCCGAGAGCCGAGGGCCGAGGGCCGAGGGTAGGAGAGCTTCGCGCGCTCTGTCCCTCGGCCCTCGGCCCTTTGCCCTCGGCCCTGTCGTCCTCAGTGACGCGCGGCGCGCTGCTTGACGCTGCTGGTCTTCGTCGTCACGGTGACGGTCTTGCTGCGCGCGGACGTGTTGCCCGCCGCGTCGACCGCCGCGACAAAGTACTCGTACGCCGTGCCGGCCGTGAGGCCGCTGTCGGTGAACGTCAGGCCGTTGATCTGCGCGATGCGGGTGCCGTTGCGGTAGACGCGGTAGCCGACGACGCCGACGTTGTCGGTCGCGCCGGTCCACGTCAGGTCGACCGTGCTGCTCGTCGCGGCGGAGCCGTTGAGCGAGGCGGGCGTGGACGGGTTGGTCGTGTCCGTGGCGGCCTTCACCGTCACCGGAACCTCGGCGCTGCGCTGCGACTCGTTGCCGTCGGCGTCGACGCTCGAGACCGAGTAGCGGAACGTGCCCGGGATGACCGTGTCGTCGCTCGCCGCGGTGGTCTGCACCGAGTCGAAGTAGCGGCCGTTCTTGTAGACGTTGTAGCTGACCGCGTTGCCCGGGGCAACGGCCCACGTGAGCTGCACGAGCGAGCTCGAAACGGCCTTCGCGGCGATGTTCGACGGCGGCGCGAGCGCGCCCGCCGTGTTGCTCGAGCCGAGGACCGTGCTCTGCTCGTGGGCGCCCATGTCGACCGAGACCGAGCGGGCGTTGCCGAAGTAGTCGTGCGTGACCTTGGCGACCGGCGTGCCGGTGTGCACCGCGGCCGACAGCGGCAGCAGCTTGTAGTCCTCGGGGCGACGGCCGCCGGCGTTCACGAAGAGCGGGTTGCCGATGATGTCGCCGAGGCCGCTGACCAGGCTGACGAGGGAGCCGCCGAACCAGTTGTTGCTGGTGAACGTGAGACCGGTGCCGGCGACCTTCGGCGCAGACGAGCCGTTGGTCTGCACAAAGATGTTGTTCTGGAAGACCGAGCCGGAGTGCGCGTCGTTGTCGATGCTCACGATGGCCTGCTGCGTCCCGTAGAACGTGTTGTGCGCGACGATCGTGTTCTTGAGACCACCACCCGACTCGAACGAGCCGTAGTAGAAGCCCCAGCGCGAGCCGACGACGATGTTGTTGACGATCGTGTTGTCGCTCGACGGGTTCATGTCGGCGTTGGTCTCGTTGGCGACCATGATGCCGGCGGCGGCGTAGCCATTGCGGTAGTAACGCGTGTTGCCGGTCGAGTAGATCATGTTGCGCTCGGCCACGACGTAGCGAGCGTTGTCGATGTAGAGCTCGACCGAGAAGTTGTCGAAGATCTCGTTGTCGGTGATCGTGAAGTAGTTGCCGCGCAGGGCGATCATGCCCTCGCCGTCGTTGTTGTAGATCTTGTTGCGGGTGATGGTCGAGCGCTCGGTCTTGGCGATGCCGACCGCGGTGGCCCAGCCGCCGTCGGTGGCGTGCGCCGAGTTCTCGAGGACGTTGTCGTGCACCGAGTTGCCGGAGACGACCATGTCCTTGCTGATGCCGACCGTCGACGCGCCGATGTAGATGCCGTTGCGGACGTGGTGATGGACGTCGTTGTCGAGGATGCGGACGTTGTGCGTGCCGTACGCCATGATGCCGATGTACGGTCCGTTGCGGACTTCGAAGCCCTGGAAGTCGTTGTACGGGGCGGTGATCGAGACGACGGCCTTGTCGGACGCGATGCCGGTGCCGTCGATGGTGACCTTCTCGCCGGGGTAGGCGCGAACGGTGATGCGGGCCGCTTCGGTGCCGCTGTTGGCGATCTTCACGCGCTCGTTGTAGACGCCGGCGCGGACGTTGACGACGTCGCCCGGAACGGTCTTCGAGGCGGCGTAGCTGATCGTCTTGAAGGGCGCGGAGACCGAACCGTTATTGGCATCGGAGCCGCTAGTAGCGACGTAGTAGCTGGCAGCCGACGCCGATCCGGCGAGGATCGTCGTGGCGGCAGTGAAAGCAGCGACAACAAAAGAAAAACGCATCGGGCCTCCGGCAGCGGATCACTTACGCCGGACGCCCTGATGCGTTGTTGCTGCTCAGGACTGAATCAAAGTCATCGCGCCTGCTGCCATGCTCTGCAGCTCGCGCTCACTACTGACTTCGATCACGTTCGGTAGCCCAGCCGTCTGTTCCCAGACCCGTTGGCTTTGCGTCCCCCCGTCACCGAGGGTTTGCCTTTGTCGTGCGACCGCTAAATTGTTATTTGGCTTAACAACTCTGTTAGCCATTCATTCCGAAGACGCCGCTAAACCGTTGATCCGCTTAACGAACTCAACAGAAACCGCGCCCCGGACAGGTTGCAAATAATACAACCAATCCGCGAGCGCGGTGTGATGAATGTCACTTTCTTGCCGAATCGGGTGCTTACATCGAATCCTGACCGGTAACGACGACTTCCACGGTGCGCAGGAGGATCTCGAAATCGAGGGCCAGACTCCAGCGGTCCACGTACTGCCGGTCGAGCTGCATGCGCTTGAGATCGCTGCAGGTGCTGCGGCCGGAAACCTGCCAGAGGCCGGTGATGCCCGGGGGCATCGAGAAGCGCGCGAGCGGGCTGCGGCGGGGGAGCTTGTCCAGGTCGGCGATGAGGAGCGGGCGCGGACCGACCATGCTCATCGTTCCCTCGAGCACGTTGAAGAGCTGCGGCAGCTCGTCGAGCGAGTACTTGCGCAGGAAGTGACCGATCGGGGTGATGCGCGGATCGTTCTTCACCTTGAGGAACGACTTGCCCGATTCCTTGAGGAGCTCTTTCTCCTTGAGGTGCGCACCGTCGTACATCGTCCGGAACTTGTACATGTCGAACTGGTTGCAGCGGAAGCCGATGCGGCGCTGCCGGAAGATGAGCGGGCCGGGACTGGTCAGCCGGACGAGCGCCATGATCACTAGGAAGACGGGCGCGAGCAGCGTGATGGCGATCGTCGCCAGGAGCAGGTCGATCCCCCGCTTGATCCGCGCCTGCACCGGGTAGCGCGTCTTCAGATCGAAGTAGTACGCGCCGCTGTCGTCGCTGAAGACGAAGCCTTTCGGCTTGCGGAGGGCGTGGCGGAGGTCGGGCGTCAGGCTCTGGGGAACGGCGCCGGCGTTGGGGCGAGGCTCGTAGTCGAAGTGATAAGCGGTCATGTTTTTGCTGAAGTCCCGCGTGCGGCGAAGCTGCCCGTCGGCACGCAGGCGGCGTTTCTGCAAAATAACCGCCAGGCCTTTGGAAAGTTCATGTGATGAGTCATTCGAATGAGCGGATGATCCGCGATCAGATCGCCGCGCGAGGGGTGACGGACCCGCGCGTGCTCGATGCGCTGCGCAGCGTACCGCGCGACCTCTTCGTCCCGCCGAACCTCCGCGCCTCCGCCTACGACGACACGCCGCTCCCCCTCGGACGCGGGCAGACGATCTCGCAGCCGTACATCGTCGCGGTGATGACCGAGCTGCTGCGCCTGCGCGGCCATGAGAAGGTGCTGGAGATCGGGACCGGCTCGGGGTACCAGACGGCGGTGCTGGCGCGACTCTGCCGCGCGATCTACAGCGCGGAGGTGGAGCCGGAGCTGGCCGAGACCGCGAGCGAGCGTCTCGCACAGCTCGGCATCACGAACGTGGTGCTGGGGGTGGGGAACGGCGTCGAGATTTTTCGCGAGCACGCGCCGTTCGACGCCATCCTCTCCGCCGCCGCCCCGGAGGTCCTCCCCGAGGATCTCGTCGACCAGCTCGCGGAAGGGGGGCGCTGCGTCATCCCCGTCGGCGCCGCGGATCTGCAGTATCTGTGGTTGATCGAGCGGGTTCGCGGGGAGGTGCGGCGCACGCGGCTCGAGGCGGTGCGGTTCGTGCCCTTGCGCGAGCGGGCCTGACGCTATACTGCCGCCCATCCTGAAATCGGTATGGAGGGGCTCATGAGAGGGAAACTCGTTCTCGCCACCTTGCTGCTCGTCGTTGCTGCTGTCCCCGCCTTCGCGCAGAACTATCAGTACTGCATCGGTTCCGGCCCCTACTTCACCTGCGAGTATCTGTGGGATACGCCGCTCTCGGAGGGGACGACGTACTGGGGCTACACCTCCGGTTCCGGCACGTTGTCCGTTTCGAACCCCTGTGCCGGAGGCACGTCCACGGACGCCGCGGATCTCGACCCCGGCCACGTCATGGCGCAGGGCGTCACCATGGACGACTGGCCGGTCGTGCGCATGGAGTTCGAGATCTACAAGACGTCGACGAGCGTGACGGCGAACGATTCCTTCACCGTCGAGATCTACGACTACAGCACGTTCGCGGTCGAAGAGAGCCACACCTTCTACGCGAACGCGACCTCGAGCCTCTGTATCCCGGTCGACTTCGCGCTCGACAACACCTACGCCAACAGCACGATCCAGGTGCGCATCAAGAAAAGCTCCTCCGCCACGGCCACGATGTACGTCGACAACGTCACGCTCTGGGGCCGCAACAACTGACGGCTTTCCCCCCGACGGCTGGGCGGGCGCGCTCAGCCGTTTTAAAATCCTGCGCATGCTGAAATGCGCGCTCACCGTTTGTCTGGCCCTGGCTGCGTCCGCCGCTCATGCCGCGAGCCTGCTCCCGCAGACGTTCGCCTGCGGGCGGGAAGGGACGGCCGGCGGTCTGGGAGGAGGGGACGACCTCACCCGGTACGTCGTCGACAACACGCGCTATCCGAATGCCGTGTGTAACGACGCCACTCCCGCCGTCTTCTATTACGGCCCCGCGTCGAAAGTCGAAGACCGCAACAAATGGATCATCTTCCTGCAGGGTGGCGGGACGTGCGTCGACGGACAGTCGTGCGCGCAGCGGTGGTGCAGCATCGACACGAACTACGGCATGGACAAGATGTCGTCCTCGCTGACCAAGCCGCGGATCCGCGGCGGCGGGTTCCTCAATCCCGGTTCGCAGAACCGTTTCGGCTCGTGGAACCGCGTGCTCATCTTCTACTGCAGCTCGGACGGATGGATCGGCCGCTCCTCGCGCACGCTGCAGGCGAACGTCAACGGCGCGACGCGCGATTACGACGCGCACTTCAAAGGCGCGCTGATCATCGACGCCGTGCTCGACACGCTGCGCAATGCGACGTCCGGCGGTGGGAAGCGCCGCGCCGTGAGCCATGCCGAGAGCGAGTGGCCGGATCTCGACCATGCCGAGGCGGTGCTGTTCGCCGGGACGTCGGCGGGAGGTGCGGGCGCGCGCGCGAACGCGGATCGCGTCGGCACGAAGCTGCGCGCCACGAATCCCGCTCTCGAGTTCCGCGTCGTCGTCGAGGCGGCCTACGGCACCGCGTTCGAGAACAACGACTTCACCCGCTCGACGTACTGCGCGAACGATCCCGCGCGCGGCTGCACGTGGGAGGCGTACACGCGTGCGAAAGGGGAGGCGATCGACCGCGGGTTGTACGGCGCGCAGGCGGAGGAATCGTGCGCGCAGTGGCATGCGGCGAACGAGCCCGGCACGGAGTGGCAATGCGCCGACGGCGAGCACGTGCTGCTGCATCACGTGACGACGCACTTTTTCGTGCGCCAGGACTTGCAGGATCCGAACATCGGCGAAGGATTCGTGGGGCCGAATTTCGGCACGCCCGCGGACTTTGCGCGCCGCGTCGAGGACGAGCTGCGCAGCATGCCGGTGCCCGAGGAGCCGCGCGGGGGAGTGCCGGGCGCATACGCCCCGCAGTGCATGACCCATGAGGCGTTCAGCGACAACGAGCGCGTGTTCCAGATGAAGATGGCCGGCGTCAGCTATCACGATGCGGTGTGGAACTGGTGGACGGGCGCGCAGCCGCAGGTGGTGATCCGGCCCTTCACGGGAACGGCCGGCGCGGCGCCGGAGTGCCCGTGACGCCGTCTACCCGAAGTAATGGCACCTGCTCGTGCACGTCTCTTCGATCGTCACGCGATGCAGGTTCGGGATGCTCGGGGCGAGGCGTCGCCAGATCCACACGGCCAGGAGCTCCGAGGTTGGGTTCTCGAGGCCGGGGAGCTCGTTGAGCAGGTAGTGATCGAGGTCGTTGACGATCGGGTCGACGGCCTTCTTCAAATCCGCAAAGTCCATCACCCACCCCAGCCGCGGGTCGACGGGGCCACGCACGGCGATCTCGCCGCGGAACGAATGGCCGTGCGTGCGGCGGCACTTGTGGCCTTCCGGGACGTGCGGGAGAAAGTGCGCCGCCTCGAAGCGGAAGTCTTTGACGAGCTCGACAACCTCGGACATGAATGCGCGAGTGTACAACTCCGGCTAAGCAGGATGCTCTGACGTCGCCAACGGATCGGGAAACGACCGGGAGCCTCCGGCGGCCGGGCCGCGGGCCCGGACCCGCTGGTTGGCCTAGCCTCCGCGACACAGCGTCACGAACTTGGAA
>Ga0196958_10000309_pt1 | contig 15629 bp, 12 predicted proteins | sample S1v_10metaG_FD_148654 | JGI IMG/M metagenome (GOLD analysis project Ga0196958, IMG submission 148654) | Soil microbial communities from Anza Borrego desert, Southern California, United States - S1+v_10 | ecosystem: Environmental > Terrestrial > Soil > Desert | place: USA: California | collected...
CCTCGGGTGGCAACTCGTGGTCGTGACCTGCCTACTGTGCGCGGTGGGCGTGCTGGCCGTCGTCCAAGCGGGGAACAACTTCCGCACGACCGAGGGACGCCGGGCGCTTTCGGTCGCGGAGAGTGTCGCCGCACAGGGCGTCGTGGGTGACCTCTCGAACGGCCCGTTCGAACTGAACGCGCCCGCGGCGACCGCGCGGAGCTTCTCCGGCGTGGATTTCGTGGTGATCGCCGGAGCGGACCGCTCCGTGCTCGCGTCACCGGATCCGGGTCAGGTGCGGACGTTGCTCGACATCGGGGAGAGCAGCGTCCTCTCTGGACGATCTTGGGTCGGCGAACTCGACGGGTCGATCGTGGCGCACGTCCCGGTGCTCGACGAAAAGGGCGGCAAGGTGGTCCGCATGGTCGCGGTGGGCTCGAAGTCGCCCGGCTTCTTCGCCGGGGTGCTCGACTCGCCGGACAACGCCCTGCGGGTGCTGGGTGTCGCGCTGGTGATCGGCGTGAGCGGTTCGCTGCTGCTGGCGCGGCGCGTGAAGAACCAGACGCTCGGCCTGGAGCCGCACGAGATCACCGCATTGGTGGAGAACCGGGAGGCGCTTCTGCACGGCATCAAGGAGGGCGTCGTCGGACTGGACCCGCAGCACCGGATCACCCTGGTGAACGATCAGGCCCGAGAGCTGCTGGCGTTGCCGGCGGACGCCGTCGGCCGGTCGGTCGAGGACCTCGACCTCAACGAACGGATCCGCGACCTGCTCACCGGCCGGGCGACCGGCGCCGACCAGATCGTGCTGAGGCAAGGGAAGGTACTGACGCTGAACCGGATGCCGATCGACGTGCGGGGCGCCGTCGTCACCCTGCGGGACCGCACCGACCTGATGACCCTGCGGGATGAACTCGACGCCAGCAAACACGCGACCGACACGCTGCGGGCGCAGGCGCACGAGTTCAGCAACCGGCTGCACACCATCTCCGGATTGCTGGAACTCGGGGAATACGAAGAGGTTCGCGGCTATGTCAGCCGGATCAGCTCGGCGCAGGGGGAGTGGCGGGCCGAGGTAGGTTCGCGTATCGGCGACCCCGCGGTGGCCGCCCTGCTGATCGCGAAGGCGTCGCTGGCGGCGGAACGCGGGGTCGGCCTGCGCATGGCCCCCGACAGCGAACTCGACCGGGTCGAGGACGGCCTCTCCACGGATTTGGTGACAGTGCTGGGAAATCTCGTCGACAACGCGCTGGACGCGCTGAGTTCGGCCAAGCGGGGCGGCGAGCGTGGCTGGATCGAGGTCGGCGTGTGGCAGGAGGAGGACGAAGTGCGGGTGGAGGTCCGCGATTCCGGGCCGGGAGTCGCCCCGGAGATCGCGGAAGAGGTGTTCGAGCACGGCTTCACCACGAAGGCCGCCGCGCACGGCCAGCGCGGTCTCGGGCTCGCGCTGATCCGGCAGGCGTGCGTCCGGCGGGGCGGTTCCGTCGAGGTGCACAACTCCGGCGGCGCGGTGTTCACGGCGAGGCTGCCGCGATGATCCGGGTCCTCGTCGTCGACGACGATTTCATGGTCGCGAAAGTCCACAGTGGATACGTCACGCGCACGGAGGGTTTCACCGTGGCCGGGGTCGCGCACACCGGCGCCGACGCGCTCCGCCTGGCGCGGGAGCTGAAACCGGATCTGGTGCTGCTGGACGTCTATCTTCCCGATCTCGACGGGCTTTCGGTGCTGCGGGAGCTGCGCGCCACCGAGAACGTCGACGTCATCCTGATCACCGCCGCGACCGACGTGGAGACCGTGCGGCAGGCGATGCGGGGCGGTGTCCTGCACTATCTGATCAAGCCGTTCGAGTACGCGTCTCTGCGGGATCAGCTCACCCATTTCGCGTCGCTGCACCAGCGGCTGGACCGGCTGGCCGAGGCGGGGCAGGCCGACGTCGACCAGGTCTTCGGTTCGCGGCCGAGCGCGAAACCCGTACTGCCCAAGGGCCTCACCGTCCAGACCGCGCGGCTGGTGGAGACCGCGCTGCGGGGCGCGGCGGGCGGGATGTCCGCGAGCGAATGCGCCGAGGCGACCGGCGTCGCGCGGGTGAGCGCGCGCCGGTACCTGGAGCATTTCGTGGCGACCGGAAAGGCCGAGGTAACCCTCAAATACGGCGGGACGGGGCGGCCCGAGCGGCGCTACCTCTGGTCCCGACCCCGCAATTAGTCACCTACTTGCGTGGCTGGCCGGCGCGGAGCCCGGCGATCAGGCGCGCGAGGCCGTATTCGAAGGAGGCGACCGGATCCTCTTCGTGGTCGCCGTCGGCGTTCTGTTGTTCGTCGATCGCGCAGCCGAGGGTGTACCGGCTGATCGCGAGGATCGCGTGCGTCGCGTCTTCTTCGGTGAAACCGGCCTGCCGCAACGGTTCGCTCAGGGGTGTCATCGCCGAACGGCCGGTCGGACGGGAGCCGGCGTGCAGGCGGGCACCGTCCCGGTAGGACAGCAGGGTGCGGCGGATGACGCGGGCCCGCCGGGCCAGCCACTCGCCCCAGTCGTCCATCGCCGCGGGATCGTCGAGCGGGGCGAGTTGATCGTCCAGCATGGTCTCGGCCATCTGATCGAGCAACGCCTGCTTGCTCTTGAAGTGCGTGTACAGCGCGGGACCCTGCACGCCGAGCTTCTCCCCGAGCTTGCGCAGGCTCAATCCGTCCAGCCCGACCTCGTCGAGGAGTTCGAGCGCGGCTCGAACATAGCCATCCCGTCTCACGACCATGCGCACACCTTCGCGGTCCGTATCGGACTTGACAACTCGAGCGAATCTTATCACTGTTAAGATCTTAACGGCGATAAGAAGTGGTGATCGGATGACCGGGAGTACCTGCGAAGACCGGATCACACCGGGCTTGTGGGGTATGGCCTTGATCCTGACCCTCGGCGGCTTCCTGTCTATGTTCACCTCGACCGTCGTCAACGTCGCGCTCGGCACGATCGCGGCCGGATTCCGTGCGTCGCTCGGTACCACCCAGTGGATCGCCACCGGCTATCTGCTCGCGCTCGCCGCGATGGTGCCGGTGAGCGGCTGGGCGTGCCGTCGCTTCGGGACGACCCGCGTCTGGCTGGTGTGCGTCGGCCTGTTCGCGGGGCTTTCCGCGCTCTGCGCGACGGCGACGTCGATGGAAGTGCTGATCGCTTTCCGTGTTCTGCAAGGCGCCGCGGGAGGGTTGCTGGTTCCGGCGGGACAGATCCTGTTCGCGGTGACGGCGGGGCCGAAGCGGCTCGGCCGGATGATGGCCGTGTTGAGCATCCCGATCTACCTCGCACCGGTGCTCGGCACCCTGTCCGGCAGTGTGCTCGTCGAGCGGTTCGGCACGCCGTGGCTGTTCCTGGTGAACGTGCCGCTCGCCGTGCTCTGCCTGCTGCTGGGCCGGAAGTGGCTGCCGAGGGAAAGCCCGGTCGGCGCTCAGCCGTTGGACTGGCGCGGTTTGGCTCTCACCGTGGCCGGTCTGCCGTTGCTCGTGTACGGCTTCGCCGAAGCCGCTCCCGTCCCGGCGGTCGCGGGCGGTGTCCTGCTCGCCGTCTTCGCGATCACCGCGCTGAGGTCACGAGCCCCGCTACTCGATCTGGGGCTGTTCCGCGGCAACGCGTTCTCTTCGGCCGCCGCCGTCGTCTTCGGCATGGGGGTCGCGTCGTTCGGGGCGATGATCGTCCTGCCGCTGTACTACCTCGAAGTCCGGCACGAGAGCCTCCTCGTCACCGGGCTCCTGACCGCGCCGCTGGCGCTCGGCACGGTGCTGGCGCTTTCGCTCGCGGGCAGGCTGACCGACCGGATCGGCGGCGCGCGGGTGATCTTCGCCGGGCTGATCGTCACGATCACCGGAACGGTGCCGCTGGCGTTGCTCACCGGATCGGACAGCTACTGGTGGCTGTCGGCCGTGCAGGTCGTCCGCGGCTGCGGCATCGGATTGACCACCACACCCGCGCTCACCGCGGGGCTGGTATCGGTCCCCCGGGACCGTATTTCCCACGCGATGCCCCTTTTCGCCATGCTCCAACGAATCGGCGGATCCTTCGGCACCTCGATCCTCACCGTGCTCGTCTCCGCCGCTCCGGGGACCGCGGCGGTCATCGCGCACGCTCACTGGTGGATCGCCGGGATCACCGCGATCGTGCTGATCCCGGCGTGGCTGCTCGTCCGGGCCGAAACGTCCACAGTGGACTAGGCGCTCCGGTGGGTTTGTTCCCGCCCGATGTGCTCCGAAGGTTCCGAGTGGCCTTCGAGACACTGAGTGGACAACGCCGTAGGCTCAGGTGAATGAGCACGGCATCCACCACGGAGCATCCGATGGTCGAAACCCGGCACCAGACCCAGTTGCTGACCCTGCTGCGGGACGAGGGCCCGATGTCCCGGGTCGAACTGGGGGAGCGGCTGGAACTGCCACGTGCCAGGGTGGGTGCCGAGGTCGCGCGCCTCGCCGAGGTCGGCCTCGTCGAAACCGCCGGTCCGTCGGCGAGCCGGGGCGGCAGGCGGTCCACGCTGGTGCGGCTGGCGGGCGACCTGCGCGTGCTCTCCGTCGACGTCGGCGCGACGTCGGTCGGGGTCGCTCTCACCGACGCTTCGTGCGAGGTGCTGGTGCACACCGTCGAAGACTGCGATGTCCGGCAGGGGCCGCACGCCGTGCTCAAACGTGTCGCCGCGCTGGCGGAGAAGATCCGTGAAGAGGCGCCGGGCAAGCTGATCGCCGCCGGAATCGGCCTCCCCGGTCCGGTGAGCTTCGCCGAGGGCATGGCCGTCGCGCCGCCGATAATGCCCGGCTGGGACCGGTTTTCCGTACGCGACCATCTCGGCGGGCTGCTGGGCTGCCCGGTCACCGTCGACAACGACGTGAACTCGATGGCGCTCGGGGAACGGCACGCCGGGGTCGCCCGCTCCATCGACGACCTGGTGTTCGTCAAGATCGGTACCGGTATCGGCTGCGGCATCGTGCTGGGCGGCAAGGTGTACCGCGGCGTCGCCGGCACCGCGGGCGACATCGGGCACATCCGGCTCGACGACTACGGGCCGACCTGCGTCTGCGGGGAGACAGGCTGCCTCGAGGCGTACTTCGGCGGCGCCGCGCTGGCCCGCGACGGGCTGACGCTCGCGCGCAGCGGCCGGTCGGCGTACCTCGCCGACGTCGTCGCGGACCGCGGCGTGCTCACCGCCCAGGACGTCGGCCGCGCGGCGGCTTCGGGTGACTTCGGCGCGGTCAACCTGATCCGCGACGGCGGACGGCGGCTGGGGCAGGTGGTCGCCTCGCTGGTGAGTTTCGTGAACCCGGGCATGGTCGTGATCGGTGGTGGCGTGGCGCAGCTCGGGCATCAGTTGCTCGCCGAGATCCGCAGCTCGGTGTACCGGCGGTCGCTGCCGCTGGCGACCGGCAACCTGCCGATCGTGCTGTCGGAGCTGGGGGACACCGCCGGGGTCATCGGGGCCGCGTGGTCCGCCACGGATCGGGCCTTCACGCTGAGTAGCTGAGCGCACTCACCTGCGGCCCCCGCCCGTGCAATGAAGGGGCCTTTCATCGCAAATTTTGCGATGAAAGGCCCCTTCATTGCACGCGGCGGGCGCGCGCGAGGGTGGGTGCGGGAGCGTTTCGTGACCGCTCGACGGCACGTTGAGCACTCACCTGATTCCGATTAGTAACGCCAAGATCGTACAGACTTTCGCTCATAAAGTACAAAAGTCTGCGCGGTTTGGAACGGCTATTCGGGTGACGACCCTCATTTCTGTCTTGTTGTCACCTTGACGGGTGACAGACGCCACCCTACTTTCGCTGGCTAAGTAACAAAGTTTGTTACTGCCAACTCGTAAGTGGGGGATGTGTGGCCGCGACCGAAACCGGGCAGCTCGACCCGGTCAGCCCACGCACGGCGAACCTCGCCGCGCTCCTGCGGGCGTTGCGGGCGGGGCCACTCTCGCGCACCCAGCTCGCGGCGCGCTGCGGGCTCACCAAGGCGGCCGTCTCCGGATTGATCACCGAGCTGTCCGAACGCGGTCTCGTCCGGTCCGCCGGACTCCGGGGTGGCGGCAACGGCAGGCCCAGCCGGCTGGTCGAGCTGAACGGCGCCAGCGCCTGCGGGCTCGCGCTCAGTGTCGAGGCCGACCGCTTCGCCGCCGTCGTCACGAACCTCGACGGCCGCGTCGTCGCCGAACGCGCCGAGACCGCCGACGTCGCCGCGCTCGGGCTGCACCGGAGCATGGACGAGCTCGCCTTCCTCGCCCGGCAGGTGCTGCTGGACGACCAGCCGGTCGGGGTCACCGTCTCGGTGCCCGGACTGGTCGACTCGGCCGCCGCCGTGCTGCGGTTCGCACCGACCCTGCGCTGGCGCGACGCCGAGATCGCCGACCTTCTCGCCGCCCGGCTCGGCCTCCCGGTCGCCGCCATCGCGGTCGACAACGAGGCCAACCTCGGCGCGATCGGCGAGGCCGTCGACGGCGTCGGCCGCGGCGTGCGGGAACTCTTCTACCTCAGCGGCGGGCTGGGCGTCGGCGGCGGACTCGTGTCCGCCGGCGCGATCCTGCGCGGGGCACGGGGTTTCGCCGGCGAGGTCGGGCACATCACCGTCGACCCGTCCGGCGAGCAGTGCCCGTGCGGCCGGGTCGGCTGCCTGGAGACCAAGGCCGGGCTCAACGCCGTCCTGCGCGGTGCCGCCTCGCCCGGTGACCCGCTGCACGATCCCGCGCTCGGCGTCGACGGCCGGGTCGGGCTCCTCAAGCACCGCGTGCGGCGGGGCGACCAGCGCGCCGTCGCGGCGGTCTCGGAACTCGGGGTCGCGCTCGGCGTCGCGGTGTCCACCGTGGTCGATGTGCTCGACCCGGACGTCGTGGTGCTCGGCGGCTACTTCGCCGAACTGGGCGAATGGCTGGTCGAGCCGGTGCGCCGCGAACTGTCCGCGCGACCGCTCGGGCACGAGCCCGCCTGCCGGGTCGAGCCGTCGCCGCTGGGCACCACCGCCCCGCTGCGCGGCGCCGCGCATCTCGCCATCGAACGGCTTTTCGCCGACCCGACGCTAGTTCCCACCACGGCCGAGGAGGCTCCGGCATGACCCTGTTATCCGTCCGGGGGATCGTGAAGACCTTCCCAGGGGTGCGTGCGCTGGACGGGGTCGACTTCGACGTCGAACCCGGTGAGGTGCACTGTCTGCTCGGCCAGAACGGCGCGGGCAAGTCCACGCTGATCAAAACGCTCGCCGGAGCGCATCGCCCCGACGGTGGCGAGATCTTCTGGCAGGGTGAGCCGGTCACGCTGCCCTCGCCGGTCGCCGCGCTGAAGATCGGCATCGCGACCATGTACCAGGAACTCGACCTGGTGCCCGGGCTTTCCGTGGCGGACAACATCTTTCTCGGCCGTGAGCGCGCGTCGTTCGGGTTCACGCGGATCAGCGAGTCCCGGACCAAGGCCGCGAAGCTGATGGCCCGGCTCGGGCATCCGGAGATCGCACCGTCGACCGAGGTCGGCAAGCTCTCCGCCGCCGGTCAGCAACTCGTCTCGATGGCGCGTGCGCTCGCATACGACGCGAAGCTGCTGGTGATGGACGAGCCCACCGCGGCGCTGGCGGGCGAAGAGGTCGACAACCTGTTCCGCATCGTCGGGGAACTGACCGCCGAGGGTGTCGCGATCGTCTACATCTCCCACCGGCTCGAAGAACTGCGCCGGATCGGGCACCGCGTCACCGTGCTCAAGGACGGCAGGACCGTCGCCACCGGCCTCGACGCCAAGGAGACCCCGACCGCCGACCTCGTCGCGCTGATGGCGGGCCGCAGGGTCGAAACCGTGTTCGGCCCGCGTCACCAGGAGCACGTGGACCCGGACAACGAGGTCCTCAAGGTGGAGAACCTGACCACCGTCGGCGAGTTCGAGAACGTGAACTTCACCGTGCACGCCGGTGAGGTCGTCGGCATCGCGGGTCTCGTCGGCTCGGGCCGCAGCGAACTGCTGGAGACGATCTTCGGCGCCCGCAAGCAGGACGCGGGTTCGGTGTCGGTCGACGGCGAACCGGTCCGGCCGGGCAGCGTGTCCGCGGCGGTCAAGGCGGGGATCGGTCTGGCGCCGGAGGAACGCAAGAGCCAGGGGCTGCTGCTGGACCTGCCCGTGGTGCACAACGTGACCCTGGCGAGCCTGAGCAAATACGCGACGTTCGGATTCACCGAGCGGGGCAGGGAACTCCACGACGCCGGGGAAAGCCTGCGGCGGCTCGATCTCCGGCCCGCCGACCCGCACCGCGTCATCCGCACGTTGTCCGGTGGCAACCAGCAGAAGGCGGTGCTCGCGCGCTGGCTGGTCCGCGGCTGCCGGGTGCTGCTGCTGGACGAACCGACCCGCGGGGTCGACGTCGGCGCGCGGGCGGAGCTGTACCGGCTGATCGAGGAGCTGGCCGCGACCGGTGTCGCGATCGTGCTCGTCAGCAGCGAGATCCCCGAAGTACTCGGCCTGTCCGACCGGGTGCTGGTGCTGCGTGAAGGACGTGTCCTGGCTGAAAAGCCGTCTGCGGAGCTGACAGAGGCGGATGTGCTCGACGTGATTCTCGAGGGGAGTGCGGCGTGACCGACCAAGCCGAATCGGTGCGTACGGGACCCGCCGTGGAACCGGTACGACCCAAGGAAAAGCGAAAATTCTCGCTCGACACCCGGCTGCTCGGGCTGGCCGGGGTACTGGTCATCCTGTGCGTCGTCGGCCAGATCACGAGGCCCGACCAGTTCTTCACCGACGGGAACATCTCCACGATCCTGCGGCTCGCCGCGGCCATCGGGGTGGTCAGCGTCGGGATGACGTTCGTGATCATCGCCGGCGGCATCGACCTCTCGGTCGGATCGATCGTGGCGCTCTCCAGTGTCTGGCTGACCACGTTGGCCACCCAGTCCTACGGCCCGTTCGTGATGATCCTTTGTGGACTCCTGGTCGGCCTCGGCTGCGGGCTGGTCAACGGGATCCTGATCTCCTACGGGAAGATCGTGCCGTTCATCGCGACACTGGCGATGTACGTCTCGGCCCGCGGGCTCGCGGAGCGCATCAGCGGCCGCCGTACGCAGGTGGTGGCGGAGGCGGGTTTCCTCGACTTCTTCCGCGGTGACCTGCTCGGCATCCCCGTGCTGATCTGGATGTTCGCGCTGGTGTTCGTAGTCGGCTGGGTGCTGCTCAACCGCACCACGTTCGGCCGCCGCACCTTCGCCGTCGGCGGCAACGCCGAGGCTTCGCGGCTGGCGGGCATCGACGTCAAGCGGCACACCGCTCTCGTCTACGGCGTCGCCGGCCTGTGCTGCGGCATCGCCGCGCTGATGGTCGTCGCCCGCACCACCGCGGGCGCCTCGACCAACGGCATGCTCTACGAACTCGACGCCATCGCGGCGGTCGTCATCGGCGGCACGCTGCTCACCGGTGGCCGCGGTTCGCTCATCGGCACCCTGATCGGCGTGCTGATCTTCACCGTGCTGTCCAACATCTTCACGCTCAACAACCTGGACACCGACATCCAGAACATCGCCAAGGGCGTGATCATCGTGCTGGCCGCGCTGCTGCAGTTCCGCTCCGTGAAAAAGACGAAGACGAGTACTTGATCACCGTGGATGGAGAGTCGTCATGACCGAACAATCCCTGCATCGCCGCCGGTTTCTGCTGGGGGGCGCGGCCGTCGGAGCGGGTGCGCTGCTGACCGCGTGCACCTCGAACGAGGCACCGGCGCAGAACAACGCGGCCAACGTGGCCAACGCCGGGGCGAACTCGCAGCCCGGAATCCCTGTCACCATCGGGTTTTCGGCGCCGGCCGCGGACCACGGCTGGATGGCGGCCATCACCAAGAACGCCCGCGCGCAGGCGCAGAAGTTCAGTGAGGTCACGCTCAACGCGACCGAGGGCACCAACGACGTCAACCAGCAGATCTCCCAGGTGGAGACGCTGATCAACGCCAAGGTCAACGTGCTGGTGATCCTGCCGTTCGACGGCAAGGCGCTGACCGCGGTCGGCCAGCAGGCGATGGACGCCGGTATCCAGGTGATCAACCTGGACCGCGTCTTCGACACCCCGCTCGCGTACCGCACCTGGATCGGTGGCGACAACTACCGCATGGGCGTCAACGCCGGGAACCACATCGCCCAGCAGATGAAGGCGAAGAACATCGCGAGCCCCGTCATCGGCGAGGTCGCGGGCATCGACTCGCTGCCGCTGACCCAGGAACGCAGCAAGGGTTTCAAGGATGCCTTGGCGCGTCAGGGTTTCCAGGTGGGACCGCGGGTCTCGGCGCAGTTCACCCCGGAGTCCGGCGAGCAGCAGACCTCGAACCTGCTCCAGTCCGCGTCCAAATTGGACGCTCTCTGGAATCACGACGACGACCAGGGCGTCGGCGTCATCGCGGCGATCAACAACGCCAACCGCAAGGACTTCCTGATGGTCGGCGGCGCGGGTTCGAAGAACGCGATGAACCTGATCAAGTCCGACGCCGAGCCGCTGAAGGCGACGGTGCTCTACAGCCCGTCGATGGCGTCTTCGGCGATCTCGCTCGCGCGGCTTCTCGGCCAGGGCAAGGGGGCCGGTGACTTCGCCGAGCACGAGATCCCCGCCGAGATCACCACGTACTCCGCGGTGGTCACCAAGGAGAACGTCGACAAGTACATGGACGTCGGCTTCGACTCGTAAACCCGCGTACCCGACACACGCAAGCGGATCTAGGAGGGGCATGAGCACGGCAAAGGAAACGATCGGGATCGGCATGGTGGGCCACGCGTTCATGGGTGCGGTGCATTCGCACGCGTGGCGCAGTGTGCACCGGTTCTTCGCGCCATCGCTGATCCCGAGACTCGCCGTGCTCGGCGGCCGCGACGAAGTGCGGACGAAGGCCGCGGCGGATCGGTTCGGCTGGGAAGACATCGAGACGGACTGGCGCGCGCTGATCGCCCGTGACGACGTCGACCTGGTCGACATCTGCACGCCGGGCGACAGTCACGCCGAGATCGCGATCGCCGCGCTCGAGGCGGGCAAGCACGTGCTGTGCGAGAAGCCGTTGGCCAACACCCTCGCCGAGGCCGAAGCGATGGCCGAGGCGGCGGCGAAGGCGCGGGCGAACGGCGTCCGGTCGATGGTGGCCTTCAACTACCGCCGGGTGCCCGCGCTCGCGCACGCCAGGAAACTGGTCGCGAGCGGGGCGCTCGGCGAGATCCGCCACGTGCGGTCGGTGTACCTGCAGGACTGGCTTTCCGACGCGCAGGCGCCGATGACCTGGCGGCTGCACAAGGACAAGGCGGGCTCGGGCGCGCTGGGCGACCTCGGCGCGCACATCGTCGACGCCGCCCAGTTCGTCACCGGCGAGACGATCACCGGGGTGTCCGCGCTGACCACCACCTTCGTCAAGGAGCGGCCGGACGGCGACGGCGGCACGGGCCAGGTGACCGTCGACGACACCGCGTTGTTCCTCGGCCGGTTCACCGGCGGCGCGGTGGCGAGTTTCGAGGCGACCCGGTTCGCGCTGGGCCGTAAGAACGCGATGCGGCTGGAGATCAACGGGTCGAAGGCGAGCCTCGCGTTCGACTTCGAGTCGATGAACGAACTGTCCTTCTTCGACGGCTCCCAGCCCTCGACCGAGGCGGGGTTCCGCCGGATCCTGGTCACCGAACCCGAGCATCCGTACGTCGGGGTGTGGTGGCCACCCGGGCATCTCCTCGGCTACGAGCACACCTTCACCAACGAGGTCGCCGACCTGCTCACCGCGATCGGCGACGGCACGGATCCCGAACCGTCCTTCGAGGACGGGCTGAGGGTGCAGCAGGTCTTGGCCGCGGTCGAACGCAGCGCCTCCGAAGAGGCGCGATGGACCGCTGTGCCCGGCGTCACCACGAAGGGGAGTAACTGAGGGAGAGATTCAGCCGAAAGTCGCATGACGGCTATCACTGCGACTTGGTTCGATCCGGAAACGTCCGACCATCCGATGGTGAACACAGTTGGCGTTTTCGGGTTTGGGAAAGGTGGAGAAATGCCTGCTCACGAGCGTACGGGCATCTGGTTGATCGGGGCGAGGGGGTCTGTGGCCACCACTGCGGCGGTGGGGCTTCTCGCCCTCCGCGCGGGGGTGACGGGCGGTGGCGGCTGCGTCACCGAACTGGCCGCGTTCGCCGGCGTTCCGTTGCCGGGCTGGGACGATCTGGTTCTCGGCGGGCACGACATCGCGCATACGCCGCTGGAGAAGCGGGCCGAGCAGCTGGCACACGCCGGCGTGTTCGGGCACGCGGTGTTCTCCGCGGTCCGGTCCGGGCTGGCCGAGGTGGACGCGGAGATCCGCGACGGTTACCACCCGGCGGCGCACACCGGTGCCCAGGCCGACGCGGCCGCCCGGCTCACGGCGGACATCCGAGCTTTCGCCGATCGGCACGACCTCGCGCGGGTCGTCGTGGTCAACGTGTCCTCCACCGAGGCCCCCTGCCCCCACCTGCCCGAACACGACGACCTCGACGCGCTCGAAGCGGCCTTGGCGGATCCGACGCGGACTGTCCTCCCGTCGAGTTCCCTCTCGGCCTACGCGGCGCTGAAGGCGGGCAGCCCGTACGTCGAGTTCACGCCGTCCGCCGGGATCACCCTGCCCGCGCTGCGAGAGCTCGCCGAGCGGGAAGGCCTGCCGTACGCGGGCTGCGACGGCAAGACCGGTGAGACGTTGCTGCGCACCGTCCTCGCGCCGATGTTCAGCGCGCGGGCGCTGAAGGTCCGCTCCTGGGCGGGCACCAACCTGCTCGGCGGCGGGGACGGGGAGACCCTCGCCGACCCGATAACCGCGAACAGCAAGCTGGAGTCCAAGGCACGCGGGCTCGCGGCGCTGCTCGGCGAGGACGTCACCGCGCCGCTGCACATCGACAACGTGCCCGACCTCGGCGAGATCAAGACCGCGTGGGACCACGTGTCGTTCGAGGGTTTCCTCGGCGCGCGCATGAGCCTGCAGTTCACCTGGACCGGCTACGACTCCGCGCTCGCGGCGCCGCTGATCCTCGACCTCGCCAGGCTGGTGACCGCGGCACACGCCGGCGGCCAGAGCGGCGCGCTGACCGAACTGGGCTTCTTCTTCAAGGATCCGCTGGGCAGCGACGAACACCGGTTCGCCGAGCAGACCGCCCGCCTGATCACCTGGGCGGGAACCCTGTGAAGGCTTACGTGGAACTCGTGCGGGCGCCCGCCGCGCTGACGGTGCTCGGCGACACGGTCGCCGGATCCGCCGCGGCGGGGCTCAGGATGACCGGGCGACGGCTGCTGCTGCCGCTGTCTTCGGTCGCCTTCTACTGGGCCGGGATGGCCCTCAACGACTGGGCGGACCGGAAGCTCGACGCCGTGGAGCGTCCCGAGCGGCCGATCCCGTCCGGACGGGTGAGTGCCGGCGCGGCGCTCACCACCGGGGCCGCGCTGACCGCTGCCGGACTCGGTTTGGCGGCGCTCGGCGGCGGCCGTCAGGCGATGCGGGTCGCGGTCGCGCTCGCGGGTGCGGTGTGGGCCTACGACACCGTGCTGAAGCCGACCCCGGCCGGACCGGTGGCGATGGCGGCCTGCCGCACGCTCGACGTCCTGCTGGGCGCGGGCGACTCTCCGGGGAAGGCGGCCACCGCTGCTGCCGCGGTGGGCGTCCACACGCTCGGTGTCACGGCGTTGTCCACCGGGGAGGTGCACGGCGCGAAACCAGGCACGGCTCGGGCCGCACTGGCCACGAGCTGTGCGGCGACAACGTTGGCATTGGCCGGACCGGCACGGGGCGGCTGGCATCGCGCGGCCTCGATGGCGGCTGGTTCCGGCTACGCGGGCCTGGTCGGAAGGGCGCAGGCGGACGCCGTCCGCGACCCGTCGGCGAAGTCCGTGCGCTCGGCGACGAAATCCGGCATCCACGGCATGGTCCCGCTGCAGGCGGCGGTCACGGCCAAGGCTTCAGTAGTGGGGGCCGTGCTGGTCGCGGCCGCGCTGCCGATCGCCCGCAAGTTGTCGCGGAAGGTGAGCCCCACATGAGTTTTCACCTCGGATACGGCACCAACGGGTTTTCCAACCACCGCCTCGACGACGCCCTCGCGATCATTGCCGACCTCGGCTACACCGGGGTGGCGCTGACACTGGACCACGACCACCTCGACCCGTTCGCCGACGATCTGGCGCGGCAGGTCGACCACGTGGCCTCGCGGCTTTCGGCGCTCGGCCTGAACCGTGTCGTCATCGAGACGGGTGCGCGTTACCTGCTCGACCCGTGGCGCAAGCACTCGCCGACGCTGCTGTCGGACGACCCGGCGCTCCGGATCGACTTTTTGGCACGCGCTATGCGGATCGCCAGGGACCTCGATGCCGACTGCGTTTCGTTCTGGTCCGGAGTGTCGATTTTCGACCACGCCGTGGACACCGACGTCGCCTGGTCCCGGTTGCGCGAGGGGGTCGCGGCGGTACTGGAGCACGCCGCGCGGCTGAACGTGCGGCTGGCGATGGAACCCGAACCCGGACACCTCGTGCAGCATCTAAACCAGGTCCTGGACCTGCGCAAGGAGCTCGGCGAGCCGGAGCTGTTCGGTGTCACGCTCGACGTCGGGCACTGCGTCGCCGTCGAGCCGGTCAACGCGGCCGAGTGCGTCCGCCTGGCCGGTCCGCTGCTGTGGAACGTGCAACTCGACGACATGCTGCCGAGGGTCCACGAGCATCTCGAGTTCGGTGACGGGCACCTGGATCTGCCGGGAACGCTCGCCGCGCTCGCGGAGATCGGCTACACCGGGCTGGCCGCGGTCGAACTGCCTCGGCACAGCCACGCCGCGCCGGACACCGCACGCCGGGCTTTCGAAGCGCTCACCGAGGCGATGCCGCAGACGTGGTCGGCCAAGGCGGAACGCCGGATCCGGGAGAAGCCGTCGGTGATCGGCTCGCTCTTCCCGGCCGTCGGCCGTGAGGTCGGCCGTGCCGCGTTGCGGCCGGACACCGATCCGCAGGGCCTGGTCCACGGCACCGTCGACGACCGGGCACGGGTCCGGCTCGTGACGGTCTTGGCCGACGTCCTCGGCGACGCAGAGCTGGCCGCGGAACTGCGCGATCTCTACCGCTACGGCGACGACGCGGAACGGCGCGGGGTCCTGCGGGCGCTCAACTCGCTGGAGTCCCCGGGCGCCGAAGTCACCGATGCCGGGATCAAACTGGTCGAAGACGCCTTGCGCGCCAACGACATCAGGTTGGTCGCCGCCGCCATGGGTGCCTTCGCCCGGTTCCTGGACGACCACACCTGGCGCCACGGCGTCCTCAAATGCGTCTTCGTCGGGGTGCCCTTGGCCGCCGTCGCGGATCTTTCAGCCCGCGCGGACTCCGAGCTGAGGCGCATGCTCGCCGATTTCGCCGACGAACGCAGGGCGGCCGGACGTGACGTACCCGCCGACGCCCTCGAACTTCTCAAGGAGAACTGAGCCAGTGCGTATCTTCGATCCCCACATCCACATGTCCTCCCGGACCACCGACGACTACGAAGCGATGTACGCGGCCGGTGTCCGCGCGCTGGTCGAGCCGGCGTTCTGGCTGGGGCAGCCGCGCACCAGCGTCGGCTCGTACACCGACTACTTCGACGCGCTCATCGGTTGGGAACGGTTCCGTGCCGCCCGGTTCGGCATCCGGCACCACTGCACGATCGCGCTGAATCCCAAGGAGGCCAAC
>Ga0196958_10000310_pt1 | contig 15617 bp, 11 predicted proteins | sample S1v_10metaG_FD_148654 | JGI IMG/M metagenome (GOLD analysis project Ga0196958, IMG submission 148654) | Soil microbial communities from Anza Borrego desert, Southern California, United States - S1+v_10 | ecosystem: Environmental > Terrestrial > Soil > Desert | place: USA: California | collected...
GGCCGGTGGGGCCGAGAGCGGCGCGGAGAGCGGGTTCGCGGTGGTCGGCGGGCACAGCGTGGACGACCCGGAGCCCAAGTACGGCCTCGCCGTGGTGGGGGAGGTGCACCCGGAGCGGATCCTCACGAACACCGGTCTGCGTGACGGCGAGGCGCTGGTGCTCACGAAGGCGCTGGGGATCGGCGTGGCCACGACCGCGATCAAGGCGGGCACGGCGCCCGACGGGTTGCCCGGCGCCGCCGTCGCGTCGATGACGGCGAGCAACGCCGCTGCCGCCCGGGCCGCCGCGGCCGCGGGAGCGACCGGGTGCACCGACGTCACCGGCTTCGGGTTGCTGGGCCACCTGGCGAAGATGGCCGCGGCCTCCGGGGTGGACGTCGTGCTGGACGTCGACGCCGTGCCGGTGCTGCCCGGCGTCCGTGAGCTCGCCGCGGCCGGGACCGTGCCGGGCGGCAGCAAGCGCAACCGCGACTGGGTCGCGCCCCAGGTCGACCCCGGCCCGCGCCCCGAGCTGGACGTGCTGCTGCTCGCCGACGCGCAGACGTCCGGCGGGCTGCTGTTCGGCGCCGCCCCGGCCGCGGCCGCGGACGCCGTGGCGCAGCTCGGCGCTCCGGCCGCGGTCATCGGCACCGTCCGCACCGGTACCGGCAAGATCACCCTGCGCTGACCGGCTCACACACCGAGGGCCGCCAGCCGCTGCGGGTCGGACAGGATGTCGATCTCGACGATCAGCCCGTCCGCGACCGTGAACGCCAGCACCGCCGTCAACCGGCCGTCGATCGTCGAGACGATGCCCGGGCCGCCGTTGACCACCGCGAACCGCGCCCGGAGCCCCGCGGCGCGGTACATCGCCGCCTGGCCGGCCACCTCGGCCGCACCCCGCACGAGCTTCGAGCCGGCGCCGCCGCTGTCGACGCGCAGCACGGCGTCCGGGTGCAGGAGCGCGACCAGCCCCTTGAAGTCGCCGCCGCGCGCCGCCGCTGCCCAGGCGTCGACGATCTCGCGCTGCCGGGCCCGGTCGGGCTGTCCGGCCGGGGTCGAGCCCTGGACCCGCCGGCGGGCCCGGCTGGCCAGCTGCCGCGCCGCGGCCGGGGAGCGCCCCACCATCGGGGCGATCTCGTCGAACGGCATCGCGAACATGTCGTGCAGGACGAACGCGAGCCGCTCCGCGGGGTCCAGCGCCTCCAGCACCACCAGCAGTGCGAGGCCGACGGAGTCGGCGAGGACCTCCTGCTCGGCCGGGTCGACCCCGTCGCCGGACTCCACGACCGGGTCGGGCACCCGCACGTCCAGCGGGTCCTCGCGCCGGGTCGACCGCGAGCGGAGCATGTTGAGGCACTGGCGCGAGACGACCGTCGTGAGCCAGCCGCCCACGTTCTCCACGTCGTCACCGGACGCGCGCGAGACCCGCAACCAGGCCTCCTGCACCGCGTCCTCGGCCTCGGCGAACGAGCCGAGCATCCGGTAGGCCACGGCCCGCAGCCGGGGCCGGTGCTGCTCGAACTGCGCCGCCCAGAATTCGTCGTCCTGCACCTGTCACATCCTCTCGAGCCGGCGGGTCACCCCCATGACCCGCCCGGAGGGGGCGGACGTGACAGCCAGGAGGACGCGGTGCAGGCTCGGATGACCCACCCCGTTGCGGTGCTGCCCGACGCGATGAAGGCGCTGCAGGGGCTGAGCAGGGCCGCGCGGTCGGCGACCGTTCCCGAGACCACCCACATGCTGATCACCTTGCGGGTGAGCCAGATCAACGGCTGCAGCGTGTGCGTGGACATGCACGCGCGGGAGCTCAAGGACGCCGGTGAGCCCGACGAGCGGATCTGGGGCGTCGGCGCGTGGCGGGAGTCGCCGCACTTCAGCGACGCCGAGCGCGCCGCCCTCGCGCTCGCCGAGTCCGTGACCCGGATCGCGGACCAGCCCGACGCGGTTCCCGACGCCGTGTGGGACGACGCCGCGAACCACTACGACGAGAAGGAGCTCTCGTCGCTGCTGGTGTCGATCTCGGCGATCAACGTCTGGAACCGGCTCAACGCCGCGATCCGGCAGCCGGTGGGCGCCTGGTGAGACGGGGCGACCGCGTCCCGGCCGACGCACCCCGTCCCCGCCCGCGCACCCCTTCTCCGTCGACGCGACCCGTCGACGGGGAGCGTGAGCCGGAACGGGGAGCGTGAGCCGGAACGGGCTGCGCGAACCGGCGGCCCACGGGGCGCGGATCACCGGCCGGTACCGGTTGTCCATGGTCGTGGGAGGAACGATCCGCAACCGATAGTCGGGATCTCGACGGCGGGGTCGCGCGGACGGGTTCCGTGCCTCGCCCGATCGGGGCACCCTCGGCCCGTTCTCCCGTGCCCGCGGCCGCGTCTCGGTTTCCATCCCAGCCATGGTGCTGTCACGACGTGGTTTCCTGCGGCGCTCGGCGGCCGGAGTGCTCCTCGTCGGGGCTCCGGAGGTGCTGCGCCTGACCGGCGGCGGCGCCCTCGGCTACGGCGACCTCGTCGACGACCCGGAGGGGCGGCTGGCGCTCCCGCAGGGGTTCCGCTACACGGTCGTCACCGAGGCCGGGGAGACCGAGCTGGAGACCGGCGAGCCCACGCCCCGCAACCACGACGGCACCGGGGCGTTCGCGGCGAAGGGCGGCGGCACCGTCCTGGTGGTCAACCACGAGATCCGCGAGGACGCGGGCACCGACCTGCAGGTCCCGCACCTGGACGGGCTGGTCTACGACCCGGGCGCGGCGGGCGGCTGCACGATCGTCGTCACGGACGCGCAGGGGCGGCCGGTGAACGAGCGGGTCGGGATCGCGGGGACGTCCACCAACTGCGCCGGCGGCGTGACGCCCTGGGGCACCTGGCTGACGTGCGAGGAGACCGACTCCCGTGCCGGCGACGGCGCACTGGAGCGCGACCACGGTTACGTCTTCGAGGTCGACCCGTTCGACCGGGCCGCCCTCGTCGACCCCCGTCCGGTGAAGGCGCTGGGCCGCTACTCGCACGAGGCGCTCGCGGTCGACCCGGGCACGAGCGACATCTACCTCACCGAGGACGCCTCCGGTCCCAACGGCCTGGTCTACCGCTGGGCGCCTCCCACGGGATTGCGCGCCGGCCGGGGGGTGCTGCGCGAGCTGGGGGACACCGACGGGGTGCTGGCCGCGATGCGCTGCACCGACGAGTCCGGCGAGCACGTCGACGACCTCTCCCGTGCCGAGTCCGCCGGCACCACCTACGCCGTCGAGTGGGTGGAGGTGCCCGACCGGGACGCGCGGGAGGAGTCGACCCGCACCCAGCTCGACGACGGCCGGGTCACCCGCGCCCACAAGCTGGAGGGCGCCTGGTGGGGCCACGGCGGGGTGTACGTGGTGTCGAGCTACTCGGGCGGGGGCAGCCCCGGCAGCCACCGGGGGCAGGTGTGGTACTACGACCCGCGCCGCTCGACGGTCACGCTGCGGCTGCAGTTCGGCGGCGAGGACGACGGCTCCGACGGCCCGGACAACATCAGCGTCTCGCCGTACGGGGGCGTGATCCTCGCCGAGGACGGCAGCTCGGGCAACCACCTCGTCGGCGCCGCCGAGGGCGGCACGACGTTCCGGATCGCCCGCAGCGAGGAGGGCAGCGAGTTCACCGGCCCGGTCTTCAGCGGGGACGGGAAGATCCTGTTCGCCAACGTCCAGGTCCCCGGCACGCTGTTCGCGATCACCGGGCCGTGGGCGTGACCTGTTCGTGGGGTTGACTGGCGTCATGCCCGACCCCGTCGACCGCTCCTGCGAACGCACCCGCGCCTGGGTGAACGAGGCGATCCGGCTCGTGGAGGCCGACGCCAACCGCTCCGCCGACACCCACCTGCACCCGTTCCCGCTCCCGCCGGAGTGGGGCGTGGACGTCTACCTCAAGGACGAGTCGGTCCACCCGACCGGCAGCCTCAAGCACCGGCTGGCCCGCTCGCTGTTCCTGTACGCGCTGGCCAACGGCTGGATCGTCGAGGGCACGACGGTCGTCGAGGCCAGCTCCGGGTCGACGGCGGTGTCGGAGGCATACTTCGCGCGGCTGATCGGCGTGCCGTTCGTGGCGGTGATGCCGCGCCGCACCAGCCCGGAGAAGATCGCGCTGATCGAGCGCCACGGCGGCCGGTGCCACTACGTGGACCACGCGCCCGACATGTACACCGAGGCGCAGCGGCTCGCGGACGAGACCGGCGGCCACTACCTCGACCAGTTCACCTACGCCGAGCGCGCCACCGACTGGCGGGGCAACAACAACATCGCGGAGTCGATCTTCGAGCAGCTCGCGCTGGAACGGCACCCGGTGCCGGAGTGGGTCGTGATGGGCGCCGGTACCGGCGGCACCTCGGCGACGATCGGGCGCTACCTGCGCTACCGGCGCCACTGCACGCGGCTGGCCGTGGTCGACCCGGAGGAGTCCGCCTTCTTCCCCGGCTGGGTCACCGGTGCCCCCGACTACGTCACCGGCATGCCCTCGCGCATCGAGGGCATCGGGCGGCCGCGGATGGAACCCAGCTTCGTGCCCAGCGTGATCGACCTGATGATCCCGGTGCCCGACGCGGCCAGCGTCGCGGCGGCGCGGCACCTGCACGCCGTCACCGGCCGGTGGGCGGGCGGCTCGACGGGCACGAACCTCTGGGGTGTCTGGCAGCTGGTGGCGCGGATGCGCGAGGACCGGGTGCGCGGAAGCGTCGTCACGCTGATCTGCGACGGCGGCGAGCGCTACAGCCACAGCTACTACGACGACGGGTGGGTGGCCGAGCAGGGCCTGGACCTCGCGCCGTACGCCGCGACGCTGGAGCGGTTCCTCGAGACGGGGGAGTGGCGACCGCCGGCGTGACGCCCGCACCTGCGGGCGATCAGGGCCACGCAGCCCACCCGAGATCGCCGCCTGCGGAGCTGAAGACGCACCCGCGCGGCGCTGCGACCCCACGCGTTGATCACGGTCCAGGGCCCGGTCCGCGCTACACGTACGCCCGCGGCGCCGCCGCGCCGGCCATCGGCACCACCCGCCGCTCCAGCCGGGCGGCGGCGGCGAGCAGGGCGGCCTCGGCGCCGGGCCGTCCGACCAGCTGGACGCCGACGGGTCGCCCGCCGATCAGGACCGGCGCCACCACGGCGGGCAGGCCGGCGAGGTTCCACGCGGCCGCGCACGGCAGGCGGGCGGCCGTGGCCACGAGGCTCGCGCGGTAGCCCACGCCGACCATCGCCCCGGCGCGCACGGGCGGTCGCGCGGTGGCCGGGCCGAGGAGCACGTCGTAGCCGCCGTCGTCCATCCAGGCGAGCACGCGCTCGCGCCACGCGGTCGGAGCGGCGGCGCCGGGCGGCGTGAAGCGGAGGACGTGGCGGCCCTTGCGGACGACGGCGGCGGTGCGCCGCTCGGCGGCGTGCGTGTCGAGGCCGACCGCCTCGGCATCGCGGGCCACGCCGGCCTGCCAGCGCCGGAGCCATTGGGTGGCCAGCCCGCGCGGGTACGGCGGGTCGGCGACGGTGACGATCGCCCCGCCCGGGTCGGCCCGCAGGCGGGCGGCCGCACCGATCGCGGCGGCGCGGTGGTCGGGGTCCAGGCGCCGGGCCGGCCACGGGAGCCGCAGCGAGAGCGCGACCCGCTGCGGGCCGGGCACGTCCAGGTCGACCTCGCGCTTCGCGAGCACCCCCAGCAGCAGCGCGGCGTCGCCGGCGGTGCGGGCGATCGGGCCGGTCGCGGCGAGCCCGCACCAGTGCTCGTCCGCGCCGCGGGGCAGCGGCACCACGTCCGGTCCCGGCTTGAGCCCCACCAGCCCGCAGCAGGCAGCGGGGTTGCGGGCGGCGCCGCCACCGTCGGTGGCGAGCGACAGCACCGCCATCCGGGCCGCGACGGCCGCCGCGCCGCCGGAGCCCGCCGGGTCGAGCGTCCGGTCGAGCGGGTTGCGCGTGACGCCGTGGGCGAACCCCCAGACCCCCAGCTCGGGCATCCGCGCCTTGCCGATCACGAACGCGCCGGCGGCGCGCAGCCGCTTCACCAGCTCGTCGTCGCGGCGCGCCGGCTCTGTCGGGGTGGCGCCGGACCCGTGCCGGGTGGGGTAGTCCGCGACGTCCACGTCGTCCGGAACGGCCACCGGCACGCCGGCGAGCGGGAGCGCGAAGCGGTCGGGACGCGTGTCCACGCCGCCGGCCTCGGCCAGCACCCGCTCGGGGTCGTGCTCGGCGAACGCGCCGATCTCCGGGTCGTGCTCGGCGATCCGGGCCAGGTGGGCGCGGGCGACGTCGACGGCGCTGCTGCGCCCGTCGTGCACCCGCGACACGATCTCGGCCGCCGTGAGCGCGGTCAGGTCGAGGTCGTCCATCCACCCACCATGGCACTGAACAGCGCTGATCATGGGAACGACCCGCCGGGCACGCCCCGGTCGGGGGCTGTCGATCACCGCGACGCGGGCCTCGGGTCAGGAGCGGGGGACGGGGCGGGTGGAGCGTTCGCCGGCGAGCCAGGAGCCCTCGGCGCTGGCCGGGCCCTCCGTGGCGAGGCGGGCCCGTTGCGGTGCGACCACGTGCTGGGGGTCCGCGGCGGAGGCGAGGCCGGCCTCGAACGCGGCGAAGCGGGTGGCCAGGGAGCCCGCCGCGAGCGCCGCGCCGGACGCGACCGCGGCGACCCGTCCGGACGGCCCGCGCAGGCCCGCGAGCAGCGCGCCGAGCCCCCCGGCGACGGTGAGGGCCCGGGCGAGCCGGTTCCAGCGCCCGGCCCGTCCGGTGCGCCAGGCGTCGACGACGCCTCCGGGGAGGCGCTCGAGGCGGCGTTCGAGGATCTCGCCGGCGGCGAGCTCGGCGGCGGCCCCGGCCACGGCCAGGCGGGCGACCGGGGTGCGTTCGCGCCGGGGCGCGCCGGCGAGCCCGGTGACGATCAGCTGCGCGCCCGCTCCCGCCGCCGCGCCGCTGGCGGCGAACAGCACGGGCAGCTCCCCGTGCACCTCGTGCCAGGCGGGAACGGCGGTGTCGGCGAGCAGCACCCCGGTGTAGCTGGCCAGCGGGGGCCCGAACGCCGCGGCGCCCCAGCCGGCGAGCCGCCCCAGCGCGGGGGCGACGCCGGTGACCTCCGAGGCCGCGGCCGCGGACGCCGCCCCGGCGAACGGGGCGAGGATCCACGAGCCCACCGACAGCGGGGACGTCGGCTTGACCACCCGCAGCATGTTGAGGAATCGGGAGGGCCTGCCGAGGTCGTGGACGAGCGCGACGGTGCCGAGCGCCGCCCCGCCCGCCGCGACGAGCCGGCCGCCGCGTCGCAGCACCGGCCGTCCGGTCGCGTCCGCGAGCGCGGCGACGACCGAGGACGCCCCCGCCATCCCGCCCACCCACAGGTACAGCGGGACGTCCGGGTTCTTCCACGTCGGCTTCTTGAGGATCGGGCGGCCGTAGTAGGAGCTGAACTCGGCCTCGGGGACCATCGACCCGCGGACGCGGCTGCGCCTGCCCATCAGCTCCCCCCGAGGAACGACGCGGCGACCGCGGCCGCGAGTCCGGCCGCGGCCAGCGCGGCCCGCTTCCACATCGCCGGCAGGTCGCGGGTGGTGACGACCGGGTCCGGGGGCAGGCCGTAGGCCTCCGGCTCGTCGAGCAGCAGGAAGAACGCGCCGTCGCCGCCGACGCCGTCGTCCGGGTGGCGGCCGTAGAGCCGCGCCTCCGGCACGCCGCGGTCGTGCAGCTGCGCGAGCCGCCGGTCGGCGCGCTCGCGCAGCTCGTCCAGCGGGCCGAACTGGATGGACTCGGTGGGGCAGGCCTGCGCACACGCCGGCGTGAGCCCGTCCTTCGTGCGGTCGTAGCAGAGCGTGCACTTGAACGCGCGGCCGTCCTCGGGCCGGATGTCGATCACGCCGTACGGGCAGGCGGGCACGCAGTACCCGCAGCCGTTGCAGACGTCGGGCTGCACGTAGACGGTGTCGAACTCGGTGCGCATCAGCGCCCCGGTCGGGCAGACGTCGAGGCAGGCGGCGTGCGTGCAGTGCTTGCAGACGTCCGAGGACATGAGCCAGCGCACGTCGCCCTTCTGCGGGCCCGTGCGGTGCTGCGACTCGACGAAGGCGACGTGGCGCCAGGAGTTGGCGCCGAGGTCGCCGGTGTTGTCGTAGGACATGCCGAGCAGGTCCAGATCGGCCATCCGCGTGGAGCCGCTGCCGCTCGGGCCGGCGTCGGCCGGGACGAGGTTCCACTCCTTGCAGGCCACCTCGCAGGCCTTGCACCCGATGCAGACCGAGGTGTCGGTGAAGAAGCCCAGCCGGGGCGGCCGCTCGCCGGGCATGCCGATCCAGTCGGCGCGTTCGGTCTGCCCGGTCATCGGCGTGGTGTCCGGTGTGCCGACGTTGCCGGCGAACCCGGCCGCCGGGTCGGCGGGGTGGTGCGGGCGGCCGCTCACGCCAGCCCCGCCCGCCGCCGGTAGTCCTCGACGAGCGCGCGCAGCTCGGGGCCGTGCGGGCGCCGTCCGGAGCGGATGTCGCAGGTCAGCACCTTGGACTCCTGGATGTGGACGTTGGGGTCGAGCGTGATCGACAACAGGTCGTTGGCGCTGTCACCGGTGGCCAGCCCGTTGTGGCCGTAGTGCCACGGCACGCCGATCTGGTGGGTCTCGCGGCCCTCCACGCGCAGCGGCTTCATCCGCTCGGACACGACCACCTTCAGCTCGATGGCGCTGCGGGCGGTGACGACCGTGGCCCAGCCGAGGTGGGTGAGCCCGCGTTCGCGCGCGAGCTCCGGCGACACCTCGCAGAACGCCTCCGGCTGCAGCTCCGCCAGGTAGGGCACGAACCGGGTCATGCCGCCGCCGGTGTGGTGCTCGGTGAGCCGGTAGGTGGTGAGGACGAACGGGAACACGTCCGACCCCGGCGGGTTGTGGGGGTTCTCCGGGCTGTCATAGGCCTTGACGGCGGGGTTGCTCGTGCGACCGGGGTGCAGCAGGTTGCGGAAGGGCGTCTCGACCGGCTCGTAGTGCGTGGGCAGCGGGCCGTCCACCAGTCCGGCGGGCGCGAACAGCCACGCCTTCCCGTCGGTCTGCATGATGAACGGGTCGGTCCCGGCGAGCGCCTTCCCGCTTCGCGCGTCCGGGGGCGGCTCGTAGTCCGGCGCGGTGTCCGGCGGGAAGTCGGGCACGTCGTGGCCCGTCCAGCGCTCCCCGTCCCACCAGATCAGCGCCTTGCGCTCGCTCCAGGGCCGCCCGTCGGGGTCGGCGGAGGCGCGGTTGTAGAGCTGGCGGCGGTTGGCGGGCCACGCCCAGCCCCACTCGGCGGCCACCCAGTCCTGCTCGCGGGCCGGTTTGCGCCGCGCGGCCTGGTTGACCCCGTCGGCGTAGACGCCGCAGTAGATCCAGCAGCCGCAGCGGGTGGAGCCGTCGTCGGTGAGCTGGGTGTAGGAGGTGAGCAGCTCGCCGTCGGGGCCGTAGCCGTTGATCTCGCGCAGCACGTGGTCGGCCGACGGCTCGGCCTTCGGCCCGTGCGTCTCGTACTCCCAGGTCAACGCCTTGACCGGGGCATCGCGCGGGTCGTCGGAGCCGGCCAGGCGCTCCTTGACGATGCGCCCCAGGTGGTAGAAGAACCACAGGTCGCTGCGCGCGTCCCCGGGCGGCTCGACCGCCTTGTGCCGGTACTGCAGCAGCCGCTGGGTGTTGGTGAACGTGCCGTCCTTCTCCACGTGCGACGCGGCCGGTATCAGGAACACCTCGGTGTCGATGTCCTCGGTGCGCAGCTCGCCGCTCTCGATCTCCGGCGAGTTCTTCCAGAACGTGGCCGTCTCGACGCACGACATGTCCCGCACGACCACCCACTCGGCCTTCGCGAGCGCGAGCCGCTGCAGGCGCGCGTTGGCCCCGCCGACCGCGGGGTTCTCCCCGGCGACGATGTAGCCGGGCACCTTCCCGTCGAGCATGTCGAGGACGGTGCGGTAGTTGTTGTGGTCACCGGACAGGCGCGGCAGCCAGTCGAACCCGTAGTCGTTGTCGGCCGTGGCGGCGTCGCCGAACCAGGCCTTGAGCAGGCTCACCGTGTAGTTGGGCATGTCGCCCCAGAACCCGGCCTTGCCGGCGTCCGGCTCGACGTAGCTCGCCAGCGACTGCCCGCGCTCGTCGGCGGGCATCGGCAGGTAGCCGGGCAGGATGTTGAACAGCGTCGGGATGTCGGTGGAGCCCTGGATGCTGGCGTGCCCGCGCAGGGCCAAGATCCCGCCACCGGGGCGGCCGATGTTGCCCAGCAGGGTCTGCAGGATCGCCGCGGCGCGGATGTACTGCACACCGACGCTGTGCTGCGTCCAACCGACGGCGTAGGACCAGTTGGTGGTGCGGTCCCGCCCGCTGTTCTCGGTGATCGCCCGGGCGAGCTCGGCGAACGTCTCCTGCGGGATCCCGCAGACCTCCTCGACGAACTCCGGCGTGTAGCGCGCGTAGTGCCGCTTGAGGATCTGGAACACGCACCGCGGGTGCTGCAGCGTCTCGTCGCGCTCCGGCTTGGCGCCGACGGACGCACCGCCGCTGCCGTACTGGTCGGCGCCCGCGGTCTCGCGCTGCTCGTCGCCCCCGTGCTGCTCCTCGCGGCGCTCCTCGCGGTCGTCGGGGAGGGGCCCCCGCGAGCCCGCGGCGGCCGCGGCGGGTGCGCCCTGGTACTCCCAGGACGCGATGTCGTACGCCGCCTCGTCGGCGTTCCAGCCGCTGAACAGCCCGTCGAGGTCCTCGGTGTCGCGGTAGTCCTCGTTGATGATCGCCGCGGCGTTCGTGTACGCCACGACGTACTCGCGGAACTCCCTGCCCTCGCTCAGCACGTGGTGGATGAGCCCGCCGAGCAGGGCGATGTCCGTGCCGGCCCGGATCGGGACGTGCAGGTCGGCCAGCGCGCTGGTGCGGGTGTAGCGCGGGTCGACGTGGATGACGGTGGCCCCGCGCAGCTTCGCGTCCATCACGAACTGGAAGCCGACCGGATGGCACTCGGCGAAGTTCGAGCCCTGGATCACGATGCAGTCGCTCTTCGCGAGATCCTGCTGGAAGGTCGTCGCGCCGCCGCGACCGAAGGAGGCTCCCAGACCGGGAACCGTGGAGCTGTGTCAAAGGCGGGCCTGGTTCTCCACCTGGATGGCGCCGAGCGCGGTGTAGAGCTTCTTGATGAGGTAGTTCTCCTCGTTGTCCAGCGTGGCGCCACCGAGGTGGGCGATGCCCATCGTGCGGCGCAGCGGCTGGCCGTCCTCATCGGTGTCCTGCCAGGTGCGGCGGCGGGTGTCGAGGACGCGGTCGGCGATCATGTGCATCGCCGTCTCCAGGTCGAGGTCCTCCCACTCGGTGCCGCCCGGTCGCCGGTAGCGGACCTTCGTGATCCGGTCCGGTCGGGTGACCAGCTGCTGCGATGCGGCGCCCTTCGGGCAGAGCTTGCCGAGCGAGATGGGGGAGTCCGGGTCGCCCTCGATCTGGGTGACCTGCTCGTCCTTCACGAACACCCGCTGACCGCAGCCGACCGCGCAGTACGGGCAGATCGACTGCACCACCCGGTCGGCCTCGGCCAGCCGCGGGCGGAGCGCGTCGCTGCGTGCCGAGCGTGCGGCGTCACCGCGCGCGGTGCGGTCCGGGCCGCTCGCCTGCCGGACGACCGGCCAGAGCTCGAGCCATCGGCGTACTCCCACGGGGACCTGTCCCCCCGTGATCACACCGTCAAACCTGGACGGCTAGCCGCTCACCCCGAGCGCCTGCGGCACGCCGTCGGCGATCTCGAACAGGCCGAGCAGGCCGGTGGCCTCCAGGGCCCGGGTGACGATCCGGGAACCGGGCACGAGCCGCAGGGTGTGCCGGCGGCGGTCGGCGTCGTCCTTCGCAGCGACGAGCACGGCGAGGCCGGCCGAACCGAGGAAGGTGACGTCGGAGAGGTCGAGGACCAGGAGCCGGACCGCGGACACCTGCTCGTCGAGGCGGCTGCGCAGCACCGGGGCGGTCAGGGTGTCGATCTCCCCGACGACGTGCATGACGCGTGCGTCGTCGCCGTGGCTCACCACGTCGAAACGGATGACTTCGCCGATCTCGTCGGCGTCGTCGGTGGCCCCGTTCCCGGCGGGGAGGTCGCCGCTCATGCGCACCGGCTCCTCGAGGTGTGTCGTGGACTGGGGGTGCGGACAGTGGTCCCGGACCGCCGTTCAACCCTACGGGCGGCCCCAGGGGCGCACAACAACACCCCCCGTCACCCGGTTCGGTCGGTGTGCCGGCGGATGCGGCTCAGTCGGCGATGATGTCCTCTTCCTCGTTGCCGAAGATCGTGTTGTCGCCTTCCGGAACGGCGACGGCGCCCTTGAGCATGATCCCGGAGCGGTTGTCGAAGATGGTGTTCCCCGCGATGTCCACATCGCCGTCCACGTCGACGTAGACGCCGTAGCGGCCGTTCTCGCCGAACGTGTTCGCGCGGAGCGTGGTCTGCGCGGCCTCGGTGACGACGCGGACGCCGTCCTTCCCGTTGCCGCGGCTCTGGTTGTTCTCGACGAGGTTGTTCTGCGAGGTCTGGGTGATGCCGATGCCGGACTCGGTGTTGTCGTAGACCCGGTTGCCGCGGATGGTGTTGTCGTTGGACTGGTTGATGTTGATGCCCTGCGCGGCGTTGAGGAAGCTGTCGTTGCCTTCGAGGAGGTTCCGGTCGGACCGCTGGTAGAGCACGATCCCGTGGTGCTTGTTGCGGTAGACGATGTTGTCGCGGATGACGCTGTCGACGCAGTCCTCGGCGAGGATGATCCCGTGCTTGCCGTTGTCGTGCACGACGTTGCGCTCGATCGTCAGGTCGTGCGAGCCGGTGTGCGGGTCGATCCCGTAGAGGATGTTGTCGTGGAACTCGTTGTCCGCGACGACGAGGCCGCCGACCTCGTAGGTGTAGAGGCCGTAGTAGTTGTGCGAGACGACACTGTTGGTGATCTTCCCGGTGGTGCCCGCCGTGCGCCAGGACAGGCCGTAGGACTCCACCTCGCCGTTGCCGAGGTAGCGGATCTCGGCGTCGTCGATGGTCATCTGCGACCCGTCGCGGGCCAGGAGGTAGCCCCGGCCGTCCTCGGCGTCGGTGTCCACGGTGTTCGCGGCGGGGTCCCACGAGGTGATGCAGCTGCCGGTGATCTCGACGTTCCCGCCGTAGGCCTTCACCGAGGCGAACCGCTCGCCGCTGCTGAGCAGCTTGAGCCAGCGGGTGGACGGCGCCGTGATCCGCACGGAGGTGCCGGGCAGCACCGCGAGGTCGGCCGCGAGCAGCCACTCGCCGGGTGCAGCCTCGCGGAGCAGCCCGGGGTCGTCCACGGCCTTCGCCAGTTCCGGCATGGTCACGCCCTGGCCCGCGGTCAACTGGATGGTGCGGGTCGCCGGATCGAAGGAGGCCTCGATCCCGGTGGCCGGGGCCGCCGGCGGCGGCGCCGGGGCGGCCGCGGCGTCACGGGTGCACGGGCGCGCCGGATCCACGATCACCGGCTCGGCCGCCTGCTGGCGGACCAGCGGCGCCGGCGGGGGCGCTCCACACGCGCTCACCGCGAGGGAGAGCGCGGCGCCCATGACGCCGAGGGTGGCCAGCAGGAGCGCGGCCCGTGCGGGCTTCTGGGGTGTCGCCTTCGGATTCACTGCACGTCTTCCCTCGAGTCGAGTCCGTCACCCGGCGCCGACCGGCACCGCGGGCGGCATCCGCCGTCCGTGGATGCCGACCCGCCGCAGCCGGGCGGAGTGCACCTGCTCCAGCACGATGGCCAGCAGGATCAGCGGCACCCCGATCGCCCCGAGCAGGTTCAGGGGCGGGAGGCTCAGGTCGTTCGTGCCCTCCTGCACGATCTCGCCGCGCAGCGCCTCGAGGGCGTGCACGCTCGAACCGGTGAGCAGGAACGGGCTGCCGGGCGCGCTCTCGATGCCCAGCTCGAGCACGTCGATCGCCACCCCGTCGGCGCGGACGAGCTCCGGCGAGCGCGAGTGGATCCCCTCGTCGGCGCCGGTGATGCTGATGCCGGAGATCGTGGTGCCCGCGGAGAGGTCGAGCCCGGTGGCGCCACCGGTGATCCGGCCGCCGATGATCTCGGCGCCGGAGCTGGCGCTGCGCACCGCGTCCGCCTGCAGGTGGTTGGCCACGAGGTCGGCCACGACGAGGCCGCTCGTCCCCGGTGACGCCACGATCCCGTCCCGGCCGCCGTTCAGGACCAGCCCGGCCAGGCGCACCCCGCTCGCGCCCCGCTCGACGCGCACGCCGGCCCGGGAGTCCGAGATCCGCACCCCGTCGACCAGCACACCCTTGCCGCCGATGGAGATCCCCGCCACGCGCGCGCCGTCGATCGTCGACGCGCGGACCTCGAGGCCCTCCGTGCTCTTCTCGACCACCACACCGCGCCTGCCGCCGGTCACGCGCATGCCGTCGATCACGATGCCGCTGCTGTTCACGTGCGTGAACACGGCGATGGGCTGGTCGGTCGCCGTGTAGTCGGTGATGTGGAGGCCGGTGGAGCGGTTCACCCGCAGCCCGCCCGCCTGGTCGGTGGCCGTGGTGATGCCGGAGATCCGCGTGCCGGTCTGGCCGGCGACGACCACGCCGTAGCCGCCGTTGCCGGTCGTCACGATCCCGGTGATGGGCCGGTCCGTCGTCTCCCCGCGGACGACGACACCGTTCTCCCCGTTGCCGACGGCGCGCACCCCGCTGAGGGCGGTGCCGCGGTCGCCGGACAGCACGAGGCCGTCCGCGACCGACTCGCTGACGGTGACCTGGTCGAGCCGCACGCCCTCGGTGCGGGAGAGCTCGAGCCCGGTGCTGTTGCGGTGCAGCGTGGTGCGGACCAGGGACCCGGTGCTGCCGTCGTTGAACCGCACGCCGGGGTGGCCGCCGTCGAAGCCCCCGGCCGGCGTGCCGAGATCGCTGAACGTCGTGTCGACGGCGTCGAGCCTGCCCCGCTCGTTGACCACGATGAACGGGCGGCCTGCCGCGGTGGGGGGCAGGGGCTTGCGGGTCGCGGGGTCCTCCGAGACGACGGTGACGCCGTGCAGGGCGATCCGGCCGCCGCCGGTGTAGATCGACGAGGCGTCCTGCGGGGTCGGGCCGCCCAGCAGCTTGAGCGTGCGGACGTCGTCGCCGACGTCGAGGGCGCCGCCGCGGACGAGGACGACGGCCGCGCCGAGCACCGCCGTGCCGTCGTGGACCCCGACCCAGTCGCCGGGCAGGGCCCGGTCGAGCGTGCCGATCGTCGCCGGGCCGTCGTGGGAGACCCGGCGCGTGAGACGCCCGTCGCGGACCACGTCGACGCGGTCCTCCCGGACGATCGCCAGGCGGTGCGGCCGGTCGCGCGACTCCCACGCCCTGCGGGCGCTGCGGGCGGCCTCCGCGCGCTCCGCGGCGCGTTCCGCCGCACGCTCGGCGGCCTCCGCGGCCTCCTCCCGGGCGCGCTCGGCGGCGGCCCGATCGGCCGCCGACGGGCCGGTCTCCTCGGGGGTGCTGGACGAGCCGGACGACGACCCGTCGCCCTCGGGCTCGGGCTCGGGCTCGGGGTCCTGCGCGGGCAGTGGCGCAGCGAACGGGGCCGGTGCCGCGGCGGCGGCCGCGGGCAGGACCGGTCCCACGACGAGTCCGACGAGCCCGGCGACCGCGCATCCGGCCAGCATCCGGCCGAGGCCGGGCCGCCGCCGATGGCGGCCTTTGCG